>Ga0116147_1003984_pt1 | contig 13524 bp, 10 predicted proteins | sample AD_JPNHG3_MetaG_FD_89749 | JGI IMG/M metagenome (GOLD analysis project Ga0116147, IMG submission 89749) | Active sludge microbial communities of municipal wastewater-treating anaerobic digesters from Japan - AD_JPNHG3_MetaG | ecosystem: Engineered > Bioreactor > Anaerobic > Digestate | place...
AGGGATAAAAAAGAAGAGGGTATCCTTTTGAGACACCCTCTTTTTATAGCTTAAACTGACTTGATTATTGCAGTGAAATCAGAACCATAATCTTTCCTGTTCCCGTGCCTGAGAAGCCCTCGACTGCCTTTCCGAGGATGGCGCCCCTGCGTCTCTCGTTTTCGGCAAGAATCCTCTTAAGGTCTTCGAAGTCTTTTGCATCGTTAACATCCAGAAGGCTCCATTTCATTGCACAGCCTGGTGTGGATGATGAAGTCAGGTAGTCTCCTGGCTGTATTGGGCCGTTTTCGCCCGTTACGTTAACCGGTACGCGGCCTGTAAGAGCAAGTTTTGTTGCACTTACTCCTTTCTTTGATTCCCCGGTTTTTTCATCGATTACCAGTTCCATTCCCATGGTGAGATGCGGGTTGGTCGAGATAACACCAAGGATGCCTGCCTGATAAGGTTTAGATGATTTTATGACACTCTCAGTTCTTGCAGGATCAGCTACAACAACATCTGCAGGCTGGGTATTGCCGTAAGAATCGTGAATGTATTCGGCTACGTCGATGCTTGCCCCTGAACGAATATTGGCATATAATCCATAGTTGGTTCCTCCAGTTCCTGCCTTATATGAATAAAAGTATCCTGAATATACATTCGATGTTGCAGATGCATTGAACTGGTAAGCATAACTCACTATGCCATAAATGCTGCCTGTACCGTAATTATTTCCATAGTTGAGCTGGGAATATAAACTACCCGAAGCACTCGCGTTATTTTGAGTAGCTGAGTTTCTGATTCCATAAAGTGAACTCGTACCGGCTTTTAGCTGTGCATAGTTGTCGATATATAGTCCATAGGATGTATTTGTTGTGGAGATATAGGTGCCATAAGTGGCACTGTCAGGATATACATACAGTGCCCCGCTTTTAAGGACCTTAAGGGCATCGTGACGTGTGTTTGAGTCTCCGTTACCTACAACGAAGAGCGGATCATTATTGTTCCATGTAGTCTTGTCTCCTGTAGCAATATTATAGGTTCCGACAACAAAACTGTTTGCTGACTGAGCTATCAGACTTTCGCCGAATGCGAATGCATTATATCCGGTGGCATTGTTATTAGAACCAACAGCCATGGAATATGCCGAGTCGGCCACATTGCTATGTCCGAATGCAACCGCACCAATTGACCTGGCCGTGTTGTTGAATCCTAATGCCATACCACCACCTGATGCTGTATTTCCGTTTCCGATGGCTATTGAATAATCTCCGGTGGCAGTGTTGTAAACATTTAAGCTAGAAGGGAGCCAGTAACATATACCGGTAATCTTGTTGCATACTCTTTTTAAGATTGTAGTTGTATACTGGCTTCCAATTGCCAGAGATTTGTTTCCCCAGGCTCTCGAATTGTATCCGATTGCAGTGGCGTAGGTGCCCATCTGAGTGCCGTCGCTTGTGCTTGCACCCATTCCGATTGCAACAGAATAACTGGCCGGAGAGGTAGCTGCATATCCCATTGCGGTTGAATATGGTCCTCCTGATGTTGCCGAGTATCCAATTGCCGTACTGTAATTGCCTGATGATACCGGCTGGTAGCCGAGAGCCATACTGTATTGACCGGATGAGGTTGGACCGTAGCCCATTGCGGTACTGTATACTCCTGATGCAGTTGTGTTTACGCCAAACGCCATAGATCCTTTCTGGCTGGCCTGAGCGCCCATGCCCATGGCCACTGAATATGTGCCGGTGGTTTTAGTCGGTCTTGACGTATTAACAGTCCCGTCTGAATTAAGACCGTAGGTTCCAATGGCAAATGAATTATCGGCGGCAGCTTCGCTGTTATACCCGAAGGAGAATGCGTTTGCAGTGGTTGCCTTTGCCTGGTATCCAATTGCAGTTGAGTAATCACCTGATGCTGCAGCATAATACCCCATGGCTGTAGAGTATGGTTTTGAAGCATTTGCATAAAAGCCCAGACTGAGAGATGCAGTTCCTGTGGCATACGCCCTGTATCCGAACGCATGTCCGTAACTTGCAGTGGCATAGGAATAATAACCCACTGCCGTTGAGTTTGCTCCCGATGCGTAAGCCCTGAAGCCAAGTGCAGTGGCATAGTTTCCCAGTGAAGTAGCTCCCCATCCGAAAGATGAAGTATAAGCACCTTGAGCAATTGTTGCCACTCCTATACCTATCGCCCCTGTATTTGAAGCCTGTGCTCCCATTCCAATAGCAGTGGCGTATGAACCGCTGGCCCTCGTAGGCGTTGAAAGAGGATTGCCTAATGTGTCGATACTGACTGATCCAAAAGCAAATGACCTGTATCCGGTAGCTTCAGCACCTGATCCGAGAGCGTATGAATCTGATCCGGTTGCTTTTGCACCGTCACCAAACGCAAATGCATTCTGTGCAATTGTTTTGCCCGCACCTGCAATCGAATTCTTACCTATACTTGTAGAATAGTTGCCAAGTGCTTTTGCTTTAAAACCGAAAGCCTGGGAGTAATCTCCGCGTGCAATTGATCTGTAGCCGAGTGCGGTGGAATATAAGCCCACACTATCGGCACTTCCTATCCAGACATTGCCGGCCAGAAATGCATTTTTGTTGGGAAACCATAGTACCTGGGGAGATCCTTTAACTGTATCCACAGTGTTTGTCCCGGATACATTCATGTAGAAATTTCTAAGCAAAGTTCCTTTTGCACCATCAAATCCTCCGATTGCAAAACCTCCTTTTGCTCCCTTCGCCGAAGGAGAATTGTCAATGTATATTCTGACGCTGTCGGGTGTAACCCTGAAATAATCCTGAGAAGGAGCCTTTTCACCGAAACCACCTATCGCAAATCCGCCCTTGTTGGCTTTGGAGCCTGTAGGCACAAATACATGTACCGCATCGGGATAAACAGCAAAAACAGTCTGGCCATCCTTTCTCTTGACTTCGAAAAGAGCATTTGCTGTTCCATCGTCGGTGCTTACCACCTTTGCTCCCGAATTTAACCCGTCGGCCTTCGCGGCGACCATCGCGTATGGAACGGTCCAGAGTTTGGCCGAACCCATAATCTTCCATGTGCTGCCGTTGTTCTGAGATATTTTTGTTCCGACATAGTAAGGTCCGGGAGTCCATGTTATGGCGCTGAAGGTTGCTGCCGAACCCTGAACTTTTGTTCCTGTACCCAGCACCACGGTGAACATGCCGAAGGAGTTGGTTTTCACATTGGTGTGAGTCTCCTCCCATACATATGTTCCTGATCCCGAAGAGTAAAATCCTGTGGTATCAGAAAGTATCGATAAACGGACCCATAGGGTGGCATTCGTTATGGGATTACCTGTATTGTCGCGGGCTATAGCCTGGTAATTGAACCCCTGCGGCACCTGGGAAAAGAGGGAGTAAGTAACCGCAGTAAATGCAAAAAGGAGCAGGAGCTTTTTCATATGAAATAGTTTAATGTTTGCCGGTTATGTCAAAGAAAAAATCAATTAAAGTTAAGAAACTTAGATCGAATATGAGCTATTTATTAACGACTATTACATGAAGGCTTAAATATTTTTGATAAATATAAATTCCCGGTATATAATCGGTTTCTTTTATTTGACTAAAATTTACGGCAAAAAGTTGCTTTTATTTAATTCATAAGCCACCAGGCCCTCAGCCACGAAGTGGCTGAATATGAATATTACGGCAAAAAGTTGCTTTTATTTAATTCATAAGCCACCAGGCCCTCAGCCACGAAGTGGCTGAATATGAATATCCCCCTGCTTTGTCGGGGGTACAAAGGCTGTATTGTTGATTAAAACCTGAAAGTGCTTAATATCCTTATTTCTTAAACACAAAGTAGACTGCCAGCACCAGAAAGGCAAACCCTATAAGATGATTCATCCTGAAATGTTCGGTTCTGAATACAATAAGAGTGAAAAGCGTAAAAACAAGTATGGAAATTACCTCCTGTATAACCTTAAGCTCAACAAGCGAAAAAGGTCCCCCGTTGCCCCTGAACCCTATCCTGTTGGCCGGCACCTGGAAGAAGTACTCAAACAGCGCAATCCCCCAGCTCATAAGTATCACTGCCAGAAGTGTGAGATTCTCAAACCTGCTCATGGTCTTAAGCTTAAGATGGCCGTACCATGCAATCGTCATGAATGTATTTGAAAGAATCAGCAGTAAAACCGTATAAAGTCCTTTCATGGCAATCAATAGTTCATATCGTTGATTATCCTTTGCAGGATTTCCGTAAATTCATATCCGCCTGCCCTTGTCGCGGCTACAAAGCCCCCGTCCTCGGAGATGCAAGGATTGGCATTTATCTCTATAACAAAAGGCTCTCCGTTTTCGTCAACCCTCATATCAATCCTTGCATATCCTTTCAGGCCAAAAACCTCCCAGCACCTGAGTGCAGTTTTTTCGATTCTTTTTCGCAGGAGAGGCTCCATCTTATCTCCGGGAAACTCTCTTATTGTGTTTTCGCATTCGAAACTGCCGTGTACCCATTTTGCGGTGTAGTCGACTATTTTAGGCCTGTCGGGACCGAAGCCGACAAAGGTCATCTCCGCAAGCGGAAGCACTTCGGGCCCGTCAGGCCCTGCGATCACACTCACGTTATACTCGCTGCCGTCAATGAAATCCTGAATCATCCAGTGTGAATCCGTCTTGCCCTGAAGTATCTTTTCCATGCCGTCATCCCAGATAAATACAGAATCAGGTGTGATGCCCATCGAGCCATCCTCCCATGAAGGCTTAATTATATATTTGCGGCCTTTGACAAGTGAATGGAATTGAGAAGGAAGGAAAGTACGCGGGGAGGAAATGCCGGCATCGGTGAGTATCCTGGCTGTCAGTGGTTTACTGGTAGTCAGAAACATCGCTTCAAGCGGATTTCCGGTATAGGGAATGTTGTGCATATTGAGTATGGCAGGGATGAAATAGAGAAGTTCTCCCTTGTTTTCGATTGATTCGGCAAGGTTAAAGACAAAGTCGAAAGTCTCATTTTTCAGGGAGGCAATTTCGTTCATGAAAGAAGATGTAATACCAAGCCTGAAAGTGGTGATGTTCATTTTTCTGAGGTTCGACTCTACCCATTCCGCCTGGTCGAGGATATCCAGTTCATCGGGAAGGGCATCTTTACGCGGCTGGTTATAAAGAATACAGCATCTCATGCGCGGAGATTATATCTTTTCATTGCCGATTTTACAATTCTCTCAATAAGTTCGTTATATTCAATTCCTTCGTACCGTGCGAGAATAGGTAGATCTGAGTCTACCGGATTAAGCCCGGCGAGAGGGTTTGCTTCTATAAAGCATATCCTGCCGTGCCGGTCTGTTTTTACGTCAACCCTACCTCCGTCGAGACCTCCGATTGCTTTCCATGCCCTCAGGGCAACATCTTTAGCTTCTCCGGCAATATCCTTGTCGAGAGGCTTGTACCTGCAGAAGTCCTCGTAGTTTTCCTTGTATTCATATGAGTAGGGGAGGTCGTCGCTGCAGATGATTTCCATCCCGCCAATTGCATATGCATCTTCGCCGCTTCCCAGTATTCCGACGGTAAACTCACGTCCCGGGAGGTATTCTTCAACGAGAGCAGGCTGCTCAAATCTTTTTATAAGGTATCCGGCAGTATCTTTCAATTCCGAAAGAGACCTGAGTATGCTTTTATCCGTAATTCCTTTACCTGTCCCTTCCGAAACAGGTTTTATAAATAACGGATACTCAAGCCGGCACCTGTCAACATCCTCCGGTCGTGTTATAAGCATTCCGGGACTGACAGGGACGCCTGCAGAAGAAACTATAATTCTTCCCAGGTACTTGTTAAGCGACACACCAAGGACCAGTGGACCGCTGAACACATAAGGGATCTTGTACTGGTCGAGCAGGGCGGGGACAACCGATTCCCTGCCGTCACCGTATAATCCTTCAGCAATATTGAAAACGAGATCCCATTTTTTACCTTTTTGCAGAGCTTCGACGAGCTGGAAGATATTTCCTATCTCTTCCGTTTCAAAACCCATTCCGTGAAGGGCATTTTTAATTCCGGTGATGGTTGATTCCTGGTCAAATTCTGCTGTATCTTCCATAGAAAACCCGCGGTCGAGGTACCACGACCGCAGGTCAAAGGTCAGTCCGACTTTCATAAATATCAGGTTTCAGGATATTCGCAAACAATACCCTTGTAATTACGAAGCACTATTTTGTCTTTCGTGTGTTCAACTACGTAATCGGGAAGGAGAGGGATTTTACCGCCTCCGCCGGGTGCGTCAACCACATACTGCGGTATGGCGTAACCGCTTGTAAAACCACGTAGACCTTTTATTATCTCAAGACCTTTTCTTACCGATGTTCTGAAGTGCGATGAACCAGGTATTAGATCACACTGGTACAGGTAATAAGGTCTTACTCTTATCATCAGAAGCTTGTGGAACAGTTCCTTCATTGTTTCGACATTATCGTTAATGCCTTTCAGAAGGACTGTCTGGCTTCCGAGAGGAAAGCCTCCGTCGGCCAGCTTGTTGCATGCATCGGCACACTCCTTTGTAATTTCATCGGGGTGTGAGAAATGAAGGCTGATAAACAGCGGATGATATTTCCTCAATGTTGCAATAAGTTTGTCGGTAATCCTTTGTGGAAGCACGACCGGGACACGGGTGCCGATTCTTATCATTTCTACATGGGGTATTTCCCTGATGTTCCTGAGGATGTAATCGAGCATCTCGTCCGACATAGTTAACGGGTCTCCTCCGCTGATCAGTACATCTCTTACTTCCTTGTGATTCCTTATATATTCAAATGCCTTTTCAAAATCATTTTTCCCGAGCTTATCAAGTTTGCCGACCGAGTGAGAGCGGGTGCAATACCTGCAGTATGCAGAGCAGACCTGTGTAACGGTAAACAGCACTCTGTCGGGGTATCTGTGCACGATGCCCTTCACCGGTGAGCTTGACTGCTCATGGAGAGGGTCGGGCTTTTCTTCGGGAGACTGCAGCAGTTCCTCAACAACAGGAACCACTATCCGCCTGAGCGGATGTGATGGTTTTGTGTTGTGGATCAGCGAAGCATAATAAGGTGTGATCCTCAGCGGAAGCCTTCCTTTCAGATTATTCAAAGCCATAATCTCCTTTTCGGATAGGCGCATAATTTTCCGGAGGCCTTCAATACCCGTAATTGAGTTTCGAAGCTGCCACTTCCAGTCATTCCATAAATCAACAGTTGCCAGGGGGAAATTGCGGCGCATAAATTCCGCATTCCGGTTGCTAACTAACTGGTCTGGGGTTTCAATTTGCGGAATTAACATGGTTTCCGCGCCAGGCTCTTCATCTGAAGAGCAACCCGTGAGGCGGCTCTCACCGCGGAGAGCTGATGCCTCATTATTGTTAGCGTTCATGATAAGAGTTTCACTTCTTTAAATCTCTTCTTTGTTTTTTTAAATTTAAAATTTCGACGAAAATATATATTCTGTGAATACAAAGTATTTTTTTCGAATAAAATATTTTAACATAAAACTAAATTTATTAACAGTGATAACCACGAAATGTTTTTTACCAGGTTATTTTTTGATACAAAAAATTTCTGTAACCAATAGCTGGTTATTATCTGATGCCGAGCAAATCTAGTACTCCGTTGATGAAAGTAAGAGGGTGGGCCGGGTTGCCCGGAACGTACAGATCAATCTTTTTATCTGCCAGAAAACTTCTGTCGATTGCTTTTGATTCAGCGAACATGCCTCCGCTTATCGCATCAGTGCCTGAAAGAATTATCAGCTTTGGTTCAGGAATGGCATCGTAAGTGTTTTTAAGTGCATATGACATGGCCGAGCTAACTGGCCCTGTTATGACAATTCCGTCTGCATGTCTTGGCGAGGCAGTAAATTCAATTCCGAAACGGCCCATGTCAAAATTTACATTACCCGCAGCATTAAGCTCCATCTCGCAGGCATTATCACCTCCGGCTGATACCTGCCGGAGTTTCAAACCTTTCCTGAATATTCTTCTGATCTCGGCCCTTACATGATTTTCCGAAAGTCTTATTTCTCCGGTCTGCCCCGGTTTAATTATCAGATCCTCGCGCCTGTTTGCAGCAATTCTGTAATCATTTGTGAATTTTATCTTGTCGGGATTAATAAAAACACACTCCCCGCAGAACATACATTTTCCGAGATCGAGGGAACCGGTTTTACTGCATACCGCACCGGCCGGACAAACCCCGGCGGCACTTGCAATCTCTTTTTCGGTTATTTCCTCAGATATAACAGGTCTTCCTTTAAAGAGAGGAGATAACTGCTGCCTCCTGAGATCTTTTATATATTGAACCCCGTGCTGTCTGAGTATTTTAATTTCCTGTTTCATCTGAAAATTTCTTACAGATCGTGACCACAATATGACAGATTAAAACTTTTATTGCACAACGGGAAATCAGATATTTCCTGATTTCTGACAGCGAGAGCAAGCATCAGCCAGTTGTGAAAAGAGGGATCTTTGATTTTATATGACATAATTTTTCCGTCGCCGGAAGTAAAGGCAGCATGGCATATCTCACCTCTCCACCCCTCTGAGAGTGATACTGAGAATGAATCAGGCTTAAGAGGGACATCATATCGAGGTTTTGATATATTTTCAGGATTTTCCTGCCATGCAACAAGAAGTTGATTTATTATCCTTATTGATTCTTTCACCTCTTCTTTACGCTGGAGTGCCCTCGAAAGTACATCCCCTTTCTGCTGAATTATAGTGTTTACATTTACCTTCTGATAATATTGAAACGGGTGTGTGACCCGGATATCCCTGGCGACACCGCTTGACCTGGCTGCCATGCCTGTTGCACCTGCCTTTTTAGCCTGAAGGGCTGTTACAGTTCCAATATCTTCAAACCTGGCCATAAGACTTGTAAGTGAGAATATTCTTTCCGTAATATCTTCAAATCTTCTGCCCGTATCACTTATCATTTCTGATATTTTTTTCGCAGTTTCAGCATTGAGAGGATAATTACTGCCACCCGGCCTGATCAGTCCTTTTCCAAAGCGGTTGCCGCACCAAAGCTGTGTTGTGTTTATCACAGATGTCCTCAGGGCTTCACATACCGCCTGTCCCAATTGATAAGCAACATCTCCGCATAGTGCTGCAGTATCGCCGATATGAACAGCGATTCTCTCAAGTTCAAGCGCTATGCAGCGCTCAATCTGCAGTCTGCTGCCTGCTTTAATGCCGGCAAGCGATTCAATGAGCTGTGCATGGGCTATTGTATGCCCGATAACCGTATCTCCTGCAACAGATTCGGCAAGGATACATTTTTGAAGCGGCTTTACTGATTGTACCATCAGGTTTTCAACGCCCCTGTGCTGATAGCCCAGCTGGATTTCGAGATGGAAAACTTTTTCTCCATGACAGATGAACCTGAAATGACCGGGTTCAATTACACCTGCATGTACGGGACCAACACCCACCTCATGAAGCTCCTCACCTTCAATTCTGTAAAAGGGATAATTCTCAATTACCTGGTCTGTGTTTAGCCTGTCGTAAGAATATCTGACAGGCTTAAGCCAGGGGTGGCCTGAATATCTTACTCCGAAGTTCTCGTGTACCTCTCTCTCAAAAAGGTGCATCTGGGGAAGAACTTTTGTGACAGAATCAAGGGTTTCATTATCATTATATATAAAGGAGTAACCGTAAATTTTTCCATTGGTATCATCGGCAAGTAAGCAAATGATACGAATCCTGTTTTGATATTTTATCCCGAAATATGCAACGCAATGTATTGAATCCCGCTCCCGCATAAAGGTAATTGTCTGGTTATAAAAATCAGAGTAGGGAAGCACAGGAATGTCATCAATTCTGTAAGGACCTGAATTATTTTCAATTTCTATATATGAACCCTTCATAACTAACTTATTTTATCAGAAAGCTGATGCTGTCTTTAATAATATTTTCCACGAACGGAGGCTGGTATATGCAGAGAATTATTACGACAGCAAAAAATACAAATTGAGTCCAGGTTTCCGCGGGATTTACTTTTATGCCTTCCGAAGCAGGTATGTGCTGATTTCTGGGATTCGAGTATATTATGTGCAATACCCTTGTGCTCATGGCATAAATGATAAAACACAAAAACAGGAAAATAGTAATACCGATAAAAATTTTGTTGCTGAATACGGTTTCTCTGATTATAAGAAATTCTGCAATAAACAAACCCGAAGGGGGTATCGCAAGGATAAGTATGACTCCTGTTAAGAGTACGAGTGCCCCGGCAGGATAAAGGATCATATAATTCCCGGCTTCGTCCAGGCTGAATGTTCCCAGAACACGGTGCAACTGTCCCATCTGGAAAAACAAGCCTGACTTCACCAGAGAATGAAGTAATATAATCAGGAATGCTCCGTAATATCCCGAGCCTCCAAGTCCTGTGGCAACGGCAACGAGTCCCATGTTTTCCAGGCTCGAGTAAGCCAGCATACGCTTGAGATGCTTTGCCTTGAGCATATATCCTGCCGCAATAAGAAGGGAGAGAGTCCCTGAAATAATCAGCATATTATTCATAAATGAATATATGGCAGATGAAGAGAAAAGGGTATATACTCTGAAGATCGCAAGATAACCAAGGTTCATTAATGTGGTTGATATCAGGGCGCTGATCGGCGGCGGCGCCACAGAATGAGCATCAATTGTGACTGTGTGCATAGGGAAAAGGCCCATTTTGGTACTGAAACCCACAAGAACAAACAGAAAAGCAATCTTCAGATAGACGGGATTGGCTTGTTTCAGGAGTCCCTGGAGGGTCTCAAAAGATAAATTTGCAGCATCTTCTTTTCCATAGATAAAACTAAGAAAAAGAATTCCGAGATATGCCAGGGCAATTCCCACGGAACATACAAAAACATATTTCCAGGTTGCTTCCAGAGCCACATCAGTGCGGTCGTGGTAGATAAGTGCAGCAACAGCAAGGGTGGTGGCTTCGGCGAATATCCATAGCACGGTCATGTTATTGGCTATATAAGCACCGCTCATGAATGTAATCAGAGCTATGAGAGAAATATGATAAATGTTGAATCTCTTAATGTCGCTTTTTGTGTTATATATAATTCCGTGATAGACAACAGGAATAACAAGCACGGAAAGAATGAAAAGCATTAAAAGTCCCGGCCCGTTGTATGAGAAATAGGTAAGCTCCGTCACGCCCCTGTTCATCCATGCATAAATGCTGAATGAAATATGCATTAATGAAAACAGTGCCATTAATGCAATTGTGAATTTCCTGTTACCTGCAAGAAAAATTGCGATACAGAATATAAAGGCTGATATGAAGAATAAAAGCAGTGACATACTCAATCTTTCAGCTTGGTTATTTCATTGGTATTTGACCTGATGCGAAGGCCGAAAAAACCCAGAATCAGCACACCTGCAAAAATATCCAGAAGAATACCAATGTTTATAAGCATCGGCATTTCATTACCCACAGCTACCGAGAAAAGAAAAACGGCATTCTCGGTAATCATAAAACCGATTATATGTGAAACAATAAGCCGGTGCGTCACTATCAGAAGAAGGCCGACAAACAACGTGTACAAGGCAACTGTCATAAACACCGAACTTACAAAACCGGTAAGCATCGATTTTGCAATCATTGCGCTGATCAGAAGTGCAAATATCGAAAAGAGCAGATTATAAAATGCGGGCATTGAGAGCCTGTGCACCTTTGTCACGCCTGAAGTCTTAACAATCCTGAACAGGAGATATGGCATTATGACAGTTTTGAAAACAATCGTCTCGGCTGCTATGAAAATGAGGTTCCCTAAATTTACTTCGCTCAGCCCTGCAAGTGCAATACCACACAGCAATAATCCCTGCATAGCTATTAGCCTTATGTAGATTGAGATTCTTTCGGCTGAAGCGAAAAAAATGTTTGTGACTGCAAATAGTACAATCAGATAATTAACCATCCCGCTATTTCTTTAATATCAGTATTATTACAAAAGCTATCCATGCCACTGCAGATATGGTAAGAATAAACTTCGGATTCCTGTTCATCTTGTTCCTTGCCCTGAAAGACTCAATTAATCCTGCTGTAATTGCATACAGAGCCTGAACCAGAACAAAAATTATAATCTGAAATACCAGATTTAATTTAAACGGTGTAATCAGATTATATATCAGAAGCCCGTATATAGCCTGTTTTAAGTAAGTCGAAATATGTATCAGGGCTTTGTCGAAACCGCTGTTATCCAGAATCATTACTTCATGAATCATGGTCAGTTCCAGATGTGTTTTTGGGTCATCCACAGGCACTCTGCATGTTTCGACAAGAGAGGACTGAAATAATACAAATACGCCGATCAGAGTCATAATCAGGATATTATGATCTCCTGAAATAGTATATTCTGAGAATATGCCGCTAAATGATGTATGACCGGTTACAATTGCCAATGCTGCAAAAAGGATAAAAAAAGCAGGTTCAGCCAGCATAGAGAATAAGGCCTCCCTGCTGGCCCCCATCCCCTCAAAGCTGCTCCCCGTATCAAGAGCGGAGATTATTGAAAAGAATCTGCCAAGAGCCAGGATATAAAGAAAGTATACAAAATCACCATCGAATGATATTAACGATCCGTACCTTCCAAACGGAAGAAGCATGGCTGCAGCAATAATGCATGACAGGTTTATTGCAGGGGCTATCTGAAATATCAGACCCGAAGTGTTGCTGAACACCTGGCCTTTGGCAAACAAAATGGCTATATCCCTGTAAGGCTGCCATATACCTGGACCCTTTCGTCCCGCGGCAATGCTTTTTATTCTCAGAATGAACCCCGGGATAAGTAAAGCCGATACGATTAAAAACAAAAAACCAAGCAGTCTCATATTATTTTCAGATATGTAAGCAGCAATGCTGCAAGCATAAAAATAAAAGCGTAAAGTATATAATGCTGAATCTTTCCCGTCTGCATTACGGCGAGCTTCTTAAGAACGAACCACGACCATTCCACCGGTTTGTCGATTATGGACTCCTTGACAGGATCGCCGGTGTGGGTAGCAAAACTCCTTTCAGAGGGAAAAATTTCCTCTTCACCAATCTCATTGATATCTTTTTTTGTACCGGTAACTGGTTTTGCAAGGTGGTTATAATTGTATGCAAAGGATGTCGAGGTGTATTGCATGCGGGGATTATATACCCCGTAACCGCATCCCCATGTCGGCTCCTTTTTAACAGGCACATTTCTGAGATGGAGATGCCTGAAAATAAGGATGGCCGTGAGAATTACAACAAAAAATCCGCTTATCAGACTTATATTTGCCAGACTGCCGTTTTCCGGTGTAACAATTGGTCCTGATCCTGTAAGGGAAAGATTACCTGCAATAAGATCCATAACCGGTTTTACAAACAGGGAAGGGGCAATCCCGATTGCCGCAATGAAAATAACAGGTATCAATTGAGGTATAAGCATTTCTCTGTCCCTTTCTGAAGCCTCCTCCGCCTGTTTTGTCCTGGCTTCTCCAAGGAACGTTATTCCAAACGCCTTTGTGAAACAAAAGATGGCAAGGCCTCCTATTAATGCAAGTCCTGCAATTGCCATTACCACA
>Ga0116147_1003997_pt1 | contig 13504 bp, 14 predicted proteins | sample AD_JPNHG3_MetaG_FD_89749 | JGI IMG/M metagenome (GOLD analysis project Ga0116147, IMG submission 89749) | Active sludge microbial communities of municipal wastewater-treating anaerobic digesters from Japan - AD_JPNHG3_MetaG | ecosystem: Engineered > Bioreactor > Anaerobic > Digestate | place...
ACCAAAGCGCATTTTTACTTCGTCCGTCAAAATAAGTGGCGCCAATCGCGGTATGATGCCGGTTCGGTCTAACAGACCGGTACCAAAGGAAAAACTCATGGATTGCATGAAAGAAGTTAAAAAAATTTCCCTTAATGCTCCTATATTGGAGCGGCAGGTCATCATTCCGGACATACTGAATACCGGTGCTGATATCATTGCAAGTATGACGCTGGAACGGAAGAAATAGATATGTATACAACAGATGTTTTAATTATCGGGGCAGGTGCTGTCGGTACTGCAATTGCCCGTGAACTCTCCAAGTTTAAGCTCCGTGTTATGGTCTGTGACAAGAATGATGATGTGGGAGGAGATGCCTCCAAATCCTGCAGCAGCTGTATCAGTACAGAGAACACAGTGACTCCCTTTACACTTGAGTCGAAGATCTGCCAGGCCTCCCGTCCTCTTTTTGACAAGCTCTGCCGGGACCTGGAAATTCCGATCCACTATTGCGGAAGTATTACTCCGGCTGTCAACGAGGAACAAATGGCGGCCATCCCCGGAATGCTGAAAAAGGCTTTCGACAATGGCGTATATGATGTGGAATACCTGAATCGGGAAGAGATCCTCTCAATGGAACCGAACCTGAATCCATCTACGCTTGGAGGTCTTTACAGCCCGAGAGACGCGCAAATCAACCAATTTATTCTGGTAGTGGCGCAGGCGGAAAATGCGGCAGAAAACGGCGTGGAGTTTTTGCTGGACTGCAAGGTACTGGATATAGAAGTCATACAGGGACGAATTGAAACCGTAAAAACCACCAGGGGAGATATCCGTACCAAATGGGTGGTCAATGCAGCAGGACTCTTCTGTGATGATATTGCGAAAATGGTTGGGGAATGCGACTTTACCGTTCATCCGAGAAAGGGGCAGTTTCTTGTCCTGAGTAAAGATTGATGTTGTATAATAATACTTGACATGAAGACCTCGAACAAATAGTTTAAAAATAAGAAAAAATGGAGGTCAGCCATGTCAGAAAAAGTAAAGAGAATTACTAAACAGTATACAAAAGAGTACAAAGCAGAAGCGGTAAAACTTATGAGAGAAATAGGGACCACAAAGGCTGCTATAGAATTAGGTGTGCCCAAGAGTACTTTAAGCCAGTGGGTAAAGCGTGCAGAGATAGGTGATTTGGATACCGGTATGGGGACTCAAACTCCAGGTTCTGCAATGACTCAAGCTATGGAGATTCAGCAGTTACGGGCAGAAATTAAAGCTTTGGTAAAGGAAAATGCACGATTGAAAAAAGAGAATGACTTTTTAGAGGAGGCTTCCGCTTTTTTCGCCGCGAGCCGTCAGAGGTTGGCAAAAAAGAGCGAATGAAACTCATCGCAATAAAGACCGAAAATGGTAAATTGACGGGAGATATTGCGTTTTATTGCAGGGTATTAAAGGTCTCTCGACAAGGGTTCTATAATCACCTTGAAGCGCAGAAGAAGCCTTGGAAATACGAAGCTCTGGCGGCCGAAATGTACGAAATAATAGATGAAGACGAGTGTAATGATACATATGGGCGATATCGGATGCATAAAGCCTTAGAACTAAAGAAAGAAGCCAAAGATGGTGATTTTCCGCATATACCCTGCGAAAGGACAGTGTATCGAATAATGGAACGTTTGGGCATAGTGCACACGCCTAAACGCAAGCCCAATGGGATAACAAAGGCAGACAGGGAAGCTATGAAGTCCGATGACAGGATCAAAAGGGACTTCACATCGGAAAGACCGCTAAAGAAGGCAGTGACGGACATCACGGAGATTCAGACTGCCGATGGCAAGCTTTATATATCAATAATAGAAGATTGCTTTGATAATGCAGTTTTAGGGCTTTCAATGGCAGACAACATGAAAGCCGGGTTATGCGTAGACACTCTAAAAAGCGCAATTATGGCCTATCCTGGACTAAGAGGGGCGATTATCCATTCCGACAGGGGAAGCCAATATACCAGTTATGAATATCGCCAAGCAATAGAAAAATATGGAATAATTCAGAGTATGAACAGTGCCGGCGGTAGGTGTCATGACAATGCAAAATGTGAATCCCTGTGGGGCCGATTCAAAGAAGAACTATTGTACGATAGATACGACGCAAAGAAAATGCCGATGGCAGCGGTCAAGAGCCTAATATGGCGATATTTCATGAGTTATTGGAATAATCGCAGGATCTGTTCGGCGAATGGTGGGCTTCCGCCGATGGTAAAGAGGAAGAAGTTCTATGAGGGACAATATACTAAGACAGCGTGACGATGGGAGCGAGGCGCCGCGCTGGGATATAATGGGATTTCGCTACGCTCCATCCCATTATATCCCAGCGCAAAAACCACAAATAGTTCGAGAAAAATGTGTCAAGTAATATTGACAAGATCAGATACTCCGGTTAAGATAAGACATACGATCATTTCAATCCCTCAAAAGAACAGCCGCGGAACATTGGTGGTCCCCACAGTGGACGGGAATATCCTGATTGGACCTACAGCCGAAGATATTGAGGATAAGCTGGATAAGAAAACCACAAAAGAAGGATTGGACCAGGTCATGGAGCAGGCCAGGATGCTGGTCCCGAATCTTCACATGGAAGATACGATAACACAGTTTGTCGGGCTCCGTCCCGCCAGGGAACCGGAGGGCTATAACATCCTGATTTCGGACAAGGTCAAGGGCTATGTGGGCATATCAGGCATAAGATCTACCGGTTTGACCGGCAGTTTGGGTATTGCAAAATATACGATCCGTCAAATGCAGGAAGCGGGGCTGATACTGGAACGAAAGCAGGGATTTGTCCCCGTGCGTCGTGGAATCGTCAGTTTTGCGGATAAAACTGACGAAGAGAAAAACCGGTTGATCCAGCAGGATCCGCGTTATGGGAGAATCGTATGCCGCTGTGAACAGATCACCGAGAGCGAAATCGTTCAGGCGATTCATAGACCCGTAGGGGCCCGTACCCTTGACGCTGTAAAGAGGAGGGTTCGCGCCGGTATGGGGCGCTGCCAGGGCGGCTTTTGCAGTCCGCTTGTCGCTGAAATATTATGCCGCGAGCTTGACATACCGGCAAATGAAATCCGAAAGCGCAGCGGAGACTCGTATCTGTTTATGAGCAACGAAACATAAAATATGGCTATTATACAGCGTACGCTGTTTTAATAGATAACTTACATAGACAATAAATGAAATGAAAAGGAGAATGAATTATGAAAAAAACGCTTGCACTTATTCTGGCCCTGGTCCTTGTCTGCAGCGTTATGCTTGTTGGCTGCGGCAAATCTGAATCACCCGCTGCGCCTGAGGAAGGCACCAATTACGAATGGTCCCTGTCCTGCGAATATTCTGCGGATAATCACCAGACAAAAGCACTGCAGGATGCTGCCGACATGATTTACGAGCAGACCGATGGACATATCAAAATTACCGTTTATCCCAACATGGCTCTTGGTGACTACACTGTAGTCTACGGTCAGGTCATGTCAGGTGATATCGAAATTGCTGCCTGCCCGATATCCTCCATATATGATCCCCGTACGGATATCTTGGCCATGCCTTATTTGTCCAGCAATTTCGATGAATTCGAAAAATATTATTTTGAAGGCTCTTATATGTGGGATCTGTATAACGAGATTACCAACGCTCAAGGGGTAAAGCTCCTCGGCTTTTTTAACTCCGGCTTTATGGGCATCGGCGCCAAGAAAGTGGACAGCGAGGATTTCGCTGCTTTAACGGACGGTTCTGTTACAAAGACCACTCTGATGCGCTGCCCCACATCCGAAGTCTATTCGCTCACAATGAAAAACATGGGCTATAACACTACCACTATTCCTTATGCCGATCTGTACTCAGCTTTGCAGTCCGGTCTGTGCGACGGCTGGATCGGCGGTTCCGGTCTTGTCAACTATGACAGCTTCCGTGACGCTATAAAGTATTTTATCGACTGCAACGCTATCAATGAGAGTATTCCGGTTATGATGAACGCGGAATTGTTTGAGAGCCTGCCTGAAGATTATCAGAATATTATTGTTGATGTTTTCAACCAGATGCAAATCCGTGTCAACCAGGAGCGTCAGGTACAGGAAGCTCAGGCTCTTGTCGATCTGGAAAAATACGGCATTAAGGTAATCAAGCCTACAGAAGAAGAATTGAATACCCTGCGCGACAATATCCGCGCCACCGTATGGCCGGAAATGGCGGGTGTTCTTGGACAGGACGTCATAGACGAACTTTGCGAAATATATAACGTTAAGCTATAACGCCTGTATCATTCAATCTGTTGACTGACATCCGCTCAGAGAGCCCCTAAAGAGGGCACTCTGAGCGGAAGTCTTAAAGGAGGAAACTATGAGGAAGAAAGTGGAGAACTTTTTTCTATGGAAGTGGCTGCTGAGTATTGAGCGCTTTGTCATGGTGTTCGGCTGCATTGCGATTGTCCTGACAATTGCCGCCGGTGTGGTCTGCCGTTACTTCCTGAATATCAACTTTGCGGGAAGCGATGAGATTCTTGTGATCCTGGCGCTCTGGCTCTATTATGTAGGTGGTCTTTATGGAAACTATGAAGACTCACAGATTAAAGCGGATGTTTTGTCTATCTTTATAAAGAATGATACATCACAATATGTCTTAAATGTAATTGTCAAAGTAATTTCTCTGGGAACTTCAATTTACATCGCGGTATGGGCATATGAATATCTGCAGTTTTGCCTGAAATTGGGAGGATTCACCCCTGTTTACAACCTGCCGATGTTAACCTCGCGAATGGCTCTTGTAGTCGGATATATGGCTCCCCCCATATATAATTTCTACCATTTGGTTTTATCTATTATGAACAGACCAAAAAATATTGAGATCGGGGGAAACGAAGCATGATTCATATTTGTATAGGTATTGGGATTCTGTGTGTTTTGCTGATAGTCGGAGTTCCGGTTATGTATTGCTTTGGAACCGCCCTTATTTACTATTCGATTACCTTGGGATACACGCCTACAGCAATTTTCCCCACCATGTACGGTAAGCTCGCCAGCGTTGTTTTGCTTTCAATTCCACTGTTTATCATTGCCGGAAAGATTATGGAATATGGAAAAATCGGCGATGCACTCGTAGGTTTTGTTGAAATGTTTGTCGGCAGGATAAAAGGAAGCATTGCTATTATTACAACAGTTGCCTGCTCTGTTTTCGGAGCGATTTGCGGTAGCGGCGCGGCCACGCTTTCCTGCATCGGTTCCATTATGATACCCAAGATGCGTGAGAAAAGGTATCCGATGGAAATAGCGGCCGCAGTCAGCTGTACCTCCGCACCTCTGGGCATGTTGATTCCGCCCAGCAGCCTGATGATCATTGCGGCTTGGAGCTGCAACCTCTCTGTATTGGCATGCTTTGTGGCTACGCTGATACCGGGTATTATACTGACGATTTTTATCAGTATCGTAAGCTATTTCATGCTGCGCAACAGGGATATTGATTTCGGCACTGCCGGCATGGAAGGCAAGACCCTTGGAGAAGTAATTGTTCCCCGTACCAAAACCGCTTTCCCTGCTCTGCTTATGCCGATCCTGATTCTCGGCGGCATCTACGGCGGTTTCATAACAGCGACAGAAGTTGCGGCTGTAGCAGCCCTGTATTCGGTTCCGGTCGCGGTGTTTATCTATAAGGGAACCACTGTTAGAGGGCTTAAAACTGTTTTTATGGACGGCGCCCGTACTACCGGAGTAGTTATGGTAATGGTGGTTATGACAATGGCCTTCGGTCAGATTCTGACACTGGAAAATGTCCCGACGGCTTTGCTGAACGGCTTGACAGCTATCTCAAGCAACAAGAACGTGATCCTGCTGATGATAAACATATTTCTGGTTCTGATCGGTATGATCATGGACGACAGCTGTGCCATGATGCTCTGCGCGCCGCTGCTGATTCCCGTCGGTATCAAGATTGGAGTCGATCCTTATCATATGGCTGCGATACTCGGTGTAAATATCGGCATGGGAAATGTTACTCCGCCTACCGCTCCGTTCCTTTATATGGCATCCGGTATGGCGGGCATCAGTGCGGGAAGGGTAATCAAGTATGTACTGTATATTATTCTGTTTGCCTATGTTCCCGCACTGATTTTGACAACTTTTATACCGGCACTATCGACTTGGCTTCCTTCTCTTATTATGGGTACCAAGCTCATGTAGCCTAAGAAAAATTATTGAACGATTTCAATGTTGAACCATATAAAATTCAATATATCTAGGAGAATAAAAAATGGAAAAAACCGAATTCAGGTACTTATCTCAAGAGGACATTTTGTCACTAAATATCCCATATATCAACGTGATTGAAGCTGTCAGGGAAGTCATGTCCGCACATGGCAAAGGACTGTGCCAGGTGCCGCCAAAAATTCACGTGAATACGCGAAAATCCTCTTTCTTGAATGCAATGCCGGCCTATGTCAATGGAAATTATGAAATTGCCGGACTTAAATGGGTCGCCGGCTATCCGGCAAACCGGGAAAAGGGTCTCCCTGTGACGACAGGACTAATGGTTTTGAACGATGCGGACACCGGTCATCCTCTCGCGGTAATGGACTGCAGATGGATTACCGCTATCCGCACGGCTGCAGTTGCGGCAATCACCGCTCAATATTGTAAAGTAGCCGATACGCACGCCATGACGATTATCGGAGCAGGCGAGCAAGGCAAGTGGAATGCGCGTTTGATGAAAATGGTAATTCCTTCTTTGAAAAAGATATACATAGATGATCTATGTGATTCCGCGATCGAGAACTATGTCGCAATCATGCAGCCTTTGATCCCTGATGTTGAAATCATCCCTATCCGTCCGAAGGAAAAACTCCAGTCAGCAATCGATGATTCTCAAATCCTGATCACCGCGACGCAAAGAGGCGATAAGCCGATTATTTATTCTGAAATGCTCCATAAGGGAATGTTGGGCATTCCGCTGGAGAGTACGGCTTGGGAAGGGAAGATTTATTCCAGATATGCAGACCGCTTTGTCTGTGATGATTGGGATTTGGTACAGGTTTATCTTCGCGACGGGAAGTATACGGATGGTCTGCCTGAAGAATACCAGCCGCTCGGCAAAATTATCAACGGCGATGCAATCGGCCGCGCAAATGAAGAAGAATTTGTTATCGCTTCCAGCCATGGCATAGCATTGTCCGATATTGCGACAGCAAAGGTGATTTATGATATGGCAGAAAAACAAAATATCGGCACGGTTCTTCCATTGATGACGGCAGAAGAAATTATCCGGTGATGCAGCGCAAATACTAGGAGGAGATTATTATGAGCAAGACAAAGTTATTCAGCCCCGGTCCTGTTATGGTCAGCGACAGCGTACGTCAGTCAATGCTGCACTATGATATATGCCACAGGGGTCCTGAATTTGAAGAGATGTTCGCGGACACCCAGGCAAAGATCCTGAAACTGTTCAATGCGGATGACAGCTATTACAGCGTGATTGTTTCCGGCTCCGGCACTTCCGCCAACGAAGCCTGTCTTTCATCTTTGTTTCGCGAAGGCGATGAAGTCATGGTCATCCACAATGGTATGTTCGGCGAGCGTTTGATCGAAATTATCGATAAATATAAAATTCCCATGGTCGACTGTGAGTTCCCCTGGGCTACATATCCTGATCTGAAAAAAGTCGAAGAAATTATGGCGTCCCATCCCAATGTCAAGGTAGTCGCCATGGTATTCCACGAGACCAGCACCGGTATGATCAATCCGGTCTATGAGATCGGCCGGCTTTGCAAGAAGTACAATAAGCTGCTGTTCGTCGACTGCGTATCCGCAGCTGCGGGAGAGCATATCGACGTGGTTAAGAACAACATCGCAGTCTGCACCTCCGTAGGAGGCAAGTGTCTCGGCGCCTTCCCCGGCTTGGCATACGTCTGCGCGCGTAAGGAAGTTCTGAACGGCCTGACCGCTGATCAATGCAGAAATGTTTACTTAAGCCTGTACAAGCACTATCATAGTGCCGTCACCTCGCATCAGACCCCCAATACGCCTAATGTCAATCTGTTCTGGCCGCTGAATACTGCGCTGACCAACATACTCGAAATTGAAACCTTGGACGGACGTATCGCAAGATATCAGCGTTGTGCCGCAATCATCCGTGAAAGCCTCAGGGATCTGGGACTGAAGATGCTGCTGGAGGATCATATGTCCAACACGGTTACCTCTGTTTTCCTTCCTGCGAATGTCGACGCACGCCTGTTTATAGAAGCAATGGAGAGGAAAGGGTATACTTTTTATCTTGGCAAGGGCGACTATGCAAAACAAGGCATGATTCAGATCGCCAATATGGGCGAAATCTACGAGCAGGATTGCCGTGAAATGCTTAAGGTTCTTAAGGCGACGCTCGCTGAAGCGAGCAAGTGAGCACCTTGTTATCTAAAGATGAATCAGGCAAAAAATAATATACATAATAGCTGGCGGGTAAAAATTGAACAATTTTCCCCGCCCTTTTTGTTGAATTTTTCCGATGCCTTATTCTGTATGTGTGTCTGCGGGAAATGGGCATTTTTTATTCTAACTAATATACTCTTGATAATAAACTCTTGCAATTTAAAATAACATATGTTATATAAAAAGTGTTATATAACATAAGCAATGAAAAGGACGGTGATGTTATGGGACCTAAGGTCAAATTTACAAGAGAACAAATTATCGATGCAGCCTTTGAAATAGTTCAGACAGAAGGTATTGACAGCATTACCATGAGGAAAATCGCAGAAAAAATGGGCGGTTCGGTGGCCCCCATCTACGTAAATTTTAAAAACGTCGATGAACTAAAGGATGCTTTAATAGAAAAGATTATCAGTATACAAATCCTTTTACACAAGCGGAATTTGTATATAGCTTAATAGAAAGTGAGGTGCAGCAAGATGGCAGTTAATAAAAATGTAATGATTATACCTGCAATAAAACGTGTGGGCAACAACCGAAAAGAAGATGAAACACCAAAACTTCGGGTCGCTGCTTATTGCCGAGTTTCTACAGACAGTGATGAGCAGGCTAGTAGTTACGAAGTGCAGATTGAACACTATACAGAGTTTATTAAGAAGAATTCAGAGTGGGAATTTGCAGGGATCTTTGCTGATGATGGCATCAGCGGTACTAATACAAAAAATCGCGACGAATTTAATCGAATGATTGATGAGTGCATGGCTGGGAAAATTGATATGGTTATTACCAAATCAATAAGCCGATTTGCTAGAAATACCTTGGACTGTCTACAATACATCAGGAAACTTAAAGATAAAAATGTAGCGGTATATTTTGAGAAAGAAAATATCAATACACTGGATGCCAAAGGTGAAATTATGCTTACCATTATGGCATCCTTAGCGCAACAAGAGAGCCAGTCATTAAGCCAGAATGTAAAGCTTGGCTATCAATACCGATACCAACAGGGAGAGGTAATGGTCAATTGTTCTAGGTTTTTAGGATATACCAAAGATGAAAATAAGCGATTAGTAATTGTGCCGGAGGAAGCTGAAATAGTTAAAAGGATTTACCGAGAGTATCTTGAAGGCTCCAGTATGGATAAAATCAAAAAAGGACTTGAAGCTGATGGCATACTTACAGGTGCGGGGAAAAAAAGGTGGCATACCAGTACTATAAGGAAAATATTAAGCAATGAAAAATACATTGGTGATGCATTGCTCCAAAAAACTTATACGGTAGATTTTCTTACAAAAAAGAGGGTTGTGAATAACGGAATCGTACCTCAGTATTATGTAGAGAATAACCATGAAGCCATTATCCCGCGTGAAATTTTCATGCAGGTACAAGAAGAGTTAGTTCGTAGAAGTAGAGGACATATAAGTACTAGTGGAAAGAAAAGAAACTTTAGTTCAAATCATGTATTTTCGCAAATTATCTTCTGTGGAGAGTGTGGCGAAATATACCGTAGAGTTCATTGGAATAACCGAGGTAAAAAATCAATTGTTTGGAGATGCGTCAGTAGACTTGAGAATACAGGGTTAGCTTGTCATTCCCGAACCGTGCTGGAGGATATGATAGGCCTTGCTACGGTGGATGCAATTAATAAACTAATAGGGCAAAAGGATGGCTTTTTAACTATCTTAAAGGAAAATATAGAAACAGTGATAAGTGAAACGGACAATAATATTGTTTCCGAGATAGATAAAAAGCTAGAGGAATTACAAAAAGACCTTTTGAGACTGGCCAATTCCAAAGAAGATTATAACGATATAGCCGATGAGATTTACAGGCTCAGAGAGGAAAGGCATAAGGCTTTAGCAGAAGAAGCTGGCAAAAAAGGTTCCAAGCAAAGGCTAGAAGAGATGGAAAAACTCCTTAATGAACAATCCACCCTTCTCGAGGAGTATGATGAGCAGCTAGTAAGGAGACTTATAGAGAAAATAACGGTCTATGATGATAAACTAACTATTGAATTTAAATCTGGTGTAGAAGTAGATGTATAAACATAACCTTCATGAATGACCACCATTCAGGAGATATATTCTCTTGATTGGTGGTTTTCTTTTTATTGACTAGGATTGGCAAAAGGCATATAATCTTATTAACAATGTTGTTGATATTGTTATTGATAAGGAGATGACAACATGGGCGATGTTAATGAGTTATTAGAAGAAGCTATCAAGGAAACTGAAAGCTTGAATGAAGGTGAAGTTTTTCTGGTTAAGGATCTGTTTAAGGGTTATGTGTGGAACAGGATACCAAGAAAGGATCGGCTTTTGCTTGGAACTTTATTTCTTAATCGGGTTAGCAAAATGAATAGTAATTTAAAGGCTATTGAAAAGACTTCATCTAATCAGCAGAGGTATAAAAAGACAATTGATAAGTTTTAACTATCTTTTGTGAAATTAAAAAATCTAAATATGTTGAATAGGAATTTTTACAGCAGTTAATCGATAAAAGGAGCGTGCTTGATGGTAGATAATATTATTAAATCAGTAGCAGAGAAATTATCTTATTTGCCCTGCATAGAAGGCATTGTATTAGGGGGCTCACGTGCAAGAGGCACCAATACAGAGGATTCTGATATAGATATCGGAATCTATTACAATTCAGAATCATTTGACCTGACAGCGATTAATCAAATTGTTACAGAGTTGGATGATCAGAATAGAAACAACCTTGTTGTACCTCCCGGAGCATGGGGTGATTGGATCAATGGCGGCGGATGGTTAGTTATGAACGGGTATCATGTTGATTTGATTTTACGTGATATAAAACGGGTGGAACAAATAATCAAAGATACGGAGCAAGGAAGTGTTACTGCCAATTATCAGACTGGGCATCCACATGGTTATATAAGTGCTATGTATCGTGGAGAATTGGCAATCAGCAAGATACAGTATGCTAATGATGAAAACTTTTATGAGTTTAAAGAGCAAGCAGAACGTTATCCAACCGCTTTGCAGAAAGGATTAACTGAATTTTTTATGTTTGAGGCAGGTTTCTCTTTAATGTTTGCTAAGAACAATATAGATAAAGACGATGTATCCTATGTTTGTGGGCATTGCTTTCGAAGCATATCTTCCCTTAATCAAGTCTTATTTGCAGTAAATAAAGAATACTGTATAAATGAAAAAAAGGCTGTTAAGATGATTGAAGATTTTAAGATTAAGCCAAGCGATTACAAGGAAAGGGTCGATAAGGTTATTTCCTTAATATCAACTGATGTAGATTGTACAAGAAAAGGAATAGAGATTCTTCAAAGACTAGTAAATGAGGTTGAATACCTGAAAGGATGCCATATTCAATGACGGGGCCAGATAAGAAAAAGCTTTATCCGAATGAAAATATAAAGACGGTTTGCTATATAAGTAATCTACCTAAAAGACCAAATGTTGAGATTGGTGAATATACCTATTATAGCGATAATAAAAAGTCTCCAGAAAAATTTTACGAAAATATAGAGCATCATTACGAATTTCTGGGGGATAAACTGATAATAGGTAAGTTCTGTGCAATTGCAGAGGGTGTTAAGTTTATCATGAATGGTGCAAATCATAGAATGGATGGAATTACAACCTATCCTTTTAATATCTTTGGCTGTGGATGGGAAAAAGTGACTCCTACAATAGAACAACTTCCTTTTAAGGGTGACACAGTGATTGGCAATGATGTGTGGATAGGTCAAAATGTAACCATAATGCCAGGTGTTAAAATTGGAGATGGTGCGATCATTGCTGCTAATTCAACAGTAGTGAAAAGTGTTGAGCCCTATTCAATATATGGTGGGAATCCAGCTAAGTTTATCAAAAAACGCTTTAGTGACGAAAAGATTGAATTCTTGCTAAAGCTAGAGTGGTGGAACTGGAGCGAAGAGGAAATATTTGATAATCTTGAAATTCTAACATCCGAAGCAGGGTTAGAGGAATTAATGAATAAATATTCGAAAAGAGATGAAATAAATTAAGGAGGGGTTATAATGAACAAAGTAAATATAAAAGATAGTCAAAATTTTATTACTTCAAAATATCACATAGAAAAAATAATGAATTGCATAAGTTTAGATGAAAAAGATAACATCTTTGAAATAGGTGCAGGGAAAGGTCATTTTACTGCTGAATTGGTAAAGAGATGTAATTTTGTTACGGCGATAGAAATTGATTCTAAATTATGTGAGGTAACTCGTAATAAGCTCTTAAATTATCCTAACTATCAAATAGTAAATGATGATATACTAAAATTTACATTTCCTAGCCACAATCCATATAAAATATTTGGCAACATACCTTACAACATAAGCACAAATATAATTCGAAAAATTGTTTTTGAAAGTTCAGCCACAATAAGTTATTTAATAGTGGAATATGGTTTTGCTAAAAGGTTATTAGATACAAACAGATCACTAGCATTGCTGTTAATGGCAGAGGTAGATATTTCTATATTAGCAAAAATTCCCAGGTATTATTTCCATCCAAAACCTAAAGTGGATAGCGCATTAATTGTATTAAAAAGAAAGCCAGCAAAAATGGCATTTAAAGAGAGAAAAAAATATGAAACTTTTGTAATGAAATGGGTTAACAAAGAGTATGAAAAACTGTTTACAAAAAATCAATTTAATAAAGCTTTAAAATATGCGAGAATATATGATATAAACAATATTAGTTTCGAACAATTTGTATCGCTATTTAATAGTTATAAAATATTTAACGGCTAAAAACAATAGGCCACATGCAACTGTAAATGTTTAGTTATAGGTAGGGTAGCATAAGTTAAAATGCTATTCTGCCTTTTAAAAGTATGGTATACATTCCAGAGAGAGATTGGATATGTTCCCGCCTACCGATAGTGCCAAAAACGTAGTGGATATGTTTCCGAGAACGGATACGCTCAAATGACATTCATTCTGTCCTCTCGAGCCATGTGGAGTGTGTGGTGTTGATGACAAATGTAAAAAATAAATAAGCGTATGAAAAACGGCTTGAATACAGGGTTTCCGGTGATTTGCCGCACGCGGGAAATGTTCTTTCC
>Ga0116147_1003998_pt1 | contig 13502 bp, 6 predicted proteins | sample AD_JPNHG3_MetaG_FD_89749 | JGI IMG/M metagenome (GOLD analysis project Ga0116147, IMG submission 89749) | Active sludge microbial communities of municipal wastewater-treating anaerobic digesters from Japan - AD_JPNHG3_MetaG | ecosystem: Engineered > Bioreactor > Anaerobic > Digestate | place...
GGTGGAAAGGTGGGAAGGTGTAGTGGGAGGAGACCGGCGGTCTGCGGTCCGTTTCTTGGTCGCGTGGGGGTTGGCGTTGCGCTAGCGCCAGGCGCAGGGCCGCCAGGACCGTGGCGGTGGCCAAGCTCGCACCCGCTGCCCAGGCGATGATGCGGCGACTCCACAAGTCCATGATCACGACCGCGTACAACCAGTCGGCTGCCGTCGGCACGCAGGTCAGATCGGCGAGCCAGATTGGGTGGGGGCCGGTCTGGGCAAGGGGTTGGGCGCAATCGGACGGGCATGGCGACTGTCGGTGGTGCGGGGCACGAAGCGGCGAGCGCACAGACCGCGCCAGCCGGCGCGGCGCAACAAGCGGGCCATGCGTTTGCGACTGTGCCTTTGCCCCGGCGCCCGCAACTCGGCGTGGATGCGCGGCGCCCCGTCGCGGCCGCGATGGGCGGCAGGGATGGAGGTGATGGTGGTTTGCAGTGGGGTGTCGGCTTGGGCGCGGAGGCTCGGCTGGCGCGGCTCCCACGCCAGATAGCCGGAGCGAGTCACGTCGAAAGCGGCGCACACGGCAGCCAGGGAATGATCGGGTTTCATCGCTTGGATCGGTTGGTAGCGCTCCGGGGCGTTGCGGAGAGGGTCCCCAGACTTTTTTGGAATGTCGCGCTGCTCGCGCACCCGCTGGAGTTCGGCTTTGAGGGCACGGTTTTCAGCCATCAGATCCGGGTGCGTCGGCGCGGCGTCGCCGTCATAGCGGCGTTTCCAGTCTTTGAGGGCCGGACAACTGACTCCCAGTTCGCGGGCGATTTGGGTGCCGGGTTGACCGCTGCGCAGGCAGTTCTCGACGGCTTGGCGTTTGAAGGCCTCGTCGTAACGTTTGGGATGGGCGGCGGCTGCCCCCATGGGGGCGGGAGGGGGAGCGGATTTGGTAGTAGGCATGATCGTTCCTGTGTGTAGCGCATCTCCCAGAGGGTGTCCATCAGAGCGGGGCAGGTTCACCGCCTACCGGGCGTTTCTGCTTCCTGTCGCCCGGCCGAATTGCCGGGCCCATCCTCCTCCGCCGGCTGGCCCGTCCACAAAAACGCAAACTGGGACCAGCTTTGTGCGGCCAATCTTCTAATCTCCTGGCCGCGCCACATTCTCCTGTTCCACATCTCCTTGACTGAGCGGCTCGGTTATTTACCATCCGGCACTCCTTGAGCGGAACTTAAGATTAATCCGGGCGCTCACCTCCTCCCGAGGGTCCCGGTCAGCGACATCCTTATTTAGAAAACGAGCAATGAGCACAATCTATGATATCACAGCGCGTGAAATCCTCGATTCACGCGGGAACCCGACGGTCGAGGTGGAGGTTTTTCTGGCGGGCGGGGCGGTGGGCCGTGCGGCGGTGCCGTCCGGCGCAAGCACCGGCGAGCACGAGGCCATCGAGCTGCGGGATGGCGACAAGAAACGTTACCTCGGCAAGGGAGTGACCAAAGCCATCAAGAACGTGACCGACAGGATTTTGCCGGCGCTCAAGGGCATGGACGCCCTGGACCAGATTGCGGTGGACCAGAAGATGCTCGCTCTGGACGGCACCGAGACCAAATCGAAGCTGGGCGCCAACGCCATTTTGGCGGTGTCTCTGGCGACCGCAAAGGCCGCCTCGGAGGCATTGGGCATGCCGTTGTTCAAATACCTGGGCGGCGTCAATGCCAAGGTGCTTCCCGTGCCGATGGCCAACGTGATCAATGGCGGAGCGCATTCCGACGCGCCGATTGATTTCCAGGAGTTCATGATCATGCCGCACGGCTTGCCCACCTTCAGCGAGGGGCTCCGCGCGCTCGCCGAGATTTTCCACGCCCTCAAAGCGGTCCTGAAGAAGCGCGGTTTGAGCACCGCCGTGGGCGATGAAGGCGGGTTCGCGCCGAAACTGAATAGTGTTGAGGACGCCATTGAAGCCATCCTCCAGGCAACCAAGGACGCGGGCTACAAAGCCGGCAAACAGATTTTCCTGGCCTTGGACGTTGCGGCCTCCGAGTTCTACAATAAGAACGGCACCTATACCTTCAAGAAAAGCACGGGCAAGACGGTCTCCGGCGATGAGTTGGTGAACTTCTATGTGAAACTGTGCGACAAGTATCCAATTGTAAGTATTGAGGACGGTTGCGCCGAAGGCGACTGGAAGAACTGGAAGACCCTGACTGAGAAACTGGGCGGCCGGATCCAGCTTGTGGGCGATGACCTCTTTGTGACCAATGTGAAATTCCTCCAGCGAGGCATTGACACCGGAACCGCCAACTCGATCCTGGTCAAGGTCAACCAGATCGGCTCGCTAACCGAAACCCTCGATGCGGTCCGCCTGGCCCAAACCAACCGCTACACCGCCGTTCTGAGCCACCGGTCGGGCGAAACCGAGGACTCGACCATCGCCGACATCGCTGTGGCCACCAATTGCGGCCAGATCAAGACCGGATCACTCAGCCGCTCGGACCGTCTCGCCAAATACAACCAGTTGCTGCGGATCGAGCAACTGCTGGGACGCCAGGCTGTGTACGCTGGCACGACGGCGTTGCCGAAAGGCTGGTAGGCCGCGCGGGGCGGCCAGCCTGGTTGACGCCGCACTCGCGGATGGCCGCTGCTGCCCTCATGAAATTCGGGGCTCACATGTCCACCGCCGGCGGCATCTGGCGCGCCTTCGAGCGCGCCAGAACCGCCGGGGCGGACATTGTTCAAATCTTCGTCAAGAACAACATGCAGTGGCTGGGGCGGCCACCCTCAGCCTCCGACCTGTCCCGGTACAGGGAGGCTCTGGCGGACAGCGGCGTCGCTGCGGTGTTCGGTCATACGGGCTATCTGATCAACCTGGCCGCGCCGCCGTCCCGCAACCGGGAGCTGTCGCTCCAGTCGCTCATCCAGGAAATCGAATTTGCCACGGCGCTGCAGCTCCCATTCCTGGTGCTGCATCCTGGCGCTCATTTGGGCCAGGGTGAAGGCCCCGGCTTGGACCGGGTCGTGGCCGGTCTGAATGAAGTTTTTTCGGCCACCCGGCGTTCCCCCGTGCGGATTGCCCTTGAAAACACCGCAGGGCAGGGGACCTGTCTCGGGCACCGAATCGCGCATTTGGCGGAGATTTTCTCCCGCGTGAAGAAGCCGGAACGGCTGGGCCTCTGCCTGGACACCGCGCACTTCTTCGCCGCCGGCTACGATATCCGGACTCCCGCGGGCTGGGAGGCGGCCCTCGCGGAGGTGGACAAGCTGATTGGCTGCGCGCAAATCCTGGCCTTTCACCTTAACGATTCGAAGACTCCACTGGGTTCGCGGGTGGATCGCCACGCTCACATTGGAGAAGGCAAGATCGGCCGGAAGGCATTTTCCCATATTGTCAACGACCCGCGCTTTCCGGAACACCCCGGATGCTTGGAGACGCCAAAGTCGGAAGACCTGCACGAAGACATTCGAAATCTCGCCACGCTTCGTGCACTGGCCCGGCGGCCGCGCCAAGGCTCGCCCCGGGTTCGCAAGCGATCGCATTTGGGGTGTTCACCCCATGGCAAGCGGCAGGAAGTTCGCGTAACGTGACCGCGGTTCCTTGTAATGGTGGTTAGTTAGGTTCAAGGCGGCTCCGGGTGGAGCCGCCTTTCTTATTGGGCCTTGTCCATCCCAAGACTGCCGGAGCACTCGACTGTCGCCAGCCGGAGCCTCAAGGACGCTGGCCTGCCCCTTTTCCATTCTCACTGAAAGGAAAAGCGGAAGAAGGGAGAATCATGAAACCAAAGAAAAGTCGTTGCCGGGGTGGCGCAGGTTGAATAGGTTACTTTCAACCGTGTGTAATTGGGCGCACCCCGTTGGTGCGCCTTTTTGGTTGAGCGCAACCTTGATTGCCGGCGGGGGGAGTAATCTCCAAGACGGAGTTTCGTGTCAGGATTCTCCGGACTGCCTCGGCAGCCCCCATGGGCAGGCCGATGTGCCCCCCGGGAACCTCGGCTTCGCGGGGATTGATGCGGATCAGCTTGGCTGCGAAGCGGCGGGCAACCTGTTCCGAGGTGACGCGGACGGTCGGGATTGCCGTGCCGGCGCCCAATTCGATGACGACAAGGCGGGCGGAAGATCGGGCGAGGCGTTCGAGCCACGCGTCGAATTGACCTTCTTGGGCGTCGGTCCGCTGACTCAGCCAATTCCAATCGTTGAACATCAGGATGTTGGGCCGGGCCAGGCCGCCGCAACGTTTGCAGATGGGCAAGGGGTCTTGAGCGCGGAAAGCACCCTCGTCCACCACGACGGTCTCGCCCGTGGCGCTCCAGATGGCGGTGCAGCAGGGGACCGTGCACTGGAAATGGTGAATCGAACCGTGGCATTCCACGATTCGATCCGGGGCAAAGCCCGCCTTTTGAAACTGGCCGTCCACGTTTGAGGTAAAGACAAAATACCCGGCGGGTTTGGGTGCCGCGATTTCGAGCAACCGATGAAAGCCCTCGTGCGGCACGGTTTGGCGGTAGAGGTTGAGGCGGTGACCGTAAAACGCCCAGGCCAGGTGCGGGTCCCGCTCAAACCAGCCGGGATTGGCCATCTCCTTGAAGGAGCGGCCCAGTTCGGCGAGGCGCGGATAGGCCCGCCAAAAACCGCGCTCGCTCCGGAAATCCGGCAGTCCCGAATCCACTCCCATGCCCGCGCCGGCGGTGATGAGGAGCGCGTCAGCGGCGTGGATTTCAGCCGCCGCCTCGCGCAGCAAATCGTCGAGTGAATCGGAAGACGGGTGCGGGGTCATCGTGGGCCGGCGCCACCGGCGATGGCTGGGGAATCAGCCGCGGACCTCGAGCACCGAATTGAGTGTGCCATGGTGGTTCCAAACGTTGTCCCGTGCCAGCGGGTCGGGAATCCACTCGCCGTCCACGACAAATTTGTATTCGTAGCGCCCCGGCGCGAGGGTCAGAGTGGTTTTCCAATAGCCGCTGTCCTCGCGGGTCATCGGGGTCGCTTCCTTTGACCAGCCGTTAAAATCGCCGCACAGCGAAACCCGCTTTGCGCCGAGGTCCAGCAGCACGAAGGCGACTTGGACGGCTGCGGGGGCCGCCTTGCCGGAGGCCGTGGCTGGCGGGGGGCCTGCCGGTTTTTCCGCAGGTGCGGCCTCGGGCCAAACCGCCGCCAAGGGTGTCAGCAGGTGGGGCGGCTCGCTTGCGAGGGAACTCATTTCGGTTGGCGGGGCGGCAGCCCCGGTTGGGAGCGCGGTTTGGTCTGCCGTCGAGGATGTCGCCGGCGGGTCCGTTTTCTCAGTCGCATCCGTGAGCGGCAGGGGCGCGGGGGTGGTCTTGGATTTCCTGATGGATCTGTTTGCCATGGCTCGTCCGGGTTATGGAGTTGCGTTGTGGTTTCTCGGTTTGCCTAATGCTGACCAAACGGGGCCGGGCGTCAAGCCCCGAGGCGCGTTCCAACTCCTGGCGGCGGCGAACGGCTCCAAGCCCGCGGCAGCGGGAGAATCGGCTTTTCGCAGTCTGCCAGCCCTTTCGTCCCGGATGGCAGGCCGGATGTCCGAGGGAGGTGCGGCTTCCTTCACGCCAGGCCACGGCACCGGGAAAGGTGAAACCAAGGCTTTCGCCAGCTCCGCGTTCGCGGTAGGATGAGATGATTGGACGCGCGACGTGTGCCTCGCCATTGGCGATGGGACGACTGCCTCTTCCAAGCCGGGTGCTGCAGCAGCTTGGGGGATTCGTTGGGGGCAGATGCGGGGGTGCTCGCTTCGTCCGCCTATGATGTAAACCGATGAACAACGTCTCATCAGCCATGCCGGCCAGGTTCTCCGCCCCTCGTTACGCGGCTTGGGTGCTTTTCCCTTGTTTCTTGCTCCTGTCCGGTTCCTCCAGCCTCCCGGCCACCCTCGACCCCACGCGCGACAAAATCCTTTATGTCGTCGCCAACGCCCACTTGGATGACCAGTGGAACTGGACCATTCAGGACACGATCAACAGCCATATTCCCAAAACCCTGAATCAAAATTTCGCCCTGTTTGCCGCTTACCCGGATTATGTCTTCAGCTTCGAGGAAGCCTGGCGGTACGAATTGATCCGCGAGTATTATCCTGCGGACTTCGCCACGCTGTCCAATCATGTCGCCCAAGGGCGTTGGCGGCTGGCCGGGTCCTCCCTGGTGGCGGGCGATGTCAACGTCCCTTCCCCGGAGTCACTCATCCGCCAGATTCTCTACGCGCAGACTTACTGGAAGCGCACGTTCGGCAAAACCAGTGTGGACATTTTCCTGCCGGACTGTTTCGGCTTCGGTTACGCCTTGCCCTCGGTTGCCGCCCATTGCGGCCTGAAGGGCTTCTCGTCGCAGAAGTTATCATGGGGGTCGGCGATTCCGATTCCGTTTCAAAACATCGGGCGCTGGATCGGGCCCGACGGCGCCTCGGTGGTGGCGGTGCTCCAGCCGGGGTCCTATGTGTCGAGCATCACCGGCAACCTGGCCAACGACAGCACCTACTACTCCCGGATTACGAACATGCATGCCCTGAGCGGGCTCTATCTCGACTACCGGTACTTCGGCACCGGCGATACCGGAGGCGCGCCCGACAACAACTCGGTGAACTGGCTGCAGCAGAGTGTTTCCACCACCAATGGCTTGATCAACGTGCTCAGCGCCGCCTCCGACCAACTCTTTCGGGACCTCTCCCCCGCCCACGTGGCCCAGTTACCGACCTACCAGGGCGAGTTCCTGCTCAAGACCCACGGCGCCGGCTGCTACACCGCGCATCCCGAGGTCAAACGGTTCAACCGCCAAAACGAGCTTCGTGCCGATGCCGCCGAGCGCGCCGCCGTGATCGCCGACTGGCTCCATGGCGGGGGCAGCTATCCCCAAGAGAAACTCAACGCCGCCTGGACCCGGTTCCTGTGGCACCAGTTTCACGACGACCTCACGGGCACCAGCATCCCTGCGGCCTACCCGTTCTCCTGGAATGACTATGCGCTTTCGCTCAATGAGTTCAAGGCGGTGCAGACGCAGGCAATCGGCATCCTGGCCGGGGCGCTCAATACCACTGCCGTGGGCGTGCCGGTCGTCGTTTACAACCCCCTGGCCATGATGCGTCAGGATGTCGTCGAGGCGGAGGTGAGCTTTCCAGAGGGCGCGCCTCCGGCCGTCCGGGTCTTCAACCCGTCGGGCGTGGAGGTGCCGTCCCAGATGGGCGCGCCGGTCGGCAACCGGGTGCCGGTGACCTTCCTGGCCAATGTGCCGCCGGTCGGCGCCATGGTCTATGACGTGCGGCCGGCGGCGGAGCCCTCGTCCCTTTCGACGGGTCTGTCGGTGTCCGCCACGCACCTTGAAAACGTGCGTTACCGGGTCGAGCTGAACGCCAGCGGCGATGTGGCATCCATCTACGACAAGCTTTCCTCGCGCGAGCTGCTAAGCGCGCCGATTCGCTGGGATTTTCTTTACAACCAAAGCACCGTCTATCCGGCCTGGGAAATCCTCTATGCCAATGTGGCCGCGGCGCCGGTGACCAACCTGGCCGGACCGGCGACCTTCGAGGTGACGGAGAACGGACCGGCGCGAGTCTGTTTGTCGGTGACCCGCGCCCAGGGCGGCTCGATCTTCACGGAGCGCCTCCGGCTCGCGGCCGGGGAGGCGGGCGACCGGCTGGAGTGGGATGTGACGGCCAACTGGAGAACGCGGCAAACCTTGCTCAAGGTCCGATTCCCGCTCGCGGTTTCGAATGCGAAAGCGACGTATGACCTGGGATTGGGCACCATCGAACGCGGCAATGCCAACGCGAATTTGTACGAGGTTCCGGCGCAGCAGTGGGTTGATCTGACGCATTCCAACGGCCTCTATGGCGTCACCCTCCTCAGTGATTCACGATACGGATGGGACAAGCCCAACGACTCGACCTTGCGCCTGACGATCTTCCACACCCCGGCGGTGGGCAGCAGCTATGTCTATCAGGCCACCAACGGCTTTGGCGTTCACCGCCTCGGGTTTGCCCTGCGCGGCCATGCAGGAGACTGGCGCAACGGCGGAGCGCCGTGGGTGGCGGCACGGTATAATCAGCCGCTGCAAGCCTTCCAGACCCGTCCGCACGCCGGCGCGTTGGGCAAAACCTTCGCCTTCCTCTCCTGCAATAATACCAACGTGATGGTCAAAGCGGTCAAAAAGGCGGAGAATTCGAGCGAGTGGATCGTGCGCTTGCAGGAGCTGTCGGGCAGCTCGCAAACGGCCGAGCTGACCTGTGCCTCAGCCATCCTGAGCGCGCGCGAGGTGAACGGGGCCGAGGAGCCGATCGGCACCTTGAGTCCGGTGGGCGGCAAACTGTCGGTGCCGCTGGGGGCTTACGCGCCCAAAACGGTGGCGTTGACCCTCGCTCCCGCCCCCATCGTGGTGCCCAAGCCCGCCAGCCTGCCGGTTGCCCTGCCGTTCAACCGCGATGTAATCTCCTCAGATGCCAACCGCGCCGACGGCCAGTTCGATGGCGGATGGGCCTACCCGGCAGAATTGATGCCCCCCACCCTCGTGCGGGAAGGCATTACCTTCCAGTTGGGACCGGCTTCCGACGGGGCCTTCAATGCGGTGGCGTGCGAGGGTCAGACGGTTCCCCTGCCGGCGGCGGGTTACAACCAGCTCTGCTTTCTGGCGGCAGCGGCCTCGAATGTGACCACCGGCACTTTTACGCTCGGCGGCCAGAGCACCAACCTGACCGTGCAGTATTTTACCGGGTTTGTGGGACAATGGGACCCGCCCGCGCTGGTGGGCGATGAAGTGGGATGGATCACCACCCACCGGCACACGGCCGGCGGGGTGAACGACGCCTACCGGTTCTGCTACCTGTTCAAATACCGCCTGGACCTGCCGGCCGGAACGGACTCAATCGTGCTGCCGCAGGCGCCGAACATCCGTGTTTTCGCAATGACATTGGTTACCAACGCGCCTTGGGACACCGTCCCGGCAGGCGGGCCCCTGGCGGAGAATCTGCCGCCGTGGGCCAGCGCCGGCGCGGACCAGCGGGTGAACGCGGTTTCGACCAACGGGCCGGCATGGGTGAGACTGGACGGCAGCGGCTCGCGCGATGCGGACGGCGTGATCACGTCGTATGTGTGGTCCGTGGGGGGAAGTCTGCTGGCCACGGGCATCAACCCCGAGGTGAGTCTGCCTTTGGGGACGAACGACCTCGTGCTGGCGGTAACCGACGACCGTGGCGCCACCAGCCATGCCATGGTCAAAATCGTGGTGCTGCCGCCGCTGACGGTTGCGGTTTCGGCAGGCGCGCCCAGTGCGGGCAGTGCGCCGGCAACCGTCCAGTTCACCGGCCAGGCATGGGGGGAGGGGCTGGGTTGGCAGCCCTACGACACCACGGATGACCGGCTGGGCACGGTCACGGCCCAGGGCGAGAACCCGCCCAACGAAGTGGCGACCTGCGCCTTTGACAATCTGACCACGACCAAATGGCTGGATTTTGCCAACAGCTACCCGAGCACGCGCGCCAGTTGGATTCAGTATCGTTATGCGAGCGGCATGCGGTACGTGGTGACCAACTACACCCTCACCTCCGCCAACGACGCGCCGGCGCGGGACCCCGCGGATTGGGCTCTCCTCGGTTCCAACGACGAGGGGGTGTCCTGGACGACGCTCGACACGCGCACGGGACAGACCTTCACCACGCGGTTTGAAAAGCGCGCCTTCCGGGTTGCCAGTCCGGGCGCCTACAGTCTTTACCGCCTCCGCGTTGATCGCGTGGCCAATCCCTCCTCCGCCAACTCTGTCCAGCTTGCGGAGATCGAACTGCTCGGGGAACCGCTCTTCGTTTACACCTGGCTCTTTGGCGACGGCGCCTCGACCACGGCAACGGTTGGCGGAACGCCCAGCGCGGTGCAACACACCTACACCAACAACGGGACTTTCACCGTGACGCTCGGGGCGGCTTACGGCGGCTACACCGGCACCAACACGACTCAAGTGACTATTGGGCCGCCGCTGGCAGCCACCCTCGCCGCCGCTCCCGCGCGCGGCGCGGTCCCGCTCGCCGTCCAGTTTGCGGGCCAGGCCAGCGCCGGAACGGGGGGACGCGGACCTTACGACACCACCGACGACCCGCTTGGCCTCGTGACCGCCCAGGGTGAAAACCCGCCCAACGAGCTGGCGATAAAAGCCTTTGACAATAGTTTATCAACCAAATGGCTCGATTTCGCCAGCGGCTATCCCGCCACCCGTTCAAGCTGGATTCAATACCAGTATCCCAACGGCCAGCGGTTCGCCCTTTCCCATTACACCATCGCCTCCGCCAACGACGCCATGACTTACCCCGCCCGGAACCCGCGCGATTGGCGGCTCCTGGGTTCCAACGACGGTGGGGGAAGCTGGGACACCGTGGATATGCGGACCGGCCAGACCTTCACTGCCAACTACCAAAGGCGTGCCTTTGCCGTGACCAACACCTCGGCCTACAATGCCTATCGTCTCCAGATTGACAGTGTGTCCAATCCCGCTTCCGCCAATTCGGTCCAGTTGTCCGAACTCGAATTCATCACCGTCCCGCCGCCTTATGACTATGAGTGGGCCTTTGGCGATGGAACATTCTCCACCGAACAGAATCCGCGGCACAATTATGCCATCCCCGGCACTTACCTCGTTTCGCTGGTGGTTTGGGATGGCCTGTCGCACGCGACAAACACCACCACCATCCAGGTTCTGCCGCCGCCGTCGCTGACAATCAGCGCGGGCTCCGCCGGCAGTGTAACCTTGGAATGGCCTGTGGACGCCAGCCACTACGAGCTTTACCAAACGTCCGACCTCACCCCTCCCGCCACGTGGGTGCGGGTGACCAACCTTCCCGCCGCGACCGGTGAGTGGTTGCGCCTGGCCCTGCCGGTCGAGGCAGCCAGCCGCTATTACCAGTTGCGCAGCCCCTGATTTCATGCCCCTGATGAAGACCCCGATGGTTCGACTCTCCACCGTTGCAGCCGCCCTGGCCCGCGGGCTTCGGCGTCAGCCTGGCATCCTGTTCCCGGCTTTGTGGCTTGCTTTTGCCTCACCGGCCCACGCTCTCTCCGCCGCGGAAGCCGACGCGGCTTTTGATTCGTTTAACGCTGCGTTCTACGTGGTCAGCAGCGGGCGGGGTTATTACAAGGCCGATACCGGCGGGGGCCGGGCCGATTTCTGGAAGCAGGCGGAGATGATCGAGATGATCATTGATGCGTATGAGCGGACCAACCGGCCGGCCTACAAGACCCTGATCACCCAGTCGGTTGACGGGTTCCTCTACTACCAGGGCACGGACTGGTTATGGAACAAGTACAACGACGACATCATGTGGATGGTCATCGCCTGCTGCCGCGCCTACCGGGCAACCGGCAATACGACCTACCGGGACCGGGCGAAATACCATTTCGATGCGGTCTATGCGCGGGGCTGGGACAACGCGCTGGGCGGCGGAATTTGGTGGACGACGGACAAGGACGGGAAGAATGCGTGTGTCAACGGGCCGGCGGCGATCGCGGCCTGCCTGCTGTATGAGATTTACGGGGACACCAGTTATTTGCAGAAGGCGCAGGCGATTTTTGCCTGGGAACGCGCCGTGCTCTACGACCCGGGCACGGGGAAGGTGTTTGACAACATCAACGCGTCGGGCGTGGTCAACAGCAACTGGATTTTTACCTACAACCAGGGGACCTTCATCGGCGCGGCTCACAGTCTCCACCAGCTCACGGGCGCTTCGAACTACTTCACGGACGCGCTCACCGCCGCGCTTTACACCAAAAACGCCCTGTGCACGGCGGACATCTTGCCCGAGTATGGCGACACGGGGGATGGCGGGGGGTTCACCGGGATCTTCGCGCGCTGGCTGGGACGGTTTGTGCGGGAGCAGAATCTGTGGGGAACGTTTTACGACTGGATGGCGCAAAACGCGCACGCGGCCTGGGCGGTCCGCCGGGGGGACAATTTGTCGTGGTGCAAGTGGCTGACCCTGACGCCGGCTGGAACCTTGTATTCGTGGGGGTGCAGCAGCTCGGTGATGATGATGCAGGTGGTGCCGACCGATTATGGCCTGCCGGGGCTGCTTTATGAACCGGTGCCGCTCACGAGCAACAGTTACAACCGGGATGTGATTGTCGAGCGAACCGCGCCACCGCCGCCCACCGCGGGCGGTTACACGACGGCCTCGATGGACGGGGGGACGGCCAATACGGAGAAATCCTGGTACGAGGTGGGCTACAATCGCAATGCCGGCGCGCTCTCCACTGGCCTGCCCGCGGCGGGCTCGACGTTCACCAGCGCGAGTTATCCTGATCACTCGTTTCGCATGGCGCCCAGTTACACATCCAATAACGCGGTCCTGCTCAACTCCAGTGTCACCAGCGGCACGCTGACGTTGAGCAGTCCCGCCGCTTACACGCGGCTGTCGTTTCTGGTGAGCGCCGGCAAGGGCTCCGGGACCGTCCAGGCGCGCGTCTATCATCAGGATGGGACGATTCAGACCAACACCCTGGCAATTCCGGATTGGTTCAATGGTTCGAACCCGGCCTACACGGCGAAGGGGCGGGTGGATGTCCGGACCTTTGCGTTTGACAGCGTCAACTCCTCGAATCCGCGGTTGTATTCGGCGGACGTGGTGTTGACGAACCCGTCCAGTCCGGTCACCCGGGTCGTGTTCAATTATGGCACCGGGGCCAACAACTGCATCTTCGCCATGAGTGGTTCGACGGGCGGCGCTTTCGTTCCCATTGCAGTGACCGGTTACAACCAGGACGTCATTGTCGAAGCTGCCGCGCCGACCTTTGCCCCGTTGCCGGGTTACACGAGCGCCACCATGGACGGCGGGACGGCCAACAACGGCAACACCTGGTATGAAAAAGGGTATCTGCCGTTTGCCACCAACAGCGGCCTGCCTTCGGCGGGGTCGGTGTTCACCAACGGTTTTTATCCCGTGCACCGGTATCTCCTGGCGTCCAATTACAGTGCCAACAACGCCGTGTTCCTCAGCGCGGCCGTTCCCAATGCCAGTCTCATTCCCGTGGCACCGGCGACTTTCTCGGCTTTGTCTTTCCTGACGGCCGCGGGCCGCGGGCCGGTCACCGTGGTCTGCCTGATCCGGCACGCGGATGGCACGGCGCAGAGCCGGAGTTTTGTGTCGCCGGATTGGGTTGGCCAGACGCCCTTGGCGGGCGTCGCCAACGGACGGGTGAACGTGAGCAGCGGCGTTTATGATTCGCTGTTCGGAAACAACCCCCGCCTTTATTCGGCCGCGGTCACCGTCGCGAACACGGCCAGCCCGGTCACCAACATTCTCCTCACCTTCAGCGGCGCCAGCGATGCAACCGCCGTCATTTTCGCCCTGAGCGGCGTGGGCGGCGCCGTGCCGCCGTTGTTCGTGAGTCAGCCGCAATCCACCAAGTGCTGGGAGGGTTCAAACCTGGTGCTATCCGCCACGGCGGTGGGGGTGCCGTCCCCCGCCTTCCAATGGCAGCGCGGGACCAACGGCGCCTACGTGGACCTGGTGAACGGACCCGGCGTTTCCGGGGCCACCACCACCAACCTCTCGCTGGCGCAGGTTA
>Ga0116147_1004009_pt1 | contig 13489 bp, 10 predicted proteins | sample AD_JPNHG3_MetaG_FD_89749 | JGI IMG/M metagenome (GOLD analysis project Ga0116147, IMG submission 89749) | Active sludge microbial communities of municipal wastewater-treating anaerobic digesters from Japan - AD_JPNHG3_MetaG | ecosystem: Engineered > Bioreactor > Anaerobic > Digestate | place...
TTCGTATTTTTGAAGCAAAATTCCTGATATGCGGATTGATATCATCACTGTTTTACCGGAATTGCTTCAGAGTCCTTTAAGTCATTCGATAATTAAAAGAGCCTGTGAAAAGGGTATTGTGGAGATAAACGTTATCAATCTCAGGGATTATGCCATTGATAAATACAAAAGCGTTGACGATTATGCCTATGGGGGCGGCGCTGGAATGGTAATGATGATTGAGCCTGTTTACAGGGCAGTGGAAGCACTTAAGAAAGAAAGACAATACGATGAAATTATCTATACCTCTCCCGATGGCATCAGGTTCAATCAGAAACTTGCCAACAAGTTATCTCTTCTGAACAACATCATCATCCTGGCAGGTCACTACAAAGGTGTCGACCAGAGAATAAGAGATCACCTGGTTACCATGGAAATATCTGTTGGCGATTATGTTCTTTCGGGAGGCGAGATTCCCGCCGCAATTATTACCGATGCGGTGGTTCGCCTGCTCCCCGGAGCCATCTCCGACGAACAGTCAGCTCTTACCGATTCTTTCCAGGACGACCTGCTTGCCCCGCCTGTTTACACACGACCTGCCGTCTTTAAAGGCTGGAAAGTACCCGATATTCTGCTTTCGGGAAACACCCCCGAAATAGAAAAATGGAGGCATGAACAATCTGTTGAAAGAACACGTAAACTCAGACCCGACCTTCTTAATGAATAAAAAGGGCTTTATATTTCCGGCAAGTATTATTGTGCTGTTAATCATTGCCGCTTCGTGCAGGTGGCAGGGTGAAAAGGACTTTCTTAAGTCTGGCTTTCTTAATCCGCCCGACACTGCCCGGCCGGGTGTATACTGGTACTTCATGGACGGCAACATCTCCAGACAGGGCATTACGGAGGACCTTGAGGCGATGAAAAGGGCCGGAATAAGCTATGCAATCTTTCTCGAGGTAAACGTCGGAATACCCTCTGGCACCGTTAAGTTCATGAGCGATGAATGGATTGATTTGTTTGCCCATGCAGTAAGGGAAGCTGAAAGACTGGGAATAAACATTATCCTCGGATCAGGCCCGGGCTGGGCAGGCAGCGGCGGACCATGGGTAACGCCGGAAGAGTCGATGATGCACCTGGTATCCTCCGACACCCTGCTGACCGGTCCGGCTGTTTTCAACGCCCGGTTGCCAGTTCCGAAACCGAAAAAGCCATTCTTCGGAGAGTCAGTCCTTACACCCCTGCTTAAGGAAAAAAGAGACAACTGGTACGAAGATGTGAGGCTCCTGGCCTTCCCGGCACCTGACAGTGGCAAACTCTTAAAAAACCTTGAAGAAAAGGCATTCTATTACAGGCCCCCCTATACCTCCCAGCCTGGTACAGCACCGTTTCTTGCAGCCGATACATCAGAATATCCGGCTCTCAACAAATCAGCGGTAAGAAAAGACAAAATAACCGATCTGACAATGCTGCCGGGCCGGGACGGGACCCTGACATGGAATGTACCTCCGGGCAGATGGATTGTAGCCCGCTTCGGTAAAAGAAATAATGGTGCAGTAACAAGGCCGGCACCTGAACCGGGTCTCGGCTTTGAGTCGGATAAATTTGACACCGCCGCACTCGGTTCGCATTACAGACAGTACACCGGCAGGCTGCTCGCAAAAGTCAAACCTTCGCCTGCCACGTCAAAAGGCGGATGGAAGATGCTGCACATAGACAGCTGGGAGATGGGTGCTCAAAACTGGAGCAGCCGTTTTATGGATGAGTTTATCAAACGGAGAGGGTACGATCCTGTGTTGTACCTGCCTGTAATTACAGGTTATATCGTTAATTCGGCCGACGAGAGCGAGAGATTCCTGTGGGACCTGAGACAGACTGCCTCCGAACTGATTATTGAAAATCACGCAGGTTACTTTAAACAGCTTGGCAGCAGGAATGGGTTCACTCTTTCGATCGAACCATACGATATGAATCCTGCATCAGACTTCGATCTTGGCGCAGTCGCCGACATCCCAATGGGAGAATTCTGGACCTCCGGGCATGGTTTCAATTCCTCCTTCAGCTGCATCGAGGCGGTTTCGATAGGTCATGTTACGGGCCGCAGGATCATAGCAGCCGAAGCCTTCACTGCAGACAATACGGAAGCATGGAGGATGTACCCGGGCAATATGAAGAACCAGACCGACTGGGCCCTCGCCATGGGCATCAACAGATTCTTCTTTCACACTTTTGCACACAAGCCGCACGATCAGAACCTTAAGCCAGGCATGACCATGGGCCCCTACGGGGTTCACTGGGACAGAGGCCAGACCTGGTGGGAGTTATCTTCCGGTTATCACACCTACCTGGCAAGATGCCAGTTTATGCTTATGCAGGGGGCTCCTGTGGCGGATATACTCTACCTGACCACCGAAGGTGCGCCCGCTGTCTTCGTTCCCCCCTCCTCTTCTCTCGAAGGCACAGATACCCTGCCCGACAAAAGAGGCTATTCATTTGACGTCTGCTCCCCTTCATACTTTATAAAAAACGCCACTGTGGTGAATAACAAAATTTTATTCCCCTCAGGCGCATCATACAGCATTCTTGTACTTCCCGAAAGCCGAACCATGACACCGGAACTGCTGGAAAAGATTGATTTCATGCTCAAAACCGGAGCATATATTGCAGGATATATGCCGGTTTCATCCCCTTCCCTGACAGGCTACCCCGAATGTGATGCGAAGGTCAGGAGCATGGCTGAAACAATCTGGGGTATTAACTGGAGCCAGGGAAGAAGCAGGGTGAAATACCTTAACGGAACCCTTTTCAAGATGGACGAATACTCTTCCTCAGGCAAAGATCAGTTAAACATAAAAAAAAGAGGCCCTTATGATTTATACCCCGAATATGACACAATTGCATCCCTGCTGAAGGGAGCAGGCGTTGATCCGGATTTCAGTTGTCAGGGTGGTGAAATCAGGTACCATCACCGAAAGCTGCCGGGTAAGGAGATATACTTTATTTCAAACAGAAGCGGCAGAACAATAACCGACACATGCCGGTTCAGGGACGGTACCGCATGGGGAGAATTATGGGACCCTCTTACGGGAAAGATCAGGGAACTGAAGAACATCACAACAACCGGAAGGGCTGCATTGTTACCCGTGGTGCTTGAACCTTATGCGGCATATTTCATAGTTTTTCACAAAAAAGAGGCTGTTTCCGTAATAAAATCCGGTTCCGGAAACGATTTCCAGCCTAAAGATACTTTACAGGAAATAAAGGGCCCGTGGGAAATGTACTTCGACCCCAATGCCGGCGGTCCGGGCAGGATCGTGTCTGATACACTGTTCGACTGGTCCCGGTCAGCCATGGAAGGGATAAAATATTACTCGGGAAAAGTGATATGCTCAAATAAATTCACCATGCCGGGCGACATTCTTAAGAATAAAGGAATGAAATTCCATATCTCGGCCATCCCTGTCAACGGAATGGCAAAAATTTCAGTAAACGGCAAGGCGGCCGGAATAGTCTGGACATATCCCTATGAAATTGAAATAACTCCTTATTTAAAGGCCGGTGAAAACAAGCTTGAGATTGAAGTTGTGAATCTCTGGATAAACAGGCTCATCGGTGATGAAAACATGCCATGGGACGGTATTGAAGACGGCAGATTCCCGGAGTGGTACCTGAATAAAACCGGCAGACCGGAAGGCAGGATTAGCTTTACCACCCACAGATACTGGAAAAAAGATGACAGATTAATCCCTTCCGGATTATCCCGACCCGTAAGGATCCTTGCTTCCGGCACGCATTGACAGTACTGAATTAATGTTTTGAAAAAAGAAAACTCTTTTGTAAGATTGCAGTTTATTTTTTTCAGGGTGCGAAGAGTAAAGATTATATTACATAAAGGCGAAATACCGGTAATGAGATACTGGTTCCTTTTCTTTGCTTTTCACAGCCGCCAGGTAAGGCGCTGATATCAATCCCGACATCTTTCACATTCATTTGCAAATTATGATATTAATAACATTTTCCCGATAGGATAAATTATATTTTTGTATAAATTTTATATTCAATAAAATGAACTCACAGGATTACATTAAAAAAGAAGAGATTTACGGGGCGCATAACTATCACCCCTTACCGGTTGTTCTGGATCGCGGACTCGGTCCTTTTGTATGGGACGTGGAGGGAAAGAGATATTTCGATTTTCTTTCGGCTTACTCGGCAGTCAACCAGGGACACTGCCATCCCAAAATAATTGAGGCACTGGTTTCTCAGGCCAATAAACTCGCCCTTACGTCAAGGGCATTCTATAATTCCGTTCTTGGCGAATACGAGGAATATGTCACGAAGTATTTCGGTTATGACAAGGTTCTTCCAATGAACACGGGAGCGGAGGGAGACGAGACAGCCTTAAAGCTCTGCAGGAAATGGGCTTACAAGGTTAAAGGAATTAAGGAATACAATGCAAAGATTATTGTATGTGCAGGTAATTTCCACGGCAGAACCATCACAATCATTTCGATGTCAACCGATCCTGATTCCAGAAATCATTACGGTCCGTTTACCCCCGGCTTTATAACTGTTCCCTATAACGACCTCGGGGCACTCGAAAAAGCGCTTGAAGACCCTGACGTTGCAGGCTTCCTCGTCGAACCCATACAGGGCGAAGCCGGCGTGGTGGTGCCCGACGAAGGCTATCTGAAGAAATCTTATGAGATGTGTAAGGCAAAGAACGTTCTGTTTATTGCCGACGAAATTCAGACAGGCATCGGGAGAACAGGTAAAATGCTTGCATGCGATCATGAGGGTGTCAGACCCGACATCCTGATCCTTGGCAAGGCGCTCGGAGGAGGTGTATACCCGGTGTCGGCAGTACTTGCCGATAACGAAATCATGCTGACAATACTTCCGGGCGAACACGGCTCCACCTTCGGCGGAAACCCCCTTGCTGCCCGCGTTGCCATTGCTTCACTCGAAGTAATTAAAAATGAGAAACTTGCCGAGAACGCCGACCGCCTCGGCAAAATCTTCAGGGCAGAGTTATCAGGCATTAAGTCGGACATGATTGAATTTGTAAGAGGAAAAGGTCTTCTTAATGCTGTGGGTATCAAACCCAAGGGAGGAAAAACAGCGTGGGACGTCTGTCTTGCACTCAGAGACAACGGCCTGATTGCCAAACCGACACACGAGCATATCATCCGTTTTGCCCCGCCCCTCGTCATTACAGAAGAACAACTGAGAGAGGCAATTGAGATCATAAAGAAGACTTTTAAAATGTTTCAGTAGCCTCTCAGGGTGAGGCAGAAGGCATAAGGCGAAAGGAGAAAGGCAAAAGGCGAAAGTTGAGTCCCGCTTCGCGGGATAAATTCAACGAAACCCTGACCGCAGTGTCAGGGGCGAAAGTTGAGCCCCGCTTCGCGGGGTAAATTCAACGAAACTCCAGACACTACGGTCTGGACAGGCCTGACCGGATTGAAAATCCTGACCGCAGTGTCAGGGACGAATAAAGCCCCCTCTTTACGAAGTAGAGAGGGGGTTTGGGGGTGAGTACATGAAGTGAAGGCGAAAGTTGAGTCCCGCTTCGCGGGATAAATTCAACGAAACTCCAGACACTACGGTCTTGACAGGCCTGACCGGATTGAAAATCCTGACCGCAGTGTCAGGGACGAATAAAGCCCCCTCTTTACGAAGTAGAGAGGGGGCTTGGGGGTGAGTACATGAAGTGAAGGTGAAAGGAGAAAGTTGAAAGGTGAAAGGTGAGTACATGAATAAAACTGAAAAACAAAATTTAAAGGCACACCGGTAATGAGAAGATACGGAATAATAGCATGGTTTCTGCTTATTCTGACGGCTGGCTGCGGGCCGGCATTGAAGAAAGAAATCACTGAAAATGAGCTGAGACAGCACATTCAATATCTTGCTTCCGACAGGCTCGAAGGCAGGATGACAGGCTCCGCAGGCGACAGCCTGGCTGCTGTTTACATCAGAAAAATACTCAAAAGATACGGACTGATACCTCTTGCCGGCGACGGGTTCCAGAGGTTCAGCGTCATAGTATCGGCTGAGGCCGGCAGCCAGAACACCCTGAAAACCGGAAACATTTCCTTCGTGCCGGGGAAAGATTTTCTCCCTGCCTCCTTCAGCAGCAGCGGCAGCCTGTCGGCCGAAGTTGTCTTCGCAGGCTATGGTTTCAGCTTTGAAACCGATTCCATCAAAAGGAACGACTACGGCAACATCGATGTGAAAGGCAAATGGGTGATGATCCTCAGGGGTGATCCTGAACCCGACAACCCTGCAAGCGTTTACGTCCCCTTTGCCGGTGACAGGCATAAGAGCCTTGCAGCAAGAGAGGCAGGTGCGGCAGGTGTGCTGCTGGTTTCGGGCGAAGCATTCGACCGCGAAGATGTTCTTGAGCCGCTTACTGGCGGAGACCCTTCATGCGGAATACCGGTGATAAGAATCAAAAGAAACGTTGCGGACTCAATCCTGTCTTCGTCGGGAACATCGGTTGCCTTCCTCGAAAAAACACTCTCCTCCCCTTCCGTACTTAAAAGCTTCTCCACAGGCATCACTTTAGAAGGATCATCCGACATAGTTCAGAAAGAGGCTGTAACAAGAAACGTGGCAATGCTGCTTCCGGGCACGGATGAAAAACTGAAAAATGAATATGTCGTTATCGGTGCTCATTACGATCATCTTGGCATGGGAGGAAAGGGATCATCGAGCAGAAGACCCGACACAGTGGCTGTCCATTACGGAGCCGATGATAATGCCTCAGGAACGGCAATGATGATGGAACTTGCCGGTAAATTTGCAGGAGAAAAAACGAACAAAAGAAGCATGATATTCATTGCCTTCACGGGCGAGGAGAAGGGTCTGCTTGGCTCAAAGTATTTCGTAGAGAATTCCCCCGCACAACTTCCCCTAATAAACGCGATGGTAAACCTCGACATGACGGGCCGTCTGAAAGAGACAAGGGAGATGCAGACCGGCGGGGTTGGCACCGCCAAAGGACTGGCCGATCTGGTGAAATCACTCACCGACACCAGCATGGTAAAACCGGTCTTTACACCCGAAGGGTCCGGCCCCTCCGACCACTCGGCATTCTATGCAAAAAATATTCCCGTTCTGTTTATTACGACCGGAGCTCACGTCGATTATCACACACCATCCGATACATGGGATAAAATAAACTATGCCGGAATGAAAGATGTTGCCGGATATGTTTATAAAATAACGGAACGACTCGCTTCCGACAACGAAAAGCTTGCCTTTACCGAAGCAGGACCGCCCGAAAGCCAGAGCCGGCGGCCGGGAAGAAGAGGCGTAAGCCTGGGCATAATGCCCGATGTGACAGGCAGCGTTAAAAACGGGCTTAGAGCTGAGCTTGTAACACCGGGCAAACCGGCCGACCTCGGAGGTATGAAGAAGGGCGACATAATAATATCCATCAACGGGAAACCGGTAAAGGATATTGAGGAATATATGTTCAGGCTGAGCCAGCTAAAAAAAGGCGATGCCGTTACCGTGGAGGTTTTGAGGAATGATAAAAAAACAGAGCTTCTTATTCAACTTTAATGCAGACAATCATGAAGAATTTCCTTATCTGGCTGGCAGCAATACTGATTACCCTCACCGCCGCAGTTTACCAGCGAATGACGGGTCCAACCTACCCAAGGAGAGATACCGTGGAGGTAAACGGCGTAGCATATAAAATAAAACTGGTGCGGAGCCTCGGACTCGACGAGAGGCCGGTTGTGAGACTGGCAGTATACGATACAACAGTTACCGCAAAACTCTTCTATAAAAGATTCAGAACCGGCGGGGAATACACCGAAACGGAGTTTCGTTACAGGGTAATTCCTGTCAGTTCGTTTATCATGAACAAGGTGTTCGGAATGTACGAGGTAAAAGGCTTCTTTGCCTCTGTTCCCCAGCAGCCGCCGGCCGGCAAGCTGCAATACTACATTGAAATAACCGACAAATCCGGTACAAAAACCATCTGCCGCGATAATCCGGTCGTGATAAGGTTTAAAGGGGCGGTTCCGTCATGGATACTCACCCCTCATATAATCCTTATGTTCCTGGCTATGCTGCTTTCGACGCTGGCAGGAATCATGGCTGCTGCAGGTCACAGACTCTTCCGAAGATATGCCGTCTGGACTCTCGCCCTGCTTACTGCGGGCGGAATGGTGCTTGGCCCCCTGGTGCAATATTATGCATTCGGCGACCTCTGGACAGGCGTCCCATTCGGATGGGACCTTACCGACAACAAAACCCTCATTGCTTTTCTTTTCTGGATACTTGCCGTGGTAATGAACAGAAAAAAAGAGCGGCCCCTTTACACAATCCTGGCATCCGTTATTTTACTGCTTGTCTATTCTATACCCCACAGCATGCTCGGTTCCGAACTTGACTATGAAAGCGGTAAAGTAATTCAGGGATACCTGGGTTGTATTTTCTGAAAAAAGATTAAATTTCCTTCTCTTTTCATGCATCACAATTCTGTTTTTTCCGTCTTTTTTCCGGAAATAACTTAAAAAGTGGATGCAGCATATAAAATAAGGAACTATTCCGAAGACGAAATGGACATTGCTGAAGCCACTTACAAGAATATCCACCAGGATCTGATCGACGGATGCAAAACAGGCGACCAAAAGGCACAGTTCCAGATTTACAAGCTTTATTACAAAGCCATGTACAACACCAGTCTGAGAATTGTCAACGATACGATGGAAGCCGAAGATATAATGCAGGAATCGTTCCTGTCGGCCTTTGAAAAAATTGACACCTACTCGGGCACCGTCAGCTTCGGAGCCTGGCTGAAGAGAATAGTCATCAACAGGTCGCTCGATGCTCTGAGCAAAAAGAAGGTGGCCTTTGAGGACATTGATTCCTTACCCGGACTGAGGGATGACAGCGGAGAGGAGATGGTTTACAGGGAAGAGGTTGACCTGAAAGTGGAGGAGATCAAAAAGGAAATAGAGAAGCTGCCCGACGGGTACAGGATTATCCTCTCCCTCTACCTGATAGAAGGGTACGACCACGATGAGATTGCAGAAATCCTCGGAATCAGCAGCAGCACGTCACGGTCGCAGCTGTCGAGGGCCAAACAGAAACTGATCGGGGAACTGCGCAAAAAAATGTAAAACAGGGTACAATGAAAAATATAGAACAGATTATCAAAGAAAACAGAAACCTTTTCGACGGCATGGAGCCGGCGGAAGGACACTTCGAAAGATTTGAATGGAAACTTGAGAAAAGACTCCATTCAGGCGTTAAGAGAAGCATCCTCCCCTACCTGCTCAGGGCTGCGGTGGTTACCCTGCTCGTTACACTCTCCTCGCTGTGGACATGGGATCATTTCATCAGACCGGGCAAGGACAGGATGACTCTGGGCGACGTTTCACCACAGTACAGGGAGGTGGAAAACTATTACGTGCACCAGGTAAACATGATGGAGGGCGAAATCAGAAATGCCGACTTCATTGACCCAGAACAGCGCCAGATGCTGAACAACGAACTTAAAAGCATGGACTCGGTCTATATCCAGCTTCAGAAAGACCTTAAGGCAAATCCCGACGACGAAAGAATAATAAACGCAATGATCGAACATTACCAGACCAAAGTCGACGTAATGTCCTTCATTCTTGAGCAACTGAAAGCGATAAGAAATGAAAACTCAAAAAAAGGGGAATATGAAAAAGCTGCTATCTAAAAGGGGATTGCTGCTTGCGGCAGCAGCACTTCTTGCCTCACAGATATGGGCACAGGAAGTGTCGAAGGAATTCAGAAAGGAATTCAGTGCAGATGCCGGCACAATTACGGAACTGAATAACAGGTACGGCAACATAATCGTCACCGGCTGGAACAACGATAAGGTAGAGATTTATGTGAAAGTCTCAATCGAAATGCCAGATAAAAGCCGCGCAGAGAGACTGCTGAACATGATCGACGTTCAGTTCGGTGAAAGCGACGGCAGGGTCTCGGCAAAGACTGTGATAGACGAAGATTTCAACTTCTCGGGCTGGGGCACCAACAGGAAATTCAGTATAAACTATACCGTTAAAATGCCCCTGAATTCGGGACTTGAGGTTGTAAACAGGTATGGCAACGTAGATATTGACGAACTGGCAGGAAGAGTATTTATCGATGTCAAATACGGAAACCTTACGGCTGCAAAGCTGACAAGAGGCAACGAAAAACCCCTGAACAGGATCGAAATAGGCTACGGAAAAATGCTGGTTAAATCGGGCAACTGGCTCGACCTGTACCTTCGTTACGCAACACTGGCCGAACTGCCATCATGCCAGGCCCTGCTTATCGACAGCAAATACTCCAAGCTCAGAATAGGCACCGTAAACTCGGCGGTAATAACAGCACGCTACGACAACTATTCAATCGACAATATCAACAACCTGGTGATTGACAAGGGCTACACTACACTCAGTGTCAATAACGCCGGGAAGAAGATCAGCATCGAAGGCAGCTACGGATCGGTAAATATTGACCATGTATCGAAAGACTTTGAAATGATTGAAGTCAACACCAGGTATACCGGAGTAAGGCTTGGCATTGATCCTGCAGCATCCTACAGGCTCGAAGGAAGATCATCCTACTCTGGCATAAGGGTGCCTGAGGAATTGCTGACTGTCAGGAAAAGGATTGTCGAAAACACGTCAACCGAAATTGAGGGTTTGATAGGAAAAAACAAGGATGCAACGGCATACGTAAAAGTTGAATCATCATACGGCTCGGTAAAACTCTACTAAGGGCAAAACCATCTGGTAAATAACCCTTCCGCAGGCTTACAGGCGGAAGGGTTTTTTGTTATATTTGAGACAGACTAATGATTAAGGCTATGATACATGTCGAAAAACCCGATGCCGCAAAACTGCAAAAGCTTGGAGTGAGCTCCTGGCCGGTATGGACAAAGGAGGAATCGGAATTCCCGTGGGAATACGACGAAAAGGAAACCTGCTATATTCTTGAAGGAGATGTGGTGGTTACGCCCGACAAGGGAGAACCTGTTCATTTCGGCAAGGGAGACCTTGTTGTCTTTCCCGAAGGTTTAAAATGCAGATGGAAAATCAACAAAGCCGTCAGAAAACATTACCGGTTCGGCTAACATCACACAGAAAAACATCCTATGAAGGCAGCCGACCTGGCGGTGTTTCTCCTCTACCTCTCCGGTGTAGTGTTCTTCGGATTATCCTTCTTCAGACGCAACAAAACGCCCGGGGCCTATACCCTTGGCAACAGGGATGTACCCGCGTGGGTGGTCGGCATGTCAATCTTTGCAACCTTTGTTAGCAGCATAAGTTATCTGGCCCTGCCGGGACAGGCTTACCAGACCAACTGGAACCCTCTGGTTTTCAGTTTTTCGCTCCCCTTCGCGGCATGGATGGCCGTAAAATTCTTTGTGCCGCTGTACCGGTCTGTGAACAGTCCGTCGGCGTATACCTGGCTTGAAATGCGTTTCGGGCGGTGGGCAAAGTATTATGCGTCATCCATGTACCTGCTTACGCAGCTGATGCGCACAGGAACCATACTGTTTCTGCTGGCACTCATGCTGAACAGCGCAACCGGATGGGACATTGCCATTGTTATTTCAATAACAGGAATATGCGTGATACTTTATTCCATGCTGGGCGGAATACGGGCGGTACTGTGGACCGATGCCGTGCAGGGCATTCTGCTTGGAACAGGGGCCGTTGTATGTGCACTGATTCTCACCTTCTCCATCCCGGGCGGACCCGAACGGCTCTTTTCGGTAGCAGCCGGAAACAACAAATTCAGTCTGGGCAGTCTCAGACCCGGATTCACGGAATCAACCTTCTGGGTGGTTCTTATTTACGGCATATTCATAAACCTTCAGAATTTCGGGATAGACCAGAACTACATTCAGCGTTATCTTACCGCCCGGTCCGATAGCGAGGCAAAGAAATCGGCCCTTTTCGGTGCGTTGTTATACATCCCTGTTTCGCTTCTTTTTCTCTATATCGGCACCGCCCTTTTCAGTTTTTACACCGTAAGGCCCGACCTTCTGCCTGCAGGTGTGACGGGCGACAGGGTCTTTCCGTATTTCATCTTCAGCCAGCTTCCTCCCGGGCTGGCAGGGCTGCTGGTTTCGTCGGTCTTTGCGGCGGGTATGAGCACGATATCGACGAGCGTGAACAGTTCCGCCACTGTGTTGCTGAAGGATTATTTCACACCGAAGGGCGTGGGCGGCAGCAGGAGGAAGCAGATGGCGGTATTATATGTTTCCTCTGCAATATTTGGTCTTCTGGGGATAGGAATAGGGATAGCCATGATTAATGTACAGAGTGCGCTTGATGCGTGGTGGAAGCTGGCCTCGGTGTTCAGCGGGGGCATGCTGGGTTTGTTTCTCCTGGGGTTTTTCAATAAAAGAGTTACCTCGGGGCCGGCCATTGCGGGCACGCTGGCCGGGGTAATAATTATTGCGTGGATCAGCCTCTCCCCTGTATTTCTGACAGGCACCCTTGAGAAGTACGCCTGTCCGCTGCACGGTTATATGGCGATTGTAGCGGGCACAACCGTAATAGTATTGACGGGGTTTCTGGGAGGAGTGGTATTGAAGGAGAAAGTTGAGTCCCGCGTAGCGGGAGGGCGCACGAAGCGAAGCGGAGTTTGGCGGGGGTAAGCGGTATTCGGTAATCGGTAATCGGTAATAGAAGCTGGAAAAGCTTTGCGATACATTAATTAATTGAATGGCCTTTAAGGTAGCTGGACTAATGAGATTAATTGCCATTAAACAACACAGTATACAAAAGAACAGGAGTCACTTGGATGGTTCATAAGATTTCTTTAGCTTTGTTTATGGTAGATTTTTATAAAAGACACCAAAAGGTGCAAAATAGCACCTTGCCTGATAAATTGCGAGATCAATTTGTATGATATAAAGTTGGTGTGCACAACCAAAATAGCACATAAATGAAACAGACTGAAAAACTTGATATTTTACTTAGGTGTTTATACAAATTTAAATATGACGGTAAGTATCATTCTATTCAAACAATTCTTTCAGAAGAAGGTATTGAAGTAAATAGAGAAGAAGCATATTCACTATGTAAAAGATTATATTCCGAAGGAATGATAGAAATGGTTTCAACAAAGGAAGATGTCAGTGCGGAAATCACATCATACGGGATAGAATATTGTGAAGGAGATTCTTATACATATTCTGGCAGTGCAATTATAAATAATAATTATCAAATTACAGTCACCAATAGTCCAGGGGCCAATATTGTCAATCAATCCAGTAATATAAAGATTAATAGTCAGATCAATAATATTTCTGAATTAATAGACAAAATATTACAAACTATTGAAAACGATGATTCAATTGATTTAAAAAAGAAAATGGATATTAATGAATGTGCTGCAGAAGTCAAGAATAATCTAAAAAATGGACAAATACCAAAATTTGGAATTAGAAATTTAATAAGCTTAATAGGTGATATTTCTTCAGTCTCGAGTTTAATTATGACTTTAATTAAAA
>Ga0116147_1004021_pt1 | contig 13470 bp, 9 predicted proteins | sample AD_JPNHG3_MetaG_FD_89749 | JGI IMG/M metagenome (GOLD analysis project Ga0116147, IMG submission 89749) | Active sludge microbial communities of municipal wastewater-treating anaerobic digesters from Japan - AD_JPNHG3_MetaG | ecosystem: Engineered > Bioreactor > Anaerobic > Digestate | place...
GCGCTGATCCAAATAAAACCCGGTCTTGTGTCCGGCCCGCACATCCACCTGATAGCGGCATCCGTTCTCCACGATCTCGATCCGCTCCGGCGGCGGCTCGCCCGCCAACACGCCAGAAATCTGTGGCAACCCCTCATGTGCGCGCGCTTCCATATCCGAGCGCTCGTAAATACCGCGACAGGGGAAGTAGCGCTGGAGTGCGTCAACGATCACACGCTTCCAGTACTCGGCCCCCACAGTCGTAAACTGGCAGACGATCCAATCAGCATAGCGGTCGGCGATCAACCCCGGAACACCGTCCGCTTCCGCATTGATCAGCCGAAAAGCATTTGTTGCTCCGTCGCCCAAGAACCCCGCCCGCGCACCCACAGCACGCGCGATGCGGTCGCTGACAAACGCGTCATCCACCGTGACCTCGGGATCGAAAGACCACATGCGCACGCGGATCTGCGACGCAGGCGAAAACGCGCCCGTGCCGAGCGGCTTGCCGTCGGCGGCGATGACCCGCACGCTTTCGCCAGGTTCCGGCGCGCCGTCCACGCTGCATATCGCACCAGAAAAAACCCACGGATGCCGGCGAACTACGGAAAAATCCCGATTAGGATGAAGAGTGATAGATGTCATGGGAAGTAGTTTAGCAAAGAACAGCCGCAAAGAAACGCCCGTTTTTTAGACATGACTGACCCGATTGACATGATTGTTGTGCCGTGCGCGGCGCGACGACAAAATAATGCACTAATGAACTCATGCACTAATGAACTCCGCACAGCGGTCAACCACCCCTTTGCGGCGCAACACGGCTTCCGTGGCGCGGGCGCCCAGAGCGCGGCGCGCCTCTGCATCGCTCATCAGACGCTCAATCTCGTGCGCCAACGTCGCTTCATCGGGCACCTGTATCAAGGCGTCGGCCGCCAGCAGATCGGACATCACCGGGCGGAAGTTTTCGGTGTACGGACCGACCAGCGTCGCTGCGCCGCAGAGGCAGGGCTCGATCATGTTCTGCGCCCCGTGTTCGTATAGGCTTTTGCCCACGAACACGATCTGCGCGTTGCCGTAAAACCCCATCAGTTCGCCCGTCGTGTCGGCCAGAATAACGGGCGGGGAGGCAGGATCGATATCTGACAGCGGGCGGGCATTTTCGCCGGATGGTTCATGGAGCATCCCTGTTGATTTCCGCACGCATGCAAAACCGGCGCGTTCGATCTCCGCCTGCACGGCATCGGCTTTTTCAAAGTGGCGCGGTACCAGCACGAGGCGCAGGTCCGGATGGCGTGTCCTGAGATGGCTGTAAATGCGGAGCAGCGCCGCGTCTTCACCGGGCCATGTCGAGCCGCCCAGCAGTATCGTACGCGCCGGGCCACAATCCACCCGCGCCAGAAACGCGGCGACCTCCTGCTCTTTAGCGGGGTTCCTGATCGCCACGTCGAACTTGAAACTGCCGGTCACCGTGATACGCCCCGGATCGGCACCTGCGTCCACGAGGCGTTGCTTGTCGGCCTCGGACTGCGCTAAAATCGCGGTGAACATGCGCAAGACCGGCCCGAACCAGAAGCGCAGACGACGGTAGCCGGGCGCCGAGCGGTCAGAGACCCGCGCGTTGATCAGAAAAAGCGACACGCCCCGCCGATAGCAAGCGCGGATCAGCGTGGGCCAGATTTCGGATTCCGTCAGAATCAACGCGCGCGGCCGAATCGCGGCCAGAGCCCGGCGCACGCAAAGCAGAAAGTCCAGCGGGTTGTACACAAGCACATCCTCGGGGCCGACCTGCTTCTCGGCTTCACGCCATCCGGTGGAACTGGTGGTACTGAAAACAAAACGGAGACCGGGTTCGCGCGCCCGCATGGCCCGCATCATCTGTCCCGCCACATAGACCTCGCCCACGCTGACAGCATGGATCCAGATTGCGCCCTGCATTTGTTGCAACCGCGCGAGCACGTCAGCCGGATAACGTCCGAAGCGGTCGCCCATGCGGCTGCGGTATCCACCGCGCCGCTTCATGCGCAACAGGAAATGCGGCAGCATCACGACGTAGGCCACAGCAAACAACACGTTGTAGAGCCACCACCTCATCGCGCAACTCCGTTCCCGGCCCCCGCCAAGGCATAGGCGCGGAACCACGCAACAAACCGGTCAAGGCCCTCCTCCAGCGTCGTGGCAGGCTGATATCCGGTACGAGCCTGAATCCGCGCGAGGCTCGCCCACGTCGCGGGGATATCGCCGGGCGGCAGTGGCGCGACCTCAATCTGCGGCGTCACACCCAACTTCTCCGCCAGCAGGCGGACCGCGCTCAGCAGCACGACCGGTCGTCCGCTGCCCACATTGAAAAGCTCATACCGAGCGTGTAGCGGCATGTCGATGCAGCGCACGATGCCCTCCACCACATCGTCGATGTGGGTGAAATCGCGGCTCACGTCGCCGCCCTGAAACACTTGCAACGGACGGCGCTGCGACAGCGCGTCGGCAAACAGGTAGAGCGCCATATCGGGCCGACACCACGGGCCATACGCCGTGAAGAGCCGCAGACCGACACACGGGATGCCGTAGAGCTGCGCGTAGGTATGCGCCATCAGCTCATTCACCCGTTTCGTGGCGGCGTAGAGACTCACCGGCCGGTCCGCAGGCTGCTCTTCTGTAAAGGGCAGCACGGCACTGTTGCCATAGACCGAGGATGAGGAGGCATACACCAGACGCGGCGTAACCGCCGCATGGCGGCAGCACTCGAGCAACGAGAGAAAGCCCTCCACGTTGTTCTTCTGGCAGACGAACGGCGCGTTGAGCGATGCGCGCATGCCGGGCTGTGCCGCGAGATGCACGACGCGCTCTGGTTGAAACTCCGCGAATACGCCCTGCAACCGCTCCCCGTCACACACATCGCATGTGATCAGGCGCGCTTCTTGGCCATCGTCCGCCGCACGTCCGACGAGCGCCGCCCAGCGGTCATGTTTGAACTGCACGTCGTAGTACGGCGTAAAGGCATCGATGCCCGTCACCGCGTGTCCGTCGCGCAGCAGACGCGCCGTCAAGTGGGCACCGATAAAACCCGCCGCTCCTGTCACCAGTATCCGCATAGCCGCTTTGCCTCGTGCGCCGGGGCGTTACAGAAGCGTCACGCCGCGTTCGCTGAGATACGCCTTCAGGTCACCGATGCCGATCTCGCCAAAGTGGAAGATCGAGGCAGCCAGCAGGATCGTGGCTCCCGCCTGAACGGCGTCGTAGAAATGCTCAAGCGTTCCGGCGCCGCCGGATGCTACGACCTCCGCCGAAACCGCCTGTTTGATCGCACGAATCACCGGCAGGTCATATCCGGTGCGCGCGCCATCGCCCGCCTTGCTGGTGGGCAGGATGACCGGCACACCGAAGCCGTCCACGCGCTTGGCCCACTCCACGGCGTCCGTGCCAGTCGCGGTACGGCCGCCGTCGATATAGACCTCGTACCCGGACGGCAGCGTCGCGCTACGATCCACGTCGATCGCCACGGTCACCTTGTCGGCACCGAACGCGCGAATCAACTCCGGCACCAGTTCCGGCTTGCGGAATGCCGCGCTGCTGATCGACACCTTGTCGGCACCAGCCGCGAGCACCGCCTCAGCGGTCGACACGTCGGAGATGCCGCCGCCCACCGTAAAGGGCACGGTCACGGCATCGGCCACGCGCCGCACCACATCCAGCAGTGTGGCGCGTCCCTCAACCGTCGCCGTGATATCCAGCATGGCGAGCTCATCGGCGCCTGCGGCACAATAAGCTCGGGCGCATGCGACAGGATCACCCGCGTCACGGATATCGACAAAATGCACGCCTTTGACGACGCGTCCCTCCTGCATATCCAGGCAGGGCATGATCCGAACAGGTTGACTCATTACAAACAGACTCCTTGCGTTGGGTCGCAACCCTCACGCGCACTAGACCTTGAAGTACTCTTCCCAACCCTTACGCGGGGGCTCACCGATCCGCAACAACGCCTGAGCGGCGTCGTGATTGGTGATCTTGCGGGTCTTGGGATCAAACTCCAGCTTGGCGTTGACATTCTGCACGATGATGCCGAGGCACATGAACTGGCAGAGCGGACCGGACACCGCGAAGCGCGAACGGCAGACCTCCTCGCCCTTGACGCCGAGCAGGAAGTTCTTGTAGTGATTCGAGGGGCTCTTCGGAACCTGCGGCAGCGTGGCCTTCACCGCGTCGGCTTTTTCACCGCCGATCACCGAGAGCGTGGAGCCGTGCGAACCACCCTTGAATATCACGCCGTCACCGTAGATCTCCTTGCCGGGCGGCAGCGCCTTGCCCTGGTCGGAGCCGCCGAGCGACGCCGGCGCGTTACTGTTGGTCTTGACCCCGTGGAATCCCTCCGGCAGTTCGGGATGGTTACCCACGCCATCGTACCAGTACACATCGCAGGCCGGCAGGCCAGGTCCGCGTGCCGGCACCTTGAAGAGCAGCGTAGAGGCCATCGGGAAGACGTACGGATTCCACCCTTCCATTTTGAGCGGCTCGACCGACGTCGGCAGGCCCCACTTCAAGAACTGGTGACCGGTGTCAAGAATGTGGGCGCCCCAATCGCCCAGTGCGCCGTTACCGAATTCGTAGAAGCAGCGCCAGTCGCCATTGAGATACTGTTCGGTGAAGTCATGCTCCGCGACATGCGCCAGCCAGGTGTCCCAATCCACGTTGTTGGTGTTCGGCTGTTTCGCGATCGCCTTTTTGATGGCTGCGGGATCGCCTTTCCACTTGTGCCAGCGGCGACCGCCATTCATGTGGGCCACGAACTTGGTCACATTGTCGAGGACGCCGGCTTCCTGCCAGGTCTTGAACTGAAAGTAGTTACCGTCGGAATGGCCTTGGTTGCCCATCTGCGTGGCAACTTTGTACTTCTGCTCAGCCGCCATCAGCAGATCGATCTGATTGAACGAATGGGCCAGCGGCTTCTCCACGAACACGCCCTTGCCACGACGCATCGCCTCCATCGTGATGACGAAATGCGAGTGGTCCGGCGTGGCGACCAACACCGCGTCGATCTCCTTGTCGTGCTTGTCGAACATCTTGCGGAAGTCAGTGAAACGCGGCGCATTGGGAAACTTCTGCAACGTCTTTTGCGTCCGCTTGCCCCCCATCTCCGTATCGCACAGCGCCACGATGTTACAGAGGCCCGTGGCGAATAACGCATTGATGTCGCCCGCGCCCTGATTGCCGATGCCGCAACAGGCGAGGTTGACCTTTTCATTGGGACTGGTTTGTCCGGCTACACGCAGAAAAGGAAATGCCGCGCACGCCGACGCGACGCCCGTGTGCTTGAGAAATGACCGACGTGAATACGAAATGCGTTCCATGATGTTTCTCCTTGCTCTTACTCGTTTGTGTGGTGCGGGATTAAAAATTATCAGGGACGGGTGGCCGTGCGGGCGCGTTACGCTTCCGAGCCGCCGCTTGGCCAGCCATGGCGGCGGCCGTGATGGCCTTGATCTCTGAGGTCGGAATCAACATGGCGGACAACGTCTCTCCCTTGAACGGCCAACCCGCGAAGACGATCCCCTCGCTGTCCGGAATCCCTTTCGCGATGTCCGCCGTTTCGGGACGCGCCGCCAGAGAGAACGCTATGATGCGCGCCAACGCGATGCTGCCGATGCTGTGCGGATCAGCCGATGGCGACAACAACGCTTCGATACGATCGGCCTCTGCGGATGCACCTGCCAAGGCTTTGGCGCGTTTGACCGCATCTGCAAGCACGGCCTCGCCGCCCATAGCCAAAATCAGATCCTTGCCGCTGGTCGCATAGGTGTAGCCGTCACCCAAAAGTACCTTCAGTGTGCGAAAAGTCTGCTGATGCGCCGCCACGGCGGCATCGGCCTTTTCGGCCGGCAGATCGGGAGGGAACGCAGCGCGTACTGTTTTCTCCATCGCCTGCTCATCGAACTCCATCTTCCAATCGTACACCTTCATGTCGTCAACCGTACGCTTGGTCGGCCCCGGGAACTTGATACCGCTCTGCTTCATCATCGTAACGAAAAACGGCTCTTTCATCATGGCGAACTGCGATTCCAAATAGCCGTCAGGATCATCCATCTGCCAGCATCCCTGTACGTGCAGCGCGCCGTCCGGCACCGGTCGGCTCACGGCCAAGGCTTGCGGCACACCCCACAGCGCGATCGATTGCTTCAAGACCGCAGCCCAGTCATTGGTTGCGCCGCCGGTATACATCGGCGACGAGGCGACGAGCTCGGTATACATCTCGATGAGCGCGTTCTCCAGCGTCTTCGGCACGGTCGACCCGCCCGACGCATAACTGAACAGCGAATCCTTTTTCAGAAACGCCTGCTGTTTCGTAGAAACGGGCTTGCCGGAGAGCATCAACGCTGCTATATCCGATCCCGCGCGCGGTATCAGGCGCGAGCGGACGAACACCCCTTCATTCTGGATGTTGAGCCCCAGATGAAGCGCTTTGAGCTGTTCGAGCATCCCGCTATAGAAACCCAGCGCGCGCTCCACCGCGCGGCGTTGCTTCTCGGCGTCAGGCGCGTTGACCTGCACCGGTATGGACGCCGTTGCTTTTTTCAGATAGGGCACCACGGCCTGAGGCTCCACCGACACACGCAGCACGCCAGGCAACGTCGGTAACTCGGAGTACGCCGTCAGGTCCGTCCCCAGCAGCGCGGCCTGTTTTTTCGCATGCGTCACGATATACAGGCGGCCGCCCGCGACCTTTGCCGCCATGTGCTTGCCCAGCGTGTAGATGCCGTCCTTCGGCTCGGGCAGCGCGCCTTCGGCCTCCCCCCCGGCCAACGCCTTGAGGTAAGCCTCCGGCGCGGCACTGGGCGCAACCTCGATGACCATGCCGGTTTCGCCGCCCTCGAGTGCGAGCAGGTGCATCGCGACCGGCTTACTGTTATCCATCTGCGCCGCACCCGGCAAGCCACCGGTCATCATCATCGGCAACGCCGCGAGCATCGGCGCCTGAAACGCCCCGGCCCCCAGCGCGGCTTGCTTTTGCAGCTCCGCGAAACTCTCTACGTAGACCGACACGATGCGCGTTGCACCCAACGCACTCCCGGCGCACGCGACGCCGCACACAGCAACGGCCAAAACCGCCCTCAATCCATTTTTCATATCAACCTCCCGGTGCCCATCCATCTGACAGAGACCTAATTGGTAGTATCATTATGCGGACTTCACACCGGACGTGTCAAACGCATTAGCGATTTTGATTCAGGGTTTCTGCCATTGACTTGAAATAAAGATCCGTGTAAAAGGTGGGCAAACGATCAGGCGTTGAGTAGACGGAGCGCTCTACCATGAAAAAGAAAAAACTGCTGTATATTGTTTGCGGTTCTGCGATTGCTCTCGTATTTGTAGTCTTGTTAAGCGTGTCAAGCGCTAAGCATGGAGACGCGCGCACGATCGCGATGGTGAATGGGGTTGCGATAAGTGAAACGAATGATGCCTCAGCCATCATCATGAAAACGCTGCTGGATCAGTTTGACAAAAGTGAAAATATCGTGGTCACGCAGCAAGAGCTTGAAAAACAGCGTGCGCTTTTTGAAAAACTAGCCAAGGGGACTTATGACCAGCGGATTGCGCACCTCAACAAAGAACTGGAGAACCTTGTCGCCTCCGGCAATGGAACTGTAGATGTCTCAAACAGAGTCGCCAAAATCAAAAAAGAAATTGCGTGGCTGAAGCCCAGTTTTTTCGTGCCTGCGGATGACATGCTAAAAGAGGACGTGCTTTTGTGGAAACGAAACAGGGCGCTTTACAGACGTTATGGCGGCAATGTGTATTTTTCACATGTAGGCGGCTCTTTTCCTGCAGACGCTTACAAAGCATTTTTCAAAGAAAAAGAAACCGAACAGGCTTTTGAGATATTCGACGGGAAGCTGAGAAAAGATTTCTGGGACGAACTCACCAGCGATGCACAGCAATCAGAACTTTTGCTCGATGACGGCAAGAAAGCCATTGAGACGCCGCCCTGGGAAATGACCATCGAGGAATGAATGCGGTCGCACCCGTAATCGGTTAGCCCGCCGCCCGCGCTTCGCACGGGAATGTAAATGAGGATAACTTTGATGTAAGTTATAGGTAAGTGACAAAGGGTATGCGAGTCGAACGCATGTTTGAAAATTGAGTATCGGAAGTTGAGCGTTTTTTGCAAACAGATTTGCGGCGGCAAGCGGTATTCCGCGCGACACCGCTTTTTGAGCAGGCGTGCAGTGGTAGGGTGGCGCGCAAAAGCGGTGCCGCGACCCGCGCACAGCGCGGCTCTTGTCACCGTATTCCAAATTTCGTTACCGTGCCACACATAGCACAACACAATAATCGCGTCTAAAAAACGCCACCTTCCCAGTGCTCCACAATGAAACCAGAAACACATGATCTTCTCACACCCCTGTCGTTAACCCACGCCGAGCCATGCAATGTACTCCGCAAAGTGTAAGGATTTTACGATTGTAATATTGTGAACGTTTCTCAGAGCGGAAACTGCTAAGCTATCTCAATCACGCTTAGCCGAGGTTAAAGGGAATATGTCAGAAAAAACTTTTGGGATGTCTGGCGCGGTGAAAATCGCGGGCGTTCTGTCGTTTCTCGCCATAGGGAGTGCCATCGGTGCACCACCGGTGGTCTTGGAGTGGTCGGAGGGGTTCTCCCTGCCGCCACGTCCTGACGGGCGTCCGGCGATCGGCGTCGGCGCGCCGTTTTACGGGGAACACGGGGGCGTGGCCCTGCTGGCAGGCGGGTCAAATTTTCCAGAAACGCCGCTGGTAAAAGGCGGTCCAAAGCGGTATTACGCCGATATTTTCGCGCTGCCCGCAGGCACCACAAACTGGGTGGCCGCCGGACAGCTTTCGCGGCCGGCGGCGGAGGGCGTGTCGGCCACGACGAGCAAGGGCATCGCATGCGTTGGTGGCGCGGCGGACGACGGCAACTCCGCGCGCGCGTTTCTGCTGACTTGGGATGACGTACGCGGGCAATCAGTAGAACAGGCACTGCCGGACTTCCCCTGCCCCATGCGGTTGGGCGCGGCGGCGGCGCGTAATGCCTTGGTGTTTGTGGCGGGCGGCGAAGGGAGCGATACGCTCTCCAGCGACGTGTGGCGGCTGGATCTCGATGCGCCGGACAAAGGCTGGCATGCGTTGCCGCCGCTGCCGGGCGTCAAGGGACGCATGCAGGCGCAGGCCTTTGTGCAGAACGGCGACCAGAAATTGACGTACCTGTTTGTGGTCGGCGGCTATGCCAAACACGCGGACGGCGGATGGGTGGCGCTGACGGACGGCTATGCGTACAATCTGGCGCAGCCTGATACCACCGGCGTCTGGCAACCGATCGCGCCGGCGGTGCCCGTCGCGGAGAAGTCGGACGCCCCCCCGGCGGCGGCATGGCCGCTGATCGGTGCCAAGTGCGTGACAGTCGGCGATCAGCACGTCCTCTTCTTCGGTGGATTGGACGCCGCGTATTTCGACACGCACCAGCGCAAAATGGCGTCGCTCACCGGCACGGCGCGCGAGGCGCAACGCATCGCCTATCAATCCACCGTACCGACGACTTGGAATCGTAACGTACTGGCCTACCACACCGTGACCGACCGCTGGTTTGAACTGGGCGAAGTGCCGTTCGCGCCGACTGTAGCGGGATCGGCGATCAAACTTGCAGACGGAAACATCCTGTTGGCATCGGGTGAGGTGCAGCCGGGTATCCGCACGCCGCTGTGTACGGTCGGACGATTTGTCAATCGCCATAAATTCCATCCCGTCAACTGGGCGGTCATGGGCGGGTACTTCCTTGGGCTGGCCGTGATGGGCTGGTGGTTTATGCGCAAGAAGAAGAGCGCCGACGACTACTTCAAGGGCGGCGGACGCATTCCGTGGTGGGCGGCGGGCATCAGCATCTTTGCGGCGATGTTCAGCTCGATCACGTTTTTGGCGATACCGGCATTGGCCTATATGTCGAACTGGTGCTATGCTCCCAAAACGCTCGGCATCATTTTAATCCCGCCGTTGGTGATCGGCTGTTATCTGCCGTTCTTCCGCAAACTGAATCTCACTTGCGCCTACGAGTATCTCGAACTGCGTTTCAACCTCGCCTGCCGCCTCTTCGCGAGTCTGGCTTTCAACCTGTTCATGGTGGCGCGTGTGGCAGTCGTGGCCTATCTGCCCGCGTTGGCGGTCGCCGCTGCGACCGGCGCTGATATCAATATGTGCATCGTGGTGGTCTGCCTGCTGACCATCGTGTACTGCGCGGTCGGCGGCATTGAGGCAGTGATCTGGAGTGACGTGGTGCAGGGAGCGGTGCTACTGGGCGGTGCATTGCTGATCCTTGGGTCGCTGATATTCGGCACCGACGGCGGCATCGCGGGCATGGTCACGACAGCCGCCGGGGCCGGCAAGTTGCGCATGCTCGATGCTGCATTCGACTTCTCGCGCCCGGTGATCTGGGTCGTACTGATCGGAGGGTTTGCAGAGTGCCTGATTTCCTACACCAGCGACCAATGCATCATCCAGCGCTACATGACAACCCACGACGAGCGGGCGGCCGGCCGCAGCCTCTGGCTCAATGTGCCGATGAGCATCGCCAGCGGATTGATCTTCTTCGGCATCGGTACCGCATTGTTCACCTATTACCGGTCGCATCCCCAACGCCTCGCGGTGACCATGCCCAAGGCAGACTCCATCCTGCCGATGTTCATGACCCACGAATTGCCGGTCGGCGTGGCCGGCATCGTGCTGGCCGGGCTCTTCGCCGCGACAATCACCACGCTGGCGGCCAACCTGAACTCATCGGCGACGACGATCACCGGCGATTGGTTCGTACGCTTGCGGCGCAACCCCACCAGTGACCGCGCGCAGGTACGCATTGCACAAGCCTGCACCGTAGCGATCGGTCTGGCCGGCATGGCGGGTGCATTGATTCTGGCCAATGCCGACATCCGCGCGGTCTATGACCAGTTCCTGAAATTTATCGGCATCCTGACCAGCGGTCTGGCCTGCCTCTTCATGCTGGGTATCTTCGCACCGCGTGTCGGCGCGACCGCCGCGCTATGCGGGCTGGTGGCGAATTACGTGGTCTGTATCGGGCTGGACAGGGCGCCCCTCTCTTGGAAACCGCACCTGCTTCTCTATGGCGCGATCGGCATCCTCACCTGCTTGGTGGTCGCGCTGGCGGTAAGCCTCATGTTCCCCAACAAGAAGACCGGAATCGAGGGGTTGATCTGGAAAGGCGGCCGCGCTGCGCGCGGCACGCGGATTTAGGATGTAGGAGTTAGGATTTAGGAGTTGTTTTTTTAACGCAGAGGCGCAGAGACGCAGAGATTTTTGGGGACAGGGCATACCGCAAGTCGCAAGTCGCGGGTCGCGAGTCAACCTCTCTTATTGCGACCACGCAGTGGCTCGCAATCGTGAGAGTAAAACAAACGATTAATTAGGAATTGAGTCATGGTAAAAGACGCGGACAACATCCGGCTGGGCGTAATCGGGATGACCGAAGGCAACGGACACCCCTATTCATGGAGCGCGATTTTGAACGGTTATGACCGCGCGCGCATGACGGCGGAGTGCCCCTTCCCGGGCATTCCGGGTTATCTGAACCTCCAGCCGCCCGAAGCGTTCGGAATCGCAGGTGCGCGTGTCACGCATGTGTTCTGCGATGCGCGCAGCGATGCGGAACATGTGGCGGCATTGTCGCTCATCCCGCACATCGCAGAGACGCCGGAAGCGATGATCGGCGCGGTTGATGCCGTACTGATCGCGACCGACATCGGTGGCGAACATGTGAGGCGCGCGCGTCCCTTCGTCGAAGCGGGCGTGCCGCTCTTCATTGACAAACCGCTCTGCGATACGACGGCGGATCTGGAACAGTTCCAGTGCTGGGTGGCGGACGGCGCGGCGATCATGTCATCCAGCTCCACGCGCTACGCCGCCGAATACGCGCCGTACCAAGCCCCCAACGCGCCGTTGGGCGCGTGGCGCTTTATCGCTATGCCCATGGCAAAAAAGTGGGAGACGTATGGCATCCATGCACTGGAAGCGGTTTTCAGTATCACGGGGCCGGGCTACGTGTCGGTACGCAACACCGGCACGGCAGAGCGCAACGTGGTGCATTTGAAACACCGTTGCGGCGCAGATGTGGTGATCGCCTGCGGCAAGGGTATTGTGTACGGCGGCGCGATGACGTTGTGCGGCGCGGAAGGTAACGCGACGGTCGTGACGAAGGACACCTTCTCGTCTTTCAAGGCGCAACTCGCGGCGTTCATCGAGTATCTGCGCAGTGGTGTCCGCCCCTATCCGTTCAGCCACACCGAGGAGCTGATGCGGCTGGTGATCGCGGGGATCGAGAGCCGGGAACGTGGAGGGATCGAAGTCGAACCATGAAACATGAAACTTCATGAAAAGCAGGGGCACCTTGGCGGTTTCAGAAAGAGTTCAAGTAGTGTGCAAAATTTGGAGTGCGGTGACAAGAGCCGCGCTACGCGCGGGGCGCGGCACCGCTTTTCCTCCGCGCTGTGCGCGGAGACACACACTTAGTCGATTACACTTAGTCCCCACACTTAGTCGGACACACTTAATCTCTACACTTAGTCGATTGCGCCAGTGTAAGCGACGAAGTGTAAGCGACGAAGTGTAGACGACGAAGTGTAGCGACGAAGTGTAGCGACGAAGTGTAAGTGACGAAGTGTAGGGACGAGGTGTAGGAACGAGGAGTGTTTATGAACGTTTTAGATAGTTTTTCATTGAAGGGCAAGGTAGCTCTGCTGACAGGCGGTGCGGGACTGTACGGACGCCAGATCACGGAAGCGCTGGCCGAAGCAGGCGCCACAACGGTGATCGCATCGCGGAATCTCGCGGAACTGGAGAAGGTGGCCGAGGAACTGCGTGCCGCAGGCGGTGATGTGACGGCATCGCAACTGGATCTGGCGGAAGAGACGTCGATTCACGCGCTGGTCGCAGAGATCGAGCGGCGCTGGGGCCGACTGGACGTGCTGGTCAACAACGCGGTGACACGCTGCGCCTGCGCGGACTGGGATCTGCCGATGGAGACGTTCGACCAGAGCCTGCGTATCAATGCGTCGGCACTCTTCTGTCTGACGCGCCTGGCCGCCGAAGTGATGAAGCGGCACCAGACCGGTTCGATCGTCAATATCGGCTCGTACATGGGAGTGCGCGGACCCGATCCGCTGAACTATGTCGGCACCGATATGATGAAGACCCCCTCCCCTATCTACTTCTTCGAAAAAGGTGGCATGGTCAATTTCACGCGGTTCGCCGCGAGTGTGTTGGGGCCGTTCGGCATCCGCGTCAACGCGATCCATCCGGGCGGCTTTTTCAACAACCAGCCGGAAGCGTTTGTGAAAAACTACAGCGCCAACACGATGCTGGGGCGGCTGGCCAATGACAGCGACCTGAAAGGCGTGGTGGTGTTTCTGGCATCCGATGCCTCCGCCTACCTGACCGGCACGAACATTCCCGTGGACGGCGGCTATACGGCGAAGTA
>Ga0116147_1004025_pt1 | contig 13455 bp, 11 predicted proteins | sample AD_JPNHG3_MetaG_FD_89749 | JGI IMG/M metagenome (GOLD analysis project Ga0116147, IMG submission 89749) | Active sludge microbial communities of municipal wastewater-treating anaerobic digesters from Japan - AD_JPNHG3_MetaG | ecosystem: Engineered > Bioreactor > Anaerobic > Digestate | place...
GACCCTATCAGCGCCGCGCCCCATCTGCCCGCCTTTCCAGGTGATAGACCCGGTCGCGCTGGAAGCTCTCACCGAGCCTACGATACCTTGAACCTCCCCACCTCCAACCGTAGTTTCTGGGCCATGTCTGTCAGTATTCCGGTTGAGTCGGCCATCCCCTTGAGCGAGGCCGCCACTTGCTCGGCAGATGCCGACACCTCCTGGATCGAAGCGGCGTTCTCCTCGGCCAGAGAGGCCACCCCGCTCACATCCTCCTGAACCTGACCGGCGTCTGCCCGCATGCTGCGTGCGGCCGCGGTATTCGCCTCCGCCACTCCCATGATCCCCGACATGTGCTGTTTCACCGCTGACGTGGCGCCCTCAACCGTTACGAGTGCGGCAATCAGCTTCTCCACGAGCTTGCCGAGCTGTGACGAACTGTACGCTATTTCCTCAAGCGCCGCAGACGCCTGAGACGAAACCTCTTTGCCTGCCCCCACCGCCCGCGCGCCCCCCGCCATGGCTCGAACGGCGCTGCCGGTCGACTCCACGATGCTCTGCACCAGCGCCCCTATGGCCTTGGTCTCTGCCGAGGATCGCTCCGCCAATTTTCGGACTTCATCTGCTACCACGGCAAATCCACGCCCGTGTTCGCCGGCGCGTGCCGCCTCTATGGCTGCATTCAGCGCTAGCAGGTTAGTCTGGTCCGCGATGTCCCTTATGACCTCGAGAATCCTGCCGATCTCATGCGAGTGTCCTTCGAGTTCGCGGATGCGTCTCTCGACATCCTGCGTGGCCGAGACGATTTCGTCCATACGGGCTGACACGGCATCGACCGACTCCGAACCGCGACGGGCCAGTTCGGAATTGTGGGTGACAGAGTCCATCACAGCTTCCAGAACCGTACGAGACTCGCTCAGGGCTGCACCGGCCTGATCAACTGAACGCGCGGACTCCCGCGCGCTCGCAGCCTGGCGCTCCGCTCCCTGTGCCACTTCGGCAATGGTAGCTTCTAGCCTCCTCGCGGATCCGGTCACGCTCACGGCATCAGCCCCCTGTCGCTGGCCAGCCGCTGCAAGCTCTTGCACGGTACCGGCTATCTGATCCACGGCCAGTGACGATTCCTCGGCTGAGGCCGACAGCTCCGCGCTGGCGCCGGCCACCTCTTCGGTCATCTCCAGCACTCCCTGAATCAACCGGCGCAGACCCATCATCATCTCGCGCACCGATTCTGTCAGCCGCTCAACCTCATCGCCAGTCCCCGTCGCCGGCACTTCAGCCGTCAGGTCCCCGCCTGCCACCGTGTCGGCCGCCTCCATGATACGCCGTATCGGGCGGGCTATCCGCCCGGAAATCCGCCACCCCAGCATCAGCGAGGCTACCAGGCCGGCGCCCATAGCCGCAAGCGACATCTTCTGCGAAACGAGCGATCGATCTATCGCGTCCTGAAACCCGCTCACCATGGCTTCCCGCCGCCTCTGGGCGAACTTTGAAAGCGCATCGGCAGACCACAGCCTCATAGGCGCATATTCCGATTCGTATATCGTCATCGCAACATCTGCGCCCCAGTCGCGCGCCATTTCCAGCAGATCCGACTGATATGATTCGAAGTCCTCCAGGTACGACCTCATCTTCTCGAACAGCTGGATGTCCTCATCGCTAGTTGCCAGTAACGCGGCCTCGGCCACCACATGAGCGAACTCCTCACCTGCAAGCTTAAGTTCTTCCCCACGGCTCGGATCATCCGGCTGCAGCAGTACGGCCTTCATCGCGTCCGACACCCTAAGATCGAAGTATCGTACCTCCTCCGCCAGCTCCAGGTAGTGATACTCATCAGACGCGAGCCTTCCCGTGGCCTTGCCGAGAACCGATACCTCCCGGTAGAGCAGTAACGAAGCCGCACCCATCAGGAGCACGACAAGGACGATAGCGCCAGTTATCTTCCATCGTATACTGGCTCTCTGTTTCCGCTTTTCTCCGCCCATCACCAATGCTTCCTCCCTCGCGATTGGTTCTCTTGCCTTCACAGAACATTATCGGCACATATCTGCTGTCTGTTTACCAGCATTGCACACCCAGAATGCCCATATGCTGGATAATGCTGGCGAATGCGTCTTTCATCTGGGTGCATTGTGGGCTATAATGATGTGGTGTCGCGTGCGATAGCCGCAGAATCGAGGAGTGGCCGTTGAAACGCTTCGAGCATATACACGAATTCCTGTCCAAGCACAAATGGGAGTACGTTGCAGGGGTCGCCTGCCTCATCCTCGTTGACGCACTGCAACTGGTTATCCCGCGTCTCCTTGGGAGGCTCACGGACAGTCTCCGCGCAGGAACTCTCACCAGCGATGGGCTGCGCAGCGTCGTTATTGTGATCATGGGTATAGCCGGCGCCATAGCAGTCGGTCGGTTCCTTTGGCGCATTTTCATCAATGGCACGGCCCGGCTGCTGGATTTCTACCTGAGGAACAAGCTCTTTGCTCATCTGGAGCGGCTTCCGGCTCGTTACTACAACGAGCACAAGACGGGAGACTTGATGGCGCATGCCACCAACGACATCCCGGCAATTAGGCAGACGTTCGGACAGGGATTCATCCTGTTGACTGACGCCATCTTTATGACAGGTGCCACACTAATCATACTGTTCAGAACTACGCCGCTCCGACTGGCTCTGCTGAGCCTGCTGCCCTTCCCTTTCCTGGCCCTCGGCACTACCCTCTTCTCCAGGTTAGTCGGCCCGCGTTTCCGAGCCGTGCACGAGGCCTTCTCCGATCTCACCGAGCGAGCACAGGAGAGTATAGCAGGCATCCGAGTGGTGAAGGCGTTCGTGCAGGAGAAAGCGGAAACAAGCAGGTTCATGGATGTCGCCCAGAAGAACGTGGACGAGAACATGCGACTGATACGCATATGGGGTCTCATGTTCCCCATGAGCGGCCTTGCGTCGACTCTGGCCTTCGTATTCGTACTCAAGTATGGATCGGCCATGATAATCAGGCAGGAGATATCGCTGGGAGACTTCGTGGCCCTCACCAGCTATCTGGCAATGCTAGTGTGGCCGATGATCGCAGTCGGCTGGGTGATAAACGTGGTTCAGCGTGGCTACGCCGCTCTAGACAGAATCAACAAGATCTTGAATGAGGCGCCCGAAGTTGCCGATGAACCAGGGGCAGTTGAGCTCCCCTCGGTCGCCGGCACAATCGAATTCCGAAACGTAACGTTCTCGTACTCGCCAGAACTGCCGCCTGCGCTGAGCGACGTATCATTTACTATTGAGGCAGGCAAGACGCTGGCCGTTGTGGGCAGGACCGGCAGCGGAAAGAGTACGATAGTCAGTCTTCTGGCCCGTCTGTACAATCCCCCGCCAGGAAGCGTGTTCATCGACGGACACGACATCAGGCAGGTCACCCTTGAATCCCTCCGCACTCAGCTGGGAGTGGTTCCGCAGGAGTCATTCCTGTTCTCGACGACCATCGGCAAGAACATCGCATTCGCGTCTGATGAATATCCGCTGGAGCGAATCGAGCATTTCGCCGAGGTAGCGCAGGTGCGTAAGGACATTTCCGAATTCCCCGACGGATTCGACACAATGGTAGGCGAGCGCGGTGTGACTCTGTCGGGAGGTCAGAAACAGCGCATATGCATCGCGCGTGCTCTGATCAAGGAGCCGAAGGTGCTCGTGCTCGATGACTGCCTGTCGGCTGTAGACACGCAGACTGAAGAGAGCATTCTTCGCGGACTGCGCGAGTACATGCGCGGCCGTACCAGCATCATAATCTCGCACCGCATTTCAACAGTGAAGGACGCAGATGAGATCATCGTTCTTGACGATGGCGTCATTCGGGAGCGAGGTACTCACGACACGCTGGTAGCTGCTGGCGGGCTCTACTACGAGCTACATGAGAAGCAGCTCCTCGAGGAGGAATTGGCCAGCAAGAGCTAGCTGGCTGGCAGGCTGGCTGAAGAGGTGGATCTGCAATGAACGGATACAGCAACGAAGAGGAGATAGTGGGAAAGGCGTACGATGCCAAGCTCATGCGCCGCCTGCTTAGATATGCCAGGCCATACTGGGCCATCTTTGCCGCAGCGCTCGTGGTCTTGATGGTGATTGCTGCAGCAGACCTGGTAAGGCCGTATGTTATCAAGATCGCCATCGATGAATACGTGACCGGCTACGAGAACCCCATGGCCCGCTTTGAGCCGGACCAGGTACCTGCCGACGTACGTGAACAGCACAGAATGCACTACGCTGGGTCCGTATTTGTAAGGTCCGAGCATCTCCCTGTCGAGATGCGCCATGAAACTCACTACCAGATGCTAGCCGTGGCGGGCAAGTACGTGATAATCGATAAGGTCCTGCCTCCGGAGCACGGTCAGGCCGAGCTGGTTGAAACTGCAGAAGGGGCGGTTCTCCACGTAGATTCGCTGGACTACGCTGCCGAGATAGTGGATAGCGCCGATGCCGTTCGGGAGTTCCGCGGGCGCGATATCGAAGCCATCGGAAGGCTTGCCCTGTTGCTGCTAGTTGTCGGGATGGGCGCCTTCGCGCTCAACTATGGCCAAACCGTCACGCTGCACTACGTTGGCCAACGCATAGTCTACAACATACGGCAGGAAGTGTTCACTCACATAAGCCACTTGGACCTGGCTTTCTTCGACCGCAGCCCCGTAGGCCGTCTTGTAACGCGCCTGACCAACGACACTGAAACGCTCAATGAGATGTACACCAGCGTCCTAGTGAATCTGTTCAAGGACGTGTTCATGCTCATAGGCATCATTGCAGTCATGTTCCGCCTCAACACGCAGCTCGCTCTAGTATCCATGGCCACATTGCCCCTGATTGCGCTGGTCACTGTCGTATTTAGAGTCAAGGCGCGTGACGCCTACAGGCGAGTCAGGGCCGCACTTGCAAGGATCAACGCATTTATGGCCGAGAGCATCTCAGGCATGCGCGTTGTGCAGATCTACAACCGTGAGAAGAAGAAGTCCGACGAGTTCGCCGAGGTGAACCGCGATTACTACAAGGCGGGTATCGGTGAGATGATGGTCTACGCCGTTTTCCGGCCCATAGTGGAGCTCATAGGCACTCTGGCGCTATCGCTCCTCGTATGGTACGGCGGCAGACGCGTGATCACGGGACAGATGCCATTCGGCCTGGTATATGCATTTATCAACTACATTGGAATGTTCTTTGGCCCCATCAACGACCTCACTGAGAAGTACAATATCCTTCAGGCCGCCATGGCTTCATCCGAGCGCATGTTCCAGCTGCTTGACACGCCTATCACCGTTCGCGATCCGGCCGATCCAATCGACATCGGCCAGGTACGAGGCGATATCGAGTTCAAGAACGTATGGTTCGCCTATAGCAACGACGACTGGGTGCTTCGCGATGTTAGCTTCACCATAAAGCCGGGCGAGATGGTCGCCTTTGTGGGAGCCACCGGAGCCGGCAAGACCTCAGTTATCAGCCTCATGAACAGGTTCTACGACATTCAGAAGGGCGCGATACTGGTTGACGGGATCGACATCCGGCGGTACCGAGTAAGCGATCTCAGGAAGAACATCGCCACGGTGTTGCAGGAAGTATTCCTCTTTACCGGCGACATAAAGGGCAATATCCGACTGAACAACACCGACATATCGGATGAGAAGATCCGAGAGGTAGCCCATTACGTAAACGCGGACCATTTCATCTCACGGTTGCCCCACGGTTACGATGAACCCGTGACTGAGCGCGGTTCTACGCTTTCTGCCGGCCAGCGCCAGTTGCTCGCGTTCGCACGCGCCCTGGCCTTCGATCCGGCGATACTCGTGCTTGACGAAGCCACGGCGAATATCGACACCGAGACGGAGCTCCTGATACAGGATGCGCTGCCAAGGCTGATCGCCGGACGCACGACAATCGTTGTGGCTCACCGGTTGTCCACTATCCAGCATGCCGACAAGATAATCGTGCTTCACAAAGGGCGTATCCGAGAGATGGGCACCCACCAGGAGCTATTGGCGCACAAGGGGATCTACTACGACTTGTACAGACTGCAGTACAAAGATGACTTTGGGCTGCCCACCCCGTCAATCCGCGCAGACGCTTACGTTTCGGATGAGGCTGACCAGATGGCATAGGTCCGCGATGCACTCTACATGAGGGGCGGCCTGCATAGCCTGCTCCCAGCACTCGGGCCGGGGGGCTACCAGGAAGGCACGACCCGCCTCCTGCAGCATCTCGATATCGCCCCAGTTGTCGCCGACAGCCCAGGTCTCGGCCCTATCGGCCCTAAGTGCACTCCTGAGTTGTTTGAGTATTGCGGCCTTCGTCCTGGCGGGATCGTCTATGGAGACGTTTATCACCACTTCTCCCGTCATAAGGCCGTCGCATACTGCTAGCTCATTGGCGAAAACATGGCAAATACCCAGCTCACGTGCGACTCGAGAGGCCAGGAACGACAGCCCGGACGAGACGAGAGCGACCGAGGCGCCCGCCTCCCGCGCTGCCGACACGGCCTCCCGGGCACAGGGCGCATAGCCTATTTCATCCAGCACAGCATCGAGCTGGCGCCTGGGTTTCCCCTTCCACTCCAGCGCGTCGAGCCTCGAAAACTCGGCATAAGTGATCTCGCCCGCCAGGAAGCGCTTCATGTAGGCATCCGCGTGTGCCTCCCATAAGCCGAATCTTCGGTGAATGTGCTCCCACGAACTGGGATTGTCGGTCAGCGTGCCGTCCATGTCGAAGGCTATTAGTCTCACCTGCAATCGCTCATTCACTCTCCCATCAAGTGCCATCCCCAAACACTGTAGGTGTTGTTTCGGCGGAGAACCGGCCGTTCCTTGTACAAAGTGAACGGCCGGCGAGACTCCGGCCGCACTTGTACATTCCCTCTCAACTCAGCAGACCGACGACAGCCGGCAGATGCTGCCCGGGCGGCTCTACATCCGTCCCTGGGGCGAATGGTACCCAGGCTGTTGCGGCTGACCGACGATCTGATACCATCCCTTAGAGTACATGGTCTCCCACAGCTCGCGCTGTTCCTTCATGTAGTCGTCATGGCTGTTCATGAAGGTATTTCGTACGTTGGGGCTCGCCGATTCCACCGTGGCCATGTGATAGCCGAGGAGCATCTCCTTGAGGTCACTCAGAAGGTCGGAAGCGATATCCTTGTCCGTGAACTTACCCTGAAGATCCACACGCATTCCCCCTTTCAGCCCGTATCAGGCCGTCACATCTTCGTCTGCCCTGTCTGCCCCACTATGCCCTGAAGGGCATTGACGTGCCGCTGGCATGAATCCATGAGCCGCTGCACACTGCCCTTGAGCTGCGGATCTTGGATCTGGTTTGAGTAGATGCTGCACTTTTTCATGCACAGCTGCTCCTTGCTGAGCTGCTCGTGGGCGAACCAGTTCTCGGTCGGGGTAATCCCCTGCGTCTGAACCAATCCCAAACCTCCCTTCGCATCGCGTCGCGTCGCCCGCGCGCACGCGCAGGCCATCAAAGCTAATATCTCTCGACGCGTGTGACGCTATTCGCGATAGGAGGACGAAGACGAATCAGCCCACTTCCTGCTGCCTACCGCGGAGGACTGAATCGGAAGTTCACAATGTCGCCATCGGCCATTGTGTACTCCCTGCCCTCGAGCCTGAAGGCGCCGGCAGCCCGGGCTGCCGAGTACGATCCCAGCCGTATCAGATCATCGTAGGCTACGATCTCGGCTCGGATGAAGCCGTGTTCTATGTCGGAGTGTATTTTGCCAGCCGCGTGCTTTGCATTTGTGCCGACTGCGATGGGCCATGCCCGCACTTCATCCTCTCCTACGGTGAAGAACGACACTAGGCCCAGGCACTCATATACGGCGCGCGACACACGTTCCACTCCTGTAGACTCAATTCCGTATGCATCCATGAAGGCAATACGCTCATCCGGGGGAAGCTCAGATATGTCGGCCTCGATGCTCGCACATAGCCTGACGTAAGGAATGTGCCGCTCGTCACAGTAGCCCTGCAGCTGTATCTCGTCTACGAAGCCGCCCGATTGGAACTGCTCCTCCGACATATTCGCCGCCAGGACCACAGGTTTCACAGAGAGCAACCCGTAGCCGCGCAGGAGATCCTGATCGCCCTTGGCTAGCTCGATCTCCCTGAGCCCCCGGCCTTCAACAAACTCGGCGGCGAGCAACTCCATGAGCTCGAGTTCCCGGTCTTCATCGGAGGTCCGTTTGCGCGATAATCGGAGGCGCTCCACCCTTGCCTCAGCTATGGCCATATCGGCCAGTATCAGTTCGTCGTTGAGCGACGCGGCATCGGCAACCGGCCGTGCGGGTTCGCCATCGGCCGACTCAAACGTACGCACAACGTGTATCAGAGCATCCACCGTACGCATATGGTTGACGAGCAGTGAAATGCCGCGCGCCCTCGCCCGCCCATTGTCGTCCGCCGCAATTCGACCCAGCCCGAGGCCTGCACCTCCCGCAAGGTCCACCACTTCGATCTGAGCGTACGTGGTCTTGCGCGGCCTGAACATCTCGCTCAGAACGTCAATGCGAGCGTCGGGCACCTTTGCCATCCCGATGCTCGCATCCTGCTTGCCGCCGGGGTTACCGCCTGTCAGGAGGCGGAAGACCGTGGTCTTGCCGGCCCAGGGCATGCCTACTATCCCTACTTTCATGACTGCACCTTCCATCGATCGGCGTGTAGCTTCAGTTGCTGCCTATGCCCGTCGTGCGCTGCGCCTTCGCCGTCTATTGCATGACGTTGGCGGCAAGACGAGACGGATCCCATGGGTACACTATCCACCCGTCCACTTCTGCCGCATGGTAGTCGGGGCTGAGGTCAGGAAAGGCTGAGTGTGTGGGCTTGTAATGAAGCACTGCTGTACGCGGTTCTCCGCCCACGCGCTCGATACGCTCCCTCACTGCCACAATCGTCCGCCCCGAGTCCCATACATCGTCCACAACCAGTATGCGCTTGCCGGCCAGATGCGGATCGCCTGGGAATTGCAGGAAGACTGGTTTATCGAGGGTACGCCCTTCGCCGGTGTAGAACATCACTGCGGCGGCCAGGATATTCCGGATCTCCATACGCTCCGAAAGCAGGCAGGCTGGGACCATCCCGCCGCGCGTGATACAGAGCAGAGCGTCGAACTCCCCCTCCACCTTGTGCATGAGCACGTCCACTAGATGCTCGATCTCTTGCCACGATAGATACGTCTTCTTCAACCTAATGCCCCCCATGTTCGCTGTATCTCGTCTAGGAGTCCTGGTCTCGCCAGAAACAGGAACCCCCGATGAACTCCCTCATGATCGAATTCGGAGGAATGTCGGCCGTCTTCACCGGCAAGATGTACTTCAGGAACTTCCTGAGGCGTTTGGCCTCGACATATTCAGGCTCATCCGGACGTATCGCGTCCAGCAACTCCTCAGCGTACGGCTTCAGCACCGCGAGTTCATATGCGAGCGCCGTATTGAACATCACGTCGGCCGTCTCCTGGAACGGGAAGATGTTGCGCTCCTCGCCCGCTCGCACCCTGGGCCACATCCTGATCGTCTCTTGCGCGCTGTGCCCGCGGAACAAGCTATCGCGCACCAGTCTCCTGAGAATCCGCACATCGGTAGTGGGAATCCTGTTGTGATCATCGATGTTCAGGTGCGTCAACGCCGACGCGTATATCTTGAACTTGCGCCCCATGGGTATGGAGCGAGTGAGCTTGTCGTTTAGCCCGTGGATCCCTTCGATTATCAGCATCTGATCGCGTTCCAGCTTGATAGGACGGCCTTTGGCGGCCCTCCTGCCAGCAAGGAAATCGAAAACAGGCACTTCGACCTCTTCTCCCTGGATCAAGCGGGTCATGTGCTCGTTGAGCAAACGTATGTCGATGGCGTCGATGGACTCGAAGTCGTGCTCTCCATCGACATCGCGCGGAGTACTGTCACGATCGACAAAGTAGTCGTCCAATGATATGGGCACAGGACTGAGCCCATTCACCCTCAGCTGCACCGACAACCGCTGCGCGAACGTAGTTTTTCCGGAAGACGATGGGCCGGCGATGAGTACAACCGCTATTCTATCGCGATTCGATGCGATGACATCGGCAGTCTGCGCTACCTTCTTCTCGTGAAGCGCTTCCACAGTCTGAACCAGTAAATTCACGTCGCCAACTTGTATTACGTCATTGAGCGACGCAACATCCGTCACGCCGATTACCTTGCCCCATTTCTCCGCCTCGAAGTACACGGTGGCAAGCTTGCCCTGTTCCACGTATTCGGGCAACTCCAAAGGGTTTGTGCGCCTGGGGAACTCCAGGATGAAACCGGGCAGGTAGTGCCGAAGTCGAAAGGACCTCAGATAGCCGGTACTGGGCGCCATGTACCCGTACAAGTAGTCGCTGAGCCACCCGCACTGGTATATGTTCACGGTACCGGATCTACGGTATTTCAGCAGACGCACCTTGTCCATCTGGCCATCGCTGCGAAACAGCTCGACTGCATCCGACACTGTGAGACTATTGCGCTCGATAGGCAGATTGCTCCGGGCGATCTCGTGCATCCGCGCCTCAATGGCGCCGACGTGCGCCTCTGTGAGCGGTCGCCTCCACCTTATCTCCCCGTAGAGCCCGTTCGATAGTGAATGCTGAATCACTACGCGACAGCCCTGCAACACCTCCCTGGCCGCCATTACCAGAGTGAGGATGCCTGTGCGCCTGTAGATCCTCATGCCGTCCTCGGAGCCCAGATCTACGAACTCGACTCGGGCATCATTGTCCAGCCTGTAGGTCAGCTCTCTCAGGTCATAATCGACCCTGGCAGCCATCACCGGCCATCGACATCCGTGTGGCACTACGCGCGCCAAGCGTTCGAGCGTAATTCCCGACTCCGCCCGGTGCTTCTTGCCGTCAGGAAGGGTAATCGTGATCATGTCGTCCTCTCCCGATCCATAGTTGCGCGAAGCAATGCTCTGGGACAATGATACATCGATGCGCGCTGGGGGTAAAGTCGCGGCGCCAATTGCCGATAACATCAGCAGAGCCCATATCGGCGCATCAAGGGGGAATGCACGGATGCTAGTGAAGGACTCGACAATATCGATGTCCGCCCAGTATGCGCGCATGCGACAGGAGAGCGTATCCGAAAAGCTTGAGGTGCGGATCGGACCCGAGCGCCGCTCGTCGGGTCCGACCGGTCCGGCAGTGGGTGACCAGGTCAGCATATCCGCCCGCGCTCGCGCTGCCCTGGCCCAAGCCGACTCGCTTTCCGCCGCCGAATCGCAGGCGCTGGAGGGAGCTATCACGGATGAGACCTCCGTCGATCCGCAGATCCGAATGATCAAGCGGATAATCGAGCTGCTGACAGGCGTCAAAATCGACACGATCGAGCTATCCAAAGTGCTTAAGGGTCGCGAAGGCCAGCCGGGCGCGCCCGGGCCACAAGCTCAGGCCCAGGCCCAGGCCGTGGAGCCTGAGTGGAGCGTGCAGTACGACCGCGAATACGCCTATCATGACCTCCAGTACATGTCCTTCGAAGCGGAGGGCACCATAGTCACTACCGGCGGCGAGCATATCAGGTTCGCCCTGAGCCTATCGATGCATCACGAGGAATCCGTGTACAACCGGACTTCCTTACGGATGCAGAACGGCAAGAAGGTCGACCCGATCATCATCAATCTCACAGGCGAGGCCGCACAGCTTGCCGACGCGCTCTTCGAGTTCGACCTGAACGGAGACGGAAAGACAGAGATGATCCCCGAACTGCGACGCGGCAGCGGCTTTCTGGTCTTCGACAGAAACGGAGACGGCATAGCCAACGACGGGACCGAGCTGTTCGGCCCCGAAAGCGGCAATGGCATGGACGAACTGGCCCAGCTCGATTCAGATGGCAACGGGTGGCTCGACGAACGCGATGTGGCCTGGACCCAGCTGTATGTGTGGACCGGCGGATCTCGCGGTCGCGAGTCCCTGACTCCACTGGCCAAAGCCGGCGTGGGCGCCATCTACCTCGGATCCGTCGATACCCAGTTCCAGATGAAAAACAGCTCCAACCGTCCCGTGGGCGAGGTGGCCAGCATGGGCCTATACCTCCGTGAAGACAAGACCGTGGGGAGCCTTCAGCAGATCGATCTGATGGTGTGATCAGGCTCTGGAGAGCGAACCCCTACGCAGCGAGGCGCGGAACGCAGCGTTGAACGCCAGGAGCCCTGCGAAGAAATAGACAAGAGTCATGATAGAAGCCAGCGCCATGCCAGGCCTAGCGACTCCTCCGGCGAGAAGCTGGGCCGTTTCGTTTCCTCTGAATGTAAGGTCTACCGTGAGCCCATACCACCAACGATATGGAAACACAATGCCCAACGTCCCGAGCACGCCTCCCCACTGTCGGACGGGAACGAGCGCTAGAGCAAAAACCACCATCGACACCAGATTCACCAGGCCTCCGACTCGCTTGACCAGAAGGGCAACCGCTCCAAGAGCATACCCGATGCCCAGCATGGCCAGGCGCATCATGGCCATGGGCACCAGGGCAGCGGCAGCGGGCCAGGGAAACGGGACCCCTGTGGTGAGCGATACGGCCCCCATGATCAACGCCATGCTTGGAATGAAGCTGACAAAGGACGCAATATCGCGCAGCAGCGCAATCACCCACAATGGAAAGGCCGACATCGCCAGCTGCTCCAGGATGGCCGTGCCGGGTTCCTCTGTCGCGAGAAGCGAGGCCCCCTGAACCGCTCCTAAGCAACAAAATACACATGCAAAGGCGAGCATCACCTCGCTCGCAGCCCTGCCCTGAGGGTCGCCGGATGCCGGCATCGCCATACCCGACGGCATGGGCATACGGCCGGACGCAGCCAACACCGCAACCACCAGGAATATGTATGCCGCCAGCGACTCGGTGATGAACTCGACCGGGCTGCGCGCTCGGCGCAGCAACCCCCGCTTCAACTCATGCCATAGAACAACATGCATCCGCCCCCTGCCCCTTTCCGGTTCCTGTAATCTCGAGAAACACGTTGGCCAGGCACGGTTCCCGCCTGACTACCGATTCTACCTCAGTGCCTGCCATCCTGATCGCCTCTAGGGCCCTCGGCAGCCCGGCATCATCATCAACGTCAAGATCGATAACGAAACCTCTCGCGGCATCGACGTCCGAGGCCAGGCTCGGTCGCGCTCCCGCCTGCACGATCGCCGCCTGCAGGGCATCAGTAGCGGGGGCGCGCAGTGCGATTCTGTAAGACCTGCGGCCAAACACCCTGAGCAGGGCACTCACAGTGTCGATGGCCAGCGCTCTGCCATCGCTCATTATGCATACTCTATCGCACACACTTTCGGCCACATCCATCTGGTGCGTGGCAATCACCAGAGCGCAGCCGTGGTCGCGCGCCATGCGCCTGACCAACTGCTGCAAGTCGAGAGATGACGCTACATCGAGGCCAAGGGTTGGCTCGTCCATTAGGACTACGTCGGGGCCAGCAGCAAGAGCCGCCGCCAGCGACACCTTCTGC
>Ga0116147_1004039_pt1 | contig 13424 bp, 5 predicted proteins | sample AD_JPNHG3_MetaG_FD_89749 | JGI IMG/M metagenome (GOLD analysis project Ga0116147, IMG submission 89749) | Active sludge microbial communities of municipal wastewater-treating anaerobic digesters from Japan - AD_JPNHG3_MetaG | ecosystem: Engineered > Bioreactor > Anaerobic > Digestate | place...
CCCGGCGCCGACTGGGACCAGAATGAGATGCTGGACCTCGCCCGCCGCCTCAACCGGCCAGAAAGGGGCTACCACGGCATCAGTATATGCAAGGGGGCCGGGGTCGCCGACAGCTTCCTCTCCCTGATATGGCAGAATGGGGGCAGTGTGTTCGACGCCACAGGCACGCGCTGCCTGCTGGCCGAGCCGGAGGCTGTGGCCGCGGCGCAGGTCATGCGCCGCTTCAGGGACTATGCCACCCCCGCGAACCGAGACACCGAGGCGCGTTGGGGCAGCAACATCGCCGACTTTGCGAAGGGGCGCGCGGCCATGATCTTCGCGAACTCGTGGGAATACGTCGAGGCCAATCCGTCGGACGCCAGGTTCCGGCTTGCGGTCAGGCCAATGCCGCGGGGCAGGTACAGGGCTTCGTACTTCAGCGCCTGGGGGCTTGGCGTTCGGCGAGGGGCGCGGCTGGACGGGCCTGTCCGGACCCTTTTGAAGCTCTTGGCCGGGATTGAGAAATGGCCCGACTATCTGCCCAAGCACCCGCCCATTCCGCTGTTCCAGGACTTGGAGGCGGACTCCGAGGCCTTTCGCGTGTACAGCGACGCCAAGGACCGCGGCAGGACGTTCCTTGCCGACATCGAGCCGGCGTGCCGCACCAAACTGCACTCCATGCTATTGCCCCTGGTGGAAGGAACGCTGGCGCAGATCCTGCGGGACGAGACGCCGGTTGATCAGCTCCTCAGCAGTCTGAGGGACCACGCGAACAGGATGATGGAGAAGCCACGTCACCCGCGGTCCTGATGGAGCCGTGAAGGCCGGACATGGTGTCTGGCGGCCTTTTTGAAAAGACAACGCGTTGGCGGGGACATGGCGCCTCAGCCCGCAGCCGGCGGGATCGCAACGTGTCCTCGGAACAGATGACATTTTCAGCGGGCTGCGACAACGGCGGCTCAACCAAAGTCGTGGCCAGAGGTGAGAAAAAAGGGAGGAGTACGAACATGAGAAAAGGCGCGTTCGCCACCGCCCTGCTGTGCGCCGTATTCGCGGCCGTTTCGTGGAGGCAGGCCGTCGCCGCCGAGACAGTCCTCTACGCGGACAAGTTCGACAACCTCGACAATTGGGACCTGGAGAGCGCCACGTCGCCAGTGGCGAAGGAGAACGAGTTCGTGTCGTCTTGGGGCGTGTGGGGGGGGGTGCTCAAGCGCGACCTCGGGCCTGACGCCATCGTTCAGTGCCAGATGAAAGTGGACAAACGGCCCAAGGGCGCGTGCGCGGGAGTCATTCACCTGAGATACACCCGGGAGGGCGCCTCCCAGTTCGCCTACCGCGTCGAGTTCAGGCCCAAAAGCGTGGACGGCGCTTCCGGGAACATCCTCATCATGTACTACGGCACGACATCGAAGGGCTATGAAAGACCCAAAATGATCTCGCAGACCCGCTGGGACGGCGAGTTTGACACTTGGTATGACGTGAGAGTCTCCATCAAGGGGAATACCATCGCCGTGTTCGTGGACGGCGAAGAAAAGTGCGCGACGACCGACAAGAACAACTTTGCGCCGGCTGGACGGTTCGGGCTTGCGTCGCAGCACGCGGTCGTCCACTTCAAGGATTTGCGGATCATGTCCGCTGAAGGCCATTAGCCCGCGGCGGTTACGCGGACACAGCCACGAATTGGGCAGTGCGGAACGCCGCTCTGAAGGGCCGGACAAGAAGGGAGGTGGCGACACGCGGATAATGCGGCGTGCTGGGTGCGTCGTCTTGGCGCTGCGCCGTTGCTATGCGCGAGACACATCGTGTGGTTCCGTTAGGGGGGACTTCAGATGCGCTGCAGATTGAGGAATTCAAGACGCGGGATGGCGAGAGCGCTCTCTGGCGCGTTCACGCTCATTGAGCTTCTGGTTGTCGTGGCGATCATCGCCATTCTGGCGGCGATGCTGCTTCCGGTCCTGGCCGCGGCGCGGGAGAAGGCGCGGCGGACGGCGTGCTTGAACGGCCTGAACCAGATGTCCAAGGCGCTGGAGAGCTACACCGGCGACTATAGCGGCTACCTCCCGAGCTGGCCGGGCTGGCGGCCGACGAACTACCAGTACAACTACAGCTACTGGTGCCCGAACTCGAGTTGCGCGGACGTTTCCCACTCCTATATGCCAGGCCCCATCCTCTACACAGGCAAGCCGGGCACAGGTTCGAATCTGTACTCCGTCAACTACCTGATGACCCGGCTGACCTACTGGCGGGAGATCGCCTCAGCGTACTACTATCCCTCGCTGCCAACCGCCGGCCAACTGTGCCACGCGCCCATGGGACTGGGCATGTTGTTGACAACGGGGAACCTTGCCGACGCCAGAGCGTTGTATTGCGCCAGCGCTTCCGGAATGCCGCCGGGCATCACCGGGATCTACAACTACGGCAAGACCACAACGGATGCGGCTGGACCGTGGCGGCAGGCCGCGGGCAGCCTCGCGGATTGGAAGAAAGCGGGCGGATCTGACGGCGACACACTCTTGTACGGCAACTGGCCTGCCTTTGACCCGACGCAGAAGGACAACATGGTCGTCTGCAACTATGCCTACCGCGATATCCCGGTGGGGTATAACAGGGGATGGCACTATCGTGACGAGTTGACCGCCGGCTTTACCCGCCTTGCCGGCGTGAAACCGCGGGTGACAGTTCGTGTCGGCCAGCCGATCTTCTCGACCATCAAAATGCTGGGCGGCAGGGCTCTGGTCAGCGACGCGTGGGACAAGGGCCATCGGTATGACGGCTTGAACAGGAACCTTGACGTGGATTTGAGCCTCTCCGGGGTTGAAGCCACCCGCCTGATCGCCGGGGTGGGGATCGCCGGTCATCGCGAGGGCTACAACGTGTTGTATGGGGATTGGAGCGCCAAGTGGTACGGCGACCCGCAGCAGAAGATGATCTGGCATACCCAAGCCTATGACAGCGCGGGGACGCTTACCGGCGCCTGTTGGGTGTCCGCCGCGTCAGGCATGTTGGCCTTCAACATGGACCAAGCCGGCGACAACGGCGGCACGCGCCGAGGCATCTTCAGCAACACCAACCGCGGAGTGGACGGTCTGTTCCAGCACAAACCGCACGCGATCTGGCATGACTTTGACACGGCCGCGGGAGTTGACGTTGGGGTCTCCGACGTGCCGTAGTTGACCTAGCAGCCTGTCGAGAATGTCGCCGTTCCGGGGACACGTTGCGATCCCGCCGTTGGCGGGCCGAGGTGCCATGTCCCCGCCGACGCGGTGTCTTTTTCAACGGGCTGCTGGTGTAGTGTTTCAGAAATAGCTTTGCTATCTCTGAAACACTACATGACACAAACCCGGCGCTTGACGCGTCCAAAGTATCGAGTTAGCCCGCCCTGTGATGTTTCGAAAATGCAGGGCATTTTCGAAACACCACACTAACGCGGCGGAGCCGCAACCTAATAACGACAGACGACGAACGGCAACCGCAGATGACGCGGATGGCGCGGAAGGACAAAAGGCATGTTTGACGACCCTGGCGCGGCAAAGTCCCGCGTCGAGAATGCTGCCTGCATGAACGCGGGCCCGGGTCTGTCGCGATACCGCCCCTACTGGGATCAGACTCGGTCGCAGTCTGGTTGCGGGTGCGTCTATGAGGATGATTCCCTGGTCATTGCCACGGATTTCGAGTGCGCAAACGGTCGCAACGCGCGGAGGGAAAGCGAACAGCTCTATGCGCTGGACCTTGAGCCCGAGCCTGGGAACCACGAGTACAGCAACCAGGGCTACTACTTCTGTTTTGGCCTGAGGGGCAAACGGCTCACCGGTCACCGCATATGGATCCGGTTGAGGACAACCTTCCGCAACGCCTTTGCCGATGGAACCGGCCACGTTGTGTTGCAGCAGGACGGGCGCTGGAGCCATCTCCCGGCCGAGCGCATCCGGCCGGTCGCCGGCGCGGACGTGCTCGACCTGGACCTTCCCGTCCCAGCCGCGGGCGAGCCGCCTCTATTCGTCAGCAACTTCCATTGGCATCCGTTCACAGACCTGAAGCGGTACCTGGATGACCTTTCCGCTCGCCCTGGCGCCATTGTCACGGAGATCGGGCGCAGCGTGGCTGGAAGGCCCATCTACAGCGTCGAGATAGGGTCCCGGAACCGAAACGCCGCGCCCATGGTGATCGCTCAGACTACTCAACCTTCCGAAATGATCGGCATATGGGCCTGCCGCGGCATCATTGACTTCCTTCTCTCGGACGATCCGTCCGCGAAGCGGATTCGCGACAGGCGCCGCGTCATTCTGGTCCCAGCCACAAACCCGGACGGGATGGCGCTGGGGATGGGCGTCAGCCACCCCGTGGGCCGCTTTCCAGCGTTTGAAGGGAGACTGACCGCGGGCGGATCGCCGGACGCGCTCCCGGAGATGGTGTCGGTCTGGAATCTGCTCCAGAGAGAGAGACCTTGGATCTTTGTCGAGTGTCATGGGAACAATTGGAAGCGGCGTCCCGGCCACATGCTGCTCCGGTACAGGCCCTCGTTGATCGGAGACTCCCCTCTGCGCCGGGTTTGGGAGGAAATCGACCGGCGTCTGGAGGCTCTGCCGGACACGTTCCACGGCAACTGGACCGATTGGCGGGAAGGCATCTACCGGGAGATGCTGGGTTTCATGGCGGTCACGCGACTCGGCTGCATCGCCTACATGATCAAGCAGCACGACAAGTTCCCGCTGGAGCAGAGCATGGGACACGCCGTGGCATGGTTCATGGAGATGGTCGAGGCGTACGAGCAGAGCGGCGGCGCCCCAAAGGCTGAGGGCTGAGATATGAGAGACAGGTCACGGAGTTGGGGACTCGTTTGCGTGGCGTTTCTGGTCAGCGCTGGGCTGGCTTACGCCCAGCCGCCGGGATGTCGGCTGACGCGCGCACAAGGCGAAGGCGGCGTTCCTCTGCTGATTCTTGAGAACCCGTTTGTTCGTTTCACCCTTTCTCCCGCTCAAGGAGGCGCCTGTACCAGCTTTATCGTGAAGCGGACCGGCGACGAACTGACCGCGGAAGGCACGAACCGGCGGATGTTCCAGGAGATGGTCCACGGCTACAAGTCAGACTGGATCAACGCGCCCTATGAATGCCAGGTTCTCTCCCAGGGACCGGAGGAGATCGTTGTTCGCATGTGGAAGTCAGGGAAGACCGACGTTGTTCGCTATTGCAGATTCACCAAGACCATTCGAATGAGATCCGACTCCAGCGCGATTCGCGTTGAGCTGGAGTTCCTGAACGAGCGCGAGAGCATGACGGACATCTACGTCCCGATCCGGTTCTTCAACAGCACGGAGTTCGGCGCGAAGCCCACCGACTACTTCCTCCCCACAAGCTCAGGGGTCAAGCAGTATCCCTATCGGAAGAGGGATGCGTCGCAGGAAGTGTTCAACTACGACGCGCCGCGGGGGTGGCTGGCGGGGACAGACCCCGAGGGGAAGGAGGGCTTTGCCTACGACCTGGAGACGTGCTACCCGCACCTCATGTGCCTGTATCTCTGGCGCGGCTCCAACGGCTATCCAACGACCGAGTGGATGCTCCGGACCGCGAAGGTCGCGAACGGGGAGTCCCTGCGTTTCACCTATTCCTTCACGCCGTTTCGCGGCGTGCCTCAAATCGCTGGAGTGGGGGGGGGAATGGTGACAGGGTTTGAGGGGCTGGCGGATTCCTACGCCCCTGGCCAGAAGATGCCACTCCGCGTCCGCGGCTACCTTAGCGAGAGCAAGAGCGGAGAGCTGGAGTTGCGCGCGCTGCGGCTTCCTGAGAGAACGGTTCAAGTCCTTGGCGCGAGGAGTCTCAAGGGCGGCCCGGACAGCGTCGCGGCTCTTGATTTTGACTTCACGCCGACGCAGTCCGGAACTTACGTGATCGCCGGCGAAATCAAAGTGGATGGCAAGGTTGCGCATGAGTTCGAGCGGCCGGTCACCGTCGGTCGTCCCAGCGCCGAATATGTGTTCCAACCCAAAGAGAAGCGGCTGGGCGACCCGGAGGAGCGGTTCCTGGCCGGAACGCCCGTCTTGGTAAGGCAACTCGGCAAGGACCCCCTCGAGTGGACCGGAGGCGTCACAACGCCTCATATTCCATGGGCCAAGCCATACGCCGGGGGCAAGACCAAGGCGCTGATCCTCTGCTCGTACCTGCAGGGCCGGGAGGTTCTGGAGCTGGCCCAGCGCATGGACCTGGACCTGGCGACCGCGACGATCGAGACCGGCGGTTCGAATGTCTGGACGCCTTGGTGGCGTCATGGGGGGCAGACCGCCTTCTCGCAGGCCAAGGTCGTTGAGCTTCTGAAAGGCGAGCACGACGTGATCGTGCTGGGCGCTTACGGCGTGTACAACGACGAGATCATCAAGCTTCTCGATGAGAAGGTCAAGAAGGGGGCCGGCCTGGTGTACATCATGCCGTGGCGCGTTCCGGATCGCGTCGCCCAACTGCTGCCGGGGCGGGAGATCCCGAACCAGCCCAACGCGCGGCCGGAGACCAAGGGCCGGTGGGCCAAGCAGGCGGACCACTTCCTGACGCAGGGGATTCCTTTCGGTCTGCTGCCCGAGACGCTCTACCGGCGCTACGAGGAAACCCCAGGCGCTTCCGTCCTGGCGCGCGTCGGCAACGATCCACTATTGACCATACGCGACGCAAAGGGAACAGGCCGGGTCGTCCTTCTTTCGTACGTCAACTCCTACTTTGCCGACAGCCAGGCAGGGTTGACCCCGTGGTTCCTCCATGCGCCCGCCGAGACGATTCCGTACTGGGAGTACCACCATTCCCTGCTGGCGCGCTGCGTCCTCTGGGCCGCCCGGAAGGATCCTGCTGTGGACTTCGGCAAGCTCGACGCGGCCGCCAATGCTCAGAGCAAGTTCATGATGAGCGTTGACTTGGCGAACCGCGGTGAGCCCTTCAAAGCAATCCTGGAAGTGGAGGTCCGTGATCTTTATGGCAATCCAGAAACCCGGCTTGAAAAGGAGGCGTCTGTTCCCGCGGGCCGGTCTGCGTTCTCCGTGGAGGACGCCGCGGGCGCGCCGCTGAAGGAGGGCGGCCACATTGCGCATCTTTTCCTGAAGCGGGAAGGGAAGGTCGTGAACTGGGCGGCGACGGCGTTCCAGGTGGATCGGCCGCTGCGCATTTCGCGCGTTGAGATGCCTGACAAGATATTCCGCGCAGGCGAGGCGCTGGGCGCTTTCGCCGAAGTGGAGGCTGGGACCCTTCAGGAGGTCGAGCTTCGCGCCGATGTGACCGACGCCTTCGGGCGCATCACGGCCGCGGCAAGCCAGACCGTTCAGGCGCAAGGGAAGGCTCGCATCCCCTTGCGGATGACCATGCCGGAGCCCCTCAGCGCCGATCACACTCTGCGAGTTCAACTCTGGTCCGCAAACACGTTGATGAGCGAAAAGCGGCTGCGAATCCTCGCCATGCCCAAGTCGTTCGACGAACGGCAGTGGGGGGACTACGAGTTCGTGAGCTGGGGCGCCGGCCCTTCGGAATACCCCTACCTGCGCGCGCTTAAAGCCCAGGCTGGACGAAGGGCCGGCGTGACGACAATGGGCTTGCCCACGGGGCCGGCGCGTTACCTCTACAAGGCGGACCCCGGAGTTCAGAAGGAGAACTTCCGGAACGGGTTCAAGATCGCGCCGCTGACGTTCATGCAGGGCCTTGATGTCCCTTCCCAGACCTACTACCAGCAGAAGGCGGCCTACGCGAAGACAAAGGACAAGAAGTACCTTTGCCGACAGCCTTCCCTGAGCGATCCTGCTTTCGTACGTTCATTGCGCGCGGAACTCCGTGAGGTCCTGTCGCCCTTGCGAGAGCTGGCGCCGCAGGCGTATTGCTACAGCGACGAGGGTTCGCTGACGCGCGGCGACGACCTCTTCGACTTCGACTTCAGCCCCAACGCGCTGGCGGATTTTCGGCAGTGGCTCAAGGAGGAGTATGGCTCTCTGGACCGTCTGAACGCCGAATGGGAGACGGCGTTTGCGAAGTGGGAAGACGTGACGCCGATGACGATGGATGAGGTGGAAGGGCGGCGCAGCAAGGCGCCCTGGGCCGATCACCGCACGTTCATGGAGAAGTCCCTGGCAGACTTCTACGTGTCCATGCGGGGCGTCTTGCGCGAGATCGATCCTCAGGCCGTGGCAGGCATCTGCGGCAACCAGCGCCCTGGCGCCAGCAACGGCATGGACTACTCGCGGCTGATGAAGACGTTCGACTTCCTCTATTCCTATATCGACTCCGGCCTGTTGGAGATCATGCGGTCGCTGGGGCGCATTCCCATGGCCCCCTGCAACGGATACGGACGCGAGAGCGAGTTCCTGAAGTATGAAGCCTGGGGCGCCTTCCTTCACGGCAGCCGCGGGGTCCTCTATTTCGCTGATCGGAACTTCCTCAACCCGAACTTGACTCCACGGCGCGACGCTCAGGAGCTTAGCGACATCGTGCGCCTTCTCAACAACGGGCTGGCTCGCCTGGCATGGAACGCCGAGAGGCAGGCGCAGGTGGCCATCCACTATTCCCAATCCAGCCTTCACATGGCGGCGCTGGAGGGCAAACAGGACGCGTTTTCCCAGACGCGCATTGGGTGGCTCGATCTTGTCGAGGATATGGGACTGCAGGCCGACTTCGTGACGCCGGAGCAGATCGGGGGTGGCGCTCTCGCGAAGTACTCCACGCTGGTCCTTCCCTATTCCTGCGCGCTCTCGGATAAGGAGGCCGGGGCCATCAGGGCGTTCGTGAAGAACGGAGGACTCCTGCTGACGGACGCCTTCGCGGGCATATACGATGAGCATGGGAAGCCCTATCGCGAGGGCATCCTGAACGACGTGTTGGGGGTTGCCTTGGCCTATGACGCAAAGACGCGGAAGAACGCCGGGGGGGATTTGGAGTTCAGCGCCGACTACAAGAGCTGCCAGGTGAAGGGCCAGAGCCTGTATGCCTCGATCGCTGACCGTGGTTTGAGGGTCGAAGGGGGCAAGGCGCTGGGGACGCTGAAGGCCAGCCCCGCGTTCGTGGTCGCGTCGTTCGGCAATGGCCACGCCGTGTACCTGAACATGTTCCTGTCCAGTTACTCGAACATGAGGAAACGCGGCGGAGAGGAAACGCTGCGGAACATTATGGCGAATCTCTTCAGCCTGGGCGCCGCGCAGGCGCCGGCCAAGGTCATTGGAGAGAAAGGGCCGCTCACCGTCTGCCAGGTCGTCCAGTACAACGCCGGCCCGATCCAGTACTTTGGCGTGTTGAGGGACTACAGGAATCCCGAGTTGAAGTCGGCGCGGGCCAGCGTAGTGTTCCCCAGCGCGCGCCACACATATGACGCGCTGGATGGGAAGTACTTCGGGCAGGTGGACCGGGCGGAAACCACGCTATCCCCGGGAGAGGCAAGAATCTTCTCGCGGCTTGCATATCAAGTCAGGAGCGTCGCGGCGGCGCTGCCCGGCCGCGTCAAGCCCGGCGCGGAGGTCCGTTACAAAGTGACGCTTGACACGGCAGGCGCCAAACCCGGCTTGCACGTGGTCCACGTGGAAGTGACCGGCCCGGATGGGGAGGCCCGTCCTTGCTACTCGCAGAATGTGAACGTTGACGGCGGCCAGGGCGAAGGGGCCTTCGCGCTTGCGCTAAATGACAAAGCTGGCCACTGGAGCCTGCGTCTGCGCGATGCCGCGACCGGAGTGACAGGACAGGCCGTTTTTGACGTCGCTCCCTGACGCCACGACTACAAGGAGATACTGCGTTGACGAGAGAAGAGATTCTCATCACGGACATCCCGTCGCGGATGGTCTCAGGCAAGATCGGCCGCAAGGGCAAGCCGGGGCAGTGGCGGTGCTGCCCCTACCGCTGTCGCGAATATTCCGGCGTGATGGTGACTTGCGGCATGAGCACAAATCCCGAGCCGCTGGTTATCAGACTCGGCGCGAAAGGGCTGTATCGCATTCATCTGGGCATATTCAACGTCTTCGAGGGCTTCGAGACGTGGATACGGGTCCGCTTGAGTTCCGACACCTGCTGTCGCGCTCTCAAGGTTCCCGTCCGGGAACATGGGAGCGACGTCTATGTCTACGAGATGCCGTGGCGCGACGCGGACCTTACGAATCAGGACTTGATTCTGGAAGGCGAGTTCGGGAAGGTGGGCTCTTTGGCGAGCGTTCGGCTCGAACCCATTGCATCGCTGCCCAAGGCCGGCAAACCGAAAATAGCGTTCCCGATGGCCATCACGGAAGACGGTCATCAGGCTTTTGTGAAAAGACCACACCGCCGTCCCGAGGACCTGCTGGAGGCCCTTGACGAGATTCCGGCCGAGTCCTGCATGAAGATTCTGATCTGGGGCACGACCGGCGCCGACCTGTGCAACTACCCGACCCGGGAAGGCACGTATGACTATGGACGGAGCGAGGACCCCCTGTGTTCATGGTACCAAGTCCGGGATGAGAACATGCGCCTGTGGAAGAAGAAGGGCTGGAACAGCATGGAAGTCATGCGGGACTACGCCCGCAAGCGCGGCTGGGAGTTCCACGTGAGTATGCGGGCACAGGCTTTCTCCGCCCACTATCCGTTCGACGAGGCGCTCATTTCGGATTTCTTCAACCGGCATCCCGAATGGCGTTGCGTGGACGAGAAGGGGGAGACGATCGCCCGCATGAGCTATGCCTATCCGCAGGTTCAGGATCATCTCTTGGCGATTATGCAAGAGATGCTGGCCTATGAACCCGACGGGCTGTGCATCATCTTCGTGCGCGGCATCCCCCTCGTTCTGTACGAGCCGGTCATGCGCGAGGGGTTCAAGCGGGAGTGTGGCCTGGACCCGCTGAAGTTGCCGGAGAACGACGCGCGCTGGACGGCGTACAAATGCAGCGTCATTACGGCGTACATGCGCAGGGTCAAGGCGCTGCTGAAGAGAGGCCAGCGGCTGGCGGTGATGGTCCCTGCAAGCAAGAGCAGGCGCATGTGGGGCGGCCTGGATATCGAAAGGTGGGTGCGCGAGGGCATCATTGATGACCTGTACCCCATGGCGCTTCGATATGACGAGCTGGACTGTCATCGGTGCGGCGCGGCGCGGAGCCTGCGCATGGAGTCCTTCCAGCGTCTTCGCGGTCGCGAGAACATCCGAGTCATCCCCATCCTGAACGAGGGCCCTGACCCCAAATTGCGCGGGCTGATGCGATCGCACCTGATGAAGGGAGCCGACGGATACGCGCTCTGGGACGGAGCCCATCCCCGTCTCGAGTACTTCCACAACCTCGGGTATCCCCGCCTGCGCCATCCTGCCGTGCGGAAGCCGGAGTACCGCAGGATACAGATCGAGCGCATAGGCGATATGCGGATCGACCGGTATCACCCGTGGGAAGTGTTTTGACCGCAAGCGGACTTGTCGCCTGCATGAAGAACGCAGTATGAATTGAAGGGTTCGACGCATGTGGATCCGATTTCTCGGAACAGGCGGCCCTGACGGGTTCTACCGAGGCGGCGCGGGCGTGTTCCACGAGCAGGCCAGGCGCCTGGGGGGGAGGAACTGGCGCCGGCCTTCTGCTCTTTACGTTGCGCCCGATTGCCTTATTGATTTCTCCAGGGCTTGTCCGGCGCAGTTGAGACGGTTCGGAATTCAGCGGGGCCGGATCAAGCGCCTTCTCATTACCCACTCTCACGACGATCACTTCGATCCCCAGGCTATCGTGGCCGAGATGGCCCGGAGGGACGGAGTCTGTGATGTGTATGGAAACGAGATCGTCTGCCGGAAGCTTGGCCAGGTGATGGAGGACAAGGGGCTGCGGATGGGGGCCGCTGTTCACCTCCTGAAGCCTTTTCACGAAGTCGCCGTGGGCGGGCTGAGGGTCATCCCGGTCAAGGCCAACCATTGCTGGACGAACGACGAGGGAGAGCCCGAGACCGCTCTAAACTTCATCCTTCAGTCCCCGGAGGCGTCTCTCCTGTACCTGGTGGATACACGGCTGATGTATCAGGAGACTCACGAGTTCATTCGGCAGTTCACGTACGATGGGGTCATCCTGGATACAGGTTTCGGAGACATGCGCGCTTCGGACATGTCGGAGGGAACCGGCCACTGCAATTTCGAGCAGGGCAAGCGGATCATGGAGTCGTTTGAAGAAGACGGGCTCCTCCGGCCCGGCGCCCGCAAGATATTCTCCCACGTGAGCACCGCGCATGTGGATCTGCACCAGCGCCTTGCCCCCCGGTTGGCCAAAGAGGGATACACCCTGGCCTATGATGGGATGTCGGTGACACTGGGAGCGGATCACAAGAAGGCGGGCTTTCGGACGAATGCGGCAGGGCGGCGAGCGGAGGCGCGCTGGATATGGAGCCCGCCGCAGGAGGACATGAAGAACTTCTACCTTTATGCCCGCAAGAAGCTGTTTCTCAACGAGCCGCCGGAGAAAGCGCCGCTGATGTGCGCGTGCAGGGGCGTATACCAGCTCTATGTCAACGGCCGCTTTCTGGGCCGGGGCCCGTCCCCCTGCGACGCGCGCCGGCAGTACTTCGACCGCTATGACATTGCGCCCTTTCTCAGGACAGGCGAGAACGTCATTGCCGTTGTCGCGTACTCCCTTGGGGTGGCGGCGGAGTGCGTCACAGGCCAGAACCCCGGCCAGCCCGGCCTGTACGTCCGCGGGGAGGTCCGCTGCAAAGGCGGGGGCGTGGCGCCAATCGCCAGCAGCCCGGCCTGGCGCGTGAAGAGGTCCAGCGCTTGGGCGGCGAGCGTCTCCCGTTTGAACCGTTGGCTGGGGTACCGCGAGGTCTTCGATACCCGGCTCGAAGACGACGGGTGGAAGGAGCCCGGCTACGACGATTTCAAGTGGCTGATGCCAGACATCGTGAAGCCGGCATCGGACGGCGTGGAAACCCGCCTCATCGAACGCGAGATTCCGTTCCTTGAAGAGAGGGAAGTCCTTCCCCGGACTGTCTTCCGCATCGACAAGAACCTGGGGGCAGTCCGGAACGCCGACGCGCTCGTCAAGGAGACGGGCAGGAAGCGCGCATGGATGGACTGCGCGGCTCCCGGCGCTTCGCCCGCGGTGTTGCTGGACTTTGGCCGCGAGGTGGTTGGGTATCCGGTCCTGTCTATTGGCCGTAACGCTGGCGGGACGCTCATCCTCTCCTATGGCGAGACGTTGGACCTGCGGAGCTATGACGCGCTGGCGCTCTCCGGAAAGCCGGTGGCCTGGTCTCCCTTTGGGCGGCGCGCCTTCCGCTACCTTCAACTCACCGCGGCGGGAGGACCGGAGCCTGTGGAGATCAGGAAGATCGCGCTCCGGTCCGTTTCCTACCCCGTGAGGCCCGTGGGGGACTTCCGGTGTTCAGACGCCATGCTGAACCGCATTTGGAGAGTGGGCCGAGACACTGTCCACTTGTGCATGCAGGACCACTTTGAGTGCTGTCCCGCGCGCGATCAGTCGCTCTGCATCGGCGATCTGCTGTGGGACGCG
>Ga0116147_1004044_pt1 | contig 13414 bp, 12 predicted proteins | sample AD_JPNHG3_MetaG_FD_89749 | JGI IMG/M metagenome (GOLD analysis project Ga0116147, IMG submission 89749) | Active sludge microbial communities of municipal wastewater-treating anaerobic digesters from Japan - AD_JPNHG3_MetaG | ecosystem: Engineered > Bioreactor > Anaerobic > Digestate | place...
GCGATCGGATGCGACCCCCAATACGTCCGCGCCTGGCTCACCCTCTCCCTGGCCCACGAGAAGATGAAGGACTACCCCGCCGCCCGCCACGCCGCCGGCCGCGCCATCAGCATCGCCCCCAACGACGCCTCCGCCCGCGCCCGCTGGCGCGAGGCCGAAAAGAACTTCGGCCACGCCCCCGCCCCGCCGCCTTCCCCCGAAAACGCCCCTGTCGAGCCATAGCCCGCCCCGGCCTCAGAACCCCCCATCCACCCCGCCCCACGCGCCCTGCGCCACCCCGTCCTGGCCCGTCTCTGACTGAAAGCGCAGCGCCACGGACACGTTCCTCCCCATCGCCGCCTCCAATCCCGCCCCGACCAGCAGCCGGTTGGCCTCCTCATCCGAGCCCGCCAGTGAAAACGTCCCCGGTTGATCCTTCAGGCCAGCCGTCAGCCGCCTCGAATCCAGCTTCCCGTTCTGCTGCGCTCTAGCAGCCTGTTGAACATGTCGCGTCTGTTCCGGGGACACGTTGCGATCCCGCCGTTGGCGGGCTGAGGCGCCATGTCCCCGCCGACGCAGTGTCTTTTTCAACGGGCCGCTAGCCCGGCTCGCGGCATGGTGTCGCGGCCGCTTTCACATCTTCACCAGGGCTTCGCCGCTGGAATCCGGGAAATCGCGTGACAGGGCAGAAGCCCAGCCTGTCCTCCTGCCTGAGCACGGCCATCGGGGGCGCGCGAGTCCCCTCGCCCTACTCCGCCATGCGCAGCATGTCCTTGATCTTCGTCAGCCGCGCCCGCGTTGCGCGGTCGTCTTCTTCCAGCTTGGCCGCGATGGATCTGACGGTCTGGCGCAACGAAGGGATCAGCACGTATTCCAGCGCGTTCACGCGCCGCCGCGTCTTCTCGATCTCCGCGGCCATGCGCACGACGCCCTCTTCCAGCGAGGCGAGGTCCAACAGCGTGGGAAAGATGTCGCGCAGCGAGGCCGAGGCGCGGTCAAAATCCGACGTCGTGGCCAGCGCGCTGTAGGAAGAACGAAGCTCGAACCCCTTCACCGACACTGACGGGATCGGAATGTTCATCACCGGCTTGCTGACGATCTCCACGTCGAGGCGCGTGTCGCACTCCTCCAGCGCTTCCTCGATCGCCGCCTCGCCGCTCACCGCCCCGGCCAGCGCGAACAGCCTCAGCGTGGCCGGCAGGTCGCGGTCCACCTTGCGCCGCGCCTGGCCATACGCGTCCACGAGCGGCATGAACGCCTTGACCAGGCCTTCCAGCTTGTCCTTGAGCAGCTTGTGCCCGCGCCGCGCCAGCGACAGCCGCTTGCGCAGCCGCAGCAACGCCATGCGCGTCGGGTTGACTCTGATCTTCATCGTGGCCGCTCCCGTCCCGCCAGCCGGCGCGTCACGCCTCTGCCCCGGCCGGGGCGCCCGCCGCGTCCTCCGCGGCCTTGTAGTACTTCTCAACGTACTCCGGACGGATGCGCTTCATCTCGCCCTTGGGCAGAATGCCCAGCAGGCTCCAGCCCAGGTCCAGCGCCTCCTCGATGGTCCGGTTCTCGTTTTCGCCCTGGGTGATGAACCGCGACTCGAACGCCCGCGCGAACGCCACATACTTCAGGTCCAGCGGCGTCAGCGCCGACTCGCCCAGCACCACGGCCAGCTCCTGCGCGTTCTTGCCGCGCGCGTACGCCGCGTAGAGCTGGTTCATGACGCCCTGGTGATCCTCGCGCGTCTTGCCCTTGCCGATGCCTTTGTCCTTGAGGCGCGACAGCGAAGGCAGCACGTCCACCGGCGGGTACACGCCTTCGTTGTGCAGCGGCCGGCTCATGATGATCTGGCCTTCGGTGATGTAGCCGGTCAGGTCAGGCACGGGGTGGGTCTTGTCGTCTTCGGGCATGGTGAGGATGGGGATCTGCGTGATGGACCCCTCCTTGCCCTTCAGCCGCCCCGCGCGCTCGTAGATGGTCGAGAGGTCGGTGTACAAGTAGCCGGGGTAGCCGCGCCGGCTGGGCACTTCCTTGCGCGCGGCGGAGATCTCGCGCAGCGCCTCGCAGTAGTTCGTCATGTCGGTCAGGATGACCACCACGTGCATGCCCAGGTCATAGGCCAGGTACTCGGCCGTGGTCAGCGCCATGCGCGGCACGGCGATGCGCTCGATGGGCGGGTCGTCGGCCAGGTTGATGAACAGCACCGAACGCTCCAGCGCGCCCGTGCGCTCAAAGTCCTTGACGAAGAAGTCCGACTCCTCGAACGTAATGCCCATGGCCGCGAACACCACGCCGAACTTCTCGCCCGTCTTGCGCACCGCGGCCTGGCGCGCAATCTGCGCGGCCATGCGCGGATGCGGCAGACCCGCGCCCGAAAAGATGGGCAGCTTCTGGCCGCGCACCAGCGGGTTCAGCACGTCAATGGTCGAGATGCCGGTCTGGATGAACTCGTTGGGATAGTCGCGCGCATAGGGGTTCATCGGCACGCCGTTTACGTTCATCCGCTTCTGCGGGATGATCTGCGGTCCGCCGTCCTTGGGACGGCCGAACCCGTCGAACACGCGGCCCACCATGTCCGGCGACAGCCCGATCTCCAGCGCCTTGCCCGTAAAGCGCACCCGCGCCGACCCAGGCTCCAGCCCGCTCGTGCCCTCGAACACCTGCACCAGCGCGCTGTCCTCGCGCGTCTCCAGCACCTGGCCGCGCCGGGTGCGTCCGTCGGGCAGCAGAATCTCCGCGATCTCGCCGTACCCGATGCCCTCGACCCCGCTCACCAGGATCAGCGGGCCGATAATGCTCTCGACGGTCTTGAACTCTTTGATCGCTGTGGTCATGTCAGCTCCCTTTGGCCGAGTTGTGGTTCAGCGAATCGGCCACCTTCTTCTTCAACTCCGCGAACGACGCGTCCGCCTTGTCCTCGGCCAGCAGCTTGGCCCGCGCGATTTCCTGCAACACGGGCAGCTCCAGCATGGGACCAAGCTCCGCGCCGCGCTCCAGCGCCTTGGCCGCCTCGCGGTAGTAGGTCATGATCACGTCCAGCATCAGCGCCTGCTTCTTCATCGACGTAAACGTGTCCACGTCTTCAAAAGCGTTCTGATGCAGGAAGTCCTCGCGAATCAGCCGCGCCGCCTCCAACAGCAGCCGGTCGTCGGCCGAGAGCGAGTCCATGCCCACAAGGCGCACGAGTTCCTGCAACTCCGCCTCGCGCTTGAGCACGGCCATGGCCTCGCGGCGGTTCTTGGACCAGCCCTCGAACGCGTTCTTGTTCGCCCACTTGTCCACCGCGTCCTGGTACAGCGAGTAGCTCGTCAGCCAGTTGATGGCCGGGAAGTGGCGCTGGAAGGCGAGCTGGTCGTCCAGACCCCAGAACACCTTGGTGACCCGCAGCGTGCCCTGCACCACCGGGTCGGCCAGGTCGCCGCCGGGAGGCGACACGGCGCCGATGACGCTGACGCTCGCCTCGCGCTTGTCCGAGCCCAGGCACACCACCTGCCCCGCGCGCTCGTAGAAGCCGGCCAGGCGGCTGGCCAGATAGGCCGGGTAGCCTTCTTCGCCGGGCATTTCCTCCAAGCGGCCCGACATCTCGCGCATGGCCTCGGCCCAGCGGCTGGTCGAGTCGGCCATGAGCGCCACGGTGTAGCCCATGTCGCGGTAGTACTCGGCCATGGTGATGCCCGTGAAGACCGACGCCTCGCGCGCGGCCACGGGCATGTTCGACGTATTGGCCACCAGCACCGTCCGCTCCATCAGCGGCCGGCCGCTCTTGGGGTCCACCAAGTGGGGGAACTCTAGAAGCACGTCCGTCATCTCGTTGCCGCGCTCGCCGCAACCGATGAACACGATGATGTCCGCGTCCGCCCACTTGGCGAGCTGGTGCTGCACCACGGTCTTGCCGCTGCCAAAGGGCCCGGGCACGCACCCCGTGCCGCCCTTGACCATGGGGAAGAACATGTCAATGACGCGCTGGCCCGTCACGAGCGGCGTGAGGGGGGGCAGCTTGCGCGCGCACGGACGCGCCGAGCGCACCGGCCAGTTCTGCAACATGCGCAGCGGCGTCTCGCCGTCCTCGCCGGCCACCGTGGCCACGGTCTCTTCCACGGTGAACTCGCCCGCGCGGATGTCCTTCACCTTGCCCTTGACGCCGGGCGGCACAAGGACCTTGTGCAGGATCAGGCCCGTCTCCTGCGTCGTGCCCAGAACGTCGCCGGGCTGCACGTCCTGGCCCGCTTTCACCGCGGGCTTGAAGTCCCACTTCTTCTTGCGGTCCAAGGCCGGGCTCTCGGCGCCGCGCACCACAAAGTCGCCGTACCGTTCGCGCAGCACGTCCAGGGGGCGCTGCACGCCGTCGTAAATGGAGGTGAGCAGGCCGGGCCCCAGTTCCACGCTCAGCGGCAGACCCGTGGGCTTCACGGGCTGGCCAGGCGCGATGTCCTGCGTCTCCTCGTAGACCTGCACGGAGTACAGGTCGCCGCGGATCTCGATGATCTCGCCGAACAGCCCCAGCTCGCCCACGCGGACCATCTCGAACATGCGGCTGCCTTTGAGCCCGCGCGCCACGACCAGAGGGCCGCTGACTTTCACGACCACGCCTTCAGACCGCTCGCTGGCCATGGTCACAGTCCTTTCTTCCCAGTGAACCCTTCGCGCCAAACGTCTCTATCGCTGGGCCGCCGCGCTGGAGGCGGCGGGCCGTGCGCCTACGCTTCCTGCCGCCCCAGTTTGTCCACGCCCAAGGCCCGCGCCACCAGAGCGCGCGCCTTCTCCCACTGCAACCCCGGCGGCTGGGCCATGGACGGCAAGGCCACCACCGCCCGCAGCTTGCCGGCGCGAAAGCGGGCCACCGCCTCCTCGCAGCCGGCCGCGAAATCCTCGGGCATCATCACCAGACACGGCCGCGTCTCGCGGCGCATTTCATCCAGCGCCGCTCCGGCCGCGGCCGCGTCCGCCGCTTCCACGATCTCCACGCCCGCGGCCTTGAAGGGCAGCGCCTCGGCCCGGCGCGCGATAACGACCACTCTAGACATAGGTCGTCCTCAGCCCCTCCAGCGCCGCGGCCGGGTCTACGCCCAGCGCCGGAGCCGAAAGGGCGATCCGCAGGTTCAGCCGCTCCTGCCGGGCGCTCTCCAGGTATGACAGCACGCGGCCCGCGCCGAAAGGCGCCAGCCGCAGGTCGCGCGCGCCCAAGCCCGTCACCGCATCCACGGCCGCGTCAATGTCCTTGCGCGCGCGCTCCTCGCCCTGAGCGGCCAGCCGGTCCGCCGCCTCGCGCGAGAGCCACGGCGCCACGGCGTCCATGCGCTCGCTCGCGGCCGCGGCGATGGGGAGTCCTTCCCACTCGCCGCCAACCACCATCCACCGTTCCACCTCGCTGGCCGGCGCGCCGTTCCACACCGCGCGCCGCGCGCAGGCCCACGCCCGCAACGCCGCGTGGTCCAGCATGAAACGCCGCGCCTCCGGCTCCGGCGCGCTCTGCGCCAGGGCCAGCGCCACGCGCGCGCCCGCGCCATCCAGGAACAGCGACCGCGCCACCGCGTCCGCCGTCTGCGGCGGGTCGCGGCGCCGCAGCATGTCCCGATGTTCCTCCAGCGCCGCCCGCGTGTCCGCCGTGTCCGCCAGCGCGGAAAACGCCTCGTCCAACTCCTCCACCCGCGGCTCCCGCTCGCAACGCCTCAGGAACAGCGCGCGAAACGCGAGGTAGCGGCCGGGCAGGGCCAGAAACTCGGCCATGACGTGAGGCGGGCAAACGGCCAGCAGATCCGCGTTCTCGCGCTCGCCGATGGCGGCCAGCGCGTTGACGAAATCCTTCACCGCCTCGTCCGTGGCAAAGGCGCCGCGGTAGCGCGTCTTTCCCAACGCGGCCCGCGCCTCGGCCACGGACGTCCGCCGCGCCAGCGACTCGAACTCGCTGGCCGGGATCCATTCGCTCTCCAGCGCCGCCACCCGGCCGCTGGCGTAGCACCAGGCATGGGGCGGGGACGCCTTGGAGCGCCGGGTTGGGGTGGATTTCGCGCTCACGATCCGAACAACTCCTTGGCCACGTCGCCCGCGGCCGACTCGCGCAGCTCCGCCAGCCGCCGGGCCAGCGTGCAGTTCGCGGTAAAGCTCTCGCCTTCGACGACAAAGCCGCCCGCCACGGACGGGTCGGCCTCGACGCCGGTGAATTGGCCCTGCTCGCCGCGAGCCGCGTTGACTTTGCTCAGAAAGGCTCCGCTGAAACGCTTCACGTCCTTGGGCGCCACGCGCAACACGCCGCCGCTGCCCGCGGGCAGCGCCCGCAGCCACGCCTCCATCACGCCCAGGTACTCCGCCTCCGGCAGCGCCAGCAGCATTTCCGCGGCGCGGCGGAACACCTCGTCGATCTTCTCGTTGCGGGCGGCCAGGACGCGCAGCCGTCCTTCGTGGCGCACGCGGCTGAGCTGGCGGGCCTTCTCCCGCGCGGCGCTGGCCTCGGCCGCGCGCTTGGCCTCTTCCAGCGCCGCCTCCCCGGCCTCGCGCGCCCGTCGGGCGCGCGCCTCGGCCTCCGCCTTGGCCTCGGCCAGGATCTTCGCTGCCTCGGCCTCGGCTTGAGCCATCACCGCCTGTCGCACGCGTTCCACGCTCATGGCTTATCCTCAACCGCCGACCAGCTTCAGCGCCGGCTGCGCGAACGAGAGGGGCTTGGTCAAGAAGATGGTCATCAGGATGCCGGCCAGCAGGCCGACCAGGGCATACGTTTCCACCAGCGCGGGCAGCAGGATGGCGCGGCCGCTGGATTCGGGCTGCTTGCCCACGAGGTTGATGGCCGCCGCGGACGTCTCGCCCTGGTAGCGCGCGCTCCAGAACTGCACGATGCCCACGCCGACGCCCACGAACATGAGCCCGATGCCGACCACGGGCGCGCAGCGCACCGCCTCGGCCGCGGTCTTGGCCTCGGCCACGGCGTTGATCAGGCCCGTCTGGGAGGCGATGAACATCATGCCGATGAACCCATAGAAGCCCTGCGTGCCCGGCAGCGCCATGAGCACCAGCAGCTTGCCGAACAGGTCCGGCTTTTCGCTCAGCACGCCGGCCGCCTGCGCCGCGGCCACCCGGATGCCCAGCGCGCTGCCCCAGCAGCCGAACATCATGGCCGCCGCCGCGCCGATCGCCGCCCAGCCCAGGCCCGTCTCCAGGAAATAGACACGGAAGAAGTCGTTCAGAAAGTTCACTCTTTTCTCCTTTCGGCTCCTCTTGGGCTCGCGGCGCCTATCGCCGGGCGCTCGCGCCTTCGATCTCCACGCGCTCACTGTGAAACCCGAACGGCCGGAAGGGCTTGCCGCCCATTTCGTAGAACCGGCCGAAGAACTCGAGAAAGATGAGACGAGCCGGGTGGATGAACGCCCCCAGCACGCTCATGATGAAGTTGAACAGATGGCCCGACACGCACACGACGGCGAACAACACCCACCCGATGACGGGCGGGTCGATCTTCAACAGGCTGGCCACCATGTTGAACGCCATGCCCACGATGGACGTGGTCAGGCCCAGCGCCAGCAAGCGCGTGTAGCTCAGCACGTCGCCGATGAACGACGACGTGCCGTATGTCCCCATGATGCCGTAGAGACTCACCAGGCCCGTCACCAGCCGCGCAGCCCAGTTCTTGTGCTCGCGGCCCTGCGTCAACACCAGCCCCAGCGCGCTCAAGCCCAACAGAACCAGCGCAGGCTTGGCCAGCCAGGCCGGCGCCGCGCCCATGCCGGACAACGCCGCCGCCAACAGGCTGCCCAGATACACGAGCCAGAACACGCCGTCGTAGATGGCGCCGCGCAAGTCGCCGCGACGCACGTCCCGCAGGAACCGCAGCACGATGCCGTAAAACTGGTTCACGACGCCGATGCCCACGGCGATGCCGATGGCCACCACGGGCTTGGCCAGCGGGTCGAGCAGCATCATCTTCAACCGCAGCCGGTCCAGGGCGTTGTCTTTGCCGAAATACGTGAAAAGGTCAGCCGCCACGCTGCCCATCAGGAAACCAAAGATGACCGTGCTCACGCCCGCATAGGCGAAGAGCTGGAAGAACGCCACCAGCCCCGGCTGAGAACGGAACCGCTTCTTCAACCACAACGCCAAGACGATGAGCATGACTCCGTAGACCGCATCGCTGAAGCAGATGCCGAAAAACAGGAGGAAGCTCAACGTCAGATAAGGCGTGGGATCGAAGGTGTCGTATTTGGGCAGGCCGAACATGCGCACCAGCAGCCCCATGGGCCGCAGCAGCGGGCCGTACTTCAAGCTGACTGGCGGCTCCTCGCCCTGGGGCGCGGCCGACTCCATCAGCGCCGCGCCGGGACAAGCCCGCTGGATGTCTTCCGCAAGCTGGGGGAAATCCGCCGCGCGCACGTAGGCGCGGACCGCGAAGAGGTCGCGCGACGAGACCATGTTGCCCACGCTTTGCAGCCGGGCGCGCTCGCTTTCCCAATGCGCCAGCGCCAGCTCGGCCGGGTCGCGCCACCGCGCCGCGGCCTTCTCCGCTTCCTCGCGCAGGCGGCCGCGCTCCGCGTCGGCCGCGGCCAGCGCCGAGGCGAGGCGCTCGCGCTCCTGGGCCAGCGTGCCCTTTGCTTCGTGCAGAGCCAGCTCACGCAGTCGGAACTCCGCAACCAGCGCGCGCAGCTTGTCCTCTTCGCCGGCCGGCGCGGCCAGGACCAGCGTCACTGTGGAACCCGCCTGCGCCACGGACGCCACAGCCACGTCTTCCTCCGATTCGGCGCCCATCAGGAACGCCTTGGCCGCGCCCGCGGGCGCAGCCGCGAAGATCATGCGCACGTGGCGCAGCTTGCGCGCGGCCGGCAACGCGTCGCCCAGAAACGCGAACTGCTCCAGTTGTTCGCGTTCGGCCAGCAGACGCAAACGCTTCTCGTCCGCCTGGTCCAAGAGCGCGCGCAGACGCTGGCACTCGTCGTTCAGCTTCTGCGAGTCCACCTCGGCCGCGGCCCGGGCGATGCCCTCGGCCGAAGTCACGGTCCGGACCGGGAAGAGCGCCTCCAGCAGCCCGCCCTTGGCCTTGCTGAACTCGCGCAGAAAGCCCACAGCGTTCTGCAAACGCGAGACATGCGCCTCAGCGTGCGACGGGTCGGCCTCCATGGCGCGGAACCGGCCGGTCCAGCCTTCGGGGGTCTCGGCGAACGGCGCGACGTGGGCAGCCCCGGCGCCGTAGAGCCACTGGGTCAGCCGCTCGCTTTCGCGGGTCGGCGCCAGGGCCACGACGTGTGTCATCCGCTCGATCGTCATGCGGGCGGATTCCTCAAAAGGTCCATGACCTTGCGCGCCGCGGCTTCCACCTTCCGCGGCGGGACGTTTCTCGCCGCCGCTTCTTCCTGGTCGAACCGCGCCCGAAGCGCGGCCGTCTCCTTTTCCGCTTCGGCTCGCGCCTTGGCCTCGATGGCCTTCACCGCCTCGGCTTGGCGGCGCTCCAGCGCCTGCGCTTCCGCCTCTGCGCTGCGGGCCTGCGCCTCCAACAGCCGGGCCGCCTCCTGGTGGGCGCGCTCGCGCGCCTGCTCGGCGCTGCGGTCCAGCTCAATCATCTCAACAGCCAGGTTCCCCTTTGTCTCGCCCATCAAGCCCGAGCTCCCAAGGGATGCCGCCAGCGCGGCAGAAACGCGCGAACCGCGAATAAGGTCATGGCCGCAGACAGCGCCGCACGAATAGGTTACCACCTCTTTGCCACGCCGGCCGGAAAGTTTTTCCGCCGCGTGTTGCGCTATCTTGGCGAATGGATTAAGTATAATATCGGCATTGTTCGCAGCGGGTCAAGCGCAAAAAGGCCAACCCCTTGCGGCGCCGGGCCGCCTCCCTTGAAATCTCGCCCTCATACCCGCGGCCCCTTCGGTCCCCGCTCTAACGGCCCGTTGAAAAAGACACCGCGTCGGCGGGGACATGGCGCCTCAGCCCGCCAACGGCGGGATCGCAACGTGTCCCCGGCACAGACGCGACATTTTCAACAGGCTGCTAGAGCCCCAGCAAGCTCTCCAAACGCATCCGCAATGCCATCCACAGCGAGTCCCGCATGGCTTGGATGTTGAACTTGCTGTGTCCTTTCTCCCTGTCGCGGAAGTGGATAGGTATCTCCCGGATCCGCATTTTCCGGCAGCAGAACAGGATTTCCGTCACAATGGAAGGCCCTCGCGAGCGGAGCGTTTCGAGATGGATGGACTCCAGCGCGCGGGCCCGGAAGCAGCGGTAGCCGGAAGTCGGATCCTGCACGCGCCACACTCCCAACATTGTCTTGAGATAGACCCCCGCGCCCCAGGTGATGAACCGCCGCACCCAGCCCCGGCCGGTCTCGCGGCCGCCCTCAATGTGGCGCGAGCCGATCACTACGTCCCACTGATCCGACTCGGCCAAAAACGCCGGCAGGCGGGCCGGGTCGTGGCTGAAATCCGCGTCCATTTCGATAATGGGGTCAAAGCCCTGAGCCAGGCACCATTGCATGCCCTCCACGCCCGCGTAGCCCCGGCCCCGCCGATCCTTGCGCCGCAGCACGCTCACGCGCGGGTTGGTCCGCGCCATCTCCTCGGCAATGGCGCCGGTGCCGTCGGGTGACTCGTCGTCCACCACCAGCGCGTGAATCCGCTCGTCCGCGGCCAGAACCGCCTCCACGATGGGGCGCAGATTTTCCGCTTCGTTATAGGTCGGCAGCATCACGATGGGACGCATGGTCAAGGCTCCGCCCGCGGCGCGCCGCGGCCGATCCTGAGGTCGCCAAACATGCCTATCGCGCGAACGTTGGCGCGACGAGCGCTCACGATGCCCCTCTCCGCCCCCCGCGCCTACTTCACCCGGGGCGCCTCATAAGACACAGGCTTGCGCATCTCTTTCAGCGTCCGGCTGGGCATCACCTCCAGCGCCACCACCTCCCCCTTGTCGGCCGCCTCAAACACCGCCTTGCCCCCGCGCTGCAGCCAGCGGATATACCGGTCCGCCGTTTCCGCGCTGGGGAAGTGCTTCTCCGCTTCCTTGACGTCAAAGATCTTGGTGAACGACGGACGGCTCGGCAGCCACTCCTTCTCAAACTTGGCCGCGCCTTCCTCGCCCTTGGGCACAAACGCCGCGATGTGCGTCAGCAGCCTCTGATTTTCCGCGCGGGGAAGGTGATACACCTTCACCAGCACCTGCTCGCCAAACGCGTCCTGTGTCCACCACGAGGACTCCCCGTCCCAGTAGAACGGCATGGAGTCCGCCGCGCCGTAGTCCTTGAGCGGCATGATCACGGCCAGCGACACCCCGCCCTCCTCCAGCGGCGCGAACACGGGCGTCACCCCCAGGTACCCTTCCACCCGGCGCCGGCGCATGTCCTTATGAAAGGTGATGGGCGACGCGGCGCGCTGAATCTGCAGCTCCAGTTCCCGTTTCCAGAGCAGCGGGTCCTCCGTGGGCGCCCGCTGTCCCACAAACACCCGCAACCCCGCCGGCACGGACGACACCCAAAGCCCGGACTCGCCCAGCGGCATGTCAATCACGCCGGTTTCCAGGTTCACCACAGCCTGCTGGACGTCGAACGGCCGCTCGCCGGGCATGAGCCGCGTCAGGTAGTTGTATCCTTGCAGAACCATTTTATGGGGAGAGTAGTACCACTCCCACCCGCCGCTGGCCACGCTGCGGCCGCCCGGACACGTCATGATGCAGATCAACAGAGCCCCCGCGATCAGGACGCCGCCCGCCACGCCAAAGGCGATGCCGAAGATCCGGTCCAGCGTCTTCTGCAGAGGCACGGTTTCGCGGCAGTAGGTCAGCATGGGCGCCAGGAGGCCCACAAAAAGGCCAATCTGCAGAACAAGATAGGTGATCGCCTCCACCCACGGCCGGTTCACCCGCCGCAGCATGGCCTGGACCAGCGGATAGCACGGGTCTTTGAGCGCGTAGGCCAGCGCGAACGAGACCGCGGTGACCACGAACACGCGCATGGCGGGCACAGCCCCGCGCTTGAAGCCGTAGGCCCCCATGCCCAGCACGCACAAGACTCCGAGAAACGGTGCGATGGCTCTTCCTCCCACACAGGCGGCGGCGCGGCGTCCGCCGGCTACTTGGTCACCCGGATCAATTCCTTGATCGAGGTCACCCCCTGCAACACCTTGCGCAATCCGTCCTCCTGAAGCGTCAGCAGCCCGGCCTTGCGCGCCTCGGCCTTGATCAACTGGATGCTGGGCTGCCCCCGCAACAGGTCCCGGATCACGTCGTTCATCTCAAACAGCTCAAAGATGCCGATGCGGCCGTAGTAGCCCGTGCCCTGGCACGATTCGCAGCCCACGGCCTTGTAGAACTCCTTCACCCGCGAGGGGTCCAGCCCCACCTTCTTCACGAAGTCCGGGTTCGGCGCATAGGGCTCCTTGCAGTTCTCGCACAACGTGCGCACCAGCCGCTGCGCCAGAATCGCCGTCAGCGACGAAGAGACCAGGTACGGCTCCACGCCCAGGTCCAGCAACCGGAACAGCGTCGAGACGCCGTCGTTGGCGTGGATCGTCGTGAACACGAAATGGCCGGTCATGGCGGCTTGCAGCGCGGTGCGCGCCGTCTCCGCGTCGCGAATCTCGCCCACCATGATCACGTCCGGGTCCTGGCGCAACATGCTCCGCAACTGCCCGGCGAAGGTCACCCCCGCCTTCACGTTGATCTGCGTCTGCGTCACGTTTTCCAGCCGGTACTCGATGGGGTTCTCGATCGTCATGATGTTCTTCTGGAACGCGTCGATCTCCATGAGCGAGGCGTAGAGCGTGGTGGTCTTGCCCGAGCCCGTGGGCCCGCTCACGGCCAGCAGGCCGTTGGGCGCGTTGATGATGCGCCGCAGTTGCTCCAGCCGCTTCTCGTCCAGCCCCAAGCGCTCCAACTTGATCAAGCCCAGGTCCCGGTCCAGAATGCGGATGACCATGGTCTCGCCATGCACGCTGGGCGACGTGGCCACGCGGAAGTCGTACGCCTTGCCCTCCAGCTTGCCCATGAACGTCCCGTCCTGCGGCTTGCGCCTCTCCGCGATGTCCATGTCCGACAGCACCTTGATCGCGGAGATGATCGGCGGCGCCAGTTCCGCGGGGTAGCTCGGCACGCTGTGCAAGATGCCGTCAATCCGGAAGCGCACCTGCAGTTCGCCTTCCTTCGGCTCCAGGTGGATGTCCGTCGTGCGCGAGAGCACCGCGCTCTCCACGATCTCCTTCACCGCTTGCGACGCATCCGAGCCCCCGACATGGCGGCTCTCCGACGACAACGCGTCCAGGGACTTGCCGTCTTTGCGCAGCAGCACAATCTCCGTGGTGGCGGCCTTGGTCCCCGTCAACTGCTCGGGCGCGACCTTGAGCCCCACGCGCGCCAGCCACCGCGAAGCCATGAAAGCCAGGTGCTGCTTGGTCAGCAGCCGCTCCTCCGGAGGCGTCAGCCGGTTGCGCTGCGACACATACACGCCCAGCCCGCAAATCAGAGCCGCGAGCGTCAGCGCCGCGAA
>Ga0116147_1004051_pt1 | contig 13393 bp, 17 predicted proteins | sample AD_JPNHG3_MetaG_FD_89749 | JGI IMG/M metagenome (GOLD analysis project Ga0116147, IMG submission 89749) | Active sludge microbial communities of municipal wastewater-treating anaerobic digesters from Japan - AD_JPNHG3_MetaG | ecosystem: Engineered > Bioreactor > Anaerobic > Digestate | place...
GGTTCGGGGGTACATCTCAACGGTGAGGAAGAATGGAGGGTCGGTAATCACGGCCATCCGGAGAGCATTCGAAGGAGAACCCTTCATACCAACTGCGGCTTACAGGTATACCTGACCTGTTACGAATCCTTTTTTCTCTGTTCATTTCAGCGATTTTCATTTCATCAATATTTGAGTAAAATTTAAACATATCTACAGGATAAGACACCGTAATTTGACTGGGATCGACATTTATGTTATCGAGCTCCAGCATTCTTTTTGGTATCCGAAGTAAAACAATAGATTCACTCTCATTCACCGGTGCTTTGTTTAACCAGTTTGTTGGAATAGTTATTTGGACAATTTCTGAACGTGCATCTTCATCGTTCTGTAAAAACCACGTTTTCGAAAGAATTATTTGAGCAATATCCGACTCTGGCAATGAAGGAGTTGAAGGAAGGCTTTTTTCGCATTCGATCTCTTCTTCGTATGATAGTTTATCAATTATACCCGGTTGAAAATCTGGAAATACTATAGATTTCTCTCCAATCAGAGCAATGTTTTCTTCAAATATCTCTTCATTTTGTACATCCGGTGCTGTTGAACCTGCACTCATCGCTGGCACAAACCCCGCGCTCACCAGCAGCACAGCAAGGAGTACGGGGAATGCCCGTGTTTCAGTTCTTGCTTTCATCTGTTCTACCTCCGTGTTTCTGTTTCCTGAGGCAGAAAAGGCACATGTTTAAGTACGTAAAACGCGTAACATCCTTTTGCCTCCGGGCGTGTGGGGTTCTTCATTCGGGTGTCAACCGTGGATGGGGGAACCCCGCGCATCTCGGGACACCGATTTCGGTATCCACGATAGAGATATCAACGTTCCTCTATATACCTTTTCTGTGACACGCGCCTACACGTCGGACCTCTCCGATCGGTTCCGGATCAAAAATGGACCGCCACGGCCTCGAAACTGACGCCGCGCCGGGTGGATGGGATCCGATCAGGCGGAAAAGGAGCCGGATCATGCCGCCCAACAACGATACGCTCTACTCGGCCGCACAGGTGGACCTCGGAAAAGAACCCCTCGTTCTCCACATGCCCGCCACTGAGGACCGCTATTGTGTCAGGCAGTTCGTGAATGCCCGGTCGAACAACTTTGCATACATGGGCAAGCGCGCGACCAGCACCGGTAAGGGCGAGGCTCTCACCGGCGTGCCCGTCAGCCACGCCCTGACGCGAGGATGGGGCTGTACCCACTCGTGGAGTACGAAGGGGCGTACTGCACGGTGCTGACGATGTGGCCGTGAAAGGAGACGACCCGGAGTTTGAGGCGAGTGGATGAGCAGAACGACTGGAACATGGGCACTCTTCCTCGCGCTGCTGCTCGCGGCCGTCCCGGCGGCAGCCGCGGATCTCGGTTTCAACCAGCACCTGATCCCGGAACTGAGGGTGAACGAGTCGATCGAGACGATTGCTGTCTCCGCGGAGTTGAGTCTTCAGCCGGAATGGGACGGGAGCGTGACCACCGGGATACCGTTCGGCTCGATCATCGTCCATACAGCCAATGCGACGACGCTGATCTTCGACCGCGACGGCAACCACCTCTTTTCCATTGATGACGAACTCTCTGCAAAAATCTCCACCCCCGCAGGCGTCGAGAAGCCCTGCACCCGGGTGCACCCGCTCCCGAACGACTCCCGGGTCTATCACCACGGCGACGTGACCTTCGTCTTCGGCAAGGCTGGTGGTGGCCCCATCCTCACCCTCATCGACGAGAGCCCGAAGCCCGTCGAAGACACGATCACCATCAACATCACCTCCCGGGTCGAGGGCGAGACTGTCTGGATCGACGTCGTTCCGCCTCACATCACCATCGTCGGGGAGGTGCATGCCCCTGCAGGTCTGCACAATGTGGTTGTGCGGAGCAGAATCGGAGAGGTCTCGTGCGGGAACCGGCCCGAATTCGCCTGCTCGGTGCCGGTCTTGGCCGGGGAGAACACGATCACCGTTGTGGCAACGGATAACCTCGGGAACCGGGCCGAGAAGACCGTGAACGTGACCGTCCGCATCGGTCTCCCGCCGCCGCCATCGATCGCCGTCTCGGGCAGGGTGACGGATACCGATGGCAATCCGGTTCCCGGTGCACTGGTGCGGTTCGAGTCGGTGTTTACGCTCGACGACGAACCCCTTGCGGGGACGAACGTGACGGGGGAATACGGCCGCTACCAGGTAGACACCCCCGGGTACCGGCAGACCGTCACGGTCGAGAAGGGGGGCTATGCCACCCTCCGGGAGGAAGTGGTCTTTGAGAACCTGACGAACGACCTCGACCTGGAACTGGAACCGTCGAGCCGGACGGTTCCGGGGTTCGGTTCCGCGCTCGCGGTTCTCTCGTTTCTGGGGGCCCTACTCCTCATCGGCCGGAGGAGGTGGTGAGATGACAGAGAAACGTTCGGTGATCCCGGCGCTCCTCCTCACCGCCGCGGTCACGGCGCTGGCGGCGGGGTTTGCGGCTTTCGCGCCCGTCACGGAGGTCCCCGTAGTCCCACACGAGCAGATTGCCCCCGATGACCAGGCCCTGGTCCATATCGACTTCTTCACGGAGGAGAGGGATGCCCCGGTCGAGGGCGTGGATATTCTGTCGTCGATCCGGCGCTACGAACTCGCGGTCTACGATACAGAGGGAATTCGGGACCACCTGCTTTCCGGCGAACCGCTGGCGGCGCATATCGCCGGGCAGCCCTGCACAGCGGATCTACAGGAGACGCGGCACGACACCGGCTCCTTCACCGGCACCCTTTCCGGGGGCGGCAGGGTGCACCTGGCCGTCAGCGGCGACGTCCTTCACGGCTATTTCGAGACCGGCGGCGTTGCGTACCACGTGGAGAGCACCGGACGATACGACACCGAATCCCCCGGGAAGGTCCTCCACTATCTCTTCTCCTCTGCAGACGTGAAAGGGCTGACCGGCTGCTATCTCACGCTCTACAACACCAGCAACGAGGATCTGGAGGATTCCGGCTACCCTGCAGAATGGACGGGAACCGACTTCCTGGGTGCCGGCCACGAGGTCGTCCCGCTCACCGATGCCGATCTCGCCGACCTCCCTAAAGTGAACGAGACCCTCCGCACCGGCATTATCGAGGTGCCGCTCTCCTACAACGAGACAGTGCGTATTGCAAAGAGTTACCGGGAGAAGATCGTGGAGTACTGCGGGAACTACTACCTGATCGACTTCTTCGAGAGTTAGGTCGTGACGGCCCCTAAACCCTCTTTGCTATCGTCTCGATCGCCTCGATCAGCGTCTTCTGCTGCGGCTTGATGATCGCCACCGGGCAGCCGACGATCTTTTCCACGATCGGCGCGAGGATGGGAGCGCAGACGATCCCGAGCGCCCCTTCCTTGTCCGCCCGCGCCGCTGCGATGATGCACTCGTCGAGCGAATCGGCCGCGTAGCCCCGGATGTGGTATTGCTTCCCGCCGATGGGAAGGTCGCGGTTGTCGATCTCATCAAGCAGGAACCGGGCCGCGATCACCGCGATGAAACTCCTCTCCCGGGGCTCGAGGACGTTGACGATCCGCCGGACGGTCGAGAGGCGCGGGTCCGCCCTGCCCGACGTGAGCTTGTAGAGGGTTGCGGGCGGGATACCGGCCCGTTCCGCGAGGTCGCGGATGCTCATACCCTGCCGGGCAAGTTCCTCCTGGAGCGCGTCGGCAAAGTCGGCTTCGAATATCTTTCGCGAGAGCATTGTTCTACTATAGTAGTATCGATGTGATAATGTTTTTCCTGTTCTGGTTATGAGTTCCACTATGGAGAACAATCCTCATCTTCCTGCGTGACGACCCTCCAGCATGGATCCCTCAGCCATCCGCGAGATCACGGTCCTCCCCGGCCGGAGCCGGAGCGGTTCGACACGATCGTCATCCGCCCGGGCGACACGATATCGATCGTCGGCCCCACCGGTTCGGGAAAGAGCGCCCTCATCAACGATATCGAGGTCTTCGCCCGTAACGACACCGCCACGGGACGGACGTTCCTCGTCAACGGCGAATACCCTCCCGAAGAGTTCGTCCGCGACCCGGCGCACAAGCCCGTCGCCCTGATCACCCAGAACACCCGATGTCTCGCCGACCTCACGGTCGAGGAGTTTCTCGCGATGCACGTCCGGTCCCGCAAGATCGATGACGAAAGCATCGTCGGCCGTACGATCGCCCTTGCAAACGAGTTCACGGGCGAGGAGATCCGATCCGGCGCCCGGATGACCGCGCTCTCCGGGGGGCAGACCCGGTCGCTCCTGGTGGCGGATGCCGTCATGGTCGCGGCAGCGCCGGTCCTGGATCTTCAAGGAGCGGGTGATCGAGGTGCTCCGTGCCGGGGGAAAGGCGGTCATCTTCGTCACGCACGATCCCCTGGTCTCTCTCCTCTCCGCCCGGCGGATCGTCATGCGGGATGGGGCGGTCGAGCGGGTCATCGAGCCGGACGGCCGTGAGGACGCCGCCCTCAGGGAGACCCGCCGCCTCGACGAGACCCTCCGGAAGATGCGGGAAGAGATCAGGGCTGGCAACCTGATCACGAAACCGGTCGGGGCATGAGGCTCGTCGTCGTCGCGGGGCCGCCGTCTGCCGGGAAGACCGCTGTCGTCCGGCAGGCCATCCGCTCCCTCCAGGGCGGGCACCGGATCGCCTACCTCAAGATCGACGTCGTCCGGGCGTTCGAAGACGAAGAACTCGCGACCGAGTTCGGGATCCCGGCGCGGAAGGTCTATTCCGGCGACCTCTGCCCTGACCACGCCGGGGTGATGGTGATGCGGGACGCCATCGCCTGGGCCGGGAGGAGGGTGCCGACCTCCTCCTGGTCGAGAGCGCCTGGCTCTGCCTGCGCTGCTCTCCCTACACGACGCAGGGGCTCGGAGTCGCCGTCCTCCCGGTGGTGGCGGCGGAGGCGCCGGCGAACCTCACGATCGTCTGCCTGGAACAACGGGGCCTTCGGGAGCACGGGAAACCAGCCCACCCCGGCCTACAGCCAGGTGGACATGGAACTCCTCGCCCTCGCCGCCGGGGTCCGGCGGACGTGCAGGGTGCAGGATGAGCGGGAACTCGCTGACGCTTGGGAGAACTGGGGGCAGGGCCCAAACTTCATCCACGTTGTCCTCAGGCCCGGGAACGCGGCGGCTCCAAACATCCCGCTCGCTCCGGGGGAGGTCAGGGAGCGGTTTATGCAGGCGATCGGTGGGTAGGTATCCGGCTCGTTTCTGTAGTGGAGCGAAAGCACCCTCTCTTCTTTGTACATCCCGCCGAATGTCGGGTCTATTCCAGTGGCGAGTGCGCATCAGCTTTGGACACCCAATTGTCTTCTTAGCGCATTCCGGAGCATGTTTGCTGGATAAAAATCAGTATCCCTTCTGTGAGAATGGGTTGTCTCGTCTTTCTCCCCCGCGGGGGATCAACCTCTTTATTTTCGGGAACATCCCCCGGACGTGTAAAGGAATGTGACAGAATTTATAAGTAGAACAGCGTTCATCTCATTGTGTGGATGCTTCCTTGAAGCGTCCGCAAAAGTTCGTGGGGTCCTCCCATCCACGGTTGACGCCCGGATGATAGAGCCCCGCAAGCCCGGAGGCAATGGAAGTGTATGCATTTCCTGCACTTGAAGGTATGCCCCTCCTACCTCCCGGGAAAAAACTGGAGGAAAAACACATGAACGGAAAAATTGGACTGCGGGCATTCTCCACGCTCCTGGCGGTAATGCTGGTGAGTGTGAGTGTGGTGCCTGCGGCGAGTGCTTACGACAACCCGGACGAAAGTTGGACTGAAGTCAATTCAGCCTCTTATGGGCAGATTGACGCATATATTGCCTCATCTGTTGGTTATTTTGGTGGGCCGTACATTCCGGAAAGGGGCGTATATGAATGTAATTTCCGCATGGCTGGTGTAGGAGATACGCGCTACAATGACGGTGAATCCGCATCTGCCTGCAGGATACAGTCTCTGGAAATTGCAGAGACATATAACAAGCCCCATCAGTCAATATGGACCAGCACGGACCCGGTGCGCATGGGTGCATGGCCCCGTGATAATGGCAACAGTGCGTATTACTATACTGTTGCATATAAGGTATCATCTCTGGCAATAAGTGCCGTATCCCCATATGCAGGATTTGCTCTTTCTGCAGCAGATCTTGTAGCTTTCATGCTCAACGGCTGTGATGATAGCGAAGATGGAGAAATTGTCTGGCGCAAGTGGGAACATAATCCCGATCAAACTGATGTAGCACATTTCTTCTGGTGGCTTGTTGATATCGATCCCGGTCAGACGATCGAGTTTACTGTGACTGATTATTTATTTGGACCTGTCTATGAAGCAGTGGGCGTTGGCTGGACCTTTACGATCACGACTCCTTCCAGATCTCCTGATAGTATGACCACGGTTGAAAGGGAAAAGTATGGTATAGAGATAATTCCAATCGATGAACTGAAAGAGCGCTCTGGTGAACTCAATATTGCCTCCGAAACGGTTGATGAACTCATCCGATACGGGGAGCCGGTATACTATGCGCACAGGCTTCCTGTAAAAGCAATACCCCTCAATCCGGATAAAGAAGAGGCCATTCCCTGGATACTCGAAAGAACTGGATATTCCAGGGATGAGCTTTTCGGTGTCACCAATCCTCTGGCAGCAACCATGGAGGCCTAATGCATTCAAAGAAGAAAATGGGAATATTATTAGGGGTTGCCGTCGTGCTCTCTGCAACCCTCTCCGTTTTATTCCTGGCGAGCATGGGCTGTGCCGATGATGACGAAACCGCGCACGGCGGGATCGACCGGGTCTCCGGGTATGACCGGATGACCCGGATACTGCGAAACGACAGCGAAGTCCGGGATCTGGTCGAGGGAGGCTACATCTTCAAGGGCGGTGCATTCAACGAGACGGGAGAATCGGTGGCATTCATCAGTCTTCCCCCTCTCCGGCAGGCGGCGTCGGACCCTGGCTCTGCGGCACGGGAGAGTATCGAGTCCTATAGGGTGGTTACCGCCGTTACTGATGCCAGCGGCGAGACTGTCGGCCGGGAGAGCACTGTCAATACCACCGGCTGGGAGAACTACAAAATAATCCTCGACACGCCCAACGGGACGGTGACGTCCGTTGATCGGGTAGAACAACTGCCTGAATGGGTGAAACAGATCGATGTCACCGCTGTTCCGCGACGATGACTGGAGCCCATGCAGATGGGTGAGTACATCTTAACGGTACCTGAACAGACCGAATGTCTGCAACCGGGACTGCATTTGCACTCGAATCCGGCTCCGCAAGGGCTGGGCGAGGTGCCGACCGAGGTTCCGGATATCGTCGACGGGTCGCCGAAGGTGATCCTTGCAGACGAAGCGGTCTTCTTTCTGGATCTCGAGGACCGGCCGGAGAACATGACCATCACGCGGCTGGGGGGGCGGTTCCGGGACGCTTCGCGTGACCGGGCAAACTCCGGGTTCTGACCGACCCATATCTGGCGATTCGGCTGCGTTCTGACAAGTAACTGCACCTCGTCTGTTCAAAAAAGACCCATCCGATTGGCAGAATGCGATCCACGCCCCAGCTTCAGTTACCCGGCTCCCGGGGGGCTAACTCTCAGCGGTCCTTGCCGGGAACAACTGCAACGGTGCCCGGTTCCGTGGGGGGGGAGGTTCGACGAGCGTGGCAGGGCCGTGGTCATTATCCCGGTGCCCGACGGCGGGTCCTGTCTCCGGGGCAGGGACCATTGTCCTGCCATAAGAAGGTTTATCGTGCGTTCGGTCCCAGCCGAACGATGCCTACTGATTTTATATATTCTAACGATCCAGAATTGCATCGGGTGCCGCGTGCGGTACCCGTTTGTGTGCGGGGGTCGCCCATCCCCGGATGACGCGCCCCGCAAGCCCGGAGGCTATTGAGGTGTACGCGTTCTGCGTACTTAAACGTGTGCTTCTCCCGTCTCCGGCGAATGAAAACGGAGTTGGAACACATGAAAAGAAAAACTGGAATGCGGGCACTCTCCACGCTCCTGGCGGTAATGCTGGTGAGCGTGGGCGTTGTGCCAGCAGTAGCAGCAACCTCTGAGGTTCCGGTTGAGCAACCGATCCCTATAGTTGCGGCAAACGGGCAGACATCATCCGGTCTACATTTTGTGATCGATGAAGACGTGAAAAAAGCAACGCCTCATTGGGCACTGTTTGCCGCCGATGAGCAGGGACAGAGAAATGCTCTGAATGATTTAGAGATGACTCAAATCCCCGATGAGAAAAAACAGATGCTATCCGAAGGGCTCAGGAAGATCTGGGCAAAGTATCCTGTGGCTACGATTCAACGTGACGGTCGAACGGAGGTGGCTTTTGTCTCTCCTGGTGAACATACTTTGACCGAAGAGGAAGAGTCCATCCTTGCTCAGGCCGATGAAGCGCTCGCGGAGTACCTGAACGATAAGTTTTCAGCCGAAAATGGCATCCGGTGGTGGGCGGCACCCTGTCACCAGGAAATTATAGAAATCTCCTGCCTGAAGTGGGGTGTCTCATCCACGTATGCCACATATGCTCACGACGCGGCAGACGATCCTGACTCCTGGCCTCCAATCTGGCCCCCGACCGGGTTTGAATGGCTGGATACCTTCATCCAGATCGTGTGCCACTCCTGGGATCATTACTACGACCCTGTGCTTGGAACGGGCAGTGCTCCGGCACAATGTGAGAACTATGCAAACATTGCGAAGAACTACTACGATCAATCGTCGATGTACAATGCATACACAAACGTGGGGTATTCAAGCCATTTCCTGACCGATGTAGGAAACCCGCTCCATACTGGCATGGAATTGGAACAGGCGCTGAATTCATGGGTTCACTCTGAGTACGAGGACTATGTTGGAACTAACTGGGATCAGGGATACAACTTCACATCCGTCATCCAGGACAACTGGTATTATTACACCATAACCGATCCGTCAAGTTCGACGCAGTCACTTGCTGAGTATGCGAAGAACCACGATGATGAACTTTACTATCTGGTGTATAATCACCGGGACACGTTCAGAACTGACCCAGATGTCAGATCGATTACCGAGGATTGTCTCCTCGATACGGCGAAGTATACGCTCGGTCTGGTGAAATACGTGAGAGATTGAGGATGACTCTCCTCCTGACGACATATGGAGTGATATAACCGTGGAATCAATGTTATTGTCAGTCATCGTCTTCGTATTGGTCATCGTGTTTCTCCCGGCCGTCTTCACCGGTCTTCTCTCCCTGGGGTTCTACTACATTCTCGCGAAGGCGCAACCCGTTATCGGCAAACTTGCTCCAATCGTGATCGGGCTGTTCCTGGCCGTTCTGGTGCCGGTCATCTCTCTTTTCTACACGCCGTGGCTGCGGCCGATTTTACTGGTACTGGACTTGGCGATGCTGTCGTTGGGTGTATTGACGCCGTTCATGCTCCTCAGGAATCGCCTTCCCGAACAGCGTCTCTCTAAAATTCTCTTCTCCGGGTCCGCGATCACGGTGGCCGTAATGTTGGTCTACGGGTTTGCAATGGCGTTCGCGGGCGAGGGCGCATCCCCGGTCTCTCAATTGCTGATGTCTCTGCCCCTGCCCGAGATTGGCTTTCCCATCATAAGCCTGGTTATGGCGTATCTGGCGGCCGTGCTTATATCCACCGTCGTATTCGGTGCCGTGCTCGCAGTCGTAACCGCATTCCGAGAGCGGGAGGTGCAGAGCGGATGACCGCCCCCGGCCCCTCTCTTCTTTTTCGGAGAGCAATGTTGATTATCCCGGTGTCAGCGCTCAAGATTCGATGGATGCTGCTGAGAGTGTCGGTGGACCAGCCGTTGTCATCGGAAAATGCATGAATGTTCTCGTTAAGGACGCTACATCTGTATCGGACTTGGAGCCTTCCGGAATTGTTGAACCTGAAGATCTTAAGATTCTTGAAATTATTACTCGGTATGATCTCGTGACGTTTGATCACGCTGTATTGAACAGGGAGGTTAGGGTGTACTCTCTATCCGAATCTCACGGGAAAGATTACAGTCTCCTGAGGGGGGGAATATCTCCCGGCGGTCCTTGCCGGGAACAACTGCAACGGTGCCCGGTTCCGTGGGGGGGGAGGTTCGACGAGCGTGGCAGGGCCTTGGTCATTATCCCGGTGCCCGACGGCGGGTCCAGTCTCCAGGGGCGGGGATTATTGTCCTGCAATAAGAAGGTTTATGGTGCGTTCGGCTCCAGCCGAACGATGACTGCTGATTTTATATATTCTAACGACCCAGAACCGCATCGGGTGCCGCGTGCGGTACCCGTTTGTGTGCGGGGGTCGCCCATCCCCGGTTGACGCCCCGGATGACGCGCCCCGCAAGCCCGGAGGCTAATGAGGTGTACGCATTCTGTGTACTTGAATGTATGCTCCGTCCGCCTCCGGAAAAGGAAACTGGAGGAAAAACGCATGAACGGAAAAGTTGGAGTTTGGACCGTCTCCGTGCTTCTGGCGATGCTGCTGGTGAGTGCGGTAGTTGCAGTGCCTGGAGCGGCCGAACAGTATGAATCTGCCGATCCAGTAGTTATCCGAGAATGCCTGCCTGCAAAAGAAGAAGTAGAGAAGCTCAATGAGTTTGAAAGCCCTGTAGCGATACTTATCGACGAATTGAAGTCTAAAAACTATACAACTGAGGACATTACGAGAGAACTGGCGAAACAGGGTTATGGTTGGGATCCCAAAACCGGAGCTTGCTGGAAGGGGACGCCTCCGTCAGCTGAAGAAATGAAAATCATTCAGAAAATTCGTGGTTCAGACTACTCACCATTTGATGCCGAAGTAGGTACGAGAGCACTTGAACAAGCCCTCCAGATGATGTACGTCACAAATAACAACGTATACAGGGGAATCAACACATATATGAAGCCAAGCCAGATGATCGTCGAGCAAGAAGGGACGTATCAACATGTGATTACGACACATGTTGGAAGGAAGCCGAATCCCTCGACCGAATGCTGGACCGAAGTGGGTGTTGCAAGGTCTGTCCCGGATAACGTGAAACAGCGCTTTACGTACGATAATGATGAAGGTGGGTGGCAGTTCCACGGCGAAACCGATTCGTCAACCTACAGGAACTACATCATCTACGTAACCGACACATATGAAAGCGGTGGTTACCTGTACCATATCTGGATCGATGGGGAGTGGGTGCGGAGCGGACACCTGGCGTTCAGAGAAAACGATGTTAACTATGCCAATGAGATCTGGTCGGACGAGAGTGTTCCTGCCTGGACCGACGACTCAGGTACTGCGGTTTATCAAGACGGTTTCCTCTATCAGGGCGATGGTGCGGTGTGGTGGAACTCGGAAGTTCCCACGCAGTGGTTCAGTTCTCCTGTTCCCTGTCCGATACGAGAATCCCACAGCATAGTAGGAAACGCATGGAAGTACTTTACCTGGATCTGATATGACAGAACGGCTGTTCGTGACAGGAATGATCATTCTCATTTTTGCAACACTTGTATCCGGCTGCATGGAGACGGGGGACGGACCTGCGGCTCCTTCCGAACTTTCGGAGGACGAGAAAGCGGAAGTGGTTCGAATTGCCCTGGAGAACGCCACCGTGAGGGAATATCTCTCTGGAGAGTACGAGATCCGGGATGTGTACTACGATACACTGACAAGCGCCTCCGGAGGTGTGGAACGGTCGGAACGGTTGCCTGTCGTCACCATAGATGCCGGAGACGTGTATCTCTGGGTGTTCGTGGATCTGGAGAAGGAGGCGGTAGTTGCCGTCACAAAGAGTTACAAACGTACTCCAGTCATCGTTCCCCCGGCAACGCAGCCGGGATCGACGCCACCCGGGGGTGAAGCGCCCACGGTGCCGGTCCCCCACGCCCACCGGGACGCACCGGTAGAATGGTGTACCTCGCCGGATGGAGAAGGTGCAACCGAGACGTAGGCCCGGTGCGGCGGAACGCATAAACTGCGACTTCGCCCCCGGGAAACAGGCGCGGTCTCCCTTATCCTTCTCCCCGCAGCGCCTCCGCCAGGCGTTCCCTCAGGATCCCGGTGGTCTCCTCGCTCATCCCGTCGACGATGCCCGTGCATTTCACCAGGAACCGGGGAGCGGCCCGGATAAGTTCGTCGCAGAAGAGGTCGGGAATCTCCCGCGAGACGTAATACTGGGCATCGACCCGTGCTCCCCTTGCCTTTTCCACGAGTGCCGCCTCCGCGGGAGTGAAATGATCGGAGAGAAGCCGTTCCATAAGCAGGATGGTGCAGGAATGGTTCTCGCACCGTGTCCCGATTCGCGTGAGGACAGCGTAGAGGGAGAAGTACATCGCGTAGTATGCGGTCGTTATCCTCCAGTCGTGAGCGGTGATCGTCTGCATCGTCTCAAGGGCCTCTTCGGCCTTCTTCAGGTATGCCGACGCCAGGCTTTCGTTTGGGGCGGTAAGGGAGATGCCGTTCCTGATCCGGCCGCACCATACGAGTTGGTCCATCATCCCACCGCCTTCTCGACGAAGTGTTCGGTGCCTTTGATCAAGACATGGTTCCGGAGCACTTCCCGGAGAAAGGGGTCCGTACGGAGGTCACGATCAAAGACCTCCTGCGGGTAGACGGTGAGGTGGATAGGAAGGCCGTAGGTCTTTCCGATTCTCTCGATCTCCTCTACCCGGCATCCTCCGGCAACGAAAAGGTCGAGGTCGGACTCCTCGTCCGCGGTCCCCTCTGCACGGCTCCCGAAGACTGCACCGCTTCCCTCGATAAGGGGGACGATCCGGCTGAGAACTCCAGAGATGAAGGGTTCCTCCTCCCGGAGACAGATCCTCCGGTAGACCTCTGCAAGGGTGCAGAAGTCCCGTGCGTGATCGCCCCGCCGCAGGGAGAACAACCGCGTCCGGCCTCTGGTGGCGGAGCGGAGGACCTGCTTTGCCTCAAGGTATTCGAGGGCCGTCTGGGCCGTTCCACGGCTGATCGGAAGGCACCTGGAGACCTCCCGGATGTACATCTCGCGGTCGTAGCCCCGAATGAAGAGGGAGAGGACCCTAAGATGGTCCTCCCGGATGTCCAAGATTTTAGACATATGTCCAGAATATTGGACGGTCCCCGGCATCATGGTTCCGATCTGCGGGTGATTGCCAGGGTGAAGGGTCTCCTGCGCGGCCCCGGTTCCCGGCCCGGTGCGGCGGTTTTTTGCTCAGAGTCGATCTGGGAGACCCGATGTGTAGCTGCGTGTCACAGAAACGGTTTATAGAAGAACGTTGATTTCTCCATCGTGGATACCGATTCCGGTATCCCGAAATGCGCGGGGTCCCCCCATCCACGGTTGACGCCCGGATGAAGAACCCCACATGCCCGGAGGCAATGGGATGTACACATTCTGTGTACTTGAATGTATGCTCCGTCCGCCTCCGGGCTTTAA
>Ga0116147_1004064_pt1 | contig 13356 bp, 10 predicted proteins | sample AD_JPNHG3_MetaG_FD_89749 | JGI IMG/M metagenome (GOLD analysis project Ga0116147, IMG submission 89749) | Active sludge microbial communities of municipal wastewater-treating anaerobic digesters from Japan - AD_JPNHG3_MetaG | ecosystem: Engineered > Bioreactor > Anaerobic > Digestate | place...
GCAAATTTTAATCGTGCTAAACAAAGTATCTTAAATGAAATCGAGAGCCTTGATGAAGACCCTGAGTATCGCTTTAGAAACGATTGGCAAAAGGTGCTCTATGGCGATTCTGAGTATATTAAAGGTTTTTCTGTAAATAAGTTTGATGCAATTACCTATGCTCAATGCGCAGACTTAATGAAAAGACTTTTTGGTAATGCTGCTAAATTTACCTATGTCATTGTGGGTGATGTAACGTTGAATACATTAAAGCCCTTGCTCGAAAAACATATTGCATCGTTACCAGGGAAATCTGATACGAGTAAAGTTGTATGGAAAGATCTAAAACCTCAAAAACCAACGCAAGAAAAGTATGTGTTTACTTATGCAAAAGAAAATAAAGCCGATGTTGTGCTCTATTTTACTGGGTCCATGAAATATACCTGGGAATCAGAAGCAATATTTGAAATACTCAAGACTTCACTCAATAACCGGCTGTTAGATAGAATACGTGAAGAATTGAGCGGTACGTATGTAATCAGCTGTGATGGTTCATTAGATGTACTCCCAAAAGAGCAGTATAGCTTTATTATTCAATTCAGCACCGATCCGGCACGGGTTGACGATCTTATCGCTGCAGTCCGTCGTGAGATTGATGCGTATATAACCGGGGTTTTTGATGATAAGTATGTCAAGCAGATAGCTTCTCAACTTAATCGAAGTTCCGGATACATATATACCAATGATTTTTGGCTTTGGAACACTGGTTTGACACTTCTGTATGGTACGAATGATTTTTCATTTTCTCAACAATGGTTGTTACGTTCAACGTTAGCAACTAAAGAAAACATTCAGATGATGGCTGAGAAGGTATTCAATACCGAATACCATTACGTGTTTGTGTTACAGCCACCAGCAGTGGCTGCTAAAAACGAGTAAGCTGAGGAATAAGGTATGGAATGGTATACAACATGGGTGAGAGAAAATATTATTCTCTCTTCGTTTATCCAGTTTTTTATTCTTGGCACAGTAGGTGAAATTCTGGGAATGGTAATTGCCCGTAAGCAAGTTTCTACCAATATGTTTGAATGGTTTTTCAAAGCTGTAGTCTGGGGGCTTTTAGGTATACTCATCAAGTATGCATTTAAAGGCTACACCGGTTTTATAAACAGCTTAGTGGAATATAACTTGCTTCCAGCAATAGTTGGTCCTCACACTAATATCATTGTGCTCAGAGCTTTTGCACTTTCATTTGTGATGAATGCTCAATTTGGTCCTTTGCTCATGTTTTTACACCGTACAACTGATAATATTATTATGGGAACTAAGGGTTATGCCGGAATCGATAAGAGCTTCTGGACGCTGCTCTGGTTTTGGCTTCCTGCTCACACGTTTACGTTTTCACTCCCCGCGGAGTATCAGATTGGCGTTGCTGCATTGCTTTCCGTAGCACTCGGTATTATCATGGGGTATACCAAACGTAAAAGCTAATGCACTACCAATCCAGCCGATGTATCCGAGTGTTTATCGTGTAGTTTTGGAATAGTAAGAAGCCACCTAACAGAGGTGGCTTCTTGTTTTATTGAGAGTGGAATTCATATCATACCGTATTCCAGGTAAAAGAACTCATTTTTAATTTAGAATATTAAAAGTGGCACAAAATTTGCTTGTAATATTTTGTATTGTATAAACAATTTATGCGTCGTTTACAGGAGCGGATACTATGCTATTAATAAAAAATGTACATGCCTATATGCCAGATAATGCTGGTGTGGTGGATATACTCATTGCCGGTACCCAGATTGTTTATATAGGTAAAGACCTTGTGATTTCTGAAAATCTAGTTACTGCAACTATTGATGCCAGAGGATTGTATGCAGTGCCAGGTTTTATTGACGGACATGTCCATACGATAGGTGGTGGGGGAGAAGGAGGATTTGCAACACGGACTCCAGAACTTCAGGTTGGTGTTGCGTTTGCATGTGGCGTAACTACAGTAATTGGTGTCCTTGGGACAGATGGAATAGCGCGTTCAATGGAAACATTAATCGCAAAGACGTATGGCCTGCGAGCAGAGGGACTCTCTGCATATTGCCTGTCAGGTTCATATCACGTACCGCTCACAACGCTAACCGGCGAACTTACCCGTGATATCATGTTTATCGATCCCGTATTAGGCGCAGGAGAAATCGCAATAGGCGACCATCGATCGAACTGGCCTCGTGATGATGAACTCTTGCGGGTAATTGCAGATGCGCGCCTTGGCGGTATACTTTCTGGTAAAGCTGGTATTGTAAACATCCATCTCGGTGACGACATACGAGGATTTGAACAGCTCGAGCGCATTTTTTCTACTGTAAGCATTCCCCGTCAGCAAGTATTGCCCACGCACTGTAATCGTACTCCTGAAATTTTTCAACAAGCCTTGGCCTGGAGTAAAGCTGGAGGCTACATCGATCTTACCGCAACCGAAACAAATGACCAGCTTTCTGCTGCAAAAGCTCTCGCAGAATGTTATACAATCGTGCAAAAAAAGGGATCAAATCGTGATACGTCTGGCGCTGTTCAGTGTGGTGTGAGCATTACCAGCGATGCACAGGGCAGTTTGCCCCGATTTAATGAACAGGGTGAGTGCATTGGGCTAGGTGTTGGAACTAATAGAGCTTTGCTTAAAGCGATTCAGGAAGCGGTTTCCCACTTTGGTTTGCCACTCGATTTTGTGCTCAAGGCGGTAACCAGTACGCCAGCGATGTTCTATAAGCTGCAGCGTAAGGGAAGACTCAACGTAGGTATGGATGCTGATATTGTACTGTTGGATAATAACCTCAATATTGTTACGGTTATTGCAAATGGAATGATTGTTGTGGAAAACGGTGTGCTTTTAAAAAAAGGCACATTTGAATAGTTTCGTTTTATGCAGCAGGTGCTGTTTGGGGGATATGAGTGTTTAGCTCTGATGGAGCGCTTAATACTAGTTTGTAGTTTTATGTATCTGGAACTACAATAAAAGCGGAGGGTTACAGTACCTGGAGAGTTACGGTATCTGGTGTAACATTGTACAGTAAAGTTAACTGTATCTGAAATATGAGAACACTAATCTGAGAATACGTGTGGATTGTATATGAGAACTGTTTGGATAATTGGTGGAAGCGAACGGACATCACGGGTTCTGGCTGAACAGGTTCAGTCCTGTGTGCAGGATCGAGCAGTGGTAGTAGGCGTATCAGTAGACTCGGTCATGCCTGTCTGGAAACCAGATGATATTATCGTTGTTTCGAGTTCTTTAATTATTGGCAATCTTGCCGATGTCGGTATTACGGTTCCACAGGAACAGCTTATCATTGGTCGGAGAACGGTTAATCCTGATAAATTGGAAAGTGTTGTTGCGCTCCCGCCGGGGACGAATGTTGTTTTTATCAATGATACGCAGGAGACGACGGAAGCCTGTGTCCAATCATTACTGGAGCTAGGTATCAACTATGTACAGTGGCATATCTGGTACCCTGGTTTGGATGTGTTTCCTGATAACTGCATGATTGCAGTTGTGGCAGGAGAACCTCAGCTTGTTCCTGCTCATATAACAGAAATTATCGATATTCATGTACGTATTTTTGATTTTGGTACTATAGCGGAAATTCTACAGCGTTTGCAAATTCCTTACGAAGATATCACGACGTACTCAGAGCGGTATCTGGCGAAAATTGTCAGCCTCGCTCGCAATCTTGCGCGTAAGAGTGAAGAAGCACAACGCCTCTCTCAACATCTCGCATCGGTTATCGATAGCCTGACACACGGGATTCTGGTATACGATGAAGATGGAAGGGTGAGCGTTTGCAACGAAGAAGTGCGTTCGTTGCTTGCTCTTCGTGCTACCCAGGGAGTCGGGGACACTCTTCCTCAGCTTGTGCGCAACAGAGAATTACTCGAATTTCTCGAATGCTCGCGATGCACGCTGGCAAAAAAGTATGAACCGGTATGGGGTAACTGATGCTACACTGCATTACCTGACACGGGGAGATACCCTCAATCTCTCAACACTTGCGTGCAATTTTGGAGATAAGCAGCAACTTGAAAGCGGGAAAGAGTACTATAAGCTTCCTCAGCCATGTACGAGCGGAGTGCTTTCACCGTATGCAAGTTTAGCTGAATTTATTAGCAACCTGCTAATCGATAATGCATGGGATGCACTTTTTAGAGACGATGCCGAATCAGAAATAGTTACACAGTCTTACAGCGGGCGTATGCAGGTGAGCAGAACAGTTATGAATAAGATGCTCCCTGCAGAGGGTGAATGGCGACATGCAAAAAGCTTCCTCATTGGGTTTGATGCAAACGGCGAAAGGATTGAGTGGGAAATACGCTGTAAGCGCGATCAAAACTCTACGAGGGGATACACTGCAGGGTCAGATGTTGTCTCATTTGAAAACGTACGGATGGATATAATCCCCAGGTAGATAAATTTGTGCTCAAAATAATCAATTTTGGTACATTTTTTGCTCGTAGTAGAAATAAGATTTTTTAGTTAAGGAGGATGTGCAATGAAACATCGCATGCTGGTTTTAATGGTAGCTCTGTCTATAACAGTTTTTGCTGTTGCGCAGGGTACCGATAGATACCGCATTACCTATGAAACAGAACCAAAGACGCTTAACTATTTTTACCTCATCGATAATACGAGTCAGCGTGTAGCCGCAAACACACAGGATCATTTAGTAGAAAATGATCGTTTTGGCCGCTTTGTCCCGGCTCTTGCAGAACGGTGGACTACCAATGAAAATGCAACCGTGTGGACATTTTATCTCCGTAAGGGAGTAAAATGGGTCGATGACAAAGGCAAACCAACAGAATACGAAGTGACTGCCGATGATTTTTATGAAGGGTTCCGATATGTTGCAGACCCTAAAAATGGTATTAAAAATTTTGGCTCCATTCGTTCACTCCTGGTAGGACTTGCTGATTACTATAAAGGACTCCAGGATGTCGATTCTGGCAAAGACAAGAATCGAACTCGCCAGCAAGTGCTCGATACATTCAAAACTGTTGGTATTCGTGTTATTGATAAATACACCATAGAGTATACAACAGCAAAACCAACACCATGGTTCCTGACCTATCTCACCATGGATCTCTTTTTCCCAGTAGAAAAAGCTTTTATGGATAAAGTTGGAGCAGAAAATTTTGGTACAGCTAAAGATAAGCTCATTTTTTCCGGTTGTTACTATATTTCTGATTGGCAGCGCGATAAGCTTATCGTGCTTAAACGCAATGAAAATTACTGGGATAAGAAGAATGTATTTATTAAAGAAATAACCATGCAAAAAGTGTCTGACCCTGCAATAGCTTTGCAGATGTTCCAGCGTGGTGAGCTTTCCAGCGCAGGCCTTAATGCCGATCAGGTAAAAGGGCTTCAAAATACAAAATGGAAAGATTATATTTATATGACAGATCGTTCATCAGTGACTTTCTGGTGGGCGCTCAATTTCCAGTCAAAAAATCCCGAATTCGCAGCTTTTGTAAAAAATCTTAACTTTAGAAAAGCATTGTACTACGGCATTGATCATGTGAAATTGCTTTCACTCGATGATCCTTTGAGTCCACAAAATCTATTGCGAACAACGATAATTCCTGAAGAAGTCATCTTTGATGAAAAAGGAAAAGACTATACCGATTACCCAGGGCTCAAAGAGTTCAAGAATGCTGGCAACACATACAATCCAAAGCTTGCAACAGAATATTTTATGAAAGCAGTTGCTGAGCTCACTGACGGCAAAGGAAACATAAAAGGTGTTGCTGCACAAGCAGTGGACTTAAAACCAGTTGCACAATTTAACATCGATGGTAAGCTCCCACTTCAGATTCTGATCATACACTCAACGAGTTCTTCTGACACTAAATTTGCACTCCTCATGCAGGCAATGTTCAAAGATGTGTTTGGTCCAGAGAATGTTGAAGTTGTGTTAGGTCAGTATGTTGATGATCAGTATGATGAAGTGATTGCGCCTCAAAAATTTGATATGGCTTACGACAGTTTCCGGTTTGCATATGGTGATCCCTTAGCTCAGCTCGGTCGTCTTGTAACTGGCGGTGCTGTGAATGACGGCGGATGGTCTGACCCCGAATTTGATGCACTTGTGGCAGAGGCTGATAAAAAAATTAAACTCTCCGATCGGTACGCTATTTTTGCGAAGGCAGAGGCCATGATACTGGATCGTGTATATATTATTCCGTTCCGCTGCGGCGGCAGTGCATATGCTATCGGCAATGTTGTTCCCTATACATATCCGCGAAGCGGTTTTGGTGTTACGCGATTTAAGTATAAAGGTATGAAGCTTGAGAGTAAGCCTCTGCTTGCTTCACGAGTTGAAGAAATACGAAGACAGTTCTATGCCGACCTTGAAAAATTACAGGGGAAGTAATCAGTTTGTAGCATAGATTTGTGAAAAGGTGAATGAGGGGCTGCACTAAGCGTTCTGGGTTGTGGTCAGTCCCTCAATCTTTATTGTCTGGGGGAGTTTATGGGGAAATATATACTGCGTAGATTCTGGCAGTCTATTATAACCGTTTTGATAGTACTCTTTGTCATGTTCATGTTGCTCAGGCTTATGCCAAAAGAGAACTACTTTACACGTGATGATTATATTAACATGACAGAAGAGGACAGAACTGCATACCTGAGAAATTTAGGTGTTCTCGATAATCCATTAGTGCAGTTTGTAAGGTTTTTGAGAGGGTTTGTCACGGGGGATCTTGGTAGATCTATTACTGTATACCCTAAAACTCCTATTTCAGAAATACTTAAAGAAAAAATACCTTACTCATTATGGTTTGGGCTTGTGTCGGTTTTACTGAGCGTTATACTAGGTTTTCTTATGGGTATTGGCATGGCGAATAATAAGGATAAATTGGGAGACCAATTGGGCACTATGTATGTAGTAGCTGTACGTGCTATACCAAGCCTTGTCTATTTGTTTCTCATACAAATGTGGATCACACATCTTTTTAACTTACCCATGGTCTTTTATGAAGATGAGCCTGCTTCCTGGATTTTACCTGCAATTTCGCTTTCTCTTTCTGGTATTGCCTGGTATGCTATCTGGCTTAGACGTTTTATGGTAGATGAAGAAAATAAAGATTATATAAAATTTGCTATTGCAAAAGGCTTGCCACGAAACTACATTATGAAGCGGCATGTGCTCCGTAATGCGCTTGTGCCGCTTGTGCAGTATCTTCCTTCGCAAATTCTTTTGACCATTGCTGGTTCGCTTATAATAGAAAGCATTTACTCTATTCCCGGGATGGGAGGGTTATTAGTGTATGCTATACGCCAGCAAGATAATACGCTTGTTCAAGCACTTGTCTGTATCTATTCAATTCTGGGTGTGTTTGGAGTGTTTCTTGGTGATATCCTCATGGCGATAGTTGACCCGAGAATTAAACTTACCAGTGCAAAAATTGAGCGGGAGGTAACAGCATGAAACAGGTACCCGTTCTTGGACCAGAACTGTTTGTGCCAGCTAAAGCACAGGCTGGTGAAGAAGAACAGATAGGCTATGAGCACTATTCATACTGGCGGTCAACATTCAGAACTTTTTTAAAAAATCCTGTATCGCTCGTTCTCCTTGCAATAATTATTGTGCTGACTTTGGCTTCATTTTTATATCCGGTTTTTTCAAAGACTGACCCTAATAAAGTAGCATTAGATGTTGAACGTTGGAATCTATCACCTTCTCAGGGGGGCGGTATTTTTGGAACGGATCAGCTTGGCCGGGACATATGGGCCCGAACCTGGTACGGAACGAGAACAAGTCTATTATTGGGTTTTATAATTGCGCTTTTAGATGTCGGTATTGGTATGTTTGCAGGTGCGCTCTGGGGTTACGTTAAAAAACTCGATCGCATCATGACGGAGATTTATAACATTCTTACTAACATTCCTCAACCGGTACTGTTGCTCCTGCTATCCTATATTCTGAGGCCAGGATTCTGGACAATTATAATTGCACTCTGTTCAACAGGGTGGATCGGTATTGCTCGCTTTGTAAGAAACAAAGTCTTAATGATACGCGATTCTGAATACAACATAGCTTCAAGGACACTCGGAACTCCGCTCTGGAGAATTATTACAAAAAATATACTTCCCTATCTTGTTAGTATATTGATCATGGAAGCAGCTTTAACTATTCCATATTCGATAGGGGCAGAGGTTTTTTTGGGTTTTATTGGACTGGGGTTACCACTGGATACTGTGTCGCTAGGTAATTTGGTAAATATGGGCAAAAATAATTTTATGCTATATCCATATCAGCTCACATGGCCTACGCTAGTTTTGGCTCTTGTCACCGTTTCATTTTATATTGCAGGAAATAAATTTGCTGATGCTTCAGATCCGAGGAATCATGTATGAAAACAAATAATACAAACATTAAGATGAAATTGGATACAAGCCCGAAGAATTATGGTGACATACTAATTGAAGCAAAAGATGTAGAAGTTATATTTAATTTGCGCGGTAAAAAACTCAAAGCGCTAAGAGGTGCCGGGCTTGTTTTGCGTTCTGGTGAAACGTTAACAATTGTTGGAGAATCCGGATCGGGCAAAAGTGTACTATCCAAAACACTTATTGGCATGCTCGATAAAAACGGAACCATTACTAATGGCTCTATACTTTATCGGGGAGTAGATCTTGCAAGAATTAGCAGGGAAGAAGATTGGCTTACTATTCGCGGTAAACGTATTGCGATGATATTTCAGGACCCGATGACAGCGTTAAATCCGTTAAAGAAAATTGGAGAACAGATACGTGAAGTCATTGTTATGCACTGTGGGCTTGATGCAAGGGCATCACGAACTGCAGCATTGGAAATGCTTGAAAAAGTCGGAATTACCGATCCGGAGCGACGGTATGAGCAGTATCCGCATGAGTTTTCTGGCGGTATGCGCCAGCGAGTGGTAATTGCAACAGCAATTGCTTGTAATCCGGAAATATTAATTTGTGATGAGCCCACAACAGCACTCGATGTTACTATACAGGCACAAATTTTGGAACTTATAAAAAAATTACAAAAGGATATGGGCTTAAGTGTTTTGTTTATTACACACGATCTGGGTGTTGTTGCGAAAATGGCTGATAAAATAGCGGTAATGTATGCAGGTCAGGTTGTTGAAGAAGGTTCGGTGGAAGAAATATTTTATGATTCGCGGCATCCTTATACCTGGGCACTTCTGGCATCGCTACCGCAACTGGGTGTTAAGGGGAAAGAATTGTTTGCAATTAAAGGTACTCCCCCCTCACTCTTTAAAGAAATACAGGGTGATGCATTTGCGCCGCGAAATCCTTATGCGCTACAGGTAGATTTCTATCATGAGCATCCTCTTTTTGAAATCAGTCCGACGCATCGAGCCAGAACATGGCTCCTTGATGCAAACGCTCCGAAAGTTGAACCGCCAGAAATTGTCGTTAAGCTGCGGGAACATCTTAAGAAAACGACAGGGAGATAGCTATGAGTGAGCCTTTAATTTCTGTTAAAAATATATCGGTCGATTTTGGCAGCGGTAAAAAACGGTTTAGAGCAGTAGATCATGTAAGTTTTGATATTCGGCGTGGTGAGACCCTGTCATTAGTTGGAGAATCGGGATCAGGGAAAACGACAGTAGGAAGAGCCATATTGCGAATATATCCCGTTGCGACAGGATCGATAACTTTTAAGGGAACTGACATAACAAAGAAACTTACAAGTTCTGAGCAACGTGATATGTGTAGGCGCATTCAGATGATTTTCCAGGATCCAATGGCATCGCTCAATGAACGAGCTAAAATCGATTATATCGTCAGTGAAGGCTTGTATAACTTTAAGTTGTTTAAAAATGAGGCAGAGCGTAAAGAAAAAGTAATGAAAGCTCTCCTTGAGGTTGGGCTTTTGCCAGAGTTTGCAAGCAGATTTCCCCATGAGTTTTCGGGCGGACAGCGCCAGAGAATAGGCATTGCCCGTGCGCTCGTTATGGAGCCGGAGCTGCTTGTAGCTGATGAGCCCATCAGTGCGCTTGACGTATCCATCCGAGCTCAGGTCATCAATCTCCTCAATAGACTCAAAGAAAGCCATGGACTTTCATACCTGTTTATTGCTCATGATCTTTCTGTTGTACGATTTATTTCCGATAGAATAGCGGTAATTTATCGCGGGAAAATTGTAGAATTAGCAGAATCAGAACGCTTATTTGAAAAGCCTCTGCACCCATATACAAGAGCATTACTCTCAGCGGTTCCGGTACCAGACCCTGAGATAGAGAAACAGAAAAAACTCATTGTGTATGATCCTGCACAGCATCCCTACGATAAAGAACAGCCTATATGGACAGAAGCTGAACCTGGGCACTATGTGCTCACTTCCGCGTCGGAACTAGATAAGTGGATGCGCTGATATGAGCTGGTACACTGGAAATGCATCGAGCAATTGACATAGGTGCACAGCTGGATACGGAGTGGGCTGGTATGAATATAAAAATGTGTAGTCGGTAGTGTAAGAAGCTCGCGAACGTGTGCTGAAATTCTTGATTTATAAAATCAATTAACGTGCGCGTTATGCAGTAGTGTAAGGGTCAGGCGGGTGTAAGCTGCAATTTTCACCTCGCACATCCATTGGAACATTGCTTGTGGTTTAGGCGAAAGGCGGGCCTTCGTCTGCCCGCCAGAATCTTTTCATGCTAACAGATACTGAAATGTTTCATGTTAATAAATATAAAGCTACAGATTTTACTGTTAAAAAATAATAATACCAAATTGGTGGCACTATCAAAAAAATATAATGTCTGAACAATGTTATGTTATCGTAGCTGGCACCTCAAATTGGCTGTTATAGAGCTCTGCATAAAAACCATTTTTTACTAAGAGTTCAGTATGAGTGCCCTGTTCAGCAATATCACCATCACGAAGAACCAGAATGAGATCGGCGTTTTGTATGGTAGACAGCCGATGTGCTATAACAAAACTGGTGCGTCCATGCATCAGTTTGTCCATAGCTTTCTGAATGAGCACTTCGGTCCTTGTATCGACCGAACTGGTAGCCTCATCGAGAATCAGTATTGGCGGATTAGCAAGAATTGCTCGCGCAATTGTAAGGAGCTGTTTTTGACCCTGCGAGATATTTGATGTTTCTTCGTTAAGCACCATGTTATAACCTTCAGGCAGGGTATGAACAAAGTGATCGACGTATGCCGCTTTTGCGGCTGCAATAACTTCGTCATCGGCAGCGTCAAGACGTCCATACCGAATGTTTTCCATAATCGTATCGTTGTAGAGCCAGGTATCCTGAAGGACCATTCCAAATTGCCTGCGGAGATCATGGCGTTTCATGGTTCGAATATCGTGCCCATCAAGCAAAATTGCACCAGCATCAACATCATAAAAACGCATGAGCAATTTCACAAGTGTTGTCTTTCCTGCTCCTGTTGGTCCTACAATTGCAATTTTTTGTCCAGGATGTGCAGTTGCTGAAAAGTTTTTAATGATAGGTTTATCTTTTGAATATCCAAAGTGAATATTTTTAAACTCAATATGACCAGTTGCTTTTTCGATTGCTACTGGGTCAGATATGTCCGGGGTCTCTTCCTGTTCATCAAGAAATTCAAAAACACGCTCTGCTGCTGCAGCCGTTTGCTGTAATACATTACTGATGTTTGCAATCTGCTGTATGGGTTGAGTAAAATTGCGAACATACTGAATGAAAGCCTGTATGTCACCCACCGAGATTGCTTTTTTTATTGCGAGCCATCCTCCTAAAACAGCGACACCAACGTAACCGATGTTGCCTACAAAGTTCATGAGCGGCATCATAATGCCGGTGAGGAATTGACTTTTCCATGCAGATTGATAGAGCGTATCATTGAGCGCTCTAAACTTTGCGAGGCTCTTTTCTTCCATATTGAATGCTTTCATAATGGTATGGCCTGCATACATTTCTTCTACTTCACCATTGATGTGGCCAAGATACTCTTGCTGTTGTTTGAAGTATTTTTGGCTTTTCCCTATGATCAGCCCGATGAGTGCGAAGGAAAGTGGTATCATGAGCAATGCGACAATCGTCATGCGCCAATCAATCGAAAACATCATGATGAGTACACCGAGAACCGTTACTATTGATGTTATAATTTGCGTGATAGTCTGGCTGAGTGTATTATTGATTACATCGATATCATTAGTAATTCGTGAGAGTGTCTCACCATGGGTCGTGTTATCAAAATATTTAAATGGAATTCGGTTTATTTTAGCCTGAACAGATTCTCTGAACTTATAGGTTAAGTCGGTGGAGACGCTAGCCATAATCCAGCCCATAATGTATGAACAGACTGCGGATATAGCATAGAGGCCAAGTACGGTGAGCAATATTCCTGCAATACGAGAAAAATCGATATCACCTGTCCCTCTAAATTTAGCGAGCACTCCATCGAGAAGAACAGTAGTTGCATTTCCCATAACCTTGGGACCTATGATACTAAAAATTGTTGATGTTATGGCAAATATAAACACTACAATAATGCTGATGCGATACGGCTTAAGCGATTTAAGTAGTCGTAATGATGTAGCTTTAAAGTTTTTGGCTTTTTCGCCTTTCATCATTGCCATTGGTCCACCGCGGCCAACCATTGGCTGCACTGGTTTTCTTTGAGTATTAGTGTGTGTGGTAGTATTCGTATCGCTCATGCTGTTTTAACCCCCTTAAATTGGGATGATACAATTTCTTGATATGCTTCACAGGATTCAAGCAGCTCCTTGTGTGTCCCCTGTCCAACAATATGACCATCATCGAGAACGATAATAAGATCTGCATTCATAATGGTTGCTACACGTTGTGCAACGATTATTCGAGTGCTGGATGCAGTGCGTTCGTTAAGGGCTCTGCGCAATGCTGCATCAGTTTTAAAGTCGAGTGCAGAGAAGCTGTCATCGAAAAGATAAATTGGGCATTGCTTGGTAAGTGCTCGTGCTATGGCAAGTCTCTGCTTCTGACCTCCAGAAAAATTATTACCTCCCTGTGATACTGGAGTAAGGAGTTTTTCTGAAGTTTCAAAGATAAAATCTGCCTGAGCGGTTAAAAGATTCTCTGTTAGTTTCTCATCACTTGCCCCTTCATCAGCAAAGCGGAGATTGTATGCAACCGTACCAGAAAAAAGGATGCTGCGTTGTGGGACATATCCAATAAGATTTCTGAGGTCTTTCTGACGCATCGTGCGAATATCAGTACCGTCAATGAGAATAGCTCCCGACGTTACATCGTAAAATCTCGGAATGAGGTTTAGGAGAGTAGTCTTACCGGAGCCTGTTGGGCCGATAATGCCAATTGTTTTCCCTGCTGGTGCAGTAAATGAAATATTACAGAGAAC
>Ga0116147_1004067_pt1 | contig 13347 bp, 25 predicted proteins | sample AD_JPNHG3_MetaG_FD_89749 | JGI IMG/M metagenome (GOLD analysis project Ga0116147, IMG submission 89749) | Active sludge microbial communities of municipal wastewater-treating anaerobic digesters from Japan - AD_JPNHG3_MetaG | ecosystem: Engineered > Bioreactor > Anaerobic > Digestate | place...
AACGCCGCCGGCAGCCTGGCCGACCCCAGGCTCGCGCACGAGCCCCACCGCGGCGCCTACGGCGTCGTCGAGCTCGCCGGCGCCGCGCCGGCCGTGCGCGGGCACCAGGACGTGCGGCAGGCGCCCGGCGCCGTCGTCGATGCCCGCGGCTGGCCGGTGGCAACGCACGTGCTCGCGGTCGAGGGGGACGAGCTGGTGCTCTACGGCCCGGCGATCGACCTCACGAGCAAGCGGCCCTGCCTGCTCGTGATCGAGACCTTCGTCGACGACCCGACCGCCGAGCGCGGCGTGTGGCACCGCCCGATGACGCCGCGCGAGTTGTTCTCGCTGCAGGACGGCGACGAGTCGTTCGTCGTCGAGGCCCGCGCTCGAGCTCGAAAACGCAGGCGGGGATCATCGAGTGGATCGGCAACATGATCCCGGTGCGCACCGCGACGGCGATCGGCCTCGCGGCGAAGGCGTGCCTGCTGTCGACGCAGTCGGCGGGGTTCCTGCGCGGGCAAGACGTGTGGGTCGCGCCGCAAAAAGAACAGGCGCCGTCGCCGGCGCCTGAACATGCGGGCGAGCCCGCGGTATGACCGAAAGGTCAGACGACGACGGTGACGGCCTTGGTGGCCGCGAGGACGTAGAGGTCGCCGGCGACGAGGTGGCCGCCGAGGGCCGCCGCGTTGTTGGCGTACTCGGTCAGGCCGAGACGGACATTGCCGGCGCTGACCGTCAGCCCGCCCGCGGTGACGGTCAGGCCGCCATGGGAGATCGTCAGCCCCTTGGTGCTGGTGAGGGCGCCGGTCGTCGCGTTGAACGACAGCTTGCCGACCTCGGCCCCGTCCGAGTCGTTCTGCACGAGCTCGAGCGCCTCGCCGGAGGTGAGGCCGAACCGGGCGCGCTCGGTCGCGCTGACCTTGATCGACAGCTTGCCGGTGCCGCCGTCGCTCTTGACGAGGTTGAGGGCCGGCGAGCTGGTGCCGTCGCCGAGCGTGAGGGTCTGCGCGCTGACGTTGGAGAGGTCGGTCTTGGCGCCGCCGCTGACCGAGGGGCGCAGGTCGAGCTTGAGCTGGCCGGGGGAAGCGACGTCGACGGCGGACTCGTCGACGACGATGAGGGAGATGTTCTGGGGTGCGAAGGTTCTGGTTGCCATGGCCGGCGCAGGCTAGCGCCGCGGGCGGCCTTCGCGCGAGAGGTTCGAGACCCGGTCGACGCGCGGCGGCCGGGCGGGAGGCAGCGGCCGCGCACCAACCATCAGAGATGCCATCTATGAGTTTTTTCCGCATGGAGCTCCCCTACCCCCCGCCGCCCCCGGCGATCGCCCGCGACCACCTCGGGCAGTACCGGCAGGAGAAGGGCGACCCGACCGCCGCCGGCGTCGTCTTCATCAAGGACCAGCCGCCGGCCTGGCCGCCGTCGATCGGCTCGGGCGGCTGGCTGGTGCAGTCGGGCGACCTCGGCCTCGTCGACGTTGCCGAACCCGGCAACGCCTACACGGTCGCCATGTTCGGCCCCGGCCGGGCCGGCAAGGTCGCCCTCGGGCCCGACTCGCTGTTCCTGTGGGCCTACGAGATCGGCGGGCCCGGCGGCATCGTCGCCCCGACCGTCGCCCGGCTGCGGGCGTTCGTGGCGATCGGGCCGAGCTGGTACCCGCTGATCGACCCGGCCGCCGCCGCCGGGCTTCACCGGCAGGCGCTCGCCCGCCGCCCCGAGGGCCTCGCCCCGCTCGAGGTCGCATGACCGTCCGGGGCAAGAAGCCGCTCGCGGCCTACCTGCGCCGGGTCGCCAAGCGCCTCGAGGCCGCCGCCGAGTTCTGGTCGCTCGCCGCCGAGGCCGCCGACTGGCCGAACCCCGCCAAGCGCCTCGTGCAGCAGGCCCGGGCCGCCCGCCGGGAGGCGACCGCCCTGCGGGCCTGGGCCGCCGACCTCGCCCGGGAGACGAGGCCCCGATGACCACCCGCCGACCATCACAGATGGACGTCGCCCGGGCGATCAGACATGTCCTCGCCGCCACCGGCGCGACCCCGGCCCGGGTCGCCCGCGGGGCCGGCTTGTCGACCTCGTACCTGGGCGCCCTCACCCGCGGCGAGCGGATCCCGAGCCTCCCGACGATGGAGGACATCGCCCACGCCCTCGGCATTCCCCTGTTCGTCCTGGCCTTCTACGGCACCGACGACCCGAGGTCGGAGCCCTTGCGCCCCGTCTGCGAGCAGCTCCTCGCGGCGGCCCGGGAGCGGGTGAGCACCGACGTCGGGGACGAGCGGCGACCGACCATCACAGATCGATCTGTCATGGCGACCGGCGGCGCGCCCGCCTCGCCGACCGCCACCCCGCGCCGACCATCATAGATGGCATCAGTGATGTCACCGCCGGCCGCCCGTTGACCGCGCCCCGCGCACCGATCCACAAGCCGACGACGCGCTCACCATGGCCCCGCGTCCGCCACAACCGCCCACGCGCACGGGATCGCTATCCGGTGCGGCCGCGGCTGCCGCGAAGCGGTCGGCCGAAGGATCGGCGCCGGCGGCGGGGCGGTCGTGGCTGAACTCGTGGGATCCGACGCACGAGCCGCCCGAGGACCTCATCGCCGAGATCGTGCGGTCGATCGAGGAGGACGGCCTGCCGCAGATGGACGCCGCCGCCGCGTCCGGGGTCAGCGGGTCGCTGTTCTCGAAGTGGATGCGGCTCGGCGAGGCGAACGCCCGTCTCGCGCAGACCGAGGGCGGCGAGGTGCCGCTCGACTGGCGCGGGCAGCTCTACCTGCGGGTGCGGAAGGCGACGGCCAACCACAAGCGCGGCGTCGTCAAGACGCTCGCGCGCGCCGCGAGGAACGATCCCGAGCTCGGCGTGAAGTACCTGCCGCTGCGGTTCGGAGGCGGATCGGGCCACGCGCGATCTGTGATCGGGTCTGACATCCCCGATCAGGAGGCCGCAGCCGCAGGCCCCGAACACATGAGCGACGAGGACCTGCTCGCGCTGCTCGAGCAGACGATCGGCGCCGCGGTGGCCGCCGCCGCGGTGGAAAACAGCGGCGGGGGACTTGCGCCGGGCATAACCCCTGATCAATCTTCCCCGTGATGGATCTCTACGAGACTTACCTGACCCACTACCGCGCAGCGCTGCTCGGCCAAAGTGCCGAGGTACCGCCCGGTAGCGACATCCGCATCCACTACGCCGCTACGCTGGGAACGGCCCATGGGGTCCAGCGCGAGCCGTTCTTGAGGATGGAGTCGATCGAGGTGTGCGTGCGCGCGGCGTGCAAGGTCGAGGAAGCGCGCTCGGGGGATAGTCGATGAAGCGCCGCAAGTCCGCCTGCGAGTCGTGCCTGCCTGGTGTCCCCTGCGTTCTGCACGGGTCCGAGCCCAGCCACCGCGACGACTCGTTCGACACCCCGGCGGCGCGCCGGCGCGACATCAACCGGCGGCGCGCCGAGCGAAGCGCGGTGTCTTTGCAGGAGACCGAGCGCCGCATCGTCCGCGTCGAGGAGGACGGCTGATGCCCCGCTTCGAGCCCTCCGGCCTCGGCAAGCGCGCCGAGGCGCCCGCCGGCTACACCATGACGATCGCCGAGGCCGCGGTGCGCCTCGGGGTCGTGCCCGCCACCCTGGCCCGCTGGCGATCGGTCGGCATCGGGCCGAGCTGGTGGCAGGGTCCGCACCGCAGCTCGCCGATCTTCTACCGCCCGGCCGAGATCGCGGCGGTCAAGAAGGCGAAGGAGCAGCACCTCAAGACCGAGCCCAAGCACGAGGTCGCCGCCCGCATCGAGCGGGCGTCGTCCCGCACCCGCAAGAACAGGAGAACCCGATGAAGCTGTCCCGCGACCTCTGGCGAGCCGCACGCTCGCTGATCAACTACGCCGCCGTCGCCCTGGCGACCGCCGCGGCGTGCGACCTCTACCACCACTTCGCCGACGACCCGCCCGACACCTGGACGCCGCCGGTGCTGATCCACGAGCAGGGCCGGTGTGTCCCCGCGGACAGGAGCGGGAGATGAACGACGACAGGTTCAACATCACCGCGGAGGCACCGACGCACGCGGCCGTCCTCGAGCTGGTCCTCGGCAACCGCCGGGTGCGCCTGACGGTCGACGCCGAACCGATCGAGGAGACGGCCGAGCTTCTCGCGCGCCTGGAGGGCGCCGGCTATGTGTTCAGCCAGAAGCGTGACGGGAGCTGGTGGTGGAGCGACCGCGAGGACGAGGGCGCGTTCGAGGGCAACGACACGCCGCTGCCGAGCAAGGCGCTGGCGGTCGCCGGCGCGTGGGCGCACTTCTGCGAGCGCAACCGGGCCACCGGCGACGGCGACTGGATAGAGGCCCACGAGGCCCTCATGCGCTGGCGAACCTGGGCGCAGGACCACATGGGGGAGGAGACTGACGAAAGGCTGCGCGAGGCGATCGATCGCGCCTGGGGCTCGAACAGCCTCAAGGTACGGGGCGCCCTCGACAGGCTGTTCACGGCGCTCGAGCGGGCGCAGGTGATCGACGGGCAGGAGCACGACGGCATCGCCGACGACCAGCTCATCGACCGCGTGATCGAGATGGTGCCGCGGCTCGCGGCCCTGCGCCGGTCGACGCTCGACGAGGTCTACGAGGCGCACGGAGAGACCTTCACGCTGCCCGCGGACGTCGTCGAGGAGCTCAAGGGCGCCGCGCCGCTGCTGCTCGAGCGGGCCGACGCCGAGGCCGTCGTCGCCCTGCGCGCGGCCGCCGGCACGAACGCCCGGGTGCGCGAGCTCGAGGCCGGCATCCGCCGCGCCCTCGACCACCTCGGCAGCGCGCGCGAGGAGGACAGCCTCGACCGCCGCGAACAGTACCGCGCCGAGGCCGAGCGCGAGCTTGAGAGGGTGCTGTGAACCGCTGCGAGAAGTGCGACGAGCTGCACTTCGGCAGCAAGCACACCTGCGCGCCGCGCTGGCGCGTGTGGGTTCACGACTATCACGAGGTCGGCGACGACGCCGACTCCTGGGAGGTCCACGCCCGCGACGCCGAAAGCGCGGCTGAGGTCGCGCTGGCGACCCACAACGACGAGGGGCAGTACGTCGAGCGCGAGACGCTCGTGCCGGCGATGACATCGATCAAGGTCGGCGACGTGGTCGCCTGGGACAAGGTGCCGGACGGGGCGCTCGCGCGCAGAACTGTCGACGACGGCGGTTTTTTCTACCTGCGACGCGCCGAGGAGGGCTGGTGCGTCGGCAAGATGCAGGACGACGGCGAGCGCTACTTCGAGGCGTTGCCGGCGAACCTTTGGCCCTGGCGGTTCAAGGCTTACGAGGCGGCTCCCGTCACCATCGTCGCCCTCGGCCTCACGGGCCAGGAGACCGCCGACGACCTGCGCCGGATCGCCGAGGTGTTCGAGGTGTGGGAGGCGCTGCATGCGATGCAGAGGGCGCCCACGGCTGGATACGTTTTGCTTTGCGAGATGGCGAAGGATGAGGACTGGAGGCCGCTGACGTGGCATCAGCTCGCCGAGCGCCTCCACGCCGCCGGCTGGCGCCCTGGCATGACCGCCGAGGACGCGGCGCGTCTGCTCTCGGAGGCACAGTCGTGACCGTCCAGCTTGAGCACGTCATGCTGGCCGCGCTCCCGCGCAGCGCCGAGCTCGTCCTGACGCTCCGCCGCGATGGTGACGGCCTGCGCCTGTGCGCCGAGCTCGTGACCCGCGCCGCCGACCGCTCGGGCATGTCGATCGCCGAGTCGCGTCACACCCTGGCCGAGAAGACCGGGCCCGCGGGACAGGTACTCGGCGAGGTCGGGCGCTTCGTGACCGCGAACCTGGCTGACGCGATGATGAGGCAGCAGCCGTGAAGGACCTGACCCACCGTCAGCAGCAGGTGCTCGACTTCATCGCCGAGCACACGGCGCAGCGCGGCTACCCGCCGACGTTCCGCGAGCTCATGGACCGCTTCGGCTGGCGCTCGACGAACGCGGCGGCCGACCACCTGAACGCCCTCGAGCGCAAGGGCTACCTGAAGATCGACAGGACCAAGAGCCGGGGCCTGCAGGTCATGACGGCGGAGAAGCGCGCCGCCGACTGCGCGGCCGCCCGGCTCGTCGACGGCATCCGGCGGGTCGCCGCGGCGCTTGGCGTCGAGCTCACGGACCCGCTGCCGGCGGACTGGATTCGGCGCTGCATTGAGGCGGCGCAGGCGAGGAGAGCAGCATGAACAGCATCCCCGAGACGATGATCAACGCGATCGCGCAGGCGAAGGCCCTGCCCGAACAGCTCACGGTGGACGATTTCGAGGTCGTCGAATGGGACGGGTCGCCCGTCAACGGCGCCGCCGCGCTGGCCCTGCGCGCGCAGTGGCTCGACGCCGACGGCGAGCCCTGCCCCGACGCGCGGGCCGTGCTGATCCGCGAGCGCGCGAGCCGGATCGTGTTCTGCTGCCAGTACATGCACCCGACCGCGGGCCGTGCGCTGCGGAGCGACGCGGACGTCGAGCAGACCACGGCCTACCTGCGCGCCGAGGTGCTGCCGCGGATGCCGATGGCCGACGCGGCCGGGCCGGTGACGGCGTGCCTGCGGAACGCGGCGAGCGCGGCGGGGCTGTCGCCGCAGCAGATGGCGGCGATGCTCGGGAGGCTCGGCGGATGAACCTCTGGATCAGGCAGCGCGGCGAGGTGATCGAGGTCGTCGTCGACGGCCGAATTTGCGGGCGCCTGCGCGGCGTGACCATGAAGCCGGGCGACGTCGTGACGCCGAAGGCGGCGGCCGAGTTCGTGGTCCAGCACGGCGACAAGCTCGAGCTCTGCGACGAGCCCGACCCCGAGAGCGAGGAGGAGGGCGAATGACGGCCAAGAGCGAGCACGTGAAGGCGCTCGAGGCGGCCCGCGACCGGCTGCGCCCCGGCATGCTGCGCCCGGACCTGTACATGTACCGCTGGCGGGCGATCGTCGCCGAGGTCGACGCGCTCGAACGTGTTCTTCTTGCCCATCTGCCTCGACCAGCCGACCGACGTCGGCGAGGATGCGACCACCGATGCCGAAGTTCGTCCCTGACCCCAGCACCACCGTCGCCGCCCCTGCGGCCGAACCCACCACACCCACGGGCGCGGGGCGCCCGCTCGAGAAGGCGGCCGACCTCGCCGATCGACACGGCCAGGTCACGCGCCGCGCTGTGCTCCTGCAGTACGACGCCGACACCGCCGACCCGACCGCCGACGACTACGACGCGCGGATGATCGAGGCGGCCCGCGCCCAGATCGCCGCCGGCCGATTCGAGGCGGCCCGCCGCCTCGCCGGCCGCGTGCTCGCCCGCGCCGGCGACGGTGCTGCGAAGCTGTCGCCCGCGCTCCGCGGCACGGTCGCCGAGGAGCACGCCTCCGCGGCCCGCACGATCGAGGCCGAGGCGCGCGACGGCCTGCGGAGCACGAACTACTCGCGCGAACGCACCGCCCGGATCTTCGCGAACGAGTGGGCGACCAAGTTGCGCGCCGTGATCGAGGCCGGCGGCGCGGCGGCGCTCGACGGGTTCCTCAAGGGCGTCCCCGACGAGGCGAGGATCGCCGAGCAGGCGCGCATGCCGGTGCGCCGCGAGGGCGAGCTGTGCCCGCTCGACCTCGTCAACTTCGTGCTGATGCACCTGGGCGGCGGGGTCGGCGTGACGCTCGTCGCTGGCGAAAAGGGCGGCGTGGTCCAGACGGCCTACACCCCGCACGCCCCGGGGCCCGCGACCGGCAACGACCTCGAGGCCCTCGCCGCGAGGCTCGACGCCGGCGGCGGCGCAGCCCCGTGCCCGATGTGTGGCGCGCCCCGGTGGACCTTCGTCGCCGACGAGCAGGGAGAGGCGTGCTCGGTCTGCTCCTGGCCCCACGCCCCCGGCAAGGCGCCGGTCGTGCGGCGCCAGCTCGCCGCCGAGGAGGCCAGCAAGCTGCTCCGCGAGCGCGAGCGGGAGATCGAGGCGCTGCAGAAGCAGGTCGTCGGCCTCGAGGCGGTCAAGACCAGCCTCGAAGGGCAGATCACGAAGTACGACCGCGAGATCCGCCGTACGCGCGCTGCGGCCCGCCCGCCGGCCGAGGACGCCGAGGCGCTGCTGTCGCGCGCCCGGGGCATGGTCGGCGAGCTCGAGGCGTTCGTCATCGCCACCAAGCAGCAGGGCGCGAGCCCGGAGGCCGGATGACCCTCGCCGACCTCCGCCGGTGGGAGATGCAGGCGCTCGACAAGTTGCTCGGGCGCCTGCTGAACGAGGCCAGCCTCGCGCACGGGCGCGGGGCCAAGGCCGAGGCGGGCGTGTGGGAGGCGGAGGCGCGCGCGGTGATCGATCTGCGCGACAGGGTCGCCAGGAGGCGCCGGTGACAAAGCCCGCCAGCGGAACGACCAAGCACGTCAAGGCCAAGTCCGAGACCTGGCACCTGACGCTGTGGCACGGCGACGGGGACGACGATCCGGACGCGGTGTCCGTCGAGGTCGAACTCCACCGCCACAACTTCCACCCGACCATGACGGCCAAGGAGGCCGGGGCGTTGATCGACGACTCCGCGCGGCAGTCCGTCGCCGAGGGCAAGACCCTCGCCCATGCACTCGAACCGAGCCGGGCGCGGCCGTTTTCCGAGTGGCCGGATCTGCCTGCGCGGGTGCAGGAGGGCCGCCGCCAGGTCGCACGCGGGCTCCTGCGCCTGTTCTACATCGGGGCCCCGTTCCCCGACTTCGGCGCCGATCCGGTCGCCGACATCGACCTCGCGCGGGCGCTCCACGACTGCGAGCGGCCAATGGTCGACTCCGGCCGCTCGCTGGTGGACCTGCAGCGCCCGTGGATCGAGTTCAGCGACCTGCCGCCGCTGGCGCAGGAGGGACGCGTCATGCAGGCGCGCTACCTCAAGGTGCGGGCGTTCTTCGCCCCGCGGGCCCCCGCCGACATCCACCCCGATCTGAGGGCGTGACGTGTCAGCCCGGCTCGAGCTCGACTACGACAAGCTGTCGGCGAAGCTGTCGCCGCAGCTCGCCGAGCTCGCCAAGCTCGAGCCGGGCCAGCGCGCCGAGTGGCTGCGCGGCCTGCCCGCAGAGGTCAAGGCCCGGCTGCCGTGGCTGTGGGAGTTCTGGGCGAGGCCCGAGCAGATCTGGCGGCCCGGGACCGAGCTGATCACGCTGATCCAGGCCGGCCGCGGGTGGGGCAAGACGAGGGTCGGAGGGCAGGCGACGCGCTGGGTCGCCGAGCACCCCGAGGCGTGCGGATTCGGCAAGCCGCCGCTGTCGGAGGGCGCGCCGATCATCGCCCTGGTCGCGCGCACGGCCCACGACGCGATCGCCACGATGATCGAGGGGCAGTCGGGGATCCTCGCCTGCTCGCCGTCGTGGTTCAAACCGAAGTTCTACCCGTCGAAAAAGATGCTTCTGTGGCCGAACGGGATGCGCGCTTACTACTTCACCGCCGAGAAGCCCGAGACGCTGCGCGGGCCGAACATCGGGTGGGTGTGGGCCGACGAGGTCGCGTTCTTCCGCCAGCCGAAGAACGAGGGAGGCAGCGCGCTCGACAACATCGAGCAGGCGCTCCGCAAGGGCCTGGCGCGGGCGCTCTACACGACGACGCCGCTGCCGGTCAAAGCGATGTTCGACCTGCACGACCGGGCCACCAAGGGCGAGGTCCGGATCGTCCGCGGGTCGTCGCTCGACAACGCCGCGAACCAGGCGGCCAAGTGGATCGCGCTGCAGCGGGCGAAGATGGGGACGCGCCTCGGCCGGCAGGAGGTGCTCGGCGAGCTGCTCGCCGGCAACCCCCGGACCCTGTTCCCCTTCGAGCTGCTCAACAACTGCCGCCTCGAGCCCGACGAGCCCGTGCTGCCGGGCGAGTCCGCGTACTCCTGGCTGCGCCGGGTCCTCGGCATCGAGACGATCTGCGTCGCCGCCGACCCCGCCGGCTCGAGCTCGGAGGACGCGGCCGAGTTCGGGATCGTCGTCGTCGGCCGCGGGCGCGACGGACACGAGTACGCCCTCGAGGACCTGTCGGGGCACCACACCGCCTACGCCTGGCCGCGGATCATCTACGAGGCCGCGCTGTATTGGGGGGCCGACGCGATCGTCGGCGAGGTCAACTACGGCGGCGAGATGATCGAGGCGGCGATCAACACCTACGTGCGCGCCTTGATCGAGAAGCGCCAGCCGTACCTGCCGATCCCGTTCGTCGCGGTCCGGGCCAAGGGCGGCGCCGGGGCCCGGCTCGCCGTCATGGCCCAGGCGTACGAGCTCGGCCTGTGTCACCACGTCGGCCGGCCCGAGCGCTGGCAGCCCCTTGAGGCCCAGCTCCACGCCTTCGACCCGAGCCGGGACAAGGACGAGCAGGTCGCTCGGGTGGAGAAGACGCTGCCGAGCGGGGTGATCGTCACCGAGACGGTCAAGCTCGATCGGATGGACGCCCGGGTCTGGGCGCACCTGTACCTCTCCGGAGACGAACAGGCCGCCCCGCGCATGGTGACGATGCTCGGCAAGGGCGGCGCGGACCTGCTCGCGTCGATCCGATAGCGCGCGGAAAAAAGTTAGTTGACCAGCGATAGGACAGGGTCTATACCGTGGGCATGTCGAACGCCGTCCTGATCCGCGACCACATTCTCGCCGCCTACCACGGCTTTACGGGCGTCCTCGCCCGCAACATCCAGGCGATCGGGGTGCCGATGCTCCCCGGCCGGTCCAAGCCGCCGGTGCTCCGCGCCGCGGAGATCGCTGCCGCCTCCGCGGTGGTGCTGCGCCTCGCCGAGCTCGCCACCCGCCGGGCGCTGCCCGCGGGCGCGGCCGTCGAGCAGGCCCCGCCAGCCCCGACCTCGGCCGGTCGCCAGGCCGCCGGCGCCGATGCGGCGCCGCCCCGCGGCCGCCGGGTCGTGTTCCTGTTCGTCCGGGTCGCCGGGATCCAGTTCATCGCGCCCGCCCGCCCGCCTCGGGCGACCGAGCCGCGCTACATCGACACCACCGCGATCGAGGTGGCCTGACCATGCGCGGAGACGACAGGGACAGCATCAAGGTTTCGGACCGCATGGCTGCAAAATTCGTGATTTCCGACGCTGTGCGCGATGTTCTGTCGCGTTCCACTATCACCGCTGACCGCGTGGTCCTGCCGCCCGGCCAGCTCGATCGCAAGCTGTACGAGCAGGTCAACAAGGCGCTCGAGGGCGCGGGCGGGAAGTGGAACCGCTCGGCCAAGGCGCACGTGTTCGACCGCGACCCGCGTGAGGCGCTCGGCCTGGCGATCGAGACCGGCAAGGCGACGAACGTGAAGCAGGCGCTCCAGGCGTTCTACACGCCCGGCGAATTGGCGGCGCGCATGGTCAAGCACGCCACCATCAAGCCCGGGCAGAGCGTGCTGGAGCCGTCCTGCGGCGCCGGCAACATCCTCCGCGAGATCGTCAAGGCCGCGCCCGACTTGCGCGTGCTCGGCGTCGAGATCGACTCCATCGCGGCTAAGAAGGCGCGGGAGGTGCGGTCGGTCAGGGTACTTATCGCCGACTTCCTAGTGCTCCAGCCCGAAAGCTGGGATCTGTTCGACGCGATCGTGATGAACCCGCCCTTCTCCAAGGGGCAGGACATGGCCCACGTGCTGCACGCCTGGAAGTTCCTGAAGCCGGGCGGCACCCTCGCCGCGATCACGTCGCCGAGCTGGCGCACCGGCCGGACTAAGGCCGCGACGGAGTTCCGCGCCTTCGCGCACGCTCATGCACTCGTCGACGAGGACGTGCCGGCGGGGACCTTCCGCGAGAGCGGCACCGACGTCGGCACGGTCCTGCTGGTGCTGCGCCGCCCCGAGTGAATCAGGCCCCGGCGAGCGGCGTCGTGGGTGCCCGATGGCTGTCTTCCACCACCTGTTGAGCCTCGCCCTTGTCGTCGCGCTGGCGGTCGTCGCGTACCCGCTCGGCGCGCCTGCGCGAGCAGAGGAGGGCGCGCCATGGGTGAGTACGCCGAAGCGGAGATCGAGCGAGAGATGCTTGAGGCCGCGGGGTTGGACGAGCGCCGCGATCCAGCGCCCGCTCGCACCGCCTTCGCCGACAGGGACCTGCAGGAGTTCGCCAGGCAGGCAGGGCTACGTGTGTCCGCCCCGTCGCCGCACCATCTGCAGGTCAGGAAAGGCGGCGAGGTGGTCGCCGAGTGGTGGCCAGGGAGGGGGACCACGCGGGCGGGCGGGAGGCGGGGCAGGCGGTGCCGCGAGGTCGCCGACTTCATCCGCTGGATCAAGTCAGAGGGGAGGATCTGAGATGGCATCTGAGAAGGGCAAGAAGGTTCACGTCATGCACGACCCCCAGGAGATCGCGCAGGTGATCTTGCGGGGTGTCGAGGTCGGGGTTGACGCCGGAGGGCGCACGCGCTGCCGCGTCGACGACAGCCTGACCGACGAGGATCTCGCGGCGATCGTCGAGGCGCTGCCCGAGTTCACCGAGAAGCTGCGCAAGCGGATGCCCGCCGCGCGCCGAATCCTGCACTGACCATGATAGATGGCACCCGAGGCCGCGCGCCGATCCGCACGCCTGGATCTGGCACGCGGTCATAGTCATAACCGTTGACCACTTCGCCGGGGTCGTTACCCTGGCCGGTAAGGCCCTCAAGGGCAAGGAGCACCATGCGACAGTCAGAAAAGAATCGCCCGCCGCACCCGGGAGAGGACCGTCGGATCGACGCCGAGCACTACCGCTCAGAGGCGGCGAAGGTCAGCGATCTCGAGAGCTCGCTGACCGGCCTGCTGCACCGCGAGACCGGCCTTCAGGTCGACCTCGACAGGGCGCGGGCGGAGATCCGCAGCCTGCAGGCCAAGCTGGCCGCGGCGACGCTCGGGGGCACCGACGCCGAGCGGCTGCGCGACCTCGAGGCCGCCGGCCGCGACGCCCGCGACTGGCTCGTCGAGGCGATGAACCGCCGGTCCAACGGCGGCGACGTCGACGAGGTCCTCGCCCTGGCGCACGGGCGCCTCGAGGCGATGAACCTCGGGGACGGCGACCCCGATGCCGAGGCTCGCGCCCGCGCCTACCCCGACGACAGCGCCGGCGCCGACGAGTGGCGCGTCGCGGCCCTCGAGCGGGCCATCGTCGAGGCGGTCGGCCTGCTCGCGTGCCACGACCTCCACGGCGACGAGACCGCGCTCGCCGCCCGCCAGGCGTTCGAGGGCCTCGGGATCCCTGGGCTGGTGATGGTGACGCGCTGTGCGAGCTGCGCCGAGCCGATCGAGGAGGAGGCCGAGACCTGCCCCGACTGCGGCGTGAGCCTGTTCAACAACGTCGTGACCGGCCTCGAGGCGCTTGGGCACGAGGAGGGAGACGGCGATGCCTGAGCCGATCCGCTTGCCGACGCACGAGGTCAAGCTGTTCCGCGCCTTCCTGCGCGCCGAGGTCGGCGCGCTCGAGGCAAGGGTCGCTGCCCGAGGCCGGTTCGCCGCCTTCCTCACCGCGCCGTTC
>Ga0116147_1004081_pt1 | contig 13325 bp, 10 predicted proteins | sample AD_JPNHG3_MetaG_FD_89749 | JGI IMG/M metagenome (GOLD analysis project Ga0116147, IMG submission 89749) | Active sludge microbial communities of municipal wastewater-treating anaerobic digesters from Japan - AD_JPNHG3_MetaG | ecosystem: Engineered > Bioreactor > Anaerobic > Digestate | place...
AAATCCATTATACATTTCTATATAATGATTTAAAGCGTCGAATGTATTACCTTTGTAGTCATACGTATGATATAATTCTTTTTCTTTTTCGCTGACAACTATAGGAGTACATTTATTGAACCATAAACTAAAATTCCCTTTATTTTGATTAAAGATAGCTTGAACATCATAAGCAACAGGAACTGCTATATTTGTATTTGATCGGTTTTGTTGAGATTGACGTCTGTAGTTATCTGACATATTCAATCCTCTCCATTAGTTGCAGTATCTGTATCATCTAGAAAGGCATTCGCATATCGCTTATACCACTCTAGCATAAGGAGTGTTTCCTTCTGAAAAAAAACAAACTTATTCTGTTTTTCATCCATAAGCTTTTTGATAAAATCTTTACAATCTTCACTTTCTAATTTAAGTTGGTTTTCAAGTTCCCTAAACCATCCCCGGATCACTTCTAATATCTGTCCTTCTTTTTTTTCTGCTTTAAGCTTGCTTTTAGCTGCCCAGAAAGCTAAAGCCTGGCCCAATCCATTCTGTAGTATCATGGTAGGACAACCTGCTACAAATGATTTATAGTTTTTATTATTTAATCCTTTACAATTTTTTTTAATCTCATCAACCTTTGTAAGTGCATATTGGGCTCGTAATTGTGCTATACTTTTCATATTATACCCCCTGTCCTTTGAAAGAATGCCACTCTATTTTACAAATTCCCCGGCCGAGCGTTTCGTCACCACCTATTTGCACAAAATCTTTTATGCCATTTTCTACCGTTTCTTTTACAGTTTTTGCCTGTAAATCGGTATCAAAGGCAGATGCACTGTAATACACTACACTGTAAAGCAATGTATTTGCGGGAAGCAATTCCTGATAGCGAAGAGCCCCATCCTGTGCAGTCCCTGTTTTTGTGTCAATCTTTATCTGGGTTTGTATTTCGGTACAATAAGAAACACAGTAATTAAAATCTTCATCACTAATTAATAAAAGATTTTCAATTTGTTTAATAAATTCATCAATGGCATTAAGATCACTGTTTCCGTCTTTTACCAAAAAAAGATCTTCTAGTAGTATATCCTGTAAATCGTTTAATGACTTAATAACGATTGCTTTATCTTTTTGAATGGAAGGTATCGTTATTCCATCTGTTTCAAAACCACAGAAGGCTAAATCATCTAATAGTCGTTTTAAAACTGCAGGACAGGTTACATGTACAAAGGGGGCTATATTGCTTCTCATTGGAAAAGCGAGTAATTTCGCATCTGAAACAGAAATAATTCCTGCAGTATTGCTTAGTTTTTCTGCTTTATCACCACCACCTTTTATAGGATAATCTCTATCGTTATCACTATCATTACCAAATATGTAATTGATGAACTCTCTGGCTTTCCTGCCATCCTTTACCTCATTTTCCGCAAAGCGGCGGAAATGCTGACGTAAGGCTCCTTTGACTGAAGACGCCTGGATATGGGGCCAGTTTGTATGCCGTTCCCTTTGAATAGGTAAATCCACCACCGATGTTGAATTCCCGGCTCCGGCATGAATTGGAGAAATTCCATAATACGTTACAATCGACGCAAGTTCCCGTTTAAGCATTCTTATCCTCCTGAATTGCAATAGTATTTTCTATATATTCAGCAAACACACTCCCTGGCGGGTAGTATGCCTGCATTGGTTTGTGAAATCCCTTTGCAAGATCCCAGCCTCCAAAATACACAACTTTATCAAAGGCAAGTACTTTTTTCTGGTTTTCAGGCGAGCAGGGTATATAAGATAGTGAAAGATAAGAAACACCATTTTTTATTTCATAGATATTTTTTAATTGTTCATTATTAAAGTGTTCATACAATCCAAACCTTTGCTCCGCGCCAATTTTTATGTATCCCTTTTCTGAAAGAATGTTATCCTGTGTAAGACCAAATAATAAACGAAACTGGTTGTTAAGTCTAAAGTGGGAAAACCCATACAGTTTACCTTCCCTTGTGCTTCGATTATCATAAAGGGCAACTCCGACCCGTTCTTCTTTATAGTAAAAGAATCCCGATTTATAGAAAGTAATATTTTCTTTAGTTTGTGTTAGGTTCAGATCTTTAATGCTGATAAAGTATCCAGAAAGTGGTTCAATGGAATTTTCAAGTTTTTCAGGCCATACTCGTATAGGTTTTGATGAATAAATTTTTTTATCTTCTAATTCATTTTGAGATACTTTGCGAGCACGAATTATAGATTTTGCATCTATTGAAAATGTATTCTTATCAGAATCTTCTGTTTCTCCCTTTTCATAAAACCATGAAGACGGTACTGGAACGAATACACCGCCATCCTGCTCAAACAAGGGGCCTATAATTGAAAAGGGCGAAGGATTCCCAGGTTTACCAATAGCTTCATAAATATCTTTTTCTGCTTTTTGGTTAAGATATTCTGATATATTAATTCCATGTTCTTTTAAAAATGCTGTTCTTACAGCACCTGCTATAGTCTGTGCAGGGGGTGGAAAAATAGTGATATTGGAAGAACTATCATCCTCTGCCCCCCTCACAAGTATTGTATCTACTGGTTTATAGGTATACCATGTAACACTACTCATTTCCTTCACCCCTTAAGAACGCAATCATTTTTAAAACATCAGTATCATATACATATTCAATTATGTTCTTCGTGATTTTTTTTCTTATCGTTACTTTATAAATATGCTCAGGGATATCCTGGATTAAATCTTTTTCAATAGATTTTCTTAGAATGCTTTCTATGAAAGCGATGCATTGGTTCTTTAACTCCTTTTCGTTGTCTTTATAATTTTCAATAATAGCTTTTATTCCATCTTTATATAGTTCAAGATTATAAAGCAGAGAAGTGGATAAAATATCCTTCTCGGTATTATATAAATTTTCAAAACCTTCCCATGCAGGATCATTCCATTTCCTATAAAAAAAGCGACTTCCTCCACTCCGTTTACGCAGTTCTATAGCACAGGCATTTCGTCCAGCTTTTTCCTTTGCATAAGAGTCTAACAGTTTGTGGCTGTCTCTAATTATAGCAGTAAGAGGTTCTTTATAATGAGCAATAATAATTCCAGCAGAGATACTTATTTTTTCTCCCCTACCCATTCCATGTGATAGTTTACCAGTGGATAAATGTATTGTTGTATTTTCTCCTATAATTTCTTCTTTTAATTCACCTGTTTTATCTACATTGATAACAGAGTAATACCTTGTATAGTAATCTGAAATTTCCTTTGCCGCTGACAGAACAGTATCAATGGGCATAATTGCACAAACATCGTCCCCGCCTGCATAGATGAGCCTTCCCCCATGTTGTTCAATAATACGAGGGACACCATAAATGGCAAAGTCTCCAAGGGCTTCTGATATCGCGCTGTGAATTGCAGGGGTTATTAAGCGCTGTTTATCATACAATTGTTCCCAATTATCATGATATCTTTTTTCAAAATCTTTGCTCTGCATTCTTGTTTTTATTTCAGGATGGAGCACGCTATCCCAGGTGGCAGCTATGGTTTCCCCCATGATAAGCTTGCCCATATTATCTCCATCCATAAGTAGAAGGGCATAGTATTTATCCTTATTTTTTAAATCTTTTATTCCGGATTTGGTCTCATCATCTGCATCATATAGCTTTTGAGCAATCTCTTTTTGTACCGCTTTGCCTATATTATTGCGTATGTAATAACTATAAAGCGATATCTCCGTAGTAGAAGGAAAGGCGTCATAATCTTTAAATGTAGTTGTAAGTATATGACTATGTTTATTTTCCTTTAAAGCTCGGGCTAAAGCTCGGGCTAGGAATCGCTTGACGAGACACACACCACACAGGGCTTCATGTTCTTTAAGCTCACCGCTTTCCGTTATTACCTCATTTATTCCTAAACCTTTTTTTACTTCTTGCCAGAAAGTATCCATGTTTTGTTTATACTCATGGGCAGCATCAATACCAGAGTATGGTGTATCAGTGAGGGCTTCCATTTCTCCACAGAGGCTGCATTTTATTCCATTTTGTTCTGGGCGGATATGTCGGGATGACATTTTTAAATTGGAAAGTGCATTTTGAGCTAAAAGATTTGTAAGAGGATACAATTTTCCTACTTCATCGTTATAATGAATTATTTGTTTAAATATTTCTATTTGTTTATTTACTTCTTTTATAAGACTTTTATTAATAAAATTATCATAATCTGCTCTGTTTTTATTACTTACTAGTGGATTAGCAATCCAACTGATATCCCAGTAACTGGAAATTTGTTCATTAAATTGTTTCTTTAACAGATCCTTATTGCAGTTGGTTTTATCTTTAATAAAATCAATAACGATATTTGCAAGATACTCCCATTCTTTCTGGATATGCTCCTGTAGCGACTTCCCTATCGCTTTTGCATAGTTTAAAGGAACAAGAAAGAGAACTTTATTTGGGAATGTAGCAATATCATTACAGGTATGCAGTCTGGGAATATAGCATTCATCGAGCGACCATGTATTTTTAAGATACTCCAATACAAGCGGTTGATCGATCAACGATGGATACAGTACATGATCTGGGCCTAAATATTCGATTATCCACCGGATTCCCTCAAAGGCAAGCCATGAAAGAAGAATGGAACCTGTCCAATAGTCCCGTAATTTTCTTGCTTTGCTAATAAAGGATTGAACCGGAGTTACTGTAAAAATCATTACACCAATATTATCGATATCATTTAATTTTTTTTGTTCTTCTAATTCTGCTCCATCAGGATTCATGCAAGATACTAGTGCGGAGACTAGAGCATTATGGTGCCAGATGGAATGGTCTGGAATTCTGCTATCGGCTGGTATTTTGTGCCACAAAGCGCCAAAACCTGCAACATCAGCCTGAGCCAATTTATACCGTAACCCTAAATGGGTATAAATAAAACGCCCCCGAACAAATTTTTCATGATCATTCAGCGTACTAGAATAGCCACTTTTTTCAGCTTTGTCGCCAACGATTTCAGCTATCTTGTTTTTTAAGATCTCATTGGTCCATTGCTGCAGCTGAGTTGCATTAATTTTAATAGACCCTCCCTGTATTGGGTGAGTAATAACAGGGTCCTTAGCAAAATCAATAAAACCGTTTTTACTTGGATTCTCGGAATGCCCCGGAAAAGTTCCCCTCTCAAAACCTGATGCAATACCGTCAGCAATTTTCCATATATCTGCATCTCTATTAGGAACCTGTTCTCCAAACTCCTCAATTATTTCCTTTGCCCGATCTTCGTGGCCCTTTAATGCCATTACCTTATCAAATGGATCATGGAGATACGAAATAAGTTTATTTTTCCAATATGTTTCATTTCTTTTTTCGAAGGGCATTAGCGGCCTCCTTGAACTAATTTTTTCTTTTCTAGATAATCATTTAATTTGTTATATGCATCTTGGTAATTTTTTTTGTTCCCATTATATGAATAGGGTAAAAATAATATTGTACCAATAAAATTTGATTTGCCATTTTTTAATTCTTTTCTAACATGTAAAAAATATGGTTTCGCATGTCTGTCAGTAATGCTTATATTTTCATTTCTTACAATTAATGGTTTTGCAATACAAGGCCGCAAATTAAATTTATGTTTTTGTTCAATTGATAAACGAGCTTCTCGATATGCTAAACCTATGTCAGAAAGAGCATCTTCCCATTTATTTGTATTTGCTATCTCAAATATTCTTGAATAGCTGCTAAATGCTGTAAATTCTTTCAGATCTCCTCTGAAGTCTTCAAGCTGCGTTAAATTTATTGTAGTATCATTGGGTTTAATCGAAATAGATCCAAAGCCATTTCTGGTTCTTGATCCAATACCTCCATAATAGTGTAGACAGCTTAGCGAATTAATTATTTGATATCTTTCTTCTTGTGTGCAGTTATTTAATTCTAAAATTAAAGAAAAACTTGAACCAGGATTAATATGAGAACGTATATATTCATTACCTCGTAGTTGTCTGTTATATTTCCAAAGACCAAATGCTAAATAATCAAATATTTTTAAATTAAAATTTCCTCTACTACTTTCAACAAAATAAGTTTTACCACCACTTAATCCTGTTATTATATTAATTTTTGTATTTTTAATACTTATCTTTACTTTGCTCTTCTTTTCAGTATTTCCAAAGAGTTCCTCTTCAGTTTTCCTCATTTTTGAAATATCATTTTCACCATAAAGCGCTCTCCACCAGAATCGTAGTGCTCCTTTTATCGATGCAGCACGGAGTTCTACATTTTTAGGATCTGCACCAGATAAAAACATGGGTGTTATAACTTCACAATCAAAAACAAGTTCTTCTCTGTTTTTATAACGTTCAATATAAAATTCCATTTCCCCCTCACTCCTCCGTTACCTCGATATTGCCAAAGCCGAAGCTTGTATTTTTGCCGGTGCCTATGTACGAACAGGTTTCTAGTGCCTGCCAGAGATATGCTGGTGCAGTGCCTGATACGGTAAATGAACCCACGACGCCGCCAAGTTTGATTGCAGTTTGCTGGCGAACAGAATAGCGGGTGTAATCGATCCAGCGAAGTTGACGGTTCGTAATGTCTGCTTGAATATCATTGTGGTCAGTTGTGCCACCACTTACTTGAGTTGTACCATATAGTCCCGCCAATGTTTGTACTCTCCGCATGCATGCTGTTAAAAAATCGCTTGCAAGAAAATTATCAGAATGTTTGCCATTGTGTCTGAAACGTACCGGTGTTTTGCATTGAACAGTGTAGGTTTTGTTGCACGTTACCGTATCGGTTGTAACATGGTGGGTGGTACGCGGAATAGCATCTAGTTCAATGGTATCGCCATGTTCAATAGGAACATTGTTACCAGCAAATACTGATAGGGTATACGGTATTCGTGCCCGGAACAAACCTGCTTTGCCTGCCTCTCTCAGTGCAAAAATAGTGTGGGGGATATAGTCGATGCCTGATCCAAAAAACTGAATACGCGCGGTCAGGGATTGTAGGGTTGTACCTGGTTTTGCATCGGCGATAATCCTGAATGGGTGGCTTGCCTTATCGCGTCCGGGTAGTACTGGTGTGCTTTTATCAATTATCGATTCAAAAACTCTTGCATAGGCACACGTTTTTCTAAAAACGCATACACTACAATCGTTATCATGCGTTACGCAGTGCATGCGCCTCAGGTAATAGCCAAAAACGCTTCGTAGTACAAATGCTGGATACACATCGGCGAGCGCAGGTTGTGAAAAGGTAATTTTGCAAATAATTTCAGCAGTTTCTATCGATAGCATGTAACGTGTGTCCCTTCAATTTCTACCTTCAATTTCTATCGTAATTCCTATTTAAAAAATCTGCAGCCCAACAGAGTGCTTCTATACCTGTGTCTGAGAGCTCGATTATGTAACGAGCTCCAAAATCATCGTTTTTATACGTCCCTATAAGCTTCTTTTCCTGATTGATAGTTTTAACAGCAAATTCTATGCCATGTATTGCCTTCTGTTTATTGTAGTCTGTTGTATATATGGTATGTATCCATTTATATTTTTCCCAGAGCTTATTGATAAAATCTTTAAATCCTTTAGGATAGTGATGATCGTCCCCAAAAGTGGGTTTTTTTCGATTATCTGATGGTTTGAGCGATTCCGGCGGTTTAGGGAATTGTGTTCGGTAAGCGGTGATGTATACCTGTCCCATAGGGGAAAGTTCATAGAGCGTTTCATTAGTATCGGGTATCAGGACTTCGGTAAGAAATACTCGTATAATTTCATAGATTTCTTTTTTTTCTTTTTCGCTTCCATCCAGGTAGTTCAGTAGTTCCTGGTACGTGAGGGTTTCATCTCGTTCAAACCTTGCGAATACATCAGCATACATTCCCAACATTGAATAATCAAAACTAATTGGAAGCGGTGGGAAATCTATGATTTCGCGGAAACGTTCGTGCTTATACATAACTGGTATTTTAAGTATTTGACCAATTGCTACTGCTATTGCAATTTGTGCTTTATAGCCACCTGTTGCATCAATGATAGAACGGGGAAGATTATTACCCTGTACTACAATATGCCCAATTTCTCGAACCAGGTTACGTAGACCATGAATCTTAAATTCTTTTGGATTTTGATCTTGAAGTTTCTCAATGACATGAATGGATACGTGGACTTTTTTTATGGGGTTATTGTTTGTAAAATACTCTTTGAGTGTATCTCCTGTGTTACGTCCTGTTTCGGTATCGGAAACAAGAAAATATATTTCTTCAAGCGGGGCTTTTTTTAGCTTGATAATATCATTAATTGTATTTATTTCCGCACCACAGATTCTGTCTGAAGGGTCCAGTTTGATTAGTTCTTTTGCAAGTTTTCCCCAGTTTTTTTGTTTATATGCATTGCTGATCATTTCCCAGTTTTCAGGCTTGTTATCGCTTTGCGATATATTTTTTAAATTACCATCAAAGAGGCTCGTACCTACTGTACATAAAAGCACGTTTCGGTTTTCAAATAGCATAGTTAACATTCCTTTTGAAACCATTAGTTTATTTACGAGTATTTATGAAAGTGTATCAAAAAGTGGTTTGGTAAAATTAACTCCATAATATTTAACTCTTTTTTTACTATAAAATAGAATTGAGTATTGTCAGGGTGTAAAAAACAAATTTACAATTTTTTTTAAACGCAGTACACTGAAGGAATGTCAATCGTTGTAAGCGCTCTTGGAAAGATTCCAGAAATCATTGTAGAACTGCTCGGTTATATCAACCAGAATACGTTCTCGTTGTATAAACAGCATCCAGCTTATAGCAAAATTCAAAATGACTATAAAGAATATTTTCAGGGATATGAAGCTGATGAACTGTGGTTATACAGTACACAATCAGAAGAAAACGTGTTTAAAAATTTTATCGTTTGGAAACAGAAAAATAAGATTCCAGTGATTTGCCGATGCTGGATCCTACCTTGTAAGGATATTGATTCTTTTGAACATGCGCAGCAAGCAAAAGAATTAGCTGTGAGGCTTGTAGGGGAAGCTCATCGCAGAAAAAGCAATGCAGTTTTTATTAGTCTTGCTGCTGGACGTAAAACAATGACCACAGATCTTGCATGGGCAGGTTCGCAGTTTGGCTGTTCGGCATTTATTCATATATTGAGTAATAGTAATAGCGAAGATAAAAATCAATTGCAGCTTGATTTCATCCAGAGTGTAGACACAGCGATTGATGCTGATATCATTAAGAAATATTTCCCATACTATGATGGCAGAGCAAATAAAAGCCCGCTTGTTGCAAAAATTGAAGAAGAGTATGCCTCTTTCATAGAAATACCGGGAGAAGATGAAAGTATCATTATCACCGAAGAACATATCCCTCCAGGTGACTTTATTATCAGTAAAATAGAAAAAAAGCTTACCGAAGCAGCAAATGTGCATGCAAATATCAATTTGTCGGATATTCAACAAACCTTTCCGTTTCTGGCAATGTATGATTATGAGCTTATTAAAAGGCTCAAAAATACACCACTTAGTGAGGACTTTGCGCGTGTAATGCCTAAAGTAGATTTACACTGTCACCTGGGCGGCGTTCTTTCAATTAATGAGATTGTTGCAATTGCACGTGAAACCTTAAAACGAGAAGGTATTGAAAAATCAAACATAACTAATTCTTTCGAAGCGATACAAAAAATCAAAACAAGTAAAGAAAAATTACCATATCAAGATGTTCTAGCGATACTGGCATCATTTTCTGACAGAGAGCATGATCTTGAGGAGCTCTGGTATGGGAAATATCTTGATGCAGTACAATTTTCTCATATTGGGTTTGAAGCATATGAGCAGCTAGGGAATTTGCAGGGAACGACTCTTTTACAGAAAAAAACAGCAATTACGCTAACAGTACAAACGCTGCTGGAAAATTATAAAAAACAACATGCGCTGGGGCTTGAGTTGCGGTGTTCACCATATAACTATACGCGAGAAGGATTATCTGTAACTGAAGTCATCGAGACAATATTACAGGCTATTGAAAACAACAAAGGTGATCTCGAAGTAGGGCTTATTTTTATTGCTTCACGTCATAAAAAAATGAGTGAAGTGTATAATTCAATAGAACTCTATGAAGAATTTGCCAGAAAAAAACATAATGATTTATTTTTTAAGTATTTTCGTGGGTTTGATATAGCAGGAAATGAAGAAGTGCGTAGACCATCAGAGTTGCGTGAAGCGTTTATGCCAATATTGCAGGACTGTATCAATGTGACTATACATGCGGGTGAAACTGAAGACGCAAAAAGCATCTGGGAAGCAATATATTATTTAAATGCAGATCGAATTGGACATGGTCTTTCGCTTGCAAATAGTGATGAATCGTTAAAGAAAAAATTCTTAAACAGAGAGATAGCTTTAGAGTTATGTCCTTCCTCAAATTTCCAGATTGTTGCTGGAGAAAATAGTACAGGCTTTAATGATTACAAATTAAATCGTACCTGTGGGACAGTGTATCCATTGAAAGATTTCTTAAGGCGTGGGTTCAAAGTTACTATCAATACCGATAATCCAGGTATTTCCAGAACAAGCATTACCAATGAATTTTTAAAAGCAGCTGCTATGTGCCCGCAGGATAAGGATAATATGCTATCGATGCTTGATGCAATTCAATTGGTAAAAAATTCAATTGAGAAGAGCTTTTTCCCATATGATACAAAAAAGAATTTACTTAATACTGCTTCTATAAAACTAAAAAAGGAAATTGATAATTTTTTAATGTCATGATCATGGTTTGAAAATAATTATAACTCATTATCTTCATCAAAAAACCCAGCAAGTCGTTCTTTGAGAGCTTTCCGAAACGCGTGTCCTGTCATGCCTAGTAGTCGTGCAGCTGCTTCACGGTTACCATCAGTTTGTCGTAGTGCAAGAGAAACATATTCCCATTCAATCTGTAAGAGTTTTGCACGCAAATTGATTCCCTGTGGTGGTAGTTTACATTCATGCAAAAATGCATCGGATTCCAATTTTGTGTTGTTAACAATTGCTTCGATTCTCTGTGTTGTGACCAAATCGGTTATTGCTTCTGATTTAATAACTGTTCCGGTGCTACTTGCTGCTCCTGAATAAATTGTATTGCGAAGTTCTCTAATGTTTCCAGGCCATGAATATTCCTGGAATAGGGCAAGAACTTCCTGGCTTAGTTCTTTTTGTTCGTTATACTTTTTATTCCATTCATTAATAAAGTGCTCTGCAAGAAACGTTATATCTTCTTTTCTTTCTCGCAATGGAGGTATGGTAATACAAAAAACTTTTATCCGCTCATAGAGGTCTTTTCTAAATAATCCTTCCTTTATAAGTGCTGGAATATTTTTATTAGTGGCAGCCAGTATTCTCACATTGATTTTTTTAGGCTCATCAGAACCGATAGGGTAAATGACATTGTCCTCTATTGCTTTGAGCAATTTTGCTTGAATATCAAGCGATAAATCTCCAATCTCATCAAGAAAGAGTGTCCCATTATGTGCGGAAAGCAGCTTCCCGCTCCTATGCGATGTTGCTCCAGAAAACGATCCTTTCATGTGGCCAAAAAGCTCGCTTTCTGCAAGATCTTTTGGTATAGCGGAGCAATTTATTTCTATAAAAGGAAAATCTTTTCTGCAGCTGTTTTTATGGATTGCGCGTGCAATCATTGTTTTGCCGGTACCTGTTTCGCCTAAAATTAGAACGGGTTCATCATACAGAGAAGCTTTTTGTATTTCGTATGAAATATTCTGTAACGTTTTTTCCGATCCATAAAAATCGGATAAGTGTGATGCTGGCTTACTGTAAGTACCGTTTTTTTCAGATTTAAAAAATGGTAAATTTTCGGTTATAATTTTTCGTGTTTTATAGATTCCGCCGCCAAATTGTGGTGGTATTCCCTGATAAATTTCTGCGTCCACAATCTGTAACTGTGATGCCAACAAAAGACAGGTCTTCATTTGTGGAGTACCTGAATCAATTAAAAATATCCAATTAGGTTTAGTGTTTTTAGGAAGTTTTGTATTTACGTCATCCTGTATTGTTTTAAGTACATGTATGAGAGTTTCCCAGATTTCATTATAATCGATTGCGTCCTTTACAAAAAAGTCAATTGGATGGAAGCGTGTTGTATTGCCTTCAGATCGTGCTTCATATTCAAGGTCATTGGCTCGCTCTAAATATGTACTGTTTGAACAGAGGAGATAGGCTTCGTCAGGATGTTTTGAAAAAATAAAAGAAAGTATAGGCCCTGGTTCTTCATCGTTTTCAGGATAAGGGTCGCGATTGCCAACAAAGGTTACAAGAATAGAAATAGTTTGTGCCATATCTATTATGGTATCATTGGATGTCATGCTTTTCAATAAGCATAAAATATACCAGGGGATAAGTGAACTTTGTATATTTAAGTTAATTACTGTTTATATATAGTATTCTCTCATCTATCTTGTTGAAAGTAATTAAATGTATGATGTACCAATAAAGTAACAAAATTTACATGTGCAGTGTAACAAAAGTTACACATATTGTGTATACAGTAACGGTGTAGCCCAATTTTGCATCTGTATTCCCGGAGACAGACTATATTTTTTTCTGGCACACTTTTTGCTAATTACATAGCAAACAGCCATGCGTTTTTTAGTATGGAGTTAGTAAAAATTATTATCAGGGAGGAATTATATGAAAAAATTACTGGTAATCATATTTATTGTGACTGCGAGTAGTGCTCTCTTTGCAGATGATAACGCAGTTTTTCAGATAAATATGTTAATAGATGATAATCTATTTACAAACCAGTATATAATTGCTGATCTTGCAAAAGATCTAACTGGTGCACAAAAAATGATGATTTATAATCAGCATAAAAATGATCCAGTATTACCATTTATTTTGAACCTTGTGCTTGGATGTGGAATTGGTTCATATATCCAGGGCGATACAGGTGGTGGGACAATCGCGTTATGTGGTGATCTGGGCGGTATTTTACTGGTAAGTATTGGATATGCTTCTTTTAACACAGGAATGTTTTCAGCAGGAACAATAGTATTACTTGCCTCGAGAATTTACGAAATAGTACAACCGTTTGTTTACTCAAATAAGTATAACGGAGTACTTCGCACAGCACTTGGCATGCATGGTGTGGCATATAATGTGTATATGCTTCCAGACGCTAACAATAATTGGAGTTTAACTGCTGTTGCATCTATACAATTCTAGGAGGTGAGGTATGAAAAGGACTTATGCTATTTTAATACTCATAGTTCTTTTTATAATGGCTGGCTGTACGCCTTTTATACAAAGTAATAATGTTTTACGTAAAGATTTGACGGGTAACTGGACAGCAAAAATAACTACAACTAGTTCTACAAATA
>Ga0116147_1004086_pt1 | contig 13305 bp, 8 predicted proteins | sample AD_JPNHG3_MetaG_FD_89749 | JGI IMG/M metagenome (GOLD analysis project Ga0116147, IMG submission 89749) | Active sludge microbial communities of municipal wastewater-treating anaerobic digesters from Japan - AD_JPNHG3_MetaG | ecosystem: Engineered > Bioreactor > Anaerobic > Digestate | place...
GTGGCGGCCGAATTTGGCAGCCAGGCCTGGCTGGCGCCTTACACCGCCAAATTCTTCAACATCCCGCTGGAGGTGGCGCTCCAGGCCGGCGGACAAAAGTGGGGGGAATACATCCACGACGGCGGGCCGATGGGCATCTTCAGCCTCCTGCCTTATATCGCGGCCTTCATTGGCCTGCTGATGTTGGAACGTTACCTGGATGACCGCCCCCGGCCGCTCTCCAAGCCGAAGTCGTCCGGCCCGGTCCCGCCCGGCCGCGAGGCGTTGGCCCGATGAGGGGCGCGGCCGGACGCGCCGTCACGCCATGGACACTCCCGCCGCGGACCCCTTGCCGGCTTCGACCCGTGCCCGGCTGCTGAACGGATGGGGAGTCTTTGCGCTGGCCGTGGCCGTGGGGTGCCTGGCGATCAGCAACCGGAGTTTTTGGATTGACGAAACCCTCTCGGCGCTCAAGGCCCTGATGCCGACCCTCGGGGACTGGTGGCGGGGGATGGTCCAGGAAAAGGCCTCCGACCTGCAGATGCCGCTGTACATGGTTTATCTTTGGGGTTGGGAGAAACTCTTCGGCTCGGGCGAATGGGCGTTGCGCGCGGCCAATCTTCCATGGTTTGGAGCGGGGGTTGCCTGGTTTGTCCTCGCGTTTCCGCGCGGCGGGCAACGGGGGTTGGCGCTGCTGGTGGCGTTGTTTTCCTCGATGGCCTGGTATTATCTCGATGAGGCCAGACCCTACACGATGCAGTTGAGCGGGGCTTTGCTGATCGCCGGTTCGCTGTTGCGGCGCGGCGCCGCGGCGCAGAGCCGGGAGGAGCGCCAGGGCGACTTGGTATTTCTGGTGGGGCTGGTGATTCTTTCCGGCAGCAGTCTGTTGGGGATGATCTTCGCTGCCGGCGGGCTCGGATTGTTCATCCTGCTGGCGGGCGTTCAGGAGACTCTCCGGCGGGTGCGACAATCAGCCGCGGCGTGGGGGGTGGCGGGCGTGCTTCTGTTGTTACTTGGGGTTTACTATTGCTGGTCCGTGGCCATCGGGGCGCGGGCATCGGCTGGCGCAACCACCAGTCTCAAAACCACCGCCTTTGTTTTCTACGAATTATTGGGATTCGGGGGGCTTGGGCCGGGGCGCTTGGAACTGAGGCATGGCGGGTTGGGGGCCTTTGGGGGTGTATGGGGCTGGGTGGGGGCCTACGCGGCAGTGTTGGGCGTGGTCCTGGCGGCCGGGTTGATCGAGCTGCTGGACTGGAGGGTTTCAAAAGAACCTGGAAACCAGACGACGTGCCGGGGCGGCGGCTGGAAGCCCTGGCTGGCGGGGGCAATTTCCCTGATCCCGGCGGTGTTGATCCTGGCGGCGGGTCTGGCGATGCATTTTCGGGTCCTGGGCCGGCACCTGATGCCGCTGCTACCGTTGATTTGGGTCGTTTTCCTCGCCGGGCTGCGACGGCTTTGGGAACGCGGCGGCGGGTTGGGCAAAGGGATAAGCGTGGCCTTCCTGGCTTTGAATGTAATGTCCTGCCTGACCTTGCGGTGGGCGGACCGCCACGCCAAAGACGATTACCGGTCGGCGGCGGCCTATGCCCAGGAGGCGCTGAGGTCGGGGCGTTCCGTCTGGTGGAATGCGGCCGAGCAAGGCGCCATTTACTACCGCGTCCCCCTGGGTCCCGGCGGCGCAGAGTTCCTGATGAATCCCACCCCTGGCGACCTCGAGGGCCGTTCCCGGCCGGATGTGGTCATTGCTTCCAAGCCGGATGTGTATGACGTGCAGGGCAGCCTGGCCCAATGGCTGGCGGCCGGGGGTTACGTTTCCGTGCGCCGATGGCCCGCTTTTGAGGTTTGGGAGCGCAAAATCCGGTAAGCCGGCGCAAAAGGCTTTCCTTTTGAAGCTGAATTTGGTATGAACAATCTCCGATCGCTGGCTGTCAGCTAGAAAAGCAAGATGAACAAACAGAAGTGGATTCTGCTGGGCGTCGCCCTGGTTTTGATGGGGGGCACGGCCGGTTTGCTGGCGCATTTGCAGAGCAGCCAGAAGCTGGGGGCGCCGGGGGTCCGGACGACGCCCATCGAGGGGTCCATTCGGTTGCGGGTCGAGGTGCCGGAGCGGGTGGGAGGGTATGAATCCGAATGGGTGGAGGTGGATGAAGTGACTTTGGGGACGCTGCCGGCGGACACCAGTTTTGGCCAGCGGCGCTACACGGCGCCGGACGGGTTTTGGACCCTGATGAATGTGGTGTTGATGGGCCGGGACCGCAGCAGCCTGCACAAGCCGCAGTTTTGTTTAACCGGGCAGGGCTGGAACATAGACGCCAATGCTTCGCTGGAGGACAAGGTGGTCATTGAAAGACCCCATCGGTACGAGATGCCGATTGTGCGGCTGGTGGCCAGCAAACAGTTGGAGAACCAGGGCCAGTCCACGCTGGCGCGGGGCGTCTATGTCTATTGGTTTGTGGCGGATGATGCGGTAAGCGCCAGCGTGTCGGGGCTCGAGCGAATGTGGCTGATGGCCAGCCGCCTGATCCGGACGGGGATTTTGCAGCGATGGGCGTATGTGAGTTGTTTCTCGGTGTGCGAGCCGGGCCAGGAGGAGGCCACCTACCAGCGGCTGAAGCAGTTCGTCGCGGCGGTGGTGCCGGACCTGCACCTGGCCCCCGGCACAAGTCAAACCGCTTCAGCTCCCACGCCATGAGCCTGTTGTGGAGTGAGATTTCCCGAGGAGAAGGCCCGCCGCGCGGCCGGGTCACGGGGGGTATGCCGACCAGAACGGAGTGAATCATGCTGCGTCGCGACCGCCTCATCCGGATGCAAATCCACCAACTGCTGGACGCGTGCATTTTCGCGGTCAGCTTCTGGCTGGCGTACGCCCTGCGGTCCAACCCCGACATCATTGATTTGTTCAGCCTGAAGCCGGTGGTGCCGTTCGAGGGGTACGTGTGGCTTTACCTGATCTTGATCCCGGCGGCGCCCATGGTGCTGGAGGCGCAGGGATTCTACAACCGGCCGATGCTGTGCTCGCGGCGGGTGACGGCGTGGCTGTTGTTCAAGAGCTGCGCCCTGCTGGCGCTGGGGCTGGTGCTGGCGCTGTTCCTGTTTCGGGCCGACATGGCCCGGTGGGTGATCATCTGGTTCGGCGCCATCAGCTTTGGGTTGATGTTTCTCAAGGAGGAACTCCTGCTGCAGCTTTTTCAGAGCAACGTGGTTTCCAGCCAGTATCGGCGGCGGTTTGTGCTGGTGGGCACCAGCGAAGAAACGGCGCGCATGCGGCAGGAACTCCGGACCAAGGCCCCGGGAGCGATCGAAGTGCTGGCGGAGCTGGACCTGAACCAGACGCCGTTGCAGGGGCTGGTGGACTTGCTCCATGAGCACTCGGTCAACGGGGTGATCATCAATGCGCGGGGTTCGTACTTTGACCAGGTCGAATCGGCCATTCGGGCCTGCGAGCTGGAGGGGGTGGAGGTGTGGCTGCTGGCGGACTTTTTCAAGACGCAGATTTCGCGGACGAGCTTCGATGATTTTCACGGGCGGCCGGTGCTGGTTTTTAGCTCGACGCCCGAGACGTCGTGGCAGGGGGTGGTCAAGCAGGTGCTGGACTTTACGCTGGCGCTGGTGATGCTGGTGGCGCTGCTGCCGCTGCTGCTGTTGATCGCCCTCCTGATCAAGATTACCTCGCCCGGCCCGGTGCTGTTCCGCCAGCAACGCTCGGGTCTCAACGGCCGGCCCTTTACCATTTACAAATTCCGCACCATGGTGACCAACGCCGAGCAGCTCAAACATGAGCTCGAGGCCATGAACGAGATGACCGGCCCGGTGTTTAAGGTGACCAATGATCCCCGGATCACGCCGCTGGGCCGCATTCTGCGGAAGTTCAGCCTCGACGAATTCCCCCAGTTGATCAACGTCCTGCGGGGGGAGATGAGCCTGGTCGGGCCGCGTCCGCTGCCGGTGGACGAGGTCAAGCGCTTCAACGACCTGGCGCATCGGCGCCGGTTGAGCGTGAAGCCCGGGCTGACGTGCCTGTGGCAGATCAGCGGCCGCAACAACGTGCGCGATTTCAAGGACTGGGTGCGGCTGGACCTCGAGTACATTGACAACTGGTCCATCTGGCTTGACTTGAAGATTCTGCTCAGAACCGTGCCGGTGGTGCTGGCGGGAACGGGGGCGAAATGAGTTGAGGACCCTCCGGCGGGGGCGGGGCGGGGAGGAGGCGGGAGAAAACCACAGCCCTTGCTTTGACAACGCCGACCCGGTGTGTTCCCCTGAGCCAACTGATTCATGAAACCAACAGGCAAGCTCAAAGCGGCCCGGCTCAGACCGGGCGCGGAACGTCCGACCAGCGTGGTCACCGGCGCGGCCGGTTTTCTGGGGTCGCATCTGACCGACCTGTTGCTGGCGCGCGGCCACCGCGTGATCGGCATTGACAATTTTGTCACCGGGCGCGTGGACAACATTGCGCACCTGGGCGGCCATCCGCATTTCAAATTCATCCAGCAGGACGTGACCGAGTTCATTTTTCTGGATGGGCCGGTGGATTATGTCTGGCACTTCGCCTCGCCGGCCAGTCCGATTGACTACCTCGAGCTGCCGATTCAAACGCTGAAGGTGGGCTCGCTGGGGACGCACAAGGCGCTGGGGCTGGCGAAGCTGAAGCAAGCCCGGTTTTTGCTGGCTTCGACCTCGGAGGTTTACGGGGATCCGGAGGTGCATCCGCAAACGGAGGACTACTGGGGTCACGTGAACCCGATCGGGCCGCGCGGCTGTTACGACGAGGCCAAGCGCTTTGCGGAAGCCTTGACCATCGCTTATCGGAACGAGCACAAAGTGCAGACGCGAATTGTGCGCATCTTCAACACCTACGGACCGCGAATGCGAATCAATGATGGCCGGGTGGTGCCCGCCTTTATCAGCCAGGCGCTCAAGAACCAGCCCGTGACGGTCTTCGGGCGAGGGCGGCAGACTCGCAGCTTTTGTTATGTGTCGGATTTAATCGAGGGCATCTACCGGCTGATGATGAGCGACTACGACCTGCCGGTGAACATCGGCAACCCGGCGGAGATGACCGTGCTGCAGTTTGCGCGGGAGATCATTCGCGCCACGGGTTCGCGCAGCCGCATCGTGTTCAAGCCGCTGCCGCAGGACGATCCGAAGCAGCGCCAGCCCGACATCACCCGGGCCCGAAGCATCCTGGGCTGGGAGCCCAAAGTGCAGTTGACGGAAGGACTGCGCAGCACCATCGAGTATTTTCGGGAGCAGCTTGGCGCGCCGCGCCGGGGAGGGCGGGTGCGTTAATTTCACGCCTAAGGCGTGGAATTCACGCTTTTCGGGGACGGGGACACGCGAAAAATCGTGGAAAATCACACTGGCACCGGCCCTGCTTGAAAAAGGGAGGTGCGGAAATGTGATGTGCGCGGTGTGTGAGAGGCGAGTCGCGGGGGTGGGGTGGTGGGGAAGAGGATCACTTGCCGGGCCGGGAATTTCCCTTGGTTGAGCGAATTTTTCTGGTTTGCTATTGACCGGGTGATTTAATTTTCGTAACCAGCATGGGCTGCCCGAACGCGGACATTCCCTTGGCAGCGGAAATTGTGCCGGCCGGAAAGGCCACAACATGAGATGTTGAATTCGAAATCATTTCTCGCGGTTGATTTTGGGGCGGGCAGCCTCAAGCTGGCGGAGTTCGAGGTGAACGAGGCCGGGGGCCTGCGCCTGAAGCAATATGCGGTCAAGCCGCTGGGGGCGCAGGGCGCCCAGGAAAGCACGCGCGAAGCCACCGTGCTCAAGGCGCTGCAGGAAATCATCGCCGAGCGGGGGATCAAGTCCAAGGTGGTCAATGTCTGCGCGCCCGGATTTCACGTTTTCTCCAAGTTTGTCAAACTGCCTCCGGTGGATGCGGGGAAGGTCAAGCAGATCATCGAATATGAGGCGCGGCAGAATGTGCCGTTCCCGCTCGAGGAGGTGGTCTGGGACTACCAGATTTTGGGGACGGCGGCGGGGGGCGAGCTGGAGGTGCTGCTGGTGGCGATCAAGGCCGACATTGTCGAGGGCCTGTTCCGGATCACGGAAACCAGCGGGCTGCACCTGCAACTGACGGATGTGTCGCCGGCCGCGTTGTGCAACGCGTTTCGGTACAATTATGGGGAGCTGGAGGACTGCACGATGCTGCTGGACATCGGGGCCAAGACCAGCAACCTGCTGTTTTTCGAGAAGGGCAAGATGTATGCGCGCAGCATCAACCTGGGCGCCAACTCGATCACGCAGGACTTCGCCAACGAATCGAAGCTGAAATACGACGTGGCGGAGAAGTTGAAGATTGACGAGGGGTTTGTGAGTCTGGGCGGCGCCTACGAGGAGCCGGAGAACCCGCACCAGGCGGCGATTTCCAAAATCGCGCGCCAGTTCATGACGCGGCTGCACATCCAGGTGAACCAGACCCTGCAGTTTTACCGCGGCCAGCAGGGCGGCTCGGCGCCGGTGCGCCTGTTTTTGTCGGGCGGCGCGTCGGTCATGCCGTACACGGCGCAGTTCTTCGCCGAAAAGCTCAACGTGCCGGTCGAGTACTTCAATCCGCTCCGGAACGTCCAGATTGACCCTTCGATCAACCTCGAGGAGCTGGCGCGGGTGGCGCATTCGCTGGGCGAGGTCGTCGGGCTGGGCCTGCGCAACCTGGCGCACTGTCCGGTCGAGCTGAACCTGATGCCGGCCAGCACGCTCAAATGGCAGAGTTTCAACCAGAAGAAGCCCTACTTCATCGCCTCGGTGTTCAGCCTGGTGCTGGTGATCGCGGCGGTGGGCTTGCTCTTTGACAAGCTGGCCAAGCTGAAGAACGACGCGCTCGAGGCGGTGCATCGCGAGGTGCAGCCCAAACAGGTCAAATCCGAGCAATTCAAGCGGGCGTACAACGAGCTGAAACGAATCAAGGCCGACGCCGATCAGCTCAGCGAATGGCTCAACGACCGGTTTTATTGGGCCGACGTTCTGAGCGAGCTGCGGCAGGTGCTGATCCGGGTGCAGTCGGGTCTGGAGGCCAAGCTCCGCGCGGACGCGGGCGTATGGATCGAGCAGTTTATCACCACCGCGCCGGCGGCGAGCCCCGACACGATGGGATTCAACGTGGGGATTCCCGAGATGCCCAGCCGCACGCCGGAGGACCTCGCGGCGCTGTCGGCCGAGCAGGAGATGTTCCGGCGGCGCTATGGCCTGCCCGGAGGGCGGGGACCGGTGGTCCCGCCGGCCGAGATGCCCTCGGTGCCGACGCCGGAGATGCCGGCTCCGCCGCCGATGGAGATGCCGATGGACCCGAACAACCCCATGGCGCCGGATGCGACCGGCATGGCGGCGGGGACGACGGGCAACACGAACGAGATTTCGACGGTGACCATCACTTTCCGCGCCATCAGCCTGACCCGGGTTTCGCCCTCGGCGAACACGGAGACGGCCTTCGCGGTGCTGAACGAGATCCGCAACAGCCCGCTGTTTGATCCCGGCAAGGAGACCGATTTCACGGGGAATATCAGCAATGAGGAACCGCCGGGCACCTTCACCTTTTCGATCAAAGCCAAGCTGAAGCGCCCGATGAAGCTGTAAGTATGTCCTGGATCAAACGCAATCTCTACTTCTTCATCGGCAGCATTGTTGCCGTGGTGTTGATGGGCCTGGCCGGCTTCTACCTGTACTCGAAGTGGCAGCTCAACAACGAGATCATGGAAAAGCTCAACCAGGACTACGCCGAGCTGCAGCGGTTGAACCAGGAGAATCCCCACCCCGGGTCGGGTCAGGTGGACAACATCAAGGCGGCCAAACAGCAGCAGGAGCAGTTGCGGCAGTTGGTGCAGAAAATCCGCGAGCATTTTGAGCGCATCCCGGCCATCCCGGACCTGGGCACCAACGTGACCAGCCAGGAATACAAGAGCGCGCTGGACCGGACGATTGCCCAACTGCAGCGCGACGCCACCAACGCGAGCGTCATCCTGCCGCCGGATTACAGCTTCTCCTTCACCGCCCAGCGGCCGCGGGTCACGTTCGCGCCCGGCAGCCTCGAGCCCCTGTCGGTGCAATTGGGCGAGGTCAAGGCGATTTGTGACATCCTCTTCAAAGCGAAGATCAACTCGCTGGACAACATTCGCCGCGTGCGGGTTTCGCCCGACGACGCCAACGGGCCGCAAACGGAGTATCTGCTTAAACAGAGCGTGACCAATGACCTGGCGATTCTGACCCCGTACGAATTCACCTTCCGGTGTTTCAGCACGGAGCTGGCGGCGGTGCTGGAGGGGTTGGGAGCGTCGCGGCACGGGTTTCTGGTCAAGAGCTTGAACGTGGAGCCGGCGGTCACGACCACGCCGGGGAGTGAGTTCATGCCCGGCGTCCCGACGGCGTTCAATCCGATTGAGGCGCCGGCGGCCATGATGGCGCCCCCGCCCACGCCGGTGAATCCGCTGGCGCGCGGCGCCGGCCGGTACGGCGCCGAGGCCGAAAGCGCCGCCGCCTTTGCCCGCCGCTATGGTCCCGCCCGCGGCGGGCCCGAGGGGATGCCAGGCGGAGGTGCGGCAGCGGGCGGAATCCCCCTGCGGCCGTTGACCCCGACCACGCCAGGGATGACCCCTGCTCCGGGCTATGCAGTCCCGCCGGTGGCGCCGGGGTATCGCGCGGGCCAGCCAGCGCCGGCAGCGCGCGGCGGGCTGCCAACGGTGCTGGACGAAAAGCAACTGAAAGTCACCCTGAACGTGGATGTGGTGAAACTGCTTCCTCCCAAGTAAGATGGATTTTCTCAAGAAACATTACGAGAAGCTGATATTGGGCGTCGTGCTGGTGGGGCTGGCGGTGGCAGTGGCGGCCCTGCCGTTCAAGGTCGCCAGCGACAAACAAGCGCTCGAAGACACCCGCAACAGCCTGATTTTCCCCAAGGTCAAGGAGTTGACCAACCTGGACCTGACCCTTGCGGAAACGGCGCTCAAGCGCGCCGCGACGCCGCCCCGCCTGGACTTCGGCGCCCCCAACCGCTTGTTCAACCCGATGCCGTGGCAGAAGACCGCCGACGACCGGATTGTGCCGGTGGACAAGGTGGGGCCCGCGGCCGCGGTGGTGACCAACCTGGTGCCGCTCTATTTCCGGCTGACGCTCGATTCGGTCACCGTTTCGGATACGGGCGCGCGGTATGTCATCGGCGTGCAGCGGGAGGCGGCCGCCAACCCGCGGGAACGGGGCAAGCGCCAGACTTATTGCACGGCGGAGTCGAAGAACGACATCTTCAGCGTCGTCGAGGTGAAGGGCAAGCCGGAGGACCCCACGCAGATCATCCTGCGACTGAATGACACGGGGGAACAGGTTGCCATCAGCAAAGACAAGCCGTATGAGCGGATCGAAGGATGGATGGCGGACATTCGGTATGATCCGGAAAAGAAGGTGTGGGCCAGCCGCCGGGTCGGCGCCACCTTGGGATTTAACAACGAAGAGTACAATATCGTTGCCATCAATCGCGATGAAGTTGTACTTTCCGCCAAGTCGAACGGTAAGAAATGGACGATCAAAACCAGTCTGTAATCCGGGCTCTGATGAGTTATTGAGTTAGAACGCTTTAAAGATTTTACCACGCAAGCCAACCCATGATCAAAGCAGCCACGATTTCACTTGGTCTAACCCTCTTGTTTTGCACCGCCCCGCTGGCGTTCGCTCAAACGGGCCAGGAGGCCGCCGTCAACGAGGCCGTCTATCGCCAGGCCAACCGCATCACCTTGCGGCAGAAGCTGGTGGCGGCGCAGTCGGCGCTCGAGCGGCGCGACTACCCCGCCGCGGCCAAGCTGTACGACGATGCCTGGGAGCTGGTCCTCAAGATCGGCTCGGGCGTGGACGAGGAGGCCCGGCAGACCCGGGCCGGGCTGGCCGCTGCGCGGATGGAGCTGGCGCAAAAGGCGCAGAACCGGCGCGATTACCGCGAAGCCAACACCCAGATTGCCGACGTGCTGCGGGTGGACCCGTCCAACGCCGACGCGATCGCCTTCAAACGGCAGAACGACAAGCTGCTGGCCGAGCAGCGCGGCAAGGTTCCCAGTCCCGAGGTGCAGAACCAGGCCAAGAGCATTGCCGAGGAAAAAGTCAGCGCCGCAACGCTGGTGCAGGACGGCCGGATGCTGTGGGAAGCGGGCAAACTGGACGAGGCGGAAGCAAAGTTGAAGAAGGCCGTGACGATTGATCCGCAGAATCAAGGAGCCTATTACTATTTGAACCTTGTGCGCGAGGCGCGTTTCAACGTGGCCCTGCACAAGCGGGATGTGGCCTCCCGTCAAAGCATGGTGGAGGTCGAGCAGGCCTGGGAGACCCCGCCGCGGCGCGAACTGCTGCCGGTGCCCAATCCCTACGCGCGAACCAACCTCATCCACACCAGCAAGGGCCGGCAGGCGATTGCCAGCAAACTGGACCGCATTCGCCTGGACTCCGTCAAGTATGACGGCCTGCCGCTGGGCGAGGTGATCGTCAATTTGAACGACGAGGCCAGGCGCCGCGACCCCGAAAAGCGGGGCGTCAATTTCCTGATCAATCCCAACGCTGCGGCGTCCGTGGCCACCACGGCGGCCACGCAAACCGGGCTGGTGGACCCCACCACCGGTTTGCCGCTGCCGTCGGCCGCGCCGAGCGAACCGGTGGATATGAGCGCCATCAGCATCAAGATTAATCCGCCGCTGACCGATGTGCGGCTGGCGGACGTGCTGGACGCCATCATCAAGGTGGCGGACCATCCGATCAAATACTCCATCGAGGATTACGCGGTGGTCTTCTCCGCGAAGGGAGCGGAAACCGCGCCGCTGCATGTGCGGATCATCAAGGTGGACCCCAACACGTTTGTCCAAGGCTTGGAAAGTGTGATGGGCATGCCGTTTGGCGCGGTGTCCACCAGTAGCGGCGGCGGCGGCGGCGGCGGCTATGGGGGTGGCGGCGGCGGCTATGGGGGTGGCGGCGGCTATGGCGGCGGTTACGGCAGCATGACCACCGTGCCGCGCGTCATGGTGGCCGGTGGCGGCTATGGCGGCGGCGGCTACGGAGGGGGCGGCGGCATTGGCGGTGTGGGCGGCTTTGGCGGCGGCGGTGGGGGCGGCGGCATCCAGGGGGTGACGCGCACCAATGAAATGTCCGGCGTGCACGCCATGGTCCGGCAATTCTTCCTCACCATGGGGGTGGACCTCAATCCGCCCAAGAGCATTTTCTTCAATGACCGCGAAGGGACGCTGATTGTGCGGGCGACGCAGGAGGACATTGACATTATCGAATCGGCAGTCCAAGTGCTCAACATCGCGCCGCCGCAGGTTCATATCAAAGCCAAGTTCGTTGAGATTACGCAGAACGACAACCGGGCGCTGGGCTTTGACTGGTATCTGGGCAACATCCTGATGAAGAACGGTTCGATGGCGTTGTCTGGCGGCAGCGCTCCTTCCTATGCCGGCGCGCCCAGTGAGGCCAACCCGAACGGATTCTTCCCCGGCACCTCGCCAATCAACACGATCCAGCCCAGCGGCTCGGATGGCAGTGTCTTCAACAGCCAGGGCGGGTTTGGCGACATGAACGTGCCGACGCTGGCGACGTTCACGGGCATCCTGACCGATCCGCAGTTCCGGGTGGTGCTCAAGGCCTTGGAAAGCCGGTCGGGCACGGACCTGTTGAACGAAGCGTCGGTGACGACCCTGAGCGGCCGGCAGACGCAGATTCAGGTGGTCGAGTTGAAGACCATCGTCACCGGAACGGACGTGGGCGCGACGGGAGGCAACGTGGGGGCCGCGAACGCGGCCGGTATCGGTGGCACGACGATTGTCAACAGCACGCCGACGGTGAACTATCCGACCGAAGTGCAGCCGTTTGGTCCAACGCTGGACGTCATTCCTTATGTCTCCGCGGACGGTTACACCATCCAGATGACCCTGATCCCGACGGTGACGGAGTTTCTCGGCTACGACCTCGAGACGGCCAAGGAGTTCGTGCCGCAGGCGCAGGCGGTCAGCGGTTCGGGCATCGGGGTGCCGATTACGGCGCAGTTGCCGCTGCCGATGTTCCGGCTGCGGGCCGTGACGACCAGCGTGATCGTGTGGGACGGCCAGACGGTGGTGCTGGGCGGTCTGCTTTCGGAGACCGTCAGCAAGGTCAAGGACAAGCTGCCGATGCTCGGCGACCTGCCGTTGGTGGGGCGGTTGTTCCGCAGTGAATCCAGCACCTCGGCCAAGAAGAACCTCATGATCTTTGTCACCCCGACCATTATTGACCCGGCGGGCAACCGGTATCATTCCGAGGACGAGATGCCGTTTGCCCAGAGCGCAATCCCGCTGCAAAAGCCGTTCGTCCCGGTGGCGCAGTAATGGGGAAGGGGCTGGTGTCGGATGGCGTTGCGCTGAAAGCCGGGCGGGGGCCGGCGGTGTCAGGCCCTTCCGCCCGGGTTCAAGTTGACTGTGTGAAAACCATTTAAACTTTATGTCATTGTCGCTGTTGATCCGGAAAGTCGCGGGGGCGTGGGTGGCGCTGGCCTGCGTGGCGCCCGCGCTGACGCTGGCGCAGAGCACGGCCTATTTTACCAATGGAAGCGAATACGCCATCGTGGGAGCGCTGCCCGGCGACCAGACCTTCGCCCAAGCCAGCCTCGCCGCGCAAGGCGGCTTCCTGGTTTGGGAGGATAACGGCGCGGACGGCAAGGGACTGGGCATCCTGGGCGTGGGATTGGACAGCAATCTGCAGGCGGTGCAATCGCCGTTTCGCGTCAACCAGGTGACAGAGGGGGACCAGGAAAAGCCGCGAGTGGCGTTGCTGGCTTACGGCGGCGCAGCCTTCGTCTGGCAGGGGGGCAAACAGGGGCTGCAACACATTTACGCGCGGTTTCTGACCGCGAGCAACACCTGGCAGGGCGGGGATGTGCTGGTGAGCACGCCGACGAACCGGTTCCAGCGCCAGCCGGCGATCACGGCCTTGCGGGACGGCAACGCGGCGGTTGTGTGGGCGAGCTACAACCAGGCGGCCACCAACAGCCTCTTTGACGTGTACGGGCAGATTCTGTCCCCTGCGGGGGCCAAAGTCGGCGCCCAGTTCCGGGTCAACCAGGCCATCGCGCTGAATCAGCGAAATCCGGCCATCGCCACGCTCCAGGACGGCGGGTTCGTCGTGGTTTGGGTTTCGGAGGGAACCACCAACGAGACGAGCATTCTTGCGCGGCGGTACACCAGCTACGGCGCCGCGATCACCGGCGAGTTTCAAGTCAACACCGCGACCAACCTTTGCGCCGAGCCGGCGGTGGTGGCGACGGCCGACGGCGGGTTTCTGGTTGCCTGGAGTCAAAAAAATCCGACGGATATCACCAAC
>Ga0116147_1004094_pt1 | contig 13281 bp, 11 predicted proteins | sample AD_JPNHG3_MetaG_FD_89749 | JGI IMG/M metagenome (GOLD analysis project Ga0116147, IMG submission 89749) | Active sludge microbial communities of municipal wastewater-treating anaerobic digesters from Japan - AD_JPNHG3_MetaG | ecosystem: Engineered > Bioreactor > Anaerobic > Digestate | place...
AAGCAAAGTTCCATATATGACTCTAGGAAGTTCATTCTTGGGTGATGATTTTATGGATCGTGTTGATGTTGATATAAGTGGGATGGAAGATTATATCAATGCTAATGGAACTAAAATCGGTTTAAAAGCTGAAGAAAGAGTTGTATCTTTTGAATGTGAAGAACCACAAAAAATGCATACAAGAAAAGAAGAAGGGATGACAATTATTATCAGACCTTCTGGGGTTGAATTTAAATTTGATACAACAGATGAGAATGCATTTTTCAATAAGTACTATACTTCAAGGTTTATGACCGATGGTTTATTAGCCAAGAATAAGTATAAGTTTGTTAATGAAAAGAAAGATATTGTTGAAGTTCCAACTGTGTCAATTAATGAATTAACAAATATAACAAATGTTTATATTCCTGATGATGCTCAAAAACAAGCATCACGCCCATGTAAATTTTTCTTTAGCAAAAATAGATTAGGTGTTAAAGGTGTAGATACATCAATGAAATTAGGCGTTGATGATTCAACAACATTATTAAATGACTTAAATTCAAATGCAGAATTTGCTCTATTGGATAAAAGTAGTTTGAAATACTATAGCCCTTTAAATGTAGCTATGCCATGTGAACAGCTTGGTGATACATTTGAGATGCAACTACTAGTTGAAAGAACAGCCGATGAAGATGTTTTAAAAAATATCTTATTTAAACTTTATGATATTTATCATGATGAAACGTTCAGTGCTGAAATTGGTAAAGCAATATTATTTATAGTAGAGTCACTAAAAGACTCAAGTTATTTTGAAAAGTATTCAATAAATCAATTAAGCAAATATAATAGTGTTGATGAACAAATTGATTTGTTATTGAAGATGAATTCTTCATTTAAAGGTAATTCTGATTGGAATGAATATTTTAAGACAATTGGTTTTGATTTAGTTACAAATAGTATAAAAGAAATCCGTCTTGATAACATGATTTATAAGAACACAGTTTTAACTCCATTTAAGAATGAACTAAAGATTGTTGCTCAAGATTATATAAAGATGTTTGCTGAGCCAGTATTAAGTGAAGACCAAGATTTAGTTTATCAAGCTTTAGAAACTGCAGGATTTGAAACAAATCAAATTCTAGGCGTTGTCAATGTAGTTGAAACTTATATGGATAAGATTCTTAATGATGAAAGTATATCTGCTGATACGAGTCTTGCTGATAAGTTTAGAACAGTTTCATCTAACCTTTGGAACCTTAATGATATGTTAGGGATTGAAAGTTATTCTGAATATACATTAAATGAAGATTTTAATGTTGATGAGTTCTTTAATTCTTATAGCACTTTAAAGACTGCAATAAAATCAATTGAAAAGTATTCAAAATTTGCTCAGGATAAATACAATAACATGAATAAGTATTTAGAAATCTATGAGCCAATCCATGAATTACTAGCAATTGAAAGAGAAGCTTCATCACATCCAGATAAAATTACAAAGAAATATATTGATGATTATATTTCAAAAGGTAGATTCAAAAATGCAATTTGTGAATTATCAGTTAAACTTCAATATGATTTAAGAGAATTATTAAAGGCTGATGATAAGACTGAAGCATTCGAATTAATTAATATGGCAGAACAAGAGAAACTAATTGATAGCAAAAAATGTTCTTCATTACATAAACTTCGTAAGATTAGAAATGGATTCCAACATCCTGAAAACGAACAAATTCAATATACAAAAGCTGATATTGAAGAATGGAGAGATATAGTATTTGAAATAGGAGGTAGCAAATGAGTCAACAAGTACAAATTGATTACAAGCATATAGCATGTCAATGCAATACTGTATGTAATATGGCAGAGCAAAGATTAAAAGAATTAGATGAAATGCTTAGCCAAATTGAAAATACAGCAACACGATTATTAAATGACCAAACAGAAAGTTTGAAAGCAGCCATTGATAGAGAAAAAGAAGCTTTAATCAAACAAATTAAAGTTGTTAGAGATAAAGCTGATGAAGATGCTAAGATGGGTGTTGTTCATACCAATAACCATGATGTAAGATATGCCCATAGAGATGATACAATAAATGCTGCTAAGAATTTGGAAGATATGGTTAATACTTTATCTTCTCAAAAGCTAATTGAATTTCAATCATTACTTGACAATCTTCTTAAAGAAAGCTCAAATGATGCCTATAGAAAGTTATTAGAAAGAACTAAAGGTAATGTTTCAATTGATGAACAAACACAAAAAATATTAAATTCCATCCAAGATGAAGTTTTAAGGCAATTTACATATTTAGCGTATATTAAGGATAATACACTTTCAGGTGATGCATTGATTAAAGCTGGAAAAACATTAATGGAAGAATCTCTTAATTCAACATATGAGTCAAGAATGGCTTCTGAAGAAGAAAGAATTCGCAAAGAACTTGAAGCTGCAAGAGTAGATAAGGATATCATCTCTAAGGTTGTATCTAAAAAAGAAGGAACTGCAAAAGAAAGATTATCTCAAATGCAAGCTCAAGCTACGACAGAAGTTATCGGTGAAACTGTTAGACAACAATCTTTAAAAGTAATCATGAAGGCTGTTGCTGATAGGGGCTTTATTGTTGATAAGAAAAATATTAAAATAAATAGAGAGACTAACGAAGTTCATATGGTTGCAATGAAAGCAAGCGGTGAGCGTGCTGATTTTAAAATATATATGGATGGTAAGTTCATTTATGATTTCCATCATGGATATAAAGGCCAAGCTTGCCAAAAGGATATAGAACCATTTATGAAAGATTTAGAAGATGTATATGGAATTCATGTTACTAAATCTCAAGAGATTTGGAGTAATCCAGATAAGATTTCTACTATGAAATATCAAGCAATGAACACAAATAAGAATAAGGGGTGATAATTGATGGCATTAAGTACAACTTTTAACAGACTTAAAAGAGAAATAGGCATCAAGAAATGCGTTATTATTGATGGTAATGTTGGTGATGTTTATTTAAATGAGAAAAAACAAATTGTCGATTTAAAGCAATACCTAATGGATATGCTTAAGTCAATGAATTATGATGATGTTCTTTATTGGGACAGAGTTGATGGTGTAGACGGTGATGTTTCTAGATTAACAGTTACTGATGAAGTAGAAGTTGATGGTGAAGCTTATTCTTTTGATGATGAAGAAGATAATAATGCTGATGAAGAAAAAACAGGTAGTGGATTATTTAAAACTCCTGCTGAAATCTTTAATATTATCTTTAAAAATCTTAAGAAGCCTAACCGTAAGATTGCTTTCGTATTAAACTGGGCTGATTATCTATTTACTGCTGGAGGTCAATTACCACCAGACGAAAGAGAACTATTAACTATTTTAGGGAAAGCAATCAAAGATAAGAAAGTTGAATATTTAAACTCAGAAGTTAATGAAAGCTCAATTATTCTTATTACAAGTAAAGTTGCAATGTTCCCAATTTCTTTCTATCAAGGTAATCCAGAAGTTTCTTGTTTAACACTTTCAAAACCCGATAGAGAAGAAAGAGAAAAGATGCTTGAAAAAATCGAATCTGGATTTGAAGTTAAACTTAAACCAGGTGAGACTTTATTAACTTGTGATAAGAAAAATGAATATGTGGATATGATGGATGACTTCACAAATCGTGAAATCGTGCAAATGGCTAGACTTTCTAGAAAAGAAGGTAAAATGCCTTTTGAACAACTATATTTATTATTTAAGTATGGTGAAAAGGATAACCCTTGGGAAAAACTAGACTATAAAGCTGTAAAAGATATTAAGAAGATTTTAGGTGAAAGAGTTGTAGGCCAAGAAGAAGCAATTGCAAAAATTGAAAAGGTTGTTGTAAAAGCTTATATGGGCTTAACTGGAATCCATAAATCTTCAAGTAGATCTGCACCTAAAGGAGTATTATTCTTTGTAGGTCCTACTGGTGTAGGTAAAACAGAACTTTCCAAAGCATTAGCTAAGTTCTTATTTGGCGATGAACAAGCATGTATTAGATTTGACATGTCTGAGTATGCTCAAGAGAATAGCGACCAAAAGCTAATAGGAGCACCTCCAGGATATGTAGGATACGAAGAAGGTGGACAACTAACTAATGCAGTTAGAGAAAAACCATTCAGCATTATCCTATTTGACGAAATAGAAAAGGCTGCAAAACCTAATCCAAGAATTCTAGATATATTCCTACAAATTCTTGAAGATGGTCGTTTGACTGATTCTAAAGGTGAAACAGTTTATTTCAGTGAGAGTGTAATTATCTTTACATCTAACTTAGGTGCATCTGAAGTATCATCAAGTGGATCTAATGAAGATATAGCAGAAGAGTTTATTAAGATTGTTAAAAACTATTTTGATAACGAAATTAAGCGTCCAGAGATACTTGGGCGTATTGGCTATAGCAACATTGTTCCATTTAACTTTATCAGAGATAAAGAATTCAGCATTAAGATTGCTAAATCTAAATTACGTCCTGTTCAAAAAGCAATCCTTGAAAAATATCGTATTGACTTAGAATTTGAAGATGAATTGAAGTTTATCAATTATATTTTAGGTGGTGCAGATAGTAGCAAGGGTGGACGTGACATCTTAAATGCTATTAATGATAAGTTATTAGATGAACTAGCAATGTTTATGTTTGAAAATAAGCAAGACTTAAGTTCATTCAAAGGTGCAAAGATTCTTGTTAAGACTGGTAATGATAGTCTAGAATTTAGTTTTGAAAATGATTAAATTTAATGTTGCAAGTATCAATTGCTGTACTGAAATAGAAGGACCAAATAAAAGATTAACAATATGGTTTCAGGGTTGCATGCTTCACTGTAAAGGTTGTTGCAATCCTGGATACCAACCATTAGAGCCTAGAAATATCATTTCATTAGAGAATCTATTAAAAATAATTAATGATTCAAAAGAAAAATATGGTATCGAAGGAGTAACATATTCTGGTGGTGAGCCTACATTACAACAAAATCTTCCAGTTTTGACTAAAGAAATACATAAGCTAGGACTTGGAGTCATTTCATTTACTGGAAGGAAATACGAAGAAGTATCTGATGTTTTAGATGGTTGTGATGTTGTACTTGATGGCCCTTATATAGAAGAACAAAGAGAACACGTAAGAAAAGTTCTAGGATCTGCAAATCAAAGAATAATCATTCTTTCAGATAGATATCCTAACTGTGAAGAATGGTTTTTTAATAATGCATCAAAAGAAGTTGAAATAAATGTTGGTGAATATATTATCGCTAACGGTGATGCAATATTGTAAGAAGTTTAAATAAGGGTGATTAAAATGATTTTTGATGATTTCGTTTCAAAATTAGGAAAAAAGTATGAGGAAGATTTCAAGTTGATATGTGATTCTTCAGAGTATAATAACAAAAAAATGCTGGATTTAACACTATCTATACATCAATACATACAAGCATCATCTGAAGCAATTTATTACTATTTTCTAAGAAGAAAAGATGAAAATATTGAATATGATAAACGAGTAAATATGGAAAATGGTACAGATGTTGATATATCATGTAATATAGCAAACTATAGAATTAATCTTGAAGTAAAAACGCCTGAATTGTTTGAAAATACTTCAAAAAATAAAGAAGGAATGATTTATGGGCATTTGAACCATAGATATCCTGATGATATGATTACAAAAGAAGATGTTGACAAAGAAATGAAAGAAATTGTCAGTTATGTTCAAGGTAAAGCAGCTATAAAAAAAATGGATGATAATAAATTAAAGGATTATTTGGTTGGTTGTAATGATAAGGTTATTCCTAGTGATGAATCAACCATTAATGTTCTTTTGATTTGTTTGGATTCATCAACTATGGGTTCCTTTCTATCGTATATTTTGAACAAGTATACTGGATTGTTTTCAAATAATCCATTTGTTCCTGCAAAAGAGTATGAGAAGGTTGATTATATAATACTTTCAAATTGTGTTGAAGCACATCTCGATTCAAAATTTAAGTTTAATGTTTGGGATGCAAGTAATTACATTAATTTTGTTATTCCTAATTACAATAAAAAAATAATTAAGGAGAAAAAAGATTTATTAAACAATATTTTCAATGATTCTTTTGATGATTATTGTAAAAAACGTAATGGATTAATGTGTTGCGAAGGAAATAATCTTGGTGATGAATTTGCTTTCTCAAATTATTTAGCAGAAGATAAAAATCTTTGTTTTTGCCAAAATCATGATAAAAGAAAATACTAAGTCACATCTGTCACGTCAGTCACGTGTCACTTAGTATATATATCTAAAAATATAGGGTTAGAGGGTGCACCTTTATCTATAGAGGGTGCATTGTATTAACAAAACTTACCTTTCACATAAAAGTATGATTAGGTTAATACCAAAAAGGTGTTGACCTTTTTACTTTTTATAGGGATTTTATGCTTAAAATGACACTTTTCTTGATATTTCTGCAATAAAATCAGCAGTAGAGGTCAATAATGGTAAAAATCCACCTTTCAGTCTTATAACGGATAATTTAAAAATAAATAAATCGTTAAACTACTACTTATTATAGAAGAATTAAAATATTTGAATTTATATGCTAGAAATAGTGTGACAAACGTGACAAGCTATAATATTTGACTTAAAAACGATAAAAAAGATGGTAATATTACCATCTTTTTGCATCGGTATAAATTTATCTTTCGGAGGTTGAGAACCGCCAAAAATCTCAAAAACTGAGTTATGTCTAACCCATGTCCAATTTTCCGGAATATCAAAAGGCAAATCCTCTAGTTTGACCGGTTCTTGATTTCCTATCTTCTCATAATAGCAATTATGGTTTATATAAAATTATTCTACGAGTAGACAAAAACGCAAAAAAGTGCTATACTTATATCAAATTTATGAGTCGAGGAATAAATCGTATGTCATATAAAGATGCAATAAAAAAATTAAGAAAGAAAATGTTACTTACTCAAGAGGAATTCGGACAGTTATTTGGTGTCGCCTTTTCAACTGTTAATCGTTGGGAAAGTGGTAAGTTTGAACCTACGATGAAAATCAAAAGAGAACTAGCACCTTATTTTGAAAAATATAATATTCAAATAGAAGATTAAAGGAGAACACCAAAATGAATGATTTAGTATCTTTATCAGAACTTTTTGATAAAAGAATTTATAGAATACCGGACTACCAAAGAGGTTATGCATGGACAACTAATCAATTAGAAGATTTTTGGGATGATTTAAATAATTTAACTGAAGATAGATTCCATTATACCGGTATGCTTTCTTTAAAATTATTAGGGAAAGATGTATGGGATAACTGGGACGAAGAAAGATGGATTATTAGAGACAAGGGTTATAATGCTTTTCATGTAGTTGACGGTCAACAGAGATTAACAACTTTCGTCATTCTTGTAAGTTCAATAATTAAATGCGCTTCAAGTAATGATATTTTATATTTAAATAGTGATGATATTGAAGATATAAAAAGTAGATATATAGTGGAATTTAAAAAGCCGGAAAAATTACTTAGTGCTTATAAATTTGGATATGAATCTGATAATCCTAGTTTTGAATATTTGAGATACGAGATTTTAGGTGAAAGTCAATCTAAAACATTGTTAGAAACTTTTTATACTTTAAATCTTGAAAACGCAAAAAAATATTTTGATGAAAAAGTTGCAGAACTTTATAAAAATAAAGGATTAGACGAACTTGAATCATTGTTTAGAAAATTAGTTAACAGAATGCATTTTAATATTCATTACATTGATGATGATTTTGATGTGTTTGTTGCTTTTGAAACGATGAACAATCGAGGCAAAAAGCTTTCAAATCTTGAAATATTAAAGAATAGACTTATCTATTTGACTACAATTTACCCGGATGTGATTTCTAAAGATGAAAAAGATAGTTTAAGAAAGAAAATAAATGAAGCTTGGAAAGAAGTATATTATCAACTTGGTAGAAATAAGAATAATCCTTTAAATGATGATGAGTATTTAAGAAATCATTAGTCTTTATTCTTTAAATATTCTAGAAATACAGGTGACGACTATATTGATTTCTTACTTGGTGATTACTTTAATGCAAAAGCAGTTTATGGATTAAAGCGCAAAATAAAAACAGTTATTGAAAATGATACAATTGAAGACATTGAGGAAGAAAATAATAAAACTTATGAAATTAATGAAACAGATGGAATTTTAGTTCCTAGTGAAATTAAATCATATGTTGAAAGTTTGATGTCTGTGGCTCAATATTGGTATTATTCTTTTAATCCTGAAGAAAATAAAGAGTTTACTGCTGATGAGATAAAATGGATTCTTAAACTTAATCGTATAGGAATTAACTATTATAGAACTTTAGTAGTCGCATCCTTCTTAAATAAGGAAGTTTCATCCGAACAAAGAGTTGAATTATTTAAGATAATAGAGAAATCGTTGTTTGTATTTTTCCGTATGGCAAGATGGCAAGCAAGTTATCAAAGTACAGTAGCTTACAATTTTGCAAGAGAATTAATGAAGGGTGAAAAATCAATAGACGATATAATTTCCGCATTAAACGAGAAGTTTGATAACGTTAAAAAAGAGGCAGTTGATACTTTTATTACTAAAGTTCAAGGCTTGTTTAAAAACCATAACGGATTTTATAGTTGGTCGGATTTGAGATACTTCCTATTTGAATATGAAATGAAGCTTTATGATGAAACGCATGTCCAAAAATTAAGTGATTGGAATAGCTTTACAAAAAGTGAAAAGGACAAAATTTCTATTGAACATATTTTTCCACAAAGTCCTACAAAATTTTATTGGCGCAATCAATTTAGAGATTATACAAACGAAGAATATCATTATTTAGCTAACTCACTTGGTAATTTGCTAGCATTAAGCCAAAGCGTTAACTCAGCGCTACAAAATGACGAGTTTGAAGATAAAAAGAACTCTAACGGGAAACGTAAACGTGGTTATTCAAATGGTTCACATTCTGAAGTTGAGGTTTCTCATTATGCGGATTGGACGCCGGAAACCATAAAAGATAGAGGCTTGAAACTATTATCATTTATGGAAAATAGATGGAGCATAGAATTTGAAGAAGACTCAAAATTAAAAATTCTTGGCTTGGAATTTATGATGAATCTAAGGAATGTTACGCCCGAATTAAAAATTGACGACTTATCAAAATTTAATGATGTAGAAGATAAAGGAATTTTGAGAGATACTATTACATCTTCAATACTAGATATTATAGAGCAAAAGGAAAAAGAAGGCATTTTATATGCCTTAAGTAGTGATAAAGCTCATATAAGATTTAGCGGGAAATCTATGCGAAAAGCAGTAGGATTATTAGGCAATGGAGACTGGAGTAAGATAAAAGATCTTGTTGCTTATGAAATTTATAATACTAAGGATGAGGGAGTAGGATTAATTATTTATATTGGACCATCAAATAATCAAGAAGCAAGGAAAAAATGGCACAATTTTGCTCTTAATACAAATTTACTTGGAGGAAAATATAAGACAGTTAAATCCAAATGGGATCCGATGAATGAGGCATTTGTATTTGCAAAATCAAGAAGTGAATATGATTCAGACAAAAACTATGCTAATGTCACTTTATCATCGTTGAATAGTTTCTTTGATAATATCTTTCCTTTGATTGAGGATGCGTTTGAAAACGCCCCAATGGATGAAAATGACGAAGTTTATAAAACTAATTTAAAATCAATTGATGAGAAAGATATTGACGGTTTTTTAATCAAAAAGAATCCAGAAATAATTAATATTTATCAAAGTATAATAAATGGTATCAGCAATAAAATAGATAATTTTAGCATTATTGCTAGACCTAATTACTTGGTATTAAAAAATAATGTAGACAAAAATATTTGCGAATTTCATTTTTTGAGGAATAAGCTTCAAATCACGACAAAAGAGCCAAAAGCTGATTACTTGAAAATTGGAAAAAAACTTCCGGACAATTACTTATGGACATTGAATTATCAAATTGATGCTTTACCAGAATGTGATACAAAACTTTTTATAGAAGCAATTTTGGATGTTTTAGACAATTAGAGGACTGGATATGAGACGTTTATCGGTATTTCTTTTATTCTCAATCTTTATTTTAACTTTAGCATCTTGCTCTAATAAAAATACAGAACCAATAGCAAATTACTATACAATAACATTTAATACTGACGGTGGCTCTTCTATAGATTCTCAGAGTATAAAGGAAAATGACAAAGTTGTTAGACCTATAAATCCAATTAGAAATGGTTACGATTTTGCCAATTGGTACTTTGATGACGAGGAGTATGATTTTGATTTGCCGGTTAACAGCGATTTATCTCGATATGCTAAATGGAATATCAAAACATATCAAATTACTTATGACTTGAACGGTGGCAATATCAATTTAAAAAATCCGACAGAATACACAGTTGAAACTGAAGATATTACTTTAAAAGAGCCGTATAAAGAAGGATATGTGTTTTATGGCTGGTATTTTCAAGATGAAAGAATAACAACTATTTCAAAGGGTTCTACCGGAGATATGTCCCTTATTGCGAAATGGAATCCAAAGATTTATGAAATCGAATACAATTTAAATGGTGGCATAAATAATCCTGATAATCCAATTAGTTATACAGTTTTATCTGATACTATTGTTTTATTAGAACCAACTAAAGAAGGTTTCACATTTGATGGCTGGTATGTAAACCCTATGTTTGTAGGTAACCGAGTTTGTGAAATCAAGTCCGGTTCATATGGCGACAAAGCTTTATTTGCAAAATGGGTTGAAGATTGATTAACAGTTTTTTGTAGAAATTAAGAAAAGAAAGTTCCGACTTTATGCTCAGGGCTAGAGGTTTGTAAATTACTAAAACGTGTTAAATATATCGAGTAGAAAGGAGATAAAATTAAGGTGAATAGAATAACTAAAAAAGAAAGTAGTAATGCAAGACAATATGCAATTGAAATTTTAAATTATTTGCAAAACAATTTAGCAGCAAAATATATATTTTCTTATAAATTAGTCGGTTCAGCTGTATGGAATACAATTTTACGTGATAAAGAAGATTATTTTGATATTGACTATCAAATATTATTAACGAAGAATTCTAAAGGTGATTTGTCTAATGCAACAAAAATTAAAAACGATTTCTTTAATTGTTTAAATAATTACTTTAAAAATAAAAAATATATAAAAGTTGAAAACTCTACAACAGCGATTACACTAATCAACACGGTTGAAAAATATTCAATTGACTTTGTAATTATAAAAACTTTTCCTGATAACAATTTAATTATTAGAAGGAATAATAAAAAGCAATCAAGTATAAATGAGTTCACATGGAATGAACTGAAAAAATTTAATAATGCATACGAAAAGATGGATTTGTTGTCTTCGGCAGAAAAATCGGATTTAATTGAGAATCACGTACTACCAAGAAAAGCAAGAGAAAAATTGAAAAACGATGGTGATCCAACAAAGAAATCATCGTGTGAAATTCTTATAGAGGAGATTAATAATTATGTCTCTAGAAAATTTAATAATTGACTACGACGAAAATAAAGAAGAAATCTTACATTGGACTAAGTTAAAAGGCGAATATAGATATGTGGATGTTGTTCAGTTTTTAACCAAGCAAAAAATCCAATGTTCTTGGGCTAATGTTACTTATTATATTAAATACGACAAGAGAATTTTGATTAATTCGTTCAAATATATTGTTTTTTTGGAAGAATTATACAAATCATTCATTAGTCAACATACTGATATTGAAATTAAAAGAATTATAAACTATGAATTTAAAGAAGCCTTGAATGGTTTTATTTCAATCGAAACACAAAATCAATATGATGACATGGATGTTGTTTTGCTTAAAAATGAAATAAAGACAATAAATTCATTTAGAAATAGAGTGGTGCATAATAAAATGTTGTTAAATCATTCTTATAATGGGAAATCATTAGAAGAAGTTCTAAATATATTTATTAAGATTTTGCCTAAATCATATAGATCAGGTTATATCAATGATATGAACAGCTGTTCAAAAAATATTACAAGCAATTTATGGCATATTGAGTTGGAGGAATTGAAAAATGAAATTATTTAACGAATTATTAACAACAAGATTTTTAACTCTTGAAAGAAATATTAAATCGAAAAGCAATTCTTTTTATGATTCATTTTTAGATTTGCTTGAAGCAACGATTAAATACTTTCTTGATGAAAATAATATTGCATATGATGATTCCAGAACATGTGGTTTTCTTATAAAAGAGCAAACCATAAAAGCTTTTTTAATAGATGAATTGAAGTTAGATGATTATACCTACAATAAACTTCCGGATTATATTAAAAAATGCAACGACCATAAACACAAAAAGGAAAAATGTCTTGGTGTAGAAAGTATTATCAATTATTTAAAAGTTTACTTTAATTTAATCAATTATTATCTCGACTACATAAAAGGCATAAGAATCGAATTTGATGCAAACTATTTTTCATCTATTTACGGCGAAACTGAAAGACTAAATAATGAATACAAGACTGAAGTAGCTAAACTTCGTGATGAATTAAAAGAAGCTTATGAAAGTGCAAAACTATCCGAACAAGATATTGAACAGTATAAAAATCTAATTTCTATTAAGGATATTGAACTATTAAATCTTGACGAACAAAATCAACAACTACAAGCTCAAATCAGTATATTGAAAGACATTAAGTTAAATTCAATGGAGGAAAAACTTAATAAAACCATCGATATGCTCAATAATATGCAAGATTATTTAATTGAAAATAGAATCATTGCAAGAAGAACATCAAGGCTTATTGATGGCAGAGATATTTCTGATGATGAATTAAAAGCTGAAAGATTAAAATTGGAAGCGATAAAGAACGGACAGCAATAAGTCTGTTTTCGATAGATTAAATTCTTTAGAGCAACAAAGTGCTGCTGCGCTTGCTCAAAATGAAGAAATAATAAATTTATTAAATGATATAAAATCCAAGCCTACAACTCAATCATCTGTACAGCCAACTGTTCCTGTTAAGACTCAAGTATCTGAACAGGAGATTTTAAGAAAATTTGTTAAAGAATCTAAAAAAGAACATTTTTGGTTTGGACCCTCGAAGGATTTTTATAGGTCTAAGAACATTTTAAACATCGTATGCATAGCATTGATTATTGTAGCAATAATTTCGACAATACTTACCAGTACAGCGTTTAAAATGTATTCAACATTCACATTATTTGAAAATATATGGACTATTTTTGTTTGCATTATCCTT
>Ga0116147_1004097_pt1 | contig 13275 bp, 6 predicted proteins | sample AD_JPNHG3_MetaG_FD_89749 | JGI IMG/M metagenome (GOLD analysis project Ga0116147, IMG submission 89749) | Active sludge microbial communities of municipal wastewater-treating anaerobic digesters from Japan - AD_JPNHG3_MetaG | ecosystem: Engineered > Bioreactor > Anaerobic > Digestate | place...
CCGATGACGCCAACACAGTTTCCCTCCTCCACTTCGATGAGGCCGATGGTTCCACCTATACCAAGGACTCCGCTGCCAACTGGACAATAGATGGAGCCGCGCAGTTCTACGATGAAACGGGCAAAGTATGGACTGCCTCCGGCAATGCACAGCTTGATACAGCACAGTATAAATGGACGGCAAGCGGGTTGTTTGATGGAAGCGGGGATTATATCACAACTCCAGATTCAGATGACTGGTATCTTGACAGTGACTTTACAATAGATTGCTGGGTAAGGCTAAATGGATCGCCTGGAACATCTGGCTCTGAATATCAGATTGTAGGTCAACATCAATGGGTAGGTGGTGCAGATGACTGGGTCTTGGAGCTTGATAATGTAGGTGTTCTGCTTTTTTGGGGTGGCACAACAATTCAAAAGGCATATTCATGGTCAACAGGGGTTTGGTATCATATAGCAGTAACACGTAATGGAACCGATCTAAGAATATTTGTTGATGGAACTCAAATAGGAACAACTGCGACTTTAGCGGGAGGAGTATCATCTTCTGTTGTTTTAAGCGTAGGTGCTGATTGTGATGGAGATAAAACACTTTTTAACGGATGGATCGAAGAACTCCGCATCTCCAAAGGTATCGCCAGATGGACTTCCAACTTCACTCCGCCTACTGAGGAATACAGCAGTATCTCTTATGTTGATCCAGGTGGCATAGATAGTTATGTCGTTTCTTGTCTGCACTTTCAAAATCATGCTTGGAGTTTTTATGGTGGAGCTTACATAGATTCTTCGAATCCTAAGTTTGGATATGCAAGCGCATATTTTAATGGAACTAATAGTTACATTAGTGCTCCATCGTATAGGACTCCTGACTTCGGATATAGAGATTTTACTGTTGATTTTTGGGTCTGCTTTAAAACTGTAGCAACAAGTGGATTAATCTCCACTGGTGGAACAAGTGGCGGTCTTTATATTAAGTATGAATCCTCTAAACTGTATGCGAATGCTGTAAGTTCTGATCCAAATGATCTGTCTATTGTAGTAGATTGGACTCCAACTGTTGATACATGGTATCATATTGCTTTAACGCGACAGCACTATGATCATTATCTTTTTATTGATGGAGTGGTTGTCGGAAACGATTCGACTACAAATCCTATCACAGATTATTCTGATTCATTTGTGCTGGGAAGAGATGGCGGATCAGATACTAATTACCTTAATGGTTGGATAGATGAGCTGAGAGTTATCACAGGATACGCAAAGTGGATTGATAACTTTACACCACCAACTGCGGCGACTACTAATCCAGTTTATGATTATGATTACACTAAGAGCCTGCTACACTTTGAGGGGGTCGATACCAGTACTGCGATATTAGACAGTACTCTTAAAAGAAGTTGGACTGCGTATGGTAACGCACAGATTGATTCTTCCCAGAAGAAGTTTCTTACTTCGAGCTTGTTGCTTGATGGAAGTGGAGACTATATTAAGACTAATGCTTCAAGCGATTTTGACTTCGGTTCTGATGACTTCACCATAGATTTTTGGCTTCGCAGAGATGGAGACGTTAATGATTATGGAGGAATTGTAGCGGGTGTTTCTACTTCTGATGATGGCTGGAATCTAAGTTTTGGCAGTACTGCAGGATCGAGTAAAAATAAGGTACGCTTTTGTCATCCAAATAGTTCTTGGGGTCCAAAGATTGTATCTGATACTATTATTTCGGATGCTACATGGACACACATAGCCTTAGTTCGCTATGGTGACACTATTACCCTCTATCAGGATGGAACAAGTGTTGGAAGCGTGGACTGTACCGGATGGACAGTAAATAGTTCTGGAACTGGTGTTGTAGTAGGTAGATTTTATACTGACTCTGACTCGGATTATTTTAATGGTTGGATAGACGAACTTCGAATCTCAAAGGGAATTGCCAGATGGACTACTGACTTTACTCCTCCTACGTCAGAATACTATTATCTCGAAACAGAGTACCTTCTTCATTTTGTAGGCGATCACGGAAATACTTATGTAAAAGACTCTGCTGTTTATTGGTTAAGGGATTATACTTCTAACTTTTACGATGAAATTGGCAAAGTATGGACTCCTCATGGAGGAGTTTGGCTTAGGACTGATTCATATAAGTGGATTGCGAGTGCTGAATTTGATGGTAGTGATGATTATATAAGTGCAGATAATAGTGGTGACTGGAACTTTGGAACTAATGACTTTACTATTGATTTTTGGGTGCGTAGGAATGGTGACATTAACGACTACGGAGGTGTAATATCAGGGACATCAAATTCTGACAATGGATGGAATCTGAGTTTTGGTTCTACAGCAGGATCAAACAAGAATAAGTTGCTATTCTGTCATCCTTCAGGTTCATGGGGACCTAAGATTGTATCGGGTGTAGTTCTTCCAGACACTACTTGGACACACATAGCCTTGGTTCGTTATGGAAATACTATAACGATGTATCAGGGAGGAATTCGTGTTGGTTATGTTGATTGTACTGGATGGACAGTAAACAGTTCTGGGACTGGTGTTGTTATTGGTAGGTATTATACTAACGCAAGTTCTAATTATTTTAATGGAAAGCTTGATGAGGTACGCATATCTAAGGGAATAGCTCGATGGACAACAGAGTTTGTTCCACCTACTGCTGAGTATGATATAGTATCTCATGAATACGAAGCTTCTCTTGATGAAGATTTGATTGCGTGTGAAATATTAGACACGAACAGAGCCGAGATAGACGGGCAGCTTGCTATAAGTGATGCCTTTCCATTGACTTTACCTGTTAATGTAACATTTGATCTTGAAATTCTTGATTCTGCTAATGCTATACGAGGTGTTCATAGCAGTATAGATTCTGCTATTAATAGTGATGTAGCATTGTCTGAATTTGCTGTGAAGTCAGTTTCCATTGCAGCTTCCAGTACAGTTAACTCTTTAATGTATTTAGGATCTGTCGTGGGATCTTCCTGTGAGGCGTATACTCCTTCTTTCAGTTTGAGTGCACGAACAGGTAACAATAGCTACTTATCTACTACCATGCCTGTACTTAGTTGTAGTGGCTACACAGGATCTGTTCTTTCTGCGACGGCTCCTTTGTTCAGACTTATAGCAAAGACAGGAATTGGTAGCAGGCTGCAAGCAACGATGCCCTTTCCTACTGTCGTCGGGAATGCAGGGATTGTTGCTAATTTGAGTACTAATGCACCAGTAATGAGGTGCCAAAGTGCGACAGGAGCCAGGTTGTTATGCAATTCTGCTCTTTTTACTTGTAATGCCAGCACACTTCCGATTGGAAGAAGCGGAAGATTGGAGTCCAATGCTCCTGTGTTTATTATAACAGCTGATGGAAAGGCAGACATTGTTTGTCGACTTTCTTCTGTTCTTAATGTGTGGTCTGTGGTTGCGGTTGGAAAGATTCCTTCGTGCGGAGTCGTTGATACTACTCTGTTACCATTTCTACTTAGTGCGAGAGCCACAATAGATGATCCAACAATAACCTATGATATACTATGGTATGAAAAACTTGGAATAGTAGGATACGGACGAAATTCACAAGCTTTTGCTACTTTGACTGGTGCAGGTACAAACGCATGAATAGTTTAGGTCTTTGCTTAAATATGGTTAATAATGCTGCTACTCAGTATTCAGGGCTACACTTTACTGATCTTGCAGTCATAAACGGAGAAATTATCGGAAGCAGTACATCTGGAATGTTTAAGTTGAGTGGAGATACAGATGCCGGCAAGGACATAAGTGCTGACTTTAAACTGTTTTCCACTAATCTTGGAATTCCTAATGAGAAGCGGATAAGGAACTTTACAATTTACGGACAGACGGCTGGAAACCTTATTATCTATCCTGTAGCAGATGATGATGAGGGAGAGGTACACGAAATTGAAGCACTTCCATCAAACTTCAGCAGAAAGCATGTAGTCTTTGTTAATAGAGATAATCAGGGGGCAGCACTCAGTATTCGAATATGCAATAAAAATTCTGCTTATTTTTTGATTGACAGTATCGACATTCTTCCTGTCATACTGGGTACACGAATATAAATGAGATTGGTTCAAAATTTGAAATAATCTGATATGGCTGAAACAGTTTTTAAAAAGTATAGTGGAAATCTTGTTGATTCTATGAATCTGACTGGTTTTGCAAATATGCAAAATAAAATCATGCTTGATCACATGCACCTCGGAGAACTGGATCAGTATAGACGCTGGGCGTTTTTGGATACTGATGTTAGTGTAGTCAGTAATAATGTGTTTGGTAAATCTACAATTTCTATTACTGCGCCAGTAGAGCGCGAACAGCCAGTTAAAATAACGAGTACTCTTCTTGTTAAGAACAGAAAAATTTTGTTTGGGTTTTGGCTTCGTGATAGGATATGTTTTAGGGACGATGCGTTGGCAGATGAATTTGAACAATCAGCAGTCTGTGCACCTATAAATGGTGAAGTTGCTTACTTTGATGACGATATTTACTGCATTGTTAACTATACAATGGGATCAAAGAGTTTAATGTGTTATGACTATAGTGATGCGCAGAAGTATAATAAGCCATTACCTGATGCTGTAATATATGTTTCGTGTATTCCAACAAGGTATGCTTATGTTCGGTACGAAGATTTCGGATACGGAGTATATTTATATGACGTAGACGATACTCAAATATTAAATGTGCCATACAGTGGAAATTATTATATTCCTTGTGCATGGCTAAGTTCTAAAGCGTTATACATTTGTGTAAATGACATGAGTGTAGTATCAAATAAGACATATATTGAGAAGTACGACACTGATGGATCATATATTGGTGCTACTGACGAGTATGAAACAGATGATATTGCGCAGCAAGTCGCTGCCAGTGATACAGTATGTGCCTGCATGCATCAAAGTGGTGTAGTTCGCATATACTCTGCTGATCTTGAGTACTTAGCATCTTATAGTGGTCCTGGCGAATTTCCTGGTATATATCAACTTGTTGGAAACATAGATAATGACATATATATTTGGAAGTGTGAGTATTCAAGTGGTGTTTATATTGCTGTGTTGTCTACTGTTTCAAAAGATGGCAAATTGATATATGCCTCTCCAGAAGTACAGTATAGTAGTTATCAGGACACTTCCTATGGAGAGGCATATGTAAACGAATTATCTGTTGGCTATTCGGAGGTACCAAATGAGTAAACATACTTCCCAGTACATTCCAATTCTTGCTCCAGGAATTGACGATGGATTGGAATTAGCTTCGAGTCTTGTTACTGCAAAGTTTGCAGAAACATTGTCCTTCGCGCAAAATGCTTGGAGCTCATTATCAAGTGTAATAACCAGTCTCGGAATTATTGTTGACAGCTTCTCTCTTGAATGGGATAAGATTTCTGTTGAGGATGAAACTGAGACTATTGTTACGGAAGTTATGGGATCGCGGCCTTCCTACACTCCACCTGTTCCTCCTGCAGAACTAACAACTCCAACTATTGCAGCATCCAGTGGAGGGACACTGCCAAGTGCTCCAACTCCGAGTGCTGCAGCTCCTTCAAGAGCATCAGTAGTAAAGCCAAATCCTGTAGAGGCTCCCGATGCACCGGACTTTGATCTCAACAGTTATATAAGTGCGGTACAGAAAGTGGCATTACCGCAGATGCAAAATGTGTATCAAGGATTTTCTGTAACTCATAATTATGCTATTGATGAAGTTAAGTCAACTTTAGCCTCTGTATTATCTCTTGTTCTTAGTCGCGATGTGGTTGCTAACATAGAAGGCGCAATCTTTGAAAGGATGCAAAGTCGACAGGAACAAAAGAACGCAGAAATGTATTATGAGGCAGAAAACTATTTTGCTTCGAGGGGATTTACCCTCCCCCCTGGAACCTTAAGCGGTAAACTTAATGATATAGTTATTGCCATCTCCAAGAATAATGTTGATATGCAGCGAGATGCTGTTGTCGAACAGGCCAAGTGGACTCAGAGTATTGCACAAGTTGCAATTTCTGAAGCTTGGAAAGCAGCAGCAGGACTTTTAGACGCGGATGCCAGAGCAGTTTCGATCTTAAACAAAGATGTCTATGATAAGTATTTGGCTGAGCTTGAAGCGACAAAGGCTCTTATTCAAAGAGAGATTGGTGCACTTGATGGGGCCTATAAAAACGTAGCTTCTTTGCTTCAGAGATATGCATCCGTTGTTCAAGCACACGGTAACGCTGTACAAGCCTATGGTTATGAGGCTCAGATGTATGGCCAAGATGTGCAGGCCTTTAGTCAGGATGTTCAGTTGTATGGTCATGCAGTACAGGCTGATGCCAATGCTGTCCAAGCATACGGACATGGTGTTCAGGCCTATGGCTATGAACAGCAAAAGTTTGGGCATGATGTGCAGTTGCAAGGTGTGATTGCTCAACTTTATGGACATCAAGTTCAGGACTATGGACATAAGGTTCAGAAGTTTGCCGTTGACATGCAGAAGTATGGACATGATATTCAGTTGTATGAGCAAGACGTTAAGCTTGGTGCGATAAAAGCTGAGGGCGCGGCCAAAAACAATGATTTTAAAGTAAGGTTAGCTATTGCGCAAGCTGAAATAAATCTCAAGCAGGCAGAGTTAAATATACGAGAATTAGAACGAACCTTTGCAACAAAGGTTGTTGCAAGTGATGCTGCGACAAAAGCGATCTCTCAAATCTGTGCATCTGCTCTATCAGCTACTAATGCATCTACCGCAGTTAGCTTTAGTGCGGGAGCCTCCTCCAGTGCGGGTTCTTCTGTTTCGAGCAATTTCTATGATGGCGACTCGTATCAGGAAAGCAACATTCAAGAAGTACGGCTTTCGACGTCGCAGTCGTAGTGGCATAAACATAATTATTGGAGGAAATTATGATAACTGATAACATACACACTTGGGATCAAGAAAGGTTTGATAAACTTCTTGATCAGGCACTTCAGTCTGGTTATGCAAGTCGTGAAAGAATGCTTAATCAAAAAGATACAGAATTGGCACAACACCGTTGGGTTAATGAAGCAAGATTTGGTCCTCAGGGATTAGAAGAACGTGTAGCAACCATGCGTTTTGGGCCTGGGGGTCTTGAAGAACGACTTGGAAGACTTCAGTTTGGTGGGCTTCCTGAATTGAGAAATATTGAGGCGACCGCACTTGAAAAAGTGCTTCCTTACGCTCTCAGTGAAAAATTGTACGGAGTTCACAGAGCCTATTATGATGCGATGGATACCAGAAATAGGTACATAAAGAACTGGCTTTCGCAGCTTACAAATAATACTAATATTAGTGCAGCTAAACCTTCAATGATGAGTACCACTGTTAATACTCCTTCTGGAAATCTTACTAAGAATACTAATGAGCCCGTAGAATTTTCTCTGAATACAATGGGAAATCCTCTATACAATGTCAACGATGATCAGGGAGTGGCGAAACCGAACAACAGCACTCTTAGTCCGTTAGAAAGAATCAACAGGATTAACACGAGTAATATGTTCTAATGTGGGAGTATAGAAATGTCTATCCTATCTGCTTTACTGACTCCTTATAGTGGTGATTCAGAAGCGCGAAGAGAGGCGCGCCTCGAGGAACTTAGAGCTTATAAGCTAAAGGAAGAGCAAGAAAAGTTTCTTTCGGATCCCTCTAACGTAGAAAAGATTCTCTCTCATTGGGCGCACCAATCTCTTCCTGAAGTGAAGGCGGCAAAAATTGCGCTGGGAGCACCGCTCGATAAGATTGAGAGAGCGATACCAGAAGATGATCCTCGAAAGGGACTTGCTAAGAGTATCTTGTTGAACTCCAGTAACATCATAGTAAGTAATCCTACTGAGCATCCCGTGGTATCTCTAGCAAAAGCGTATGCAGAGAAGTTGAACGAAGCTAATAAGGATAACAAACTCTACAAGTATATTTTTGAAAAGGAAGCTGCGCTTACTGGTTCTGGAGCTGCTCCAACTCCAGGTTACGAGCAATACAAAAAAGCTGTAATGGAGCAGCATGAAAAGGATACTGATTTTATTCGGAATCCTTTACCTGCAATGGGTTTTGGTGCTCTTTTGCAGGGTGGCGCTGAGTTAGCAGGAAAACTTGGATGGTCTGGAGCAGCAAGAATGGCTGGACGAGTTCTCTCTGTGGTTCCCCATCCAGTTGCACGTATTGCGGGAGTTGCTTTAATGGCAGTACCTACCGGGTTCGTTGAGGATGTACTTAGCTACCCAATAAGAAAATCACAATGGGCAGCAGCTAATCCCATCAAGTCTATCCTTGTACAGCTCGGTATAGGCGGCGGTGTTTATGCTGGAATAGAGAAAGGAATTGGCAAGGGCCTCGCTACATACGCAGAAAAGTCCAAGTTGTTTGAGAAGGCTGGACTTGACGTTATGAACGAACCAAGCATTGCTAATATGTCGGAATACTTAGATGCGCGCGGGGCACTTTTCAAGAAGGAGTACGAACTCGAGAGAGCCGCTGAAAAGGCTCGTGCGTTTAGAGAAAGTATGCCGGGTGTCGAGGCTCCTCTTGGAGAGGCTGTCGCGGGAGTTGCCACCCCAAGGGCTTGGGGGTCTTCCATTGATGCTGTATTGTATGGAACGAAGGATAAGGTTATTGACAGGACTCTACAAGAAGCTGATAATAGATTTATAGTTGATCTCGTCAGCAAGGGGGTTGATCCTGAAGAGGCTGTGAAGCGTGTTAAAAACTTTGCTTTCTTGAGGGAGCAGGGTATTGCAGACATGGCAAGGGAGGCCGAAAGGCAGATAGCAGAAAAAACAAGGTCTGCGGAGTTTGGCCGCCTGTTCATGGAAAGAATGAAGCTCAATCCGGATGCTGATCCTGCCACCATCGCAAAGCAGATAAAAGAAGAGCAGGATATAGTGCAATCTCTTATTGGAACAGATGTTAAGAGCGTGTTTGAGAATCGTGCACCTTCTCTAACCGCCTCAACCTTAGCGAGTCGAGCAAACGTAATTCCGAAGATAGAGAGTCAGTTGGATGATCTTGAAAAGCAGACCCGCATATATCTTAATAATGGAGGGTTTACTCGGGAGTCTGTAGAAGAGATCTCTAACAGGTTAGCAATTGGAAACTTGGACGATCAGCAGGCACTTAAAGCGCTGGATGATCTTGAACTTGGGAAGCGTCAGGGGTTACTCACTGAAAGTGAAAAGGTGCAGTACGCACAACCTATCCTCGACGGTATCAAGGCAACTAAGCCTAATCTCCTCTCTGATCCGAGGATTATGTCCCACGAGTGGGATGTTATTGTGAACCATCTCACTACAGAAAAAGTTCCTAACAAGAATGTGATAGCCAGAGCTAAAGAGCTGCTTGACAATCCAGAGTTTCACAAGATGATGGTTAGACAAGATGTCAAGCAGATTGATAGAATATCAAACATGCTCTATGGATACAATCCACTTGACGAAACAAGACTTGCTATGAACAGAGATCTTGCAGCAGGAATGACTCCTGATCAGTTCTTTGCAAAATATGGCAATCTTGGCAAATTCTTAGTGGGCGGTGCGGTTGCGGCGAGTGTAGGTATACTCCCTCCTTTATCTACACCATCAGAAGCCTCAATCCGCATCGACCCACTTGCTAAATATATAGGGGAGAATATCTCGAAGAGCGAGATGATGAAGAAGATCTATGACATGGGCCTGCACTCTCCTATTACCTCACAATATCGAGTCGAGAAGTTCCAGCAGTCGCTTAACTTTGTTCCTGAGCTTTCTTTCATTGCAAGACAGCACAAGCTAAATCCTATTCTTAACAGCATAATGTCGCCAGGTGCTAAGGCGCAGTTCTACTTTAAGACTGGACTTAGTCCAGAGCCTATTTTAGCATCTAAGACCATAGCAGCTGGTAACAACACGCAGGCTATGCTTAATGTAGCAAGTAATATACTTGAGAACATACCCAGGCAAACAGATGAAATTAGAGAGTTTATGAAACCACTTCTTGGGTATCAAGAAAAATTGGCAGAATATGGAGCTCTCAATGAACAGAAGCAGCTGTTTGATAAAATACTGAGCGGGAAGTATAAAACAAGAGAGTCTGGCGGACAAACTACAGAGGCAGCTTCACTGAGTCGTCGAATAAAGTCTGGTAAGCTGGATGAAGAAGACCTTGCCATGATTGATGATTTCACGGCGCAACGGGATGCTATTGCATCCAAACTTGATGAATACAAGGATGTTATCTCTAACTACCAGACTGAATGGCAAAAGCGAGTAAGAGTGCTGGCAGAAAGGTATCCATCTACAAGAGTATTCTTTGCATCGGAAGGAATTGGACTTGATCCAGCTGATCCTTGGGTTGCTAAGTATCTCACACACGAAGAGGCTGTTGCTGCGTCGCGAATTAAGGAAATGATGCAGCAGCAAAAACAGCGATCAATAGAAGCTGGAATGGATGTTATTGATAGTAAGGATTATATGCACTATGCATTTCATCCAGACTCTGATCTTTCAAGGCTTGATACTATAGTTAAGAATGTTTCACTGGAACACGGCGGTGGCATCCAGATGGCCAAATATCATACTCGATCAAAGGACGCTCTTCCTCTGATGCCAGATGCTCATTACGCACTGCAAAGGTATATTCCAGACTCCAACATGAGAATCGAGATGGCGGACTTCTGGAAAGAGTGGGAGCCCTTCCTGGAGAAGGCAAGAAGAGCGGGGTATGATGGGGTTGCTGACTATCTTGATAGACTGAAGAAGGCATTTGCTCCTGCTGATTTGAGTGGTGGATTGAACAAATGGGCTAATAGATACCAGTTATATGAGGTGGCGAGACTGCTTTCTTTGAGTCCTTCAGTTGGATTTAAGCACGGAATGAAAGTTTTGAGCAACATATCGCTTGGTGGTATAAACGCTATCAAAAATATACCAGAAGCTGCTGTTGCTGTCAAGGATCTCAATGTCTCTAACTTACTACGAGAGCAGCCTGCAAATCTGAGATCTGATCTTCTTAAGGCCTTTATTGGCGGAAGAAATATGTATGCTATTGCTAATGATATTGTTCCTTATCAAGTTCCATTATCTGCTATTGATGTTGGACTTGGAAAGTTCACGGAAAATACAAATCAGATAATCAACACAGTTGAAAAGCTTGACCGTGGTATCTCAATGCTTTCTTCTATTGAAATGGCAGCGAAGCGTGGTATGACTCCCGGACAGGCTGCATATTTGGTATATGATACAATTCTTAAAGCGAACTTTATGTCTGGAATACATAACCCATCATGGCTTAGAGATCCAAAAGTAAGAGCGCTGCTTTTATTCCAGGGAACACCGTTCAAGATTTGGGAGCAGCGTCTTATAACTGCGTATAAAGGTGGATTGGCAATAAAAGAAGGGTTAAATACGTTATACAATAAACTAAAGCAAGACATTAAAGAAGGTGAGATAAGAATGAAGTATGGCATTATTAAAGATGCCTTCGCTGCAAGCAGGGATGTTAATGGGAACTCCTATGCTGGACAGCTCATGAGAATGCTACTTACACTTGGAACAGTTGGAATCGGTGGCAAAGAGCTTCTAGGAGTTAGCTTTATGGATCAGATACTGCATCCGCCTTTCTTGAAGTTACATGAGCAATCAGCCAGTCTTGCTGTCAATCCTATAATGAGCGCGGCTCTTGGAACACTGATGAGTAAGGATGATGAGACAAATGCTTTTATTGAATTCTTAGGAAAGTGGCTTCCTAACTGGGGAGCTCCTGCTATTGTAAACAAGGTTAACAGATTAACAAAACAAGATATTCCTGAGATATACAGAGATAGTAAACTTCAGTACTTCTTTGGGGTTCCTTCTTGGGCAAATGAGGATTAACGAGAATGGTCAAATTTTTTGACCGTTCTGAAACGGAAATGGTTGGCAAGAATTGTCAAAAATTTTGACCCATCTTAAAAAGAAATGGAGGTTTAGTTATGATCAAGTTGCGAAACACTAACACAGTCTCTATCTCGACCGGAACTATTACTGCTGGCGGATCATACACTACCGAAGCTTTCGACTGTCAAGAATTGGAAGGTTATTTTTCTTTGCAGTGGACTGTTACGGGAGATGGAACTATGAAGGCCGAAGTACTTTCGTCCAATGATGGAGTTAACTTCTCTGATGTGAATCCTGATATTACGACAGGACAAACAAAAACGTCAGGATCGAGCGGGACTAATATGGACTCATTTGTAGTTGTTCCTTGTAATCAGATTAAAATCAAATTTACGGAGACCGGCTCTTCAAGCACTATTGCTGTTGCTGCCAGACTTCGGGCTTTCTAAGGAGGTGCTACCATGGCTTGGGACGAACAAAAATACATAGGTCGTAATAACGCCGCAAACGGCATTAGCACCTCTTCCGTAACATCCAACGCTGATGGTTCCGTGCTTGAGCGCCTCGAATATGTGCAGACTGTGCTTGGCGGCGGAGCTGCTTCCATGCTCACTGTTTTCTCTGATAGCGAGGCAGTGGAAGAAAATGCCGTGCAGTTTTTTAACATTGGCATCTTCGATCGGGACGCCGGAGCCATAGCAAGTGCCAGCATTGACATCACCGGCATTAGCGCCGTAATGGAAAAGAGTACCGGCGGCGGGGCGTTCAGCTCTGCTGGCATCACTCAGCCCACCTTTGCCAAGACCAATGGCTCGGTTTACTGTAGCTACCAGTTCCTTGCTTCTGAGTGGCAAACCGGGGATATGTACAAACTGGTAGTGAGCGGCATTACAGCCACCATTCACAGCACCACGTCCTATGTGCCCACCGGCGTCTGGAGCAACGTAGTTGTAGAGACCGAAGACATCAAGAACGATGTGCAGTATCTCTATGCCGTAGCTGATGGTGGCACTACCTATCCCACGAAAGTCATTGATAACTCTATCCTTTCGCTTATCATGACCAAACAGAGCGGCGGTGATACCAGCGACTTTGATAATAGCACCGACTCACTGGAGGCCATTGCCGATGCAGTCGCCCTCATTCCAGTATCCACTGGTGCAGGGACGCTTCAGATCAAGGCCACCACCGTTGATCTCCAGCAGGCTGCCGGAAGCTATACCCTGTTTACCGGCACTACCCAGCCGGTGATGGTCGAGAAGCTCACCCTGGCCCTGCCCAATGTGAACGTCTCCGATGACGCTACCATCACCTATATCACCATCCAGACAGATCATACCACGCCCCAAGTTATCTTCAACTCTACCACGGGGGCCAAGGCGAATCTGACTGCGGAGAATCAACTCGCATGGGACGGTCCC
>Ga0116147_1004101_pt1 | contig 13272 bp, 18 predicted proteins | sample AD_JPNHG3_MetaG_FD_89749 | JGI IMG/M metagenome (GOLD analysis project Ga0116147, IMG submission 89749) | Active sludge microbial communities of municipal wastewater-treating anaerobic digesters from Japan - AD_JPNHG3_MetaG | ecosystem: Engineered > Bioreactor > Anaerobic > Digestate | place...
GGTTGGAAATAGACTTGGAATAGTTTCAACAAGAATATATATTGATCCAGATTTAGAAGATTTAAACATCCCTGTTGATGAAATTCCTTCAAATCCTTATCTTCCTGGAAATGATGGAGATTCATGGGAATCTTATATTAAAAATGTTGAAGATGTCATGAATATAAGATTTTGTTGGGATAAAACAAAAGATTATACTATATGGGTTGACAGACGGCCAGAATGGGTTGGAAATTGGGGAGATATTAAATATATTTTAAACGAAGATGGAAAAGATGAAGATATAATTTTTGAGATTTCTTCAACATATAAGTCGTCAGATTATCGTAACTTTTTGAAGGGTGAGTTTGGCTCAAAGCGTGGGAAAGAAGTCTTCTATGAAATTGATCCTTATGCTGTGAGAAAATTGATTGCTCAAGATGATTTTCCAGTTTATATTGCTGACCAAGATTTAGGAAAAGAAAATATAATTGGTAAATATGTTCAAAATCATAGGGCTTTTGGCTTATATAGTAGAAATAATTTGGGATTACAAATAACTTGGACAATGCAAATGAGACCAGATTTGAAAGTTGATGATTTTGTATATGTTGCTAAAGCAGAACAATTGACAAGGGATGCTTCAATTCCTGGAGTTTTTCAAATTATTCAGCACAGCATTTCTATAGATTGTGATTCTTTAGATGGCACATCAACTTTTACTGCAATTTATGTTGGCGAAATTATTTTACCATCATTCATGAAGGGATTTAATATAAGTTTAAATTAAATAGGTGATTATTATTATGGCAACAAGTTTTTATCAAGTAAAAAACTATTATTTATCAAGTTTGAAAGAAGAATTGGGAACAGGAGAAACAACTATAGTTCTTGATGATGAAACAGGTCTTCCAGAAGATTATCCATACCTTTTGACAATTTGGGATTCGACATTGTATGGCAATAACCCCAATTTAGATCCAAATATGGAAATTGTGGAGGTTACGGAAGATTATGTAGGAGATGGATATACTATAGTACGCGGAAAAGAAGATACAAGTGATGTTACACATGCTGTTGGGTCGGCAGTTGCTATGCTTCTGACTGCAGGAATAATTAAACAAATTCAAGATGCTATTAATGCATTAGAATAATTTTTATATAAAATATAAGGTGGGAAAACTATGAAAGAAATAAAAGTAAAAAAAGGATTAACTACTGTTGCCCCATATGAAAAAAACTTAACAACAGTAACACAAGATAAAATAATAAATTACTACAAACAAAAAGATGGAATTTTTATTTGCATCTCAGGAGCAACATTTAATGCAACTGGAGGTTCTCAAAGACCTCAACAACTTGCAGAAGGTTTTGTTGAGGATTTTGGCGTGATTCATACGGCACATACAAATGGATATTCTTTACAAAATTTTAATGGCCATAAAATTATGACTGCAAACATAAAAGGAATTGTTAATTTTTTACAAAATACTGAAGGTGTTAGTAAAAAAGTATTTTATACTGCTTTTCCCGAAAAAAATTCAACCGCTTTTGTTTCTGGATTAGGGGATGACTGGTTTGTCATTTATGATTGTGTTGATGAATGGGAAGATTTTAAATCAGCAACATGGTATAAACCTGAGAATGAACAAAAAATTGCTAAACGTGCAGATTTAGTAATTTGTACAGCAAAGATTTTACAAGATAAGTTTAAATGGCATAAAAATTGCAATTATCTTCCGAATAGCACAAAAGTTGATGTTACTGGAAAAGATTGGTCAAGAAAACAACCAATTGATCTTGTTTTTGTGGGATTTTTAAATGAAGAATGGATTGATTTTGGTCTATTTAGACTTTTATCAAAAAAATTCAGTATTAGAATCATCGGTGAACCACCAAATGATATGAGATATTTTGAACATAAAAATGTTGAATGGACTGGGAAAAAACATTCTTCAGAAATTGTTAAACTTTTATCTGAGGCAAAAGTTGGAATTATTCCTTTTAAAAATCAGCCGCTAGTTCATGCTGTTAATCCTATAAAACTTTGGGACTACTGTGCAGCAGGAATCCCTACAGTTGGTGCTTATATGCCAGAAATTGAGACACTTCCTTATGGAGGATTTAATGTCAATTCTTCACAGCAATTTTTCAAGATTTGTCAATATTTAGTTCAAAATTATGAACAAATTGACAGAAAAAGATTATTAGATATTGCAAAAGAAAACACTTACATTCAAAGGGTGGAACAATTAAGAAAATGGATGAGTGAACTAAGTTAAATATGTTTCCATGTTTTTCTATGTATTATATCAAGTATTGTTCTATAATTGACACAATATTCTTCTGAAAGCATTTTATAAGTATATACATACCATTTATATTTTGACTTAATTTCTAAAACTTCTTGTTCTGTTAGTTTATGATTTCCAGATTTTTCTCCAGAATTATCTGGAATTTTATTTCTATTTTTATTTATCATATCATTCATGTTATCTTGATGTGTCCCGAGAAACAAATGATTCGGATTTACACATCCTGGATTATCACAAGAATGACAAACACACATTTTTTCTGGGATTTTTCCATTTGCTAAAATCCAACTAATTCTATGAGACCTGTATTTTTTATAATTTATTTTAATATTCCCATAACCATTTTTTCTATTTTTTGCACCAGTCCATTCCCAACACTCATCTTCACCTTTTACATCAACTTTTTTCCAGAAATTCTTTATGTTTTTCTCAGTCAGTTCCATTATTATCATCCCTTCATAGACTCATTATACGATGTATTCGAATATATTACAACTATAAAAACGCCTGCATAATTAATATGTTTATATTGAATATATAAATGGTGAATAATTGATGAATAAACTAAACAAATCACGCGAAGCACTAAATCTTGCAATAAATATAGTAAAAGATAAATATGGAAATTATGAAAATTGGTATTGGCACGAAAAAGGAATGAATGAGTATGGTATTATTGTACTTAATTCTATAGTAAATTCTGGAGATGTTTTAGATGTAGGATCAGGATGGAATACAATATCAATAGCAGCACATTTAATGGGGAACCAAGTTATAAGTGTAGATTTATTTACAGAACCTACACCTTTCGATGGAATTAAAATAATAAAAAATAATATTCAAGACCCTGAATTCGAATTAGGACAAAAGTTCGATTATATTTTACTATTAGAAGTATTAGAACATCTTAATTTTAATGTTAAACCAACATTATTAAAACTAAAATCTTGGTTGAAAGATGATGGATACTTGATCATATCGACACCAGATAAGATTAGATTTAATGAAAATCTTCCAGATATAATTTTGCCAGAATATGATAAAAATATACAAGTTAAAGATTCTCATATAAGATTTTATGATGAGGATGATTTGGATTATTTAGAAATAGAATCAAAAATTGAGATTGGACCAAGAAATATATATTATGTAAAAGGTGGGAAATAATTATGAAAACATTAATTTATGGATTAGGTGTGAGATTGTTTGTCTTTTGAAAAGATTATGATTTATCTTCGCTACGCTTGATAAAGTCATAATCTTTTTTGCTTTGACCCGATTTTCAATCGGCGTCAAATCAAGTTTACTTTTATTTTTTTCGGTGAGTTTATATTATCTTTTTGTTATAAGTATATGCAGTGTGTTGAAGTTATACTTCAACACGATGTTGAAAAAGACTGATATTTATATCAGTCTTTTTCAACATCTCATTGTCTATTTGTTTTTTATTTTGTAGTCGAAAGAAGATATTTCTTATCTTCTTTCGAGCCACCCACTCGTTTATTATACACATAAAATGGTGACTAATTTCAGTTTTTGACAACTTTTTTTTCGATTCTGTAAAAAATAACCATTTATATAAATGTACTATACCAAAGAACAATTATAATATATACCAAGTCTAAAATTATATAGAAAAAGACTATATATGATGACGGATTTTTGAAATCTAATTTTAGGCCAAACAATCACAATTTTTTGAATATACTATTAAGATTGAGGTGATTTATATGTTAGGTGCGTTTTACCGAATACAATTTGCTAAAAATGAAGACTTAAAATTCACAGGAACTTTTACAGCTGATGGTATTTCAGGAGATCCTATAAATTTATCAACTTATACTCCTTACATGTCAATAGTAGATACTGATGGAAACGAAGTTTTAGATTGTGATACTTTTATAACTATTGGTGGAGATCAAAACAATGTTATAACAGTTTTAATTCCTTCTTCAGAATTTTCATCAATTGATGCTGGAACATATTATTATGATCTTTTAGTAACTGATGGAACTTTAACGCAACGACTTTTATATGGCGAAGTAATTATCTATGAGGGCTATACGGTGATATAATGGATTTTGCAAAAATTGAAGAACAAAAAATTATAAAAATAGATGATAAAGACACTATTATAATTCAAACACAGCCAATTGTGACAATTGAAGGAAGCCAAGGTTTTCCCGGTCCAGCGGGTGCAGACGGAATCCCAACAACTGTAAGTGATACTTCAACAATTAATCTAACTTTAAATATCGATGATTTATCTGCAAACTATATAGGTTCGCTAAATGATCAATCAGATGTTTTTTTAACTGCACCAGCACAGGGAGATATTTTATATCATAACGGAACAAATTGGGTTAATTTAATTGCTGGAACAAATGGTTATTATTTAAAAACTCAAGGAACCGGTGCAAATCCAGTTTGGGCAGCAATCCCAACATCTGAAAATACTTTAACCTTTTCAACAGGATTAACAAGGTCTGTCGATACTATCACTGCAAATCTTTCAACGGGAATAGCTGGAGGACAGTCAGTAATAGGAGGAACAGCTGCGGGAGATGATTTAACATTATCTTCAACAACAAATGGAACAAAAGGAAATATAATTTTAACAGATGATACAATTATTATGTCTGGGAAAAAACTTATATTTAATGGAGTATAAAAATGGCTGAAATAACAGAAGCGAAAAACGACAAAGATTTTTTATATTTAACAATTAAGATTCCTATAAAAAATCTTAAAGTTGATAAAAATACAAAAAAACAAGATAAATTATCTAATATTAAAAAATACTTAAAAGGTGTTAAAATATGATAGGTACGAAATTTACAAGTAAAAATGGGAAAGTTTGGACTATAGATAATCAACTATCTAAATCGTATGTTTTAACATCTGAAGATGGAAATTATATTTTGATAAAAGATAATCCTGAAAAAGATTTTACTTTTGTTCAAAATCTTATAGACCATCAAGACGATATAGATTCTTCAAAAATAGTAGAAGAAATAGAACAAATATTCGAAGATTTGGTGGGAGATGAGATTTAATGGCATTATATACTTCAACACAATCTGGAAACTGGAATGATCCTAATACTTGGGGTGGAGGAGGATGGCCTGGAGGGACAGATGGTGCAATTGATACTTTTTTAATTTCTGAGGGACATGTAGTAACTTTAAACATGCCAGCCTTTATCGGAACCGCCAAAGTCAACGGCGGAACGGTAAACGGAACACTTTTAGTTGCAACAAGATTTAATGCTGCCAATGATTTTTACAGTGGAAATTGGATAGTAAACGGATTAATAACTTTTAAAAATGATTCTTACGGAACTTATGAGTTAAGAATTTGCAGGAACTCAACAATGACAATTAAAAGTGGTGGAAAGATTGAGGCCATTAGTAAAGATTTTAATGTAAAAGCCTATCATAGACTTAATTTTGATCAGGAGGCAGTTTCGAACACAACAAATTTAATTGTGGAAGCTGGTGGAGAAGTTGAATTCGAAGGCTGGGAAAAGACACAAAAAACTCATTTAACATCAACAATGAATTCTGGAACAAAAACAATGATTGTTGCAGATGATACAAATTGGGAAGTTGGAGATGATATTGTATTAATAAAAGGGCCTTTGACGACTTACAAAAAATTAGCAAGTAAAAATAGCGATTTGAGTTGGGAGCTAAATTCAACTGTAACGACAGAATATTTAGAAAATACAATGATTTACAATACGTCAAAATCTGTCACGTTTGGAAATCTGGCAAATCAGACAAGGGCCGCAAGAATTGATATAGCTCCTGGAGCAACAGCAAAAATTAAAAATGTTTATTTATATGGCGGCTGTCTAAATCAAATTAAAGAAATTGGCGAATATGACACAATCACGATGTTTGGAGCTTACGTAAATATTTACACAAATTTTACTCCTGGAATTACTTTAAAAAATATTTTTATTTATTGTTGGGGCATAAATGGTGATGCTATTTCAATTTCTTCGGATTTATTTTATTTGGAAAATTGCGATATAGTAAATGCCGCGACAGACATAAGAAATCAAGGACTTGTTGTCTATTGTAATGACGGAAAAATGAAAAATGTTTGGGTCGATGCAATAGGTGGCTGTCTTTTAAGCAGAATCGGAAATTTGGATTGGACTGGTGGCGGAATTTGCAGTGCAAATTCAACTATATCTAGTTTAATAACTTCTTTTAGCGGAAATATTAAACTTTCTGACATAAATTTTGGATATACAGAAAAAGGCTTAAGTTTTCCGAATAATATAGACCTATCGCCAAATACTGGGGTTTGGCTGCTTGATAATTGCAAATTTTCTGCAACAACAATGGAAATAGAAACGCCGAATTCTGGGCTTTATGGAGTTGTAAGTCTTAATCATAATCAAATTTCTGGAGAAAGATTGGAGATGCAAAAATATGGGGTTTTAACAACAGATTCAATTGAATCGAGAAGTGGGAAATGTTATAAAATTGACCCTAGTCATACTTTATTTCCGTTTATTTTAAGAATTTATTTCCCAATTTTATCTGGTAAAACCCCGCAATTAAAATTTTGGGCAAAAGGTGCTGGAACTTTAGGAAGTCTTGAAGTTGAGATGGGCATTAATAATGCTGGATTAAAAGGGATTTTAGCATCTTCAGGCAGTTTGGATGAGAACAGAAGATTTACAGTTTCAGAAGATTATCAACAATTTACAATTAATTTTGATGGAATTTCAGATAAATCTGGAGAAGTTGAGGTCAGAATTTTAATATGTGATAATACTTCTGGAGTTTTATACATTGATGACATAACGATGAGCGGAAATTTATAATGGACATAGGAACTTGTGAATTTAGTTTAAAAAGGATTTATGCTTTATCAACAATGGGTCCAGAATTAGAAACCGGATCTTTGGAAATATCTATGATAGATACTTTTATTATAGATACAGTGCAAGGAGACACTTATATAATTTATAATGATAATAAATTAGAATTTTATATTTTAGGCCAGTTAAAACTTTATCTTCCTTGCACGGCAGTTGGCAATGATGTTTACATGACAGATGATGGAGATTTATCTATTTATGATTCTTCTGGGAAAATATTTATTTGGCCTGGAGGAAAAAAGATTATTTTTTCAGGAAAAGAATTACAAATTTTAGATGATGCAGATGAGATTTTATTTTACATTTGAACGGGAGATTTTATAATGATCGAACCAACTAATGGGCGGGTTGAGTATGGGAAACTAATAGAAAAAGTAGATATAATACAAAAAACATTAGATGAACAAAAAGGAGATATTAAATGTTTATTTAATGATCTTGAGAAAAGGATTAGAATTATTGAAGACTGGAAAAATAATTTATCAGGAAAAATATATATATTTTTAACTTTTGCCATAATTATAGTTGAGATTATTATGGATAAAGCAATAAATTTATTTTGAGGAGGCTGGAATGTTTAGGGATTTATTTTTTGTTGTTCTGTTTGGATATGTTTTTTCCGAATTGATTTTAAAATTTATTTAGGAGATTAATATGATTAAAAATAAAGATACAGAAATATGTGAAAAATGCGGCTTAGTAATTGAGCCTTTGCAAGGAATGTCAATAAGACAAAATATTGTTGATTGTGAGAATTGCAGAAATGGTAAGAAAGTAGAACATGTGTTCGTGCATCTTGATTGTGAATCTGTTAAAATCGATGAGATTCCTGTTTATAATATGATCAAAAATTTTATGATGGATATAAAAGACGATTTATCTATTGAGGATAAGATAGATGAGTAAGTATTTAACGACAAAAACTTCAGAAGAATTAATCAAAAATTGTTATGATGTTTATAATCAAAAAAAACAAGGAAAAATTCCAGTTTTAAACGGAGTGGTCTTTGATTCTGCAAGAAGTTTAGGGATGTGTCAAAAAAATGTCCGGCAAATTATAGAAGCGACGATTTGGGGAAAAGAATGGGTTTGGCCGCAGGCAGCATGTTGTGCATCTAATACATGTTCTAAAATAAAGCAAGCAGGTTTTGAATCGATTCCCAAAAATAAGATGGAAATTGGCGACATTATATATATGCTTGGCGGAAAAAAATGCAAAACTTGCGGAAAAGAAGTAGGGCATGTTGGTGTTTATGTTAATAACGATGAAGGGGATAAAATGATCTGGCAAAACACTTCTTATCAAGAATTAGGTCTATGTATAATTCCTTTGAGAAATGATCAATATAATAGAATTAATGGAGTTTTTCGTCTATTTCCTGAAAAGAAAGATGATGTTTTAAAAATTATAGATATAGATACAAATAAAATTTTAGCATTAGTTGATGGAAGATATAATTTTGTTGCTGATAGGATAAAAGAACAGGGAAAAATATATTTGAGGAAAATTTATGAATAATTTTAGAATTCCAGAAATAATATACAATAAAAATTTAATTTTGCCATTATCAGAAACTTGGGGTTGGGGACAAAATTTATTTAAGATTAATGATTATAAAATTAAATATAATTTATCTGGAAAAGGCATAAAAGTTGCTGTTATGGACACAGGGATTTTTGATCATAAAGATTTGATTATTAAAAAGCACATTGATTTCACAAAAAATGGAAAATTTAATGTTCACGGAACTTTTGTTGCAGGGATAATTTGTGCTCAAAAAAATGATTTTGGGATTATTGGAATTGCTCCAGCTGTTGAGCTTTATGATTTGAGAATTTTAGATTCAAATGGATTATGCAATGATTATAAAATAATAGATCATGCGTTCGAATGGTGTATAGATAATGAAATTGACATAATTAATTGCAGTTGGGGTTCTCGACAACCTCCACAAGATTCAACAATTAAGATAATAGAATCTTTTGAAGGAATAATTTGTGCGGCGTCTGGAAATTCGGGATTAGAATCAATAGATTATCCTGCGGCGATAGAAAAAGTAATAGCAGTTGGAAGCATCGGAAAAGATGGGAAAAAAGCAGATTACAGCAATTATGGATATGGTTTAGATTTGGAGTTGCCTGGATCAGAAATTTTATCTTGTGGTGAAAATGATAATTATATAACAGCTTCTGGAACAAGTTTTGCTTGTCCTTTTATGGTCGGATTAACTGCACTGTTTATGGAAAAAGGGATTAAGGACATTGAATCTATCATATCAAAGACAAAAGAAATAACAAAACAACAATTGGTCGTTAGAATATAGCAAAAATGTTTGATTTTATGGAACAAGACAACAAATTAGTGCAAATGAATGATAAGCATATACACGCCCATGCAAGGGCATGGGCTGGAAGCCCTCCTCATTTGGGGGGCTTCCACTGTTTTATATAGTTATAAGGAGGTGAAAAATAATGCAAAAGGTTATAGACGGAATTAAAAAAGCAAAACAGATGGTGGAATATATTGATAATCTTTTATCTGTTTTGATCGAAGTTTTGGAAAAACTTGGTGTCGCACAGATTTCTTCAGTTGATGAAGAATTGCAAAAAAAGATTGACAAACTATAAAAAAATCTAAAACATATAGAAAACAAAAAGACTCAGGAGATCGGATAAAAACCTGAGTCTTTTTGCTTTCCTTAGGAGGATTTTCTTACAAAATATGGCTAATATTTCGTTATATTATACAAGTTATTTATATGTTTAGAAAACTCCTGCAAGATTTTCATATATTTTTAATTATTTTTTGTTTACTCCCATAAATATTTATAAAAAAGTTCTTTTAATTTTTCATAATCATAAATAGCAAACTCATAGTCTTCCAAAATATAATCTGTCATATTTTCTATAGCATTTTCAAAATTATCTTCATTTTCATATTCTTCAAATAATTTAACCAAATCTTCTTTTTTTACAATAAGATAATATTCATTATAATTTTCATCATTAGAAAAATCATATATCCTTACAAAATCTGGATTACACCATCTTGGATTAGAACTAAAATTATTAGTATATAAGACCATGATATTCGATTCAACATTAAAAATCCTATATGATGTAATCATATCATCTTGATAATATTTTCCATATTCAAGATTAAAATCAGTTTCTAACCATTCTTCAGTTTTTCCATTATTATTAATTTTTGTTAATTTTTTCTTAGCATAAATTAATATAATTTCTTCTGAACCATGTGTTCCATAATCTGAATATTCAAAAGTCTCAGTTATATATCCATTTTTTTCAAGATAATTAACATATTCGTCAATATTTTCTTCGTCATTAAAATCTTCATTATCTGTAATATTTTCTATCATTGTTTCTGAACTATTTTTGGAAAAGATGCAAATCGCTTCTGGATCTTCATACTCAACTATATCTCCGTCTTCTGCGTTAAAATTAATAATTGCTAAATCTCCAGATTTAAAATTTTTCATAATAAAACTAGAAATAATTCCTTCTTCAAAATCAAATTCGGATTCAAAATCATTTTTATATTCATATTCATACATAGTTTCTTCATTAAAAAAACTATTTTTTGCTTCTTCATAAGTTTCAAACTTTCCTAGTGCATAAACACAAACATTATTTGTCGTTCCACACCAACCTTTTTCAATTTCTGGATATTCATCACCAACTTTAGAATTTCCTTTTGGACATTTTATAGTAATATTATAACTTTTATTATTTTTTCTTGATCTAAGTGCATCTGGTGATAAATCCTCAACTTCTACTACATAAAAATATTTACTTTCCTCAAGTTTTTTTAGTTGTTCCATCGTGATTGTCATTTTTTATACCTCCTAAGTATAATTGATAATATATAATTAAATAGTTGTTTAGAAAACTCCTGCAAGATTTGAAACTTTTTTTATGTTTTTTTATCTTGGCAGTTCCTTAACCCTTTCAATGTGAATCTGATAAGGCTGATAATCATTTTTTTCAATTTCAACTGTTCTTACAACTTCTGCTGGTTTGATGTCATAGACTTGACGGCCAAGCATAGTTCCTGCGAAAATCCCGAAAGCAAAAACTCCAACCAATCCAACAAGCATTCCGAAAAACTTAACAACGTCCATCTCAGTCCATTTGTCGCTCATTTTTATTTCTCCTTTTTATTTGTTTTTTGCCTCGACCCGTGGTGGGCCTGTTATAATACCATTATACTACTATCGCACCAGCACGTCAAGGACTTTCTTCGGCGGGCCGTGGTGGTGGTCCGTCTTTGGTCGCGGCTGCAACCTATCGTCATGATCATGATTTTCTATAGTATGCCAAAAATGGCATTGAAATGATTGCAGAAGATGCCAGAAATGGCGTCAAAAGTGGCCGAATTTTCAAAGATAATTGAGATTTTGGTGTCTTTACTCATGACGGAAGATTTTGATCGAAAATTCGAGGGTTTATGACAATATTTGGTTGTTGTTGTTTAAAGACAACTGATTTGTTTTTGTTGCGGCTTTGCCGCTTTTTTATTTATAAGAATCATTTTCTATCATTTATAATATAGGCCGGAGGCCAAAAAAAAAAATCCGTTTCGGTCTTCGACCGAACCAGAACTTGCGAAGCAAGTTCTTGTAATTAAATGATATATAAGAATCAGTGATTTGCTGAAGTTTTAATAACTTCAGCAAGACATAGATGTTTTGTGCGTAAGCACAAGAAACATCTATGCCTCATCTTTCATCTTTCATCTTTTATTTTATATGGTGCTTTAAGCACCTATTAATCCCTTATGTTTAAAATTATCTTTATAATGTTCTTTATGTTTTTATGTTATGTTATGTTTCCCCTCACAAAAAAACAGCAAAAAATGGCTTCTATTGCCATCATAGTATGCTTATATCGCAAATTCGGCTGTTTTTCGAACTTAACAATTTTACAATCGTGAATTGTATTTTTGTTAATCTCGACTTAACGATTTATCAATTCCCACTTAACGATTTATCAATTCCCACTTAACGATTTTACAATTCCCAAATATGCTTGACTATCTATGCTATACGCAGTATAATAGTAGTAATGAGATAAAAAAAGTTATATTTTCGGACTAAAATAATAAAAAACTTTGAATAAACTTGTATAATATAATAAACAAATGGAGGTATTAAAATGTCAAGACCAAAAAGTGTTGAAAATTTAGAAAAATTATCTATTTCTATTGATGAGGAGAATTATGAGAAATTAAGATATGAAGCGTATAAACAAAAAACAAGTAAATCTGACTTGATAAGAATTGCGTTAAAAAAATATTTTGAAATGTTGCAGGAATTTTCTGAAGAAGAAAATAATTAATATATTGTAAGCAATAAATTGGAGGAAGTCATGAGCCTCCAATGCTTAAAAAATCTGGGGCGATTTTTCTTATCATCCTTTATCGCCCCAGAATTAAAGATAAAAGGATGATAAAAGGATGATAAAAATGACAAGTAAATTAAGAAAAACTATTAAAAATCTACAAGCAAAAGGTCACGAAGATATGCAATATACAAAAATAAATAATTTTATTTATAGATGGTATAAAATCAAAGATTTAAACATTTCTATAAAATCTACATATCTTGAACTAATGAAAATGGCACATGATGGTAATAAAAATAAACGTTTCCTTGGTTGGATTTTCTTAAGCCAAAAGGAAATTGCTGAGTTTTTAGATATAGATACGGCTGCATTAAGTCGAATTATCAAAAAATTAGAAGAAGAAGGATTAATAAAAACTACATTCTATAAACATGAAAAAAGAATCTTTGTTAATTTTTGCGAAATATTATTAAAAGGTCAATTGCCATCTGAAAAAGAAGTTGAAGAATTATTAAATAAATATAAAGAAGAATTATATGATAAAAATAATAAAATTAAGTTTCCATTAGAATATGATTTTGATGACGATGATGAAAAAGAACAAGAATTAGATTTATCAGAAAAAGATGTATATAAGTCTGATGAAGATGATTTAATTAAAATTCTAAGCGATTTTAAAATTAATAAAAAAATTATTAATTATTGGATTGAAAA
>Ga0116147_1004110_pt1 | contig 13245 bp, 14 predicted proteins | sample AD_JPNHG3_MetaG_FD_89749 | JGI IMG/M metagenome (GOLD analysis project Ga0116147, IMG submission 89749) | Active sludge microbial communities of municipal wastewater-treating anaerobic digesters from Japan - AD_JPNHG3_MetaG | ecosystem: Engineered > Bioreactor > Anaerobic > Digestate | place...
CCAGGTAGTATACGTTAGATAGTCAACATAATGAACCAATTTTTTAACCAGCAGCTCGCCCGCAACCAGCAGCAGCCCACAACCCGCGACATATAGCCACATACTGCCAATAAACGCCCAAACTCGCCCACCCCTCAAAAATCAACGCCAGCCCGCCTCTGACACACTGGGTAATATAACTATAGCTACCCCTGCTCGCGTGGCAAATAGACCCCTTTTCGACGTTCTCAGAGCTATGCACTATAATCTTATGTAAATATGCACAAAAGTCTTGACAAATGAAAAAAAGTTGCTATAATAAAGGTAGGTGGTAGTGGTGAGACAAATTTGCAATGAAAAGAGGTGAAAAAGATATGGATAATATATTAAACATACTCACAGACGGCGGCATAGCTCTGTCCGTTCTTGCTTATTTCATGTATCGTGATAATAAGTACACCTCGTCAATTGTCGAAAGTCTCGCCAAGTTTCAGGGCGAGCTCGAACGCCTGTCACACAATATCGAGCAGCATTTATTCAGTAAGGGAGAGTGAAAACAGTATGGGCGATATATCAGCACACCTGAGCAAGTCAGAAATACGCTGCAAATGCGGCTGCGGCTATGCAGATTTGAAAAAGCCAGCTATTGAGCTATTCGAGGCGGTACGGCATGAGCTGGGCGATAAACCGCTTATCGTGACGAGTGGCTGCCGCTGCACAAAGCACTCGATAGCAGTCGGCGGCTATGCTAACGATATGCACACTCGCGGCCTCGCACTCGACGTGCGCAGCGACTACTACACGCCAGAGCAGATATGTGCAGCGGCTGAAAAATGCGGCGCTAATGGCATAGGCCTAATGAAAAGTAAGGGCGCAGCACATTTTGACGCAGGCGACCGCGTCAAGCCGTGGCGAGGAAACGAGGACACAGGCGAAAACGTTGCCACATTCATTACAACCAAAAAGCACAGCCTCGAGATAAAGCTCGACGGCACAACAATATTTAAGGGAGATGTTAATATATGATAATTACAGATGTTATTGACATAGTAAAAAGTGGTATTGCACAGCTGACCGCTGCGAATTACTACGACGCAGATACGCCAGTCCTCACAGCTACAGATGTAACTGCACTGGCAGAGCTGGGGCACGCTCTCGAGAGCCACACCAATGCACCGGATATTTTCCTCGGTGCTCTTATTGACAGGCTCGCGACCATGCGAATTGACAGCCGTGCATACAGCGCCGTGCTGCCGTCTCTGTTCGTTGATACTTATGAATGGGGCGGTTTCCGTGAGCACGTCGTTGTAGGCCTCTGCGATATTCTCGACGACGAGATGTACCCCAGCGGCGGCTTTATCAACTACAACGACGAGGGCGGCGACGACGAGGCCGTACGCATTGCAGGCATTGAACACGGCACATATAAACCGCCTGTAGCTGCGAAATTCTACGACGAGGGCAAGGCCTTTATGATAGCACTGTCCACAGTTCGCGACCAGCTTTTCACAGCCGTAACAAGTCTGGCAGAACTCAATAAACTGCTCAGTGCAATGCAGCTCAGCGTTGATAATACAATCCAGCTCAAGGCCGAAGTGGGCGCGCTCTACACAGTAAGTACAGGTATCGCTCGAGCCATGGCTCTAAATAATGAGATACCGCTCGTCACGCTCTACAATAGCACTCACGAGACAAGCAATACCAAAATCGAAACTGTATACGAGAGCCTCACAAGCGAGCCGGACGACTACACTGACAACTACGCGTCCTACTACGTCAAGGACAGTGACGGCGAATGGAAGGCAGCTACTTCCACATTCGCAGCCGGTGAGACTTACAGAAAGACAGAGACAGAGCGCACAATTGACGCGCCACTGCCTACAGGCGAGGCTGCACTCAATGACCCTGCGTTCGTAGCGTTCGCCCTCGAGACTATCGCGAATACAAAGGACGAGTTCAAGCGTTTCACCAGCGTTTACAACAATCACGACCACGTCACATTCAGTAACGACCCGCACACAATCCTGCTCGCAAAGTTTGCAAATAGGGCAAAGTTCGGGGTCAGGGCGAACACATTCAACGAGCAGCTGCTCGGCATTGGCGATTATGAAAAGGTCACAGGCTGGCAGGCCACAAAGGCCACAGGCGGCAAGCCGTTTGCACTGTCTACCCTGTCCAGCATATCACTTACAAAGGCAGGCGCTGAGCGCGTAGGCTTTACCAGTGTACCGGCTGGCGGTAAGGTGCTCTCAAATATTATCGGCGTTATCTATGACCGCTATGCAATGGGCGTATCACTCGATAAAAAGAAAGTGACAACGAGCTACACAGCGTCGCAGGACAAGTGGAATACATTCCACCACAGCCTCATTAATTATATCATAGACGACAATTTCCCTATAGCTGTGTTCACTCTCAACTAACTTTTCAACAATTCAACAGCCCCGCAGCCGCGGGGCTATTTTATAAAGAGGTGAAATAAAATGACAAGAGACTTTTTCAGAGAGCTTTACAAAAAGCGCAGAAAAGAGCGGGACGCGTTCGCGCTCTGGTCATGGCTGCTTAATATTGACCTGTCAGAGTTTATATATACAGGGCTGCCGGAGGCAGTCCCTGCTGAATTTCTCGAGGCCTCGCTGCGCGTCAATGGTACAGTAGCGCTGGGACAGGTCGCAGAGCTGGGCGAGAGCTCGCCTGTATACTGTGCAGCGGGCAGCTATAATGGCGACGTCAACGGCTACCTACCGGACAGCTACACAGCAGCTGTCGTCGGTCTGGGTGAGATATCCGGCAAATGGTCAGAGAGTGAGGGCTCGATCGTTGTCGGAATTAATAACCTGACGAGAACGCCCGATTATGACATAACGCAGACCGCAGAAATACTCGCAGAGATTGAAACGAGCGAGGCTATAAACGTTCTTTTCTCTCGCTTTATCCGCATACCATTTGCAGACGATGAGACGCAGCGCGACGCTATACTCGCAGCCATTGATAATATTATCAAAGGCAATATAAAGGCCGTAGCAAGTCGAAACGCAGTGCAGGAATATCTAACAAGTGGCACTCTGGGCGGCGGTAAAGCGGACAAGTTTCTCGACCTCGTAGACGTGGACAAGGTCAAAAATCTGCAATATCTGACACAGTACCGCGACAATAAGCTAAAACAGTACCTAATGAAACGTGGCTATATGTTCAATGTAACAAGCAAGCTGGCGCAGCAGACCACGGACGAGATACACGGCAGCGACACTGTCGCTATGATATACCCCTATGAGCAGCTGCGCTGCCGTGAATCAATGATAGAACTGTGCAATAAGCGATTTGGCTGGGAGGCCTCTGTCGAGCTCAACCCGCTGCTCAAAGTCACACTCGACGCGATACTCGCGCCACCAAAGGACGAGACCCAGAGCGAGGACGAGAGCCAGAGCGAGGACGAGACCCAGAGCGAGGACGAAAGCCAGAGCGAGGAGGGCAGCGACAATGAGTAAAAAGTATGCAACAATTCGACAGGTAGCAGGCGACCTCATACAGACCGGCCGCAGCTGGGCTATTTTAGTCCCAGAATATGAGTATACGATATCTGACGACTATATACTGCCTGCGCTGGTAGAACGTAACTACTCAAAACGATTCAACTACTACGAGAGCGACCCAGACGACGCGCTCTATAATATGTGGGTCAGAACGCTGAAAACGCTTGACGCCCAGATAAAGGCGCTCGCTTATGCTGCCGTAGGTGAATACGACCCTATGACCGATTATTCGCGCAGCCGCAGCTATAGCGAGACAGCCGAAAATATACGCGAGACGACCTACGGCCGAAAAGATACCAGAGCGGGCAGCGGCTCGAATACGACCACTTATAATTCAAATATCACGAACGATATTGTGACATATGACGATACGCTGCGAGACCATACAAAGAGCACGCGCGGCGGCACGGACAGCGACAGCTCGACGAGCTCGAGCTCGTCTACTCTGAGCGGCACGGATACCCAGAACGACGACGGCGGCAGAGAAATTACAGAGACAGTCACAGGAACAAATCGCAGCCCCGCTGAGAATCTCAGCGCATATCTCGACGTCATGCTGCGCGACGACGTGCTCGACTTTGTGCTCGCAGAATTTGAGCGCAGATATCTATATTATGGTGGTGAGTAAGTATGACAATAGACCTCTACACGACGACAGACGACAATAGAGTTGTCAATAAGACCCTGACGGCGGTCAGTAGTAATATAACGGTACGGCCTACAGAATCGCTCGACCTGCTCGCGCCTGTGTTCTACGTGGACACTGACGACGACTACCTCGCGGCGAATTACCTGTATTGCAGCACCTTTGACCGGTATTATTATATCAATGATATTAAGCTCGAGACAGGCCGCAGAATGTCGCTGCATTGCAGCCTCGACGTGCTCTACACATATCGTAACTATCTCTCAGGCGTGACAGCTACAGTGATACGCTCTGAGAGTCTGGGCAGGCCGTCGACGATACCTGACAAGCGGCTGCCGGTAGACCCGCAGCGCTACGAGCTGAAAAGCGTCAAATTTAGTAAAACATTTCCGCAGGACATAAATAAGCCCAGTTATGTGCTTATAACATGAGAGGTGATCATATATGAGCATTGATACTAATATACTGCCCTCGCAGGGCACGTGGAACGGCATTACATACAGCCGCAGAATCAAAGCACTGATAGACGACAGCGAGAGCGGCTATATTTCAATTGTTGACGGCATTAAGCGCAGATATAATGGTAACTGCTATGCAACATATGCAGGCGGTGAGGGGCGCGTCAACTCGTCATTTGAGCATATCACGTTCAATAGCAACATTCTAACGAGCACGCCTGCCCTTGAAAACAGACCGGTCAATATCTCGCTCGTTCTGTCCGACGTGGCAGGCCAGAGCGGATATGACAACGGCAACTACAGGGCGACTGTACCTAATAAGCTGAACGACGACAGCTATATATGTCCTGTGCTGTCGTTCCGTCCTGACAATATCTGTCTCGCCGTCCGCGCTCTGGTAGCTCATCCAGCGCAGGACATGGAGAGTGAGAGCCTCTTTATAAGTGACGTAGCCTTTGCTAATATAGTGAACGACACGCCCTACGAGGGCATAATGGAAAATGGTATATCTGACGACGAGCAGTATATCCTCGTGGGCTGGTATGTCAAGCCATATGTAGGCACGGCCACCAGCCGCAGCTATACTGAGCGTTTGGGCATTATGACAGAGAGCGTCCCTGCGTCCTATGCGGCGTGGACAAATGCTGAGGCGTTCTATAATGTATATGCGCCGAATAATCAATATAATATCGGCCTGAGTCAGTCAAGCTATTACTGGACAGGTGACTATGCAACAATCAACTATAGCTACAGAGCGCCCGCTGTCCGTTATCTCGGTGACGGTGACTACGTATTCGACGGAAACTACGGCGCAGCCTCTCAGACTGGTTATACATTCGCTAATGGTGACGTTTCAAGAAATAGCTGGGATATTATCGCAGATAGTAAGCTCGCCTATAAGTGGGCGCGGTGGTCTGACTATCCGGTAATTTTTCCATACATCACCGGCGACGAGGTGCTGCGGAACGTGGCCGCCTTTGGTCTGTTCTTTGCTCTGACAGAGACGGCCGCAGCTACTGAGACAATAGGCACAGGCACGCTGTCAGATAGTATATATTTGGGCATTATGGACGAGCGCGGCTATACCTACGGCGAATATGTGCAGGGTAGCGCGTGCCGGACAGAGCCGCAGAGCAGCTGGACAGACGCAGTCGCAGACGCAGAGGCCGCCGGATATGCACCGCTCGACCCTGCGGGACAGCTGCCAGAGCCGCCAGACCCTACACACTATGACAAGGAAAATGCAACGGTGCTGCCTGCTACGGGCTTTATCTCCGGCAATGACCTCTATGCTATCAATATCGGAGAGCTACAGGGAATACTGGCCGCAGTATCGCTCGAGGCTGCGGGGCTGGCCTCGCAGCTTGAATCTGTGCAGAAATTTCTGACGAACAATCCTATAGACGTCATCAAAGGGACGGTCTATTATCCGTTTGACGTGACAGACTATATCACGACTGAGCTGACAAAGACTGAAATAGTTCTGGGCAATGTCTCGACCGGCGTAGACGGATACAAGATAACAAACCGCGTCGCCGTGGTCGATATGGGCTCAACGGTATATTATCCGCCTGACGGTCTGGACGACTTCAGGAGCTACGAGCCATACAGCAGCGCTGAACTCTATCTGCCGTACTGCGGCAGCGTGAAAATAACGCCCTCAGATTATATCGGTCATACAATAAACGTCAAGTACCTGATAGACATTGAGAGCGGCAGCTGCCTTGCTCTGATATACAGGGACGCTCTGGCTATTGACAGCATAGCTGGCCAGATAGGCGTACAGATACCTATAACCGGCGTTCAGTCTGCGAGCCTCGCAGCTGCACAGGAACAAGCTAATAGAAATAGTATCAATAGCAAGGTGGCCGCAGCTGCTGCCGTCGTAGGCGTAGGCGCTGCCGTATTTACGGCGGGCTCGTCCCTCGCTCTGACTGCCGCAGCCGTGGGTGGCACGGCTGCAATATCTGCGGCAGCCTCTCGCGCTATGGGCGCAGACTATGCCCTCGAGCACCAGAGCATACCATATAAGAGCGTAGGCAGCGCAGGAGCTGCCACAGGCACGGCGAACGAGCAGTGCGTCAGACTGGTAATTCATAGGCCTGTCATGCTGCCTAATGCAGACCTCGCAGCGTTCGCAAAGGTCAACGGCTTTGCCTGCTGCATAACAGGCCAGCTCAGTGCATTTTCTGGATTTACACAGGTAAGCAGCGCAGAGCTGGACGACATACCATGCACCGCAGGAGAGCGCGCAGCGATACTCAGTGCAATGCAGGCCGGTATTATCTTGTAAATAATGCACAAACACAGGCCGCAGGATCTCTCGCTCTGATAGTGCATAATAAACAATAAAGCCCTCGCAGCTGCGGGGGCTCTTTTGTTTATACTGGTGTACGTAGTTTCCGGATATATGCGAGGTAGCTGTCGACGAACGCGCCTACGTCGTTAGTAGCATAATATACGCGATTGTCACTGTATAACTTTCTGAGCAGTATATCCATTGCACCACGGCCTGTTCTGTATATCCTGCGCGGGTCTGTGCGTTCCTCTGCGCTCAATATCAGACTGTCAGGATATGTGCGGCTCGCCCAGTGGATAAAGCAGCAGAGGCCTAACGTCTCATGGTTTACGAGGTCGAGCCGTGCATATTTGTTCGTATATTCAATGTAGATATGGTTGTAAATCTGCTGCGCGTCGCCCTCTGGGATATGCTGATAGTTATCTGTCGCCCACTCGTCGCCGGTAATGCTGGCGAGTTTTGGATTTTCAAATCCATAGTAGAGCTGCACGTCAATTTCATCCTGTCGCTTGACAGTTTCGCTCTGCTCTATGCGTTCTACATATACCTTTGTACCGCGCGAGCTGGTAATGATACTGCGGCCGCCTATTGGTATACTCTGCACTGCGTCGGCAATACATAGTTCGTGGAAGTACTGCGAGTATAGGTTGATTTGGTTCGCCAGCATTATTATAATGCTGCTGCGTCTGAATCGTTTTATAGTAGATATTATCTGAGTGAGGTGTACAAATTCGTCTGGGTAGTATGTCGCGCCGATGAACTCGTCGAAAACAATCAGGTCGCCCAGAGGCGCGCTGTATCCGGATTTTATATTCATCCAGTTGTCAATTGACAGCATAGAGCAGCAGCTCTCGTCGCTCTGGTATTCGACGCAGCCGTCCGTCACTTTGCAGAGATACCAGCGGCGGCTCTCATATCTGATAGAATTATAATAGCCGTCAGTTATTTTCTCAATGTAGCCATACTCGAGAATTATCGCCCACATATCTTTAGTAATTTTTGGCGCGTTCATTTCCTCGCGCTGTCTGATATACTGTATCTCTGTACCGTACAGCCAGTGCATTATTAGACCTATAAGCAGATAACCGGTCGTCTTTCCAACTTTTCTTTTTGACATTCCCAGCCACCAGCGGCAGCCCGCGCGTGTCCCCTCTCTCAGACTGCGGGACGGGTCGTAGCTCTCGTCAGGGCAGTCGAGCTGCTTGTACACCTTAAATATCAATTCCCAGTCGTATCTGATACCGTAAAGCGGTTTATTGTCAATGTATTCTATAGCTTGCGTAGCCATTTTCCCAGCGCCTCCTGTATTGCTTTTCCGCCCTCTTCCTCGCGGTGTATTGTCTCTACGAGGGCTTTGTAGTAGTCGTCTATTTTTATCTTAAATGTCGTACCGTACAGCGTACAGCTCGACAGCTCTGTCATTATCTCACCATTGATATTAATGCTCACGAGCTTGTCATGGTATTTCCTGCCTATTTTCTTTTTTGCCTCTGTGTCCACGTCGTCGCTGTCTATAACGAAGTCCTGCAAATCGTGAAACTCTTTGTAAATGTCGCGGCCTGTCCTGCTGCAATAGTGCTCGAATATACCTTTAGGCAGCCCCGCTATAGTTACCTTTGTATGTAGTTCGCCGGCTTTGTCGCGGTAGCTTTTCAGATATCTTTTCGAGCCTAATGTTTTGAAATTGCAGAACTGCGACGCCTCGCCGTCGCTGTCGTCGAGGGCGATATTGTCAAGCTGTCCCAGACTGAGCAGCTCTGGATATTTGCCAGCGAGCCGCTTTTCCATGCGGGCAGCTGCCCACGTATTCCAGCGGTCGACAATGTGACGGTGGCGCTCTGGGTGCTTGACATAGAAACTATCTGTATCATTGTAGATAATGTCTGAGGTATGCGCCTCACTATTATCTGAAATAGCTTTGTCGATTCTGAGCAGATTAAACCGCGCAAAGGCGGAGCACCAGATACCCCAGAACGGCGACAGAATACTTTTAGTCATGGCCTTTGAGAAGTCGACCTCAGACACTATCTCAGCGGGCAGCGGCTCGAATGTCTCGCAGCCGTTCTCGACTATGTGCTTGACTGCGTCTTTATGTCCAAAGAATCTGGAAATAGTGATCTCTGTCGTTTCGTAGCCGGTGGCTGTGACTGTGTTTGAAAGCTGGTAATTGATATATACCGGCTGGCGGCAGCTCAGGCCGTAGCTGCTGTTAAATTTAACTTTGGCGAGGCCGTACTCAATTTCCTTGCCTTTGACGTGCTTGTATTTTGACTTTATGACGCCCGCCTCGCAGAGTGGCTTTGTAAAATACTCTGGTAGCGGAGCAGCCTTTGCGCGCCACGCTCTGAGGACGCGCGAGCGGCTCTTGTCCCATTTATAATAGAGCTTATACAGGGCGTAGTCGCAGTCAGTCAGACAGGCCACCAGCTTTTCAGCGCTGCGGATACGGCCGTTATCTATGACATAATGCCACGCGCTGCACTTGCTCTTACTTTCGAGAGCCATATCGTCTATTGCCTCGAGGTCGCGAAACTCCATTATAAAAATATATCTGTAGTTCTCAAAGTCTGGCTCGTCGTAGTCAAGCCGCAGCTCGTCTGGGTCACCTGTCCATTCGTAGAACTTGCCCATAGGATAGTTGAACGCCAGCTGCACAAAGGGATAGCTGCTTGTGTAGTCCCAGCCCTCGACAGGCTCGCAGAGGCCGTCGACAAAGTCGTGCTCGTCTGCTGTCCAGCGTATATTTGACTTCGCATAGCCGCCACGGTAGAGCCATTGATAAAAGTCATAAATCCTGCGGCCGTCGTCCTTGAGCCCCTGCGGCGGTGGCGGTATTCCCTTAGAACTATATGGAGTGAAAAAGTCAGGGTCTACCAGACCGGAGACGCGGCGCTCTACGTCGCCCACAGTGTAGCTGTAGCCGTATATCTCGCCGTGTAAGTATTTCAGCATATCATTATCACTGTCGACTTTATCGCGCAGCCTGTCGTATTTCTCAGCGCCCAGAAATTCACGCATATGCAGCACGGCGCTGGCCTCTATGTCTTTGGACAATATCTGCGTGGCTGTGTCTGGTATATATCCATGCTGACAATGAAAATCAAACATTTTACCTGCAAAGTCAGTCAGCGCAAAACAGTCATAAGCGCAGTAGTAGAGCTCGTCGTCGGTAAGCTCGCTGCTGCTATTTCTGAGCACGTTATAATCGAGGTCGCCGTCTTTTTTCCGGTGGCGGCAATCCCACATTTCAGCGAGCTTTTTTAAGGTTGTGCCAGTCACAGTGTAGCTGTCGTGAAAATATAAGTGTTTGTCTGCGAGATATTTTATAGGCCTCTGCCTGCTCTTACCAAAGAACGACCCGCCGTCAATGTCAAATCTATGTTTTAGGTAGCTTGTCTCGTAGTCAAGATTGTGTACCCAGACGAGCAGCACCTCAGACTTGCCCAGACCCAGAGCGCGAGCTATTCGTTGAAGAGCTGCGCGCAGGTCAGACCATTTCCGGCAAATGAGACAACGATCGTTGATAGCAAATTGCATTATATACGCGGCGCTGTAGTAGTCTTTTTCGCCGTCAATTATATTGGTCGTATAGGCTGTCGTGGTCTCTATGTCGAACGCGCAGCGCAGCTCAGTATAAGTATAGAGCGGATATGTCCGACGCTTTCCTGTGCTTATTTCAACAGTACGCGAGCCACATTTGATACGTTCGCCGCTGCGGCCTATGCCCGCCAGAAATGCCTTGAAATTGTCACGCCTGCACTCGTCATATGTATAGATATAGTCGCCGTCACTCGTCCTCTTCATCCTCATCACCTCTGGCCAGATAGTCCTCGACCTCTTGTAATGTCTCTTTTACCTCTTCCAGAGAGAGCCGCCCGCTCATAATTTCCCACATATCCTGCACTATATCCTCGTCGACGTAGTCCAGAGACTGGACAAGGTCGTTGACCTCGTATATATGCGGGACGAGGGCGTCGAACTCTGCCATATCCTCGACGAGCTCGTCTATCTCGTCGGTCGACGTGTCATGCTGCCGCAGGTTGTTGTATTTCTCGACGATATCGACCGGCAGCAGTCCCACGTCAAAATACTTGTATATCAGGTCGAGCGTTTTATTGACAGTCTCCTGCCGTTCCATGCGGGCTTTAATGGCTTTGTCTATAGCCTCGCGGCTCTTTGCCTCTGGGTGCTTTTTACGGTATTTCTTACGGATACTGGTAACTGTATCGCCTTGCTTGTATAGCTTGTCCACGCGGGCGCGCTGGTATTCGTTCGGGTTGCTTGTTCGCTTGACCTGAACTACTCCATTCACATTGGTTCGCGTTGGTATGTGCTCGAGCTTTAACTTATTTGCATAGTTCTGATATGCTGGGTGATTGATACCATATGTTTTAGCCAGATTGATTAGACGCTTATTTATCGCGTTCGCCTGATTATCAAACTTGCTCACGGCTGCCGCCCTCCTAACTACTTTTTATTGTCCCGCCCCTCTACCTCTTTGAGTGCTCGACCAACTGCGGCCATAACAAGCAGCGTGCGCTCGCTGTCTGTCAATCGTTCGGTACACTCATATATCACAGTGACTGCACATTCCAGCATAGACAGCGCCTCGCTGGACGTCGGGCGGCCTGTGATACTGCATTTTACATTGTCGCTCTGCTCTTTACAAATACATGATAACATTGCTTTCACTCTCCTATAGATCGAGCCGCCCCGCAGGACGGCTCTGTCGTGTTAAATAATCTTGTCTCAGGCTTATCTCTTTACAAGGTCGAATGTGTGCGCTATACCGCGCTTTGTCTTTGTGCTCTTAAATTTGATTGTTATCGGGTGCTCAATTGTAGGCTGAAAACCTACGTTAAAAAGTGACTTTGTGCTGCGGATTATGCCGTTTGATATCGAGGATATCATGCGGCCATCGGTCGTGAAAAAGTTCACGCAGCACTTATTTACAACTGGGCTGTCGTCGTCGTTCGGGTCTGTGTGGACGTCGACAGAGGTCACAACGATATTGTTGACCTCGACCTCTTTGTCGAGATTGTCTGCGACGCTCTCGCCGCTGCCGTTCACAGCGTTGAAGAGTGTGACGTCGTCGGTGGCTGTCGAAATTCTGACTGCTGCGCCCTCACCCTCTGCGAGAACTGCAAAATCGTTGTTATGGTTCTGCACGAGCTCGAAAGTCTTTGTTTCTGCGGGGGTCATAGCCTCTGCGTTGGTGTTTGTCTTTGTCATGGTTTTTTCCTCTTTTCTTTAAAATAACAAACGCTAATATAGAATAATATGGAGATACGGGCTATTATGCACGCGGTCTGACTGTCTGGCGTATTCGTTAGGCCTGCGCGCCGGCCTTGATACTACCCTTATAAGGGCGCGGTCGTTGGTGCTTTTCGCCCGACCGCCAATTGCTTGGCGGTTTCGTCAGCTCTCACTGGTACTCGTCAGGAGCGTTATTGTTTAGCGGTTTAGTCAATGCCTCGCGTATTTTGTCGAGGTCGTAACCCTCAGGACAGTGATTAAGTAAACAAATACCGCGTTCATCCTTTAATTCGCAGTCTGTACAATCATCATGTGACTTACAATCTTCTTAAACATTGCAAGCGTTGCCATAATTGCAGCATATATCATACTGTCGAGAATGTCACCCATATATCACACCACCTTTTACCATTTCCCACGCTATAAGCTCCATAGTGCAGGCGGTCTTTGTTATCACTGGGCACTTGCTACAACCTATTGCAGCGCCGTCTTTGTCGCGGGCGCAGCGTGTAACGTTGTGAATACCTTTGAGAAATAGCTCTTTTGCGGTCATTTTAATTCACACTCCCTATCATATTTATAATATTTACTGATTAGCGTCTCGTAAGCGTCCGACATAGTGCAGCATTCACCAGTATCAATATCACACACTAAATTACCGCATATGATTTGCCAACTTGTATCACAACGGCCTCGAGAGGCTCTATAATGTTTATAGAGCGACCCGCCGCACGCTGGACAAGGTATTGTAAGTTTATGCGTTTCATGCATTTTTATCAACCTCTTTTCATTCACTTGTATTGGTTTTGTCGTTGTCTTGTAGGCTCTCTCGAGCTTAATCTCATTATATAGAGATAGAGCGATCTTGTCAAGAGGCTTTAACTCAAAATGGTAGTTTTGTGCATACAACTTGATACTTTTGTATATAGACAATAATCTCATATAGTAGACAATAGTGCATAGCTCTGAGAACGTCGAAAAGGGGTCTATTTGCCACGCGAGCAGGGGTAGCTATAGTTATATTACCCAGTGTGTCAGAGGCGGGCTGGCGTTGATTTTTGAGGGGTGGGCGAG
>Ga0116147_1004114_pt1 | contig 13234 bp, 10 predicted proteins | sample AD_JPNHG3_MetaG_FD_89749 | JGI IMG/M metagenome (GOLD analysis project Ga0116147, IMG submission 89749) | Active sludge microbial communities of municipal wastewater-treating anaerobic digesters from Japan - AD_JPNHG3_MetaG | ecosystem: Engineered > Bioreactor > Anaerobic > Digestate | place...
ACGGCAAACCAGCGAAGCATTATTTTCATTGTGAGGTAGATAATTTTTATCGGGATGCAGAAATTTCAATCTTGCCTTGTCTATAAAGAAAGAGCAGGTATCGGTAATCGTATGAATTTTAGCGGAGCCAAAGTATTTTTGTTTTTGGGCATAGTTCCAGAAATCTTGTTTCACGCTTTCATCGCTAACAAAAATATGCCCAATTTTTTTATGATTCAGCAATGTTATCAGCCCCCCACAGTGATCGTTATGTAAATGCGTGAGAATAAGATAGTCAATTCTATTAATGCCTTTTTTTCCCAGCCAAGGTAGCAGATTTTTGCTTAGCCAGCTTTCCTGTTGGTAATCTACCTCATTTACAAATGCTTCAGGAGTTCCAAAGTTTTTTCCTCCACCTGTATCAATCAGCATAGTTTTACCATCTTGAAAACGGATTAGCGTGCAATCTCCCATTCCGCAATTAAAAACATAAATACTTGCATCTTGTTTATTAATATTGGGAATCAGCATAAAGCCCATCACCAGTAAAGAAGCAGGAATTAATGTTTTAAGAGCTGTTTTATATTTACTGCGAATAAGCAAAAAACACCACAGGATTACAATTGCCAAAGCCAGAGCCTGATATAGCGATAAGTAATTGGCAGATAAAGAGAAGGGTAAAGTATGGCAAAATTGGATCCAGCTTATCCAAAGTGAATTTAGGGCTTTATAACAAAGGACAAATAGCTTGGTTATATACCATCCTTGTGGAGAGATTAACACTAACATAGAAAGAGGTAGCATAATACTCATAAGAGGAATGCCTATTATGTTGCCAATTATACCATTTAGAGAGGCTGTGCCAAAATAATAGAGAGTGAAGGGAGTGATGGCTATTGATATCAGAGTTGAAAGTAATATCCCTTCTTTGATATTCTCCAGCATTTTATAAACAGAATTGTTCAATATTTTATTCTGTGCGAACAGTCGAAAATGGGGTAAACCGTAAAAAATAACTAATATCGATATATAGGACAGCTGAAGTCCAATATTGAATAATTGCATAGGGCTGAGCAAAGTGATGATAAATATAGATAGAGCCATTGTTTGAGCTCCGGAAACAGGGCTTTGCAACCAACGTGCCAAAATAACAATAGATATCATTATTATGGAACGAGTTACGGAAGGAGCCCAATTGTTTAAACTTGCATATAACAAAATTGACGGCAGGAAAAGAAATTCTGCCAGCTCACGCCTAAAAAATATCCTGAAAAAGGATACTATTATCATATATATCAACCAGATATGCATTCCGCTAACTACTACCAAGTGAATTATCCCAGCTTCCGTTAGCTGGTTTATATATTCCTGTTTCAAACCCGATTCTCCAAAGAGTAACGCTTTTGCCCAATCTGCTTGATCACCCAATTTAATCTCTAAAGAACTTAGCAGTTTATATCGCAATCTACCAAGATAATCTCTAACATCTTTAGCATCAATAGATTTAGCTTTGCCAAGCTGATAACCAATAGCGGAATAACGATTGGGATAAATATCCAAAATCGGATCACGCACAAGAGGATAAATTTCTGCCAGCAAACAGTAAGACTTGCCTGGAAGAATTTTTTCACTACAAGAGAGAATAATATTATCTTGCAAAGGGAAACCGGCAAGGGAATCAAGCTCAACAGCATAGCGCATTTCTTCCACAGAGAAAACATTTGTTACAGTAAAACAAATTTCCTGTTGAAGATGTTCATTTTCTTGTAGAATCAAGGCGAGCGGAGAGCTTTCTTTTTTTACAATAGAAAAACGCAGCATTCCTAAAACTAAAAATAGAATGATCAGCAGGATTAAGCGTATTTTCTTACAAAAAACCCCTAAAATTAATAGTCCGCTGGCTAAAATGAGAAGAAAGAGGATATTAATCTGGATAATTTTGGCAAGGATTATGCCGATTATCCAAAAAATAACAGGCAAAACAAAAGGAGCAGGGGCTTTGCTATTTGCCTCCATCTTTTCTCCATTTTAATATTCGTTCTCTTCTCTCACAGATTTCACAGATAACACAGATTTAGTTTTAAAATATAGATTTCACGGATAGAACCTATTGGCACAGATAATCAGGTTTTTTATTCCATTTCATATCCAATTATCAGCTCTCTTTATTATTGCTATTTAGTTTACTGATCTATAACTTTGAACTCCTGCACTTTGAACTTTGAACTCCCGCACTTTGAACTTTGAACTCCCGCACTCTGAACTCCCGCACTCTTTTATGGTATATGTCTGGTATATAATGATATCTCTGCTTTATAGGGTCTTTCCCCTTCTTTTAAAGCTCGGTTCAATTTATCCAACATTTTTGATCTTCTACTTTTACTATTTGCCTTAATTTTAATGCTATAAAGAGCACTGGCAAGTTCTTCACCATTGGCATCCCAAACTTTTGCCATTAAAGCAATTTCTTGATCTTTTTTGCCGGTATTGGCAAGGGTGTATTCCAGCTCGATGAATTGAGTGCCATAACGGCTGATGCTGATATCACTTATCTGTATTTCTGAAGCCGTTTTTTTTAAACCCGAGCGTTGGATAAAAATGCCCCAAATAACTAAGATAATAACTACAACCAAAACAACTTGTTTCAGTTTATAGCGTTTTGGAAATTCCAGACGGTCTACTTTATGCATAATATTTGTCCTAAAAGATTAATTGCCAAGCGGAATATAGAGTATTTTGCCAATCATCGTTGTGACAGCCTTCCCAACCAAAAAGCAAACGGTGATGTGCAAAAACATCTATAAGCACATTACTTTTTAAGGTGATAGTATTAGTTTTTGTTCCTTGAAACCAGGAAGCCGTTCCATTATCCATTGCTTCTGAATCTGGAAAAGCATTATGATAATCTTCACTCCAGTCACTGCCAAAACTTCCCTGTTTGCTATAAGATACACTTCCCTGCCAAAGCAGAATATTTCTATATGGTAAGCGTAGTAAACAGGAAAAATCTGCAATGTTTGAACCTTTCGGATAGCCAAGAGGTTTACCATCAGTAGAGAACATTGTATGATTTAAATAGTGAGTATAAGTGAAGGGACGGATAGCAGTTAGTTCTGTAGTTATATCTGCAAAAGGACTTTCTGGTAAAGCAAAGGGAGTTTTCCATTTTATTCCTCCTTGCAGCGCATATTTATTTCCCCACCAGTCACTACCCAGTTCACTGAAACTAAATTCATCTATAAGAACTTGAGTATAAAAGAAAAGCGACTGAATAGGACGATATGAACCTCCTGCATAAATCATTACATTATCTCTATCCCAAAGATTATGTTCAATTGCGCGCCAAAAGGCAACAGGCAAAAAATAATTAATATCCAGCGAGCGGTTTCCGTATATAATTTCTTCACCTAAGAAAAAGTTCAAATTTGAGTAGGGCTGAAAGCCAAATTGATGCAGCGCTAAATACTTATCGGGATAGTTTTTGCTGTTGTAATAAGGATTGTTATATATGTTATAAGTGCTATCTGCCATTAAAGATGCATGCATAAAAGAAATGCTGAACAATCCAGATCTAGCTTCTGCTAATATATAGCCGTAATCATTCACTTCGTCATTTAGAATTATACTACCGCTAATTGCATTGCCCACAGGGAATTTCCCCCGCCCTAAAGCCAGGGTTAAATTATTGGCATTGTAGCTGATATCTCCGCTAAGATTATCTATATTCAGTTTGTTATTGCTATAATTATAGTAGCCATCAACCAGCCAGGAAGTTTCTGCAGTTTTTTGATCACCCAAAAAAATGCCATTCCACCAGTTAGTATTCAGCTCAAAGTGTTCTCCATATTGCGATTCTAAATATATACCACCATAAAGAAAGCTGCAGATATCATCTTTTTTCACTGGCTCCAAACCTGCAGTAACATTCATATCCGCTTTAAATTTACGATCGTTGCTTTGATAACTCATCAGAGAATGGTTTGCTTTTCCTAAGCGAAAAAAATCCATTATGGCATCAGTAAAACGAGGAATAGGGACAAGAGGTATATGTAATCCATTACCATAGGTAGAGATACTATCATCTTTTGCGGATTGAGGATAGCTAAGTAAACTCGGTTTCAAACTGTTTTGTACTTCAGGATTAAAAGCAGAATTAGGAATAAAACGCATAGCAGGTAACAATGAACACCAGAGTAATAACACTATAACACAAATTTTGGCAGGCATATTTTAGATGTAATTTCCTTGATGACTAAGCTTTACTAAGCGTTCTACTTCTTCTTCCGGAAGTTTTAGTTCTTTGGCAATTTGTTTATTTGTCCAACCGTTAATTAATAAACGACTTACCATCCGACATAGAGTTTCTGTATCCAGAGCTTCGCCTTCTTTTCTATTTTCGGGAGGAGCAAACACAACAGGTTTGGGTTTCTTTTTGCCACTATGGATAAAAGTAAAAATAATGATAATTAATAGCAGAAGTAACACAAAAAACACTATTAGCAAGGGATTCTTTTCAAAAAAGGATAATTTGCTTTCTTCTGATCCTGAAGGAAGAGGAGCTTCCTGTATATCTTGTGGCAAGGGAGGAGTGGCAACTAAAGATTCTGACTGCACAGTTTGTTCTGTTTCTACAGCAGGGGGGATTTCCTTATTAGCTTTTAGGGGCTCAATTGGCTTAGGTTCTTCAACTGATTTAGGTTTTTCTTGGGGTGCAGCTTTTTCTGAAGAGGTCCTGGCAGCTGCTTTTCTTCCATACACCCTATTCAAAATATCCTGTCCTGCAGAATAATAAGCTGAGTTTTTGGGTATTTTTGCTACTATAGCTTTCAAGCGATTGCTGCCTCTTTGTTCCAATAATAATGCCCATTTATACAAAACTTCACCATCATTGGGATAATCACGGTTTAGCTCCACATAAATTTTATCAGCACTATTCAGCTTTCCACAGGAAGTGTAAAATTCTGCTATATCAAGCTTTTGCTGACGATTGGGCTTAGCAACAATGATATCCAAAACTAAACGAAAAGGATCTTCCAAAACCATCCTTTCCAATCGAAATGTAGGAGAAACAGAAATTCGAATACTATTGTTTCTTTGCACAATGCTTCGGACGATATTACCACCTTCATAGCTGATATTTACTTTTGAGGGATTATTGTTATCTATCTTCACTTCCACATAATCGCTATTGGGTATAACCTCATAATTACCTGTGCCATAAAATCCTACAACGATTCTCGAAACCCCCGAACCATAATTTTCCATATCTACATAAGTAAAATCAATAGCTGCACAAAGCGACGCTATCAATAAGGTAAGCATAAATAAAACTTTAACTTTCATTTAGCTGTCTCCTTCTCTATATTTGAAAAAAACCTGATATCAACAATCATCTCACTTACACTCTTATTCCTCTTGTATAAATCAATCCCAATTCTAAGCCTATATAGAAGATAAAATATAAAACCTATGCAACAATACACTTCCTCTTTTCATCTAAGTTCCATATTGTTAACACCTTATCAGCTAATATCTTCCCTTTTATATAGCTCTATCTTGTCTGAACTATTCCATTTTTACTATAATTTTTGCCGCTTTAAAATTGGCAAGCTATTTTTAACACTAATAAAGCAAACATAACAAAATAAAGAAAAAAGGAGGGTAAGCATCAATCTGTTTTTCCGGCTAAAATGCTATTCTGCCAAATGTTAATAGGGGCATAAATAATGCTTGAGGGTACGAAGCTGGGCTATTTCTTGCTTATAAGCTAGCGTGGGGTTATGGCGATGCTGATGGGGAAAATACCTAGGTACAGCACCGCATCGCTACCGCAGCTTATTAAGCAAGAAGTAAGAAAAAACAGTAAATAAATTCAATGCTCTTCGCTTTAAACTCTGTGATCTAAGCACTTTTCTATCTGTTTTTGGGCATAATTGTTATATTACAAAAACATTTATATTCTGAGTTCCCTCTTTTCTCTTGACGCAAAAGCCATATATGAAAAAAGCAAAAATATGAATAAAGATAATTATTTACTAGCGAAGGCTTTTTTGCCAAAACAGCGTTTATGGCAGGCCTGTGGAATAGGATGTGACTATCTTTTGTCGCTTGCTATTCATAAACCTGTGGTTAATTTTTACCCGCCTGCTTTAATGTTGGAGCCAACGAATATTTGTAATTTACGCTGTCCTTTGTGTTTAACTGGGAATGGGACATTGAATCGTCCCAAAGGAATGATGTCTTTGGCACTTTTTAAAAAAATCTGTAAAGATGTTCAGGATAAAATTGGAATGCTGATTTTGTGGAATCAGGGCGAGCCCTTTATAAATCCTGATTTTTATGAAATGCTAAAGATTGCCTCAAAACATCAATTTTATACGATGACATCTACTAATGCCAGTTTGGAACTGGATATTGAAAGGATAGTAAAAAGCGGACTAAATAAAATTATTATTTCTATGGATGGAATAACGGAAGAAACATATAATAACTATCGCGTAAATGGAGATTTTGAACTTGTCCTCAAAAATATGCAGGCATTGGTTCGCTGTAAAGAAAAATTGCATAGTAAAACACCCTATCTTGTTTGGCAATTTATAATTATGAAACACAATGAAAATGAGCTGGAGAAAGTGAAACATCTGGCAAAAGAACTGAAAGTAGATAAATTGGAATTTAAAACTGCCCAAATATACAATGGCGAAGACCAAGCCTTTCTGCCCAATAACTCGAAATATAGTCGCTATCAGAAAAACGGAGATAATTTCATCCTGAAAACTAAGCTGAAAAATCGCTGTAGGCGGTTATGGACTCAACCAGTTATAAATTGGAACGGTGAAATGAATATTTGTTGCTACGATAAAAATGGAACTATCCAAATTGGCAATATGGAAAAGAACAGTTTTTCGGAATTATGGTTTGGAAAGGCAATGCAAAATATGCGAAAGGCGATATTGAAAGATCGTTCCGCTTTTGAAATTTGCAGAAACTGCGGAGAAGGAATAGTACAGAAAATTAAAGATTAGCTTATTGGCTTTCTTGAAACATAATTTCAGTTTTGGAACTACATTTAGCATAGGTAGAAAATTATACTCTGTACTTAAATCTCTATTTCTGTAATATCCTATCCTTCCAAGGTGCTTTTACACTTTTTCCTTGACTTTTTTTCATAGCGAGATATATTATAAAAAAATAGTATTCCATAGGAGGAAAAAATGGCAGTATATTCTGTTAATGAAGTAATCGAAATGGCGGTGCAGATTGAAAGAAATGGCTATGCATTTTATAATGAAGCCATAAAACGCAGTGACCTTGATGAGGCCTCCAAAGAGTTATTAACCTATTTGCGGGATGAAGAACTAACGCATGAAAACACTTTTTTGGCTTTGCGAGATGAAATCGATTTAGAAGTATTGAAACTATCTATCGATTGGGAATTAATTGCTGAATACTTAAAAGCTATTGTTGATAGCCGTATTTTTAACAGCGAATCCTCTGCTCTGCAACTTGTTGCAAATTCAAAAGATGCAAGAGAGATAATTAATAATGCAATCACTTTCGAAAAGGATACACTTCTCTATTTTCATACTCTATCCGATAATATCAGTGATCCCAAAACCCATAATGCTTTACGAAAAATAATTAACGAAGAAATCAGACACATTTTGAAATTGAACGAATTTAAGAAAAAAATGGGATAACTACCTATTAACAAAACCTATATTAACATTAAAAATACAGGAATGGATTGCGGCGAAACAGAAATGTAGCCAGATAAGCAGTATAGATAGCAAGTGAAACATAAAAAAAGGAAAAAAGACAATACGAGAAGGATTATCAGTATCTTTCTGGTGTTGTTTCTGTTATTGATTCTGGTTTATAATCCAATCTCTTTGAGGTTGACTACTATCGGCGTAGCTATTTATTATGGTCTGAATCCAGTAATTTTTTACCGATTAATTAAAACTGAAAGTTCGTTTCGTAGTTTTGCCATCTCCGATGCTCAAGCTATTGGTCTTGGTCAAATTAAAGAATCCACCGCTTTTTACATTCATAAGGAACATAAAAGAGGTTATCTGTTTTTACCGTTATACAATCTGAAGTTGGCAGCTAAGTATCTTAATTATTTAAAAAAGAGATATAATGATAACTGGAGCTTAACTTTGGCGGCTTATAATTGGGGTGAAAGCAATGTAAATCGTCGGATTAGTTCTCATCAGATAGAAAAAGATAAGGACTATCGACACCTCTTTTCAGATATACCTGAGACCTATAATTACATTAATAAAATCCTCTATCCTAAAAATAAAACTTGACGAGAATAGCCCTTGATAAAAATCATATTTCTATAATTCATTTCAGGAGTGATTTATGCTGCGTAATCAAAACGGAATCTCGTTTTATACTGTCTTAAGTATAATCCTATTCATTGCCTTGGTGTTTATCTTGGCATTGCCAAATTTCTTTAATCTGGATAAAGAAAAAAATCAGGAAGATTGTATCAATAATATGAAACAAATCTGGGTAGCAACTACTGATTATATGCGTGATACAAATACAGATTTTAATGGTGATCTTTCTTTACTTACCAAAACCCCTAAAGCACAAGATCCAAAACATACTTATCTTTCTTCTAATTTGTATTGCCCCGAAACCAGTCGCCAAAAAAATGATTATACTGTTTACGGAAAATATGTCGCTGAACAAATTGGTACCGAAATAAAACACAACTATGGTGTTATCGTATATTGCCCCAACCTTGTGAAATTCCCAAAACACATAATTCCCAAAGCTTTCTATGAAAATATGGACCCCACTCAGCTACAGAATTATATCATTGATGATATCGATTATATTGATACCGAAACCGGCTCAAATGGGGCAAAAAAAGTTGAATTGATAGAAAAATATATACAAATCTGGAAAACTGATCCCGATGCTTTTGTCAAAAGGAAAGCGAATACAACTGCTTTAAGAGCTATTCTTTTTCCTGATAAATTCAGCGTTAGTCAATAACGCATTATCTAAAAGCTATTTTTCGGTTAGTTCAAACAGCATCATTAATCGTGATGCCGTTTGAACTGTTTTTGTAGTAAGCAGCATAAAAATATAAAAAATGAGAAGAACCAAATGCTCTATAAAGAATTTCTTGATCATATCTATAAACGCTATTCTGGTAATGTAAAATTGGAATTGAACAGAATGACAGGTTTGCTTTCTGATATGGAAGATCCCGAACGCGATTTAAATGGTTTTCATATCGGAGGCACTAATGGGAAAGGAAGTGTTTGTGCTACTTTGGAAGCACTCTGCTTAGCAAGTGGATTGAAAACTGCACTTAATACTTCTCCCCATCTGATCAACTATAGCGAAAGATTTAGAATTAATGGTAGTGAACTACCTTTTACAACTATTTTAAGCACCTTCCGTCGTTATGAGACCTTGTTTAAAAAATGGGATGCTTCGTTCTTCGAAATAACAACTGCCCTTGCTTTTGCAATGTTTAGTAAACAAAATGTAGAGGTAGCTATTATTGAAGTTGGCTTAGGAGGCAGATTGGATGCTACCAATCTCTTTACTCCCGATATTTCGGTAATTACTAATATTGGTTTAGACCATATAAAGACTCTTGGCGGAACTCTGGAAATTATTGCGGCTGAAAAAGCAGGAATAATAAAAAAAGGGATACCTCTGATAATAGGTGATATGGAAGAATCTCCTCGATCTATAGTTGAAGGTGTGGCAATGGCAAAACAGGCACCTGTCTTTCGTTTTGGACGCGATTGGAACACTGAAACACTGTCGGATTCTTTGGACGGAATTAGCTTTAACTATAGTTTTGGCAAATACGAATTTGAGAATCTACAGGCAAATTTAATCGGAGAACATCAAGTAGTAAATGTTGGAACTGCTTTAACCGCTTTTCTCTTATATGCTGAAAAAAGGGATATACCTATTTCTGAAGAGATAATTCGCTCGGCATTAAAACAGATAAACTGGAAAGGTAGGTTGCAGGTTCTTTCTCAAAAACCGTTAGTAATAACTGATGGAGCCCATAATGTACATGGCGCTAAATCTCTGCTGCGGACTTTGGATAGGTTATTCCCAAACCGTAAGTTAAAATTCCTTGTTTCTATTTTGCGAGATAAAGATTATCCTGATATGATTTCCCTATTCTGTAGCAAAGCTGAATTTATCTATATTACTAAAAACCAATCGGAACGCGCAGCTAGTATTGAAGAACAGGTGGAAGAAGTAAAAAAACACAATGTCCCCTATAAAACAGTTCCAACAGTTGCCGAAGCTTATGCTCTGGCTGTAAAAGAATGCAAACCAGATGATATTTTAATTACTTGCGGTTCTTTATATACTGTTGGAGAAATTCTGGCTATTTCTATGAATTGATGCATAAAGAAATTGAAATATACCTTTCCCACCTGCTTCCGGAACTGCAAAAAGCTGGTATTTCCATAGATGAACAGCAAGAAATTGATTATGGAGTGCAGTTAAGAGTATCCCGCCACAATTATAAAAGCATCCTAAACATATACTATTCACAAAAAAAGGGAATTTCTACTATCCCTATGGGGTTGAATAATCCGCTAAAAAAATTGCTATCGGACTTGTGTAGTTTTCAGGAAGAACTGGATATTAAAATGCCTCCGATGCATAATTGGAATGCCTGGATCGGTAGTGATGAATGTGGTAAAGGCGATTATTTCGGTCCGCTGATTGTGTGTGCCTTTGCCTTTGACAAAAAACAGGAAAAGGAATTTAAAAATATCGGCGTGATGGATAGCAAAAAGCTAAAAACCGACGCTATCTATAGAATCGCCAAACACCTCTACAAAAATTATGCCAATTGCATCAATTGCATAGTTTTAAAACCGGAAAAATATAATGAACTGATTGCTAAATTCAAACTACAAAGAAAATCGTTGGATGATTTGCTTGCCTGGCTTCATTCTACAGCTATTATAAATGTGCAAAAAAACCATCCGGAAAGTGAAGGTGCGCTGGTGGATCAATTCAGCATTTCTCAAAAAGTGTGGAGATCCCTAAAAGAAAAAAAGTTTCCCCTTCCTTGTATAGAAAGAACTGGTGCTGAAGTTGATCCTGCGGTGGCTGCTGCTTCTATTATTGCCCGCTATCAATTTTTAGAAAGTTTTGCTGCAATGCGTGAATTCTATCAGCTAAATTTCCCCTTGGGAGCAAATGGAACCGTTATTAAAACCGCGCGGGAATATATTAACAAATATGGGGAAAAACGCTTGGGCGAAGTTGCCAAACTGCATTTTAAAACCACAAACCAAATAGAAAACTTATCTGAATGATATATAGTTTACGAATTATACCTTGACACTATCAGAGAATATAACATCATTGCTTAAAGATTAATTAATTAACTGCCTTTGGAGGTAGAGATGCTCAAACAAGTAACAATAAAGGGCTTTAAAGGTATTACCGATCTCACCTTAAACCTTGATAAGATAAATGTTTTAATTGGTATCAACTCTTCCGGAAAAACCACTATTCTGCAAGCATTGGATTTATTGGCAAATTGCGTTTCCCGAGATGTATCGGAATATTTAAAGGATAAAAATTGGAAGGTCTCCGATATTAAATCCCAAATATCCAAAAGTTCATTGCTTTCCTATAATGCACTTTTTGAGTTTGAAGAAAACGGGAACCCCTTTCTTCTTATCTGGCAGATAGAATTTAAGCTCATTTCTGCTACCAGTGTTAATCTAACTAAGGAAAGCATTTTAAAGGTAAATGGCAAATGGAATAAAGCATATTGTAACATAGATAAACAGCAAAAGCTTTTTGAAAACGCTATTCCTTTATACACCTATAGAGATGGGATTGTGATTTATGAAGCATTTCATGATCAGAAAGCAAAAAATCAAGAATCAGAATTTTATTTGTCCTTGGGTTCTTCGGGGCTAAAAATTATTGATTTCGCTGGTAATAAAGATATTTGCTTGCTGAAAGAATTCCTTAAACATACAACAAATTTTGAAACTCTAGCAGCAGAAAATATGCGTAGATCAAGTAGAGGAACTACAGAGGATATCGGTATCGGGGGAAAACAACTGGCTGCTTTTATAAAACAGATGAATCCTCAGCAAAAAGAAGATTACACCAAAATTGTGCATTCAATTTTAAATAGTATGGATTCCATTGATGCTTATACAAAAGGGACTCCAGGTTGGGTAGAGTTATTTATAAACGAAAAATTCGGCTCCAATGATATTAAAGTGCGACCCTATCATATAAGTGACGGCACTTTGCGTATCCTGGCTTTTGTTGCTCTTCTGAATACACAATACGATTTGGGTTTGCTGATGCTGGATGAAATTGAGAATGGACTAAACCCTTATATCACTACAAAAATAGTAGAACTTCTTTATGAATTTACTTCTCAAACCAAACATCAATTATTGCTTAGCACCCATAGTTCTTTAATGCTGGATGATTTTAAGCCGGAAGATATTATCTATGTTTACCGTGACAATGATGGCAGAATCAAAGCAAAGAAAGTTTTTAACACAAAAAAAATCAAGACCTTTCTGGATTATATGAGCCCGGGGGAAATCTGGATTAATCTTACTGAAAAGGAATTATTAGAACCGAATGACAATTAAAGTTATCGTCTGTGGTGAAGGTTCTACTGATGTAGGGAAAAGAGATTATGAAACTTCTCAGTGGATAGATGGTCCCGCCATTGCCTATATAAAAAATGCTTCTACAAAAAAGCTGCAGATTGATGGCATAGGGAAAAATGATTTGCCCAAGATTCAGAAAGTAAAATCGTTGAAAGGTCATTCCGTAAAAGCAAGAAAACTTGGAATATACGCTATGTTACATTCTTATAAGGTAGCAATATGCTATGTTGATTGTGATAAAAACACCTTTGAGGACATTTATAAAGATATCACTGAAGGTTTTTCCGGCTATCAGAATAAAGTAATCGGTATTCCAATGATTCCCAAAGCAATGATAGAATCTTGGCTGGTGGCAGATGAAAATGCCTTTTTAAGAGTTTTTGGGAAAAAACCTTCTAAACCCTATCTTCCTAAAGAACCGGAATCGCTTTGGGGGAAAAAAGAAGACCCTAACAGTAATTATCCAAAGAATGTCTTGAAAAGAGTAGTTAGCCAGTTTAATGACAAACCGGAAGATTGGCGCTACGCTCTTGCCCGGAACTCAAGTTCTAAAACCTTATCGATAAAATGCCCTGTTAGTTATGGCA
>Ga0116147_1004115_pt1 | contig 13233 bp, 10 predicted proteins | sample AD_JPNHG3_MetaG_FD_89749 | JGI IMG/M metagenome (GOLD analysis project Ga0116147, IMG submission 89749) | Active sludge microbial communities of municipal wastewater-treating anaerobic digesters from Japan - AD_JPNHG3_MetaG | ecosystem: Engineered > Bioreactor > Anaerobic > Digestate | place...
CCAGCAGGTACTCCTTCTCTGCGAGTTCGTAAGCCTTTTTCTGCTCGTAAACATAACCAAGGTCATTATGTTGTTCCGCAGTAAGTGAATCCTCTATCATCACTATCTGGGGAAAGGTACAGGCAGACAGTGAAATTACAAGGAGCCAGATTGCTACCGGTAAACAAGTAAGAAGCTGTTGCCTGTTTTTTGCCATATCTTCTCAAATTCCTCGTAAGGATATTCCTGGGCCGGTTTAAGACCATCATGGACCAAAAACCCCCTATCGGAATATCCATAAACGACCAGGTAATGCATCCTGGATACCACCCAGAATCCCAAATCAACAAGAACGATGACGGGTTTATTGTTGAGGAGAATTTCTTTGATGTCGGCAATGGAGGCACGTCCTATCTTTGTCTGAAACCCCCTTTTTCTGCCGTAGTTCTCCAGGTCCGTTATCAGGGCACCTTTTAATCCGGGAGAATATACCTCTTTCCCGATCGTTTTCTGATCAACATTATCGCCATAGTAGGATAGTACCGAAGAGAGGGCTGCTGGACCGCAATACTGCGTTTCCTGCCTGACAAAAGGCATACCATCTATGATGTACGTTGTACCGGCACCTTCTGCCAGGACGAGAAAGAAGATGATAAGGATATTCAATGCGTTACTTTACTTTATGATGATCCTTTTATCCAAAAGCTTCAAAATAACAATGACCAGGATTATGATTACCAAGACAGCGATGACAAATCCAGCCCCGTCTCCACCTGCCAGAACCCGGTCCGAGGCCTGGGCCACTACCTGGATCTGCTCATCGGACATGCTGCTCAGCTTAGCCTTCACCTCTTCGACAGACAGGCCGTAAGCCTGCAGTTTATCGGCTACAATTTGCATTTCCAGGACTTTCTTAACCTTGTCGATCTCTGCTTCTTTGCCCTTGCCGGCCATCTCAATTGATGACGGCATAGAAGAAATCAAGCCGGCCATGGCCGGAAAACTCACGAAGAAGACAAGATAAGTTGCCATAAACAGCGCTACAACCGGAATTTTAAACTTGTCCAACATATTCGACCATCTCCTCCTTTGCGGTATCGATACTGAGGTGTCAAAAGTGTCTATCAACAGAAATACGCATCGAAATGAAGCATAACGTGCGTCGAAACGCAACAAAATTTTCATGCCTGTAGCGGCATCCACGGATGCCTTCAAGGCGCGGTTCACCCAGATAATCAGAAACGGTATCGACGCCATCTTCAGGCAGATGGCCTTCAATATCTTTCGTAGAGGTAAAGTACTGGGGACAGTATAGATGGAAAGAGGTGTGTGTCCAGGGTTGTAGATATGGACAGGGGGACTCCCGCCTGGTGGGTGAAAACAGCATTTGGGAGGTGAATAGTGATGACATAGCAGTCACGGTTATCGTCATCCAGCAATAGGCAACTTTATCGCATCCCCGTTTTTGAGCAAATCGGGGATAGAAATAGGACGTTCGTGAAATTTAGAGAAATTCAAAGGTCTCGATTATTTTATACTTCGCCATACGTGCAAGAGTGAAAAGTCCCGGGGTTTGATGTGGTTCTAACTCGTCGAAATCGGGGCGTAGGGCCGAGCCAAAGAACACCGATGACAAACCATGTTTACGGTTAGCGTCGGTCGGTGTCAAGAGATTTCCCAGGGGTAGATAGACCCTCCGGGAAGGCACTGCGGTGTCTTTTTAAAGTTCTCCCCCATTATGCCGATGTAAATATCAACCGCAACAGCCGGGGCCGGGCGCAAAACGGCTCCGAAAAGGCGTAAATGATTTCAAGGAGGATACTTAAATATGAAGATGCAAGGGCTGAGGGCAAAACTGATGGTGTGGGGGATAATTCTGTCGGTGATCCCCGTCGTCATCTTGGGGTTGATGACGTATTTTTGGACCGCACGGAGCATGGAAGAGGAGGTGAACAACAAGACCCTCATGCAGGCCAAGAGTTCGGCCCAGATGGTGGACGCCATCATATCAGCAGAAGCCGTCAACATGGCTATACATGCTCGGAGCAAGGAGGTGTTGGAGGCCGTCAAAGAGGCCAACGGCGGTGCGCCGGGGGAAAAGGCGGCCCGTCTGACGAACACAATGGTTCAATGGCAGGCCGTCGCCGGGGATCGCTATGAATTAGTGGTCGTAGCGGACAGAAACGGCGTCATCTTCGCCGACAGCGGGGGGGGAGGGGCCAAGGGCGTAAACATGGCCGATCGTGAGTACTTCAAGCTGGCCATGCAGGGGAAGCCGAGCTTGGACAACGTGGTGATGAACAAAGTAACGGGCAACCCTACCAGCATCGTCTCCCAGCCGGTCGTCGGCGAGGACGGCAGCGCAATCGGCGCTATCGCCGCCACCCTAAAGATTGACCCCATCGCGCAAAAGCTCAACGAGATAAAGCTGGGGAAGACGGGGTATGTGTATGCGATGAACAAACAGGGTCTGTTCATCATGCACCCCGACTCAAAACGGATCTTGAAGACCAATTTAGCCACGGAGAAAGGGATGGAGGCCTTCGCCCAGATCTCCCTCTCCGGGAAAGAAGGGGTAGGGGAATACACGCTCGACGGGGTAAGAAAATTGGCCGGTTTTATCCCGGTGAAGAGCACGGGGTGGGTCGTGGTCGCGGCCGTGAATAAAAACGAGGTCATGTCGATAGCCTACACGATCAGGAACATGATCCTGGGGTGTATCATCATCGTCGTCCTCGCCGCCGGTTGCTTCGCCTTCTTCGGCGCCCGGGCAATCGCCAAGCCGATCCAGGTTGCGGTCGAGAAGACGACGGCGAGTTCCGAGCAGATCGCCTCGGCGAGCGCACAGGTTGCCTCGGCGAGCCAAGCATTAGCGGAAGGCACATCCGAGCAGGCGGCCGCCGTGGAGGAGACGTCTTCCTCCCTGGAAGAGATGTCATCGATGACGAAAACCAACGCGGACAACGCCGCAGCGGCCAACGCCCTCATGACCGAGGCCAAAGAGATCGTCGCCCAGGCGGAGGCCTCCATGGAGAAACTCACGCGGTCGATGGCGGAGGTGAGCAAGGCCAGTGAAGAGACATCGAAGATAGTGAAGACCATCGATGAAATCGCCTTCCAGACGAACCTCCTCGCCCTCAATGCGGCCGTCGAGGCGGCCCGGGCGGGTGAGGCCGGGGCGGGCTTCGCCGTCGTCGCCGAGGAGGTGCGCAATCTCGCGCTCCGGGCGGCACAGGCGGCCAAAGAAACGTCTCTCCTCATCGAGGGTACGGTCGGGAAGGTGAAGGATGGGACGGGGTTGCTGGAGGTGACGAACAAGCAATTCATCGAGGTGGCCAAGAGCGCCCTCAAGGTCGCCGAGTTGGTGGGTGAGATATCGGCCGCCTCCCGCGAACAGGCCCTCGGCATAGAACAGGTCAGCAAGGCGGTGACGGAGATGGAAAGGGTCGTTCAACGGAACGCGGCCTCTGCCGAAGAGTCGGCCTCCGCCGCGCAGGAGATGAGTTCCCAGGCCGCCGTCCTCAAAAAAGAAGTGGTCGAGAACCTGCTGGTCGTGATCGGGGGAGGGAACAACCACGCCGTCGCCCCGGCCGCGATCCCGCAAACAAAAGAGAAACAAGAGTTCGCTTGGACGGAGTAAGACCTTTGAAAAATGACCGCTCATGTCATTCCGACGAAAGTCGGAATCCAGAACCTCTTGAAAATGCTGGATTCCCCCGTATCGGAGCCTGCCCCGTACCCGATACGGGGGGCAGGCTTAAGTCAAGCACGGAATGACGCCGAGGCCATTGAATGACAAATTCAAAGGCCTCGGCGTAATCCTTGTCCCTTCGGGGCCCGGAGCCGAGGAGGCGCCGGGCCCCTTTTTTTCTTATGGGCGCCTTCCCCTTAACGGCCCGACAGTCTCAAGAAAACTCGACAAAGGCCTTTTCTTTCGCCCCACAGACGGGACATTCGTCGGGCAACACCCCGTCGGAGACGTAACCACAGACGGTGCACACATAGTACGTCGTTTCTCTTTCTTCCATCAGGTGGTTCATGGCCTCTTTGTACAGCCGGGCATGTATTTCCTCTACGTCCCGACTCTGACTGAAGTGGATCACGGCCGCCCTGTCTCCCTCCGCTTCGGCGATTTTAATGAACTCGCCGTACGCCGTCTGGGCGACCGATTCCTCGGACTCGAAACTCGCCTTCAGGTTTTCCTCTGTGGATTTCACCTCCCGGAGCAGCTTGAGCGCCCTTTTCGCGTGTATCTCTTCTGAAAAAGCGACGACGGAGAACAGGCTCGCGACCTGGCGGTAGCCCTCCTGTGCCGCCTTTTCCGCGTATATCTTCAGCCTGACCGCCGCCTTTGCCTCGCCCGTGTACGCCTGGTGGAGCGCATCTTTTACTGTCGTCATGGCATCTATCCCTCCTCCGGAGAAAATTCTTCTTTCCCTGAACCGCAGATAGGACACGTCCAGTCGTCGGGAAGTTCTTCGAACGGCGTTCCCGGGGGGATATTACCGTCCGGGTCGCCGGCGGCAGGGTCATACACGTAACCGCACACATTGCACACGTACTTTTTCATCTCCCACTCCTTCTCAAGCGTTTAGTATATCGGCCAATTTCTCCCCCAACTCCCGGCAGGCGGCAAGGTCGGAAGTAGTCGGGACGTGCCTGACCCGCAGGGGTTCCAACGGCAACGCCGCCTTCATCTCCTTGAGGACCTCGTTTACCTGGAGGGTGCCCTCGCCGCTCCACCCGTAAGAACCGAAGGCGGCGCCGACGACGTTCAGCGGCCGCAGGCCCTTCAAGTAAGTGAGGACGTCTGCTACCTTGGGGAGCATGTTGTTGTTCAGGGTGGATGTGCCGACGACGAGGGCCGCCGCGTCGAGCATCTCGTATGCGATATCGCTGCGGTGGAACGCGTCGACGGCCATGACCTTGGCCGGGACGCCCCGGGATGAAAGTCCCTCGCCGATGTAACGGGCCATTTTCTCCGTGCTGTGCCACATGGTGCCGTAGACTACCACCGCCTTCTTCGCCCGCTTCTGCTGGGCCCACCGGCGATAACGTTCTACGATCCATCCGGGGTTCCGGCGCCATACGGGGCCGTGGTCCGGGGCGATCACATCGAAGCTCAGGCCCGCCGAGTCTACCCTGGCAAGGAGCTTGGTCATCAGTCCCGCATAAGGGAGAAGAATGTTAGCAAAGTACGTAGCCGCCTCGTATTCGAGGACGGCGGTGTCGACCTCGTCGGCGAAGCGCTCATGGGAGGCCAGGTGCATACCGAAGGCGTCATGGGAAAACAGGAGTTTCTCCTCCTGGAGGTAGGTGAACATGCTGTCGGGCCAATGCAACATCCGCGTCTCCATGAAGGATAAGGTCATGTTGCCGAGGGAGACCGACCGGCCGTCGGCGACGGCTGTGATCCCCGTCGAGAGGGAAGGCGAAAGTTCGGCCAAGGTTTTGACCCCCATAGGAGAGGCGTACACCTCCCGGGGCCGAATTTCTTCTATCACCTCCGCCAGACAACCGGAATGGTCCATCTCGGAATGGTTGGAGACGACGACCTCGACCTTCCGGGGGTCTATGACTGAGGCAACGCGGGAGAGAAACTCTTCCTTGAAAGGCTTCTTCACTGTGTCGACGAGGGTTACCCTGTCGGCAAGGATCAGATAGGCGTTGTACGAAGAGCCCCGCCGCGTCGTGTAACCGTGAAAGTCGCGGAGCGTCCAGTCGACGGCGCCTACCCAGTAAACTCTTTCCGTGATGGGAATCGCACGATACGCTTCGGCCATGGTACATCCTCCTTCCCGAGATATTCGACCGGTCTGTCCTTACGGCCTCGTAAAAACCCGCGGCCGGTTTCGACGCCGGGTCATAAAGAACCCGGCCCTGTCTCTCTCCAAGTCATTCCTGCATCTATGCCGCTTGAATAAGGTTTCTACCACAGGCCACAAGAAAGTTCAACGCAAATGTTGGTCATTCTACAGTTATTTTAACCAGTTAGAACTGAAGGTGTTTTACGAAGGGTCACAGATAATCGGAAAATCTCCGAGGGCAGTGAAAATCAGGCGTCGCTATGGCTGTATCATCGCGAGGATGAAAAAGGATTCGTAGGCTGTGTGCCCCGTTCCTCGCAACCGGGTCATTACAAGCAAATTCCCGCCTTCGCGGCAAGCCCGGAAATGACTCCCCGTCCTCTTCCGGGATTTCGGTTCTGGACGCTCACCCACTCAACCAGTTTTTTCAAGGGTCTTCCCGACTCCACTTCCTCGAGGGCGGTCTGAACGCCGTCCCTGAGCGAAAGAGACTTGCCGGCAAGCCACAATATGATGCCGGCATTGAAAGCCACAATGTCCGTCCGCGATTTCTTTCCCCTTCCCGCAAGGGTTCTTAGTGCGTCCACCGATTCATCCGCCACGCCTTCCATCGGCCGGATATCCTCATAGCTCCCCCTTGTCAGTCCCGCATCTTCCGGGTATAGTTCCAGGTACTCCACGTCGCCATCTTCTTTCAGAAGGCCGAGCCTTGACTTCCCCAGGGTCGATAGTTCATCCATCCCCCTGTCCCCCTTCTCGTCCCAGCCGTGGTATACGACCGCTTTACGGTACCCAATCCGCCGCATTACCTCGATCGTCGGTTCTATCTGACCCGGAGACCCAACACCGCGGGCTCCCAGGGACGGCAGCGCCGGATTGGCGAGGGACGCGGCGATATTCAGTGTCGTCCCGAACCGTATCTGCGAGAGGACCCTCCCCAAACCCCCGGGATGAACCTTCGGACTCATACCGTTGAAGAGGCCGAGACCGCATATTTCGACCGACCGCGACACTATACCCACATCACAATCTACGTCAACGCCAAGGGCCCGACACAGGTCCACGGTGCCGCATCGGGAGGTTATCGCCGCCGCGCCGTGTCTCGCGAGACGGACGCCCTTGCTCGCGGCGACTATTGCGGAAAGGGTGCTTATATTGAAGGTTTTCAGAGAATCCATCCCCGTCCCGCAGTTATCGACAAGGGTGTCTCTATCGATCTTTACCTTGTTTGTGTCGAGGTTATAGATCGCATCGAAGCACCCCGCGATTTCCTCGACGGTTTCTCCTTTCATCCTCAGCGCTGCCAGAAAAGCGCCCTTTTGCAGATCCGGCTGATCCCCGAAGAGGATGTCCGAAAAGGCCTCCCTGACTGTCTCCCGGGAGAGATTTTCCCTTGCCATCAGCGAAATTATGAGCATTCCGAAGTGTTTCAATTTTTGCTCTTCCATCGCGGCGTTCTCCTTCCTCAAAATCTATCGATGATCACTTTTTTCGTTTCATGCTTCTCCAGCATTTCCATGCCTTTCACGATATCGGTCAGGGGGATCCTGCGTGTGTTCAAAAAAGAGACGTCTACACCGCCTCCCGCGAGCATGCCAAGCGCCCTGTCAAAGTCTTTTTTGTTACATCCGTACGACCCTGCGAGGGTGATTTCCCGGTAATGCAGTCTGTTTATATCGACCGGGATGAGGGGTTTTTCGCCGTCTGTCCCTGAAAACAACGACACGCATCCGCCTGGCTTCATCACGTCCCAGAAGGGCCATGAAAGCCCCCCGCTGCATGCCGGGATGACCAGATCGATCTCGCCGGCAATTTTCATTTCCCTCAATCTTTCCGTAACGTTTGCCCTCGATACATCGAGCGGCATAACACCTTCCGGCAACTCGCCGGCAAGCCTCCGGGGGTCGCGGTCGGCCATTATCACACAGTCCCAGCCTTCCGACTGCAGTAGGGCCGCAAACAGACTTCCCATGGCGCCGGCCCCGACGATGAGCGCCGCACCCTTGCTTATTTGCTTGAACTTGTCCGTGGCGCTCAAACAACACGCCAGCGGTTCCGCCAGGACGGCATCCTCATTTTTGAGGTGGAGCGGGATGGGAACGAGGGACTTCGTCTCCTCTTCCGCGAAGGGAATTATCGTCTGAAAAAAACCGTCTTTATTGAAGCCGTAAATGTGGAGCGCTCCGCAGCGTCCGGTATGACCGCTCTTACAGGCGTTACAGGCGCCGCAGTAAGAGCCGGGGTAGACAGCCACCCTGACTCCCGCCTTGAACAGGGGGTTTTCACTTTCTACGATCACACCGACCCCTTCGTGACCCAACACCCGCGGATATACGAGATCCTTGTGTCCTCTCCGCACCATCTTGATATCCGTTCTGCATATGGCCACCGCCTCCATAGCAACGAGGACGCCCCCGGGAGGAAGTGAAGGCCGGCTGGTTTGGACCACCGCAAGCGCCCCGATTTGTTTCAGCAAAGCCCTTTTCATTTTCGATTCACTCCATAAAAAAAGCCGCTTGAAACACACACAGCATGTGTTCCAGGCGGCTTTTGGCATCACCTAACCTGTTGACCGGTCAGGCAGGTCTTCTGGCTCTCCCCGTCACCGCTCGCCTTCCCGGCCTGTAATCACAGCCAGTGACTTTTCACCCGAAACCAAGGCGGCTCCGGGGCTTTGCGGCAACATCACTGCACCCGTTTGAATGGGGTCGGGGATCACAGCATCGGCCTCAATGCGGTGGATTCACGCCACCTTCCCTTTTTCACCCTCATGCCAGGGCACCTGACCGTTATGCGCCCTTAAGAATCACGTTTACCGGTAATTGTCAAGGTTGACGCCCTCGTAAAAAGTCCAAAAACGTCATGCCGGACTTGATCCGGCATCCAGAACATATTGAATATACTGGGTTCCGGCGTTCGCCGGAATGACGGACGATGGTCTTTCCCGACGTTTTGCTTGACGCCCGCCGAAAGCCCCCCTATACTCAATTACCAAAAAAGGAAATTCCTGTCAGTTTTTTGCCAGTTATAACCCCTTCCGGGAAGGAAGTTCCTGTCAATCACGTCGGTTTATGCCGTTTGGGCGCGGTAAAGCGGGCGAGGCGCGAAGCGTCGAGTAACGGTTACTGAAGGGATGGAGAAAGGATCATGACGTCACAGCAGAAAAAGTGGCTTGTTCGCGGGGTTGTCGTTCTGGCAATCGGCGCTGCCGCCGCATTCGCCTGGCAGCGCTTCGGTCCAAGGGAGGATGAGGGGCTGGTCAGCGGCAACGGGCGGATCGAGGCCACCGAGATCGACGTCGCCGCCAAGAATGCTGGCAGGGTCAAGGAAGTCCTGGTGAGGGAGGGCGATTTCGTCAAGGCCGGGCAGGTGGTGGCCCTGATGGATACCGACGTCCTCGAGGCGGAGCTGCGGGAGGCCGAGGCCAAACTGGAGCAGGCGCGCAGCGACGCGGCGACGGCCCGCAGTCAACTGGCACAGCGGGAAAGCGAAAAAGTGGCGGCGCTCGCGGTCGTCAGCCAGCGGGAGGCTGAGCTGAGCGTAGCCAAGAAACGCCTTGCCCGTACATCGGCGTTGGCCGCCGAGGGCGCAACCTCTCAGCAGGAGGTGGACGACGACTGGGCCAGTGTCCAGAGCGGCCAGGCCGCGCTGAACGCCGCGCGTGCGAACGTTGCCGCGGCGGAGGCGGCTATCGCGACGGCGCGGGAGCAGGTCGCCAGCAAGGTATCCTTCATCAATGCAGTCCAGGCCACGATCGAGCGGATCCAGGCCGACATAAAGGACAGCGCCCTCAAATCCCCCCGTGACGGCCGGGTCCAATACCGGGTGGCGCAACCCGGCGAAGTGGTAGGCCCCGGCGGCCGGGTGTTGAGCCTGGTCGACCTGAGCGACGTCTACATGACCTTCTTCCTCCCCACGGTAGCCGTTGGGAAGGTCGCCCTGGGAACGGAGGTGCGCCTTGTCCTGGACGCCGCCCCGGACCATCCCATCCCCGCCAAGGTGTCGTTCGTTTCCGACGTGGCCCAGTTCACCCCCAAGACCGTGGAGACGGCCAGTGAAAGGGAGAAGCTGATGTTCCGCGTCCGGGCCCAAATCCCCGTCGAGCTGCTGCAGAAGTACATCACCCAGGTCAAGACGGGGCTGCCCGGCGTGGCCTATGTGAAACTGGACCCCCATAAGGACTGGCCTCCCCGCCTGCAGGAAAGATTGGTGAAATGAGCGCATGGGATCGAGCGGTCAACGGCTCGGGCGCCGCGTCCGTGCCCGTGGCACGGCTGCAGGGGGTCGGCTTACGCTACGGCAAGACCCAGGCCCTTGACGACATCTCCCTGGATCTGCCGTCCGGTTGCATGGTCGGTTTTATCGGACCCGACGGGGTGGGAAAGTCGAGCCTCTTTTCTCTCGTCGCCGGCGCCCGGGCGATCCAGACAGGCAAGGTCGAGGTGCTTGGCGGTGACATGGCCGTTGCAGAGCATCGCCGCTGGGTCTGTCCGAAGATCGCCTACATGCCCCAGGGTCTGGGAAAAAACCTCTATCCGACCCTGTCGGTCCGCGAAAACGCCGACTTCTTCGGACGCCTGTTCGGCCACGAACGGAGCGAGCGGGAACGGCGTATCAGTCGGTTGCTGTCCGCAACGGGGCTCGCCCCCTTCGTCGACCGGCCGGCGGGCAAGCTCTCCGGCGGCATGAAACAGAAATTGGGTCTCTGCTGCGCCCTGATCCACGACCCCGACCTGCTGATCCTCGACGAGCCGACTACGGGCGTCGACCCCCTTTCCCGCCGGCAGTTTTGGGAACTCATCGACCGCATCCGCGCCGGGCAACCCGGCATGAGCGTGATGGTGGCAACCGCCTACATGGAGGAGGCCGCCCGCTTCGACTGGCTCGTTGCCATGAACGGCGGGCGGGTGCTGGCCACGGGGACACCGCAGGAGCTACTGACGCAGACCGGCACCTCCACCCTGGAGGAGGCCTTCATCGCTCTCCTGCCACCCTCCGCAAGGGAGGGCTACCGGCCCGTTGTCATCCCACCTCGGGAGACGAACATCGCCGGAGAGACCGCCATCGAGGCCCACAACCTCACCATGCGCTTCGGCGACTTCACCGCCGTCGATCACGTGAACTTCCGGATCGGGCGGGGGGAGATCTTCGGTTTTCTGGGCTCCAACGGCTGCGGCAAGACCACGACGATGAAGATGCTCACCGGACTCCTGCCGGCCAGCGAAGGGGAGGCCTGGCTTTTCGGCCGTCCGGTGGACCCGAAGGACATCGATACCCGGCGGCGGGTCGGCTACATGACCCAGTCCTTCTCCCTCTACAGTGAGTTGACGGTGCGGCAGAACCTCGTTCTCCATGCCCGCCTCTTCCAGATGCCGGAAGACCGGATCCCGGCGCGGGTGGAGGAGATGGCCCGCCGTTTCGGCCTCGAAGAGGTCATGGACAGCCTTCCCGACGCCCTTCCGCTGGGGCACAGACAACGATTATCCCTGGCGGTGGCCATGATCCACGGGCCGGAGATGCTGATCCTCGACGAGCCGACCTCCGGGGTGGACCCTGTCGCCCGTGACGCCTTCTGGCAGATAATGATCGACCTCGCCCGTCGCGACAAGGTGACCATATTCATCTCCACCCACTTCATGAACGAAGCCGAACGCTGTGACCGGATTTCCCTGATGCACGCCGGACGGGTGCTGGTGAGCGATGCGCCGGCGGCGTTGGTCGCGAAGCGCGGGGCGAAAACGCTGGAGGAGGCCTTCATCGGCTATCTTGAAGAGGCGGCCGGTGAGGCTGCGGAGGGAACCGGGAAGGAAGAGGAAACGGCAGAGGCCTTTTCCAACGCCCCGGCGAGGGAGGAAACAAGGCAGGCAACCGCCGCGCGGGACCGATTGGTCGGCCTGCGCCGTCTTTTCAGCTACAACTGGCGCGAGACACTCGAGCTGCGGCGAGACCCGGTCCGCCTGACGCTTGCCCTCTTGGGAAGCGTCATTCTCATGTTCGTCATGGGCTACGGCATCAACATGGACGTGGAGGACCTCTCCTTCGCGGTGCTCGACCGGGACCAGACGACTCTCAGCCGCGACTACACCCTCAACCTCACCGGTTCCCGCTACTTTCGTGAGCGGCCGCCCATCAAGGACTATGAAGACCTGGACCGGCGGATGCGTGCCGGCGAACTCAGCCTGGCAATAGAGATACCACCGGGCTTCGGGCGCGACCTACGTCGGGGGGCGCCCGTTACCGTCGGCGCCTGGATCGACGGGGCCATGCCGACCCGTGCCGAGACGGTGCGCGGCTACGTGCAGGGGATGCACAACAAGTGGCTCGCGAACATCACGCGCCAAGTCCTCGGCCGCTCGGCGACGGTGGGGGCGGCCACGATCGAGATACGCTTCCGCTACAACCCGGACGTCAAGAGCCTGCCCGCCATGGTGCCGGCGGTGATCCCGCTCTTACTCCTGATGATACCGGCCATGCTGACCACGCTCTCGGTCGTGCGGGAGAAGGAGCTGGGCTCCATCATCAACTTCTACGTCACCCCCGTGACCCGGATCGAGTTCCTCCTGGGTAAGCAGATCCCATATGTCATCCTGGCGCTGCTCAACTTCCTTCTCCTCACCGCCCTGGCGATCTTTCTGTTCCGCGTGCCCCTGAAAGGGAGCTTCCTCGCGCTCTGCACCGCAGCGTTCTTGTACGTCGTAATCGCTACCGCCTTCGGGCTCGTGATCTCGGCCTTCATGCGCAGTCAGATCGCCGCCCTGTTCGGCACGGCCTTGCTGACTATCCTGCCGGCGGTCCAGTTTTCCGGGATGACCGACCCCGTCTCCTCGCTGGAGGGAATGGGCGCCTTCATCGGCCGGATATATCCGACGACCCACTTCCTGACCATCGCCCGGGGCACCTTCTCCAAGGGGCTTGGTTTCGGCGACCTCCATGCCTCTTTCATCCCCCTGCTGCTGGCGATTCCCATCATCATCGGCCTGGGGGTAACACTGCTGCGAAAACAGGAATCCTGACCATGCACGCCTCCAACATCTTCCACCTCGGGGTCAAAGAGCTGCGAAGCCTGATGCGCGACCCCGTGATGCTCTTCCTGATTTTCTTCGCCTTCACCTTCGCGATCTATACCGGCGCGACGGCCCTTCCCGAGACACTCCACAAGGCCCCCATCGCGTTCGTGGACGAAGACCGTTCGCCGCTCTCGGCACGCATCATCGATGCCTTCTATCCGCCCTACTTCATGCCCCCCAAGATGATCACACGGGCGGAAATGGATGCCCGGATGGACGCCGGCCTCGACACCTTTGCGGTCAACATCCCCCCCGACTTCCAGCGCGACGTCCTTGCCGGCCGCTCACCGGCGATCCAGCTAAACGTCGATGCCACCCGGATGAGCCAGGCCTTCACCGGGAGCGGTTACATCCAGACGATAATCGACGGGGAGGTCTCC
>Ga0116147_1004117_pt1 | contig 13231 bp, 20 predicted proteins | sample AD_JPNHG3_MetaG_FD_89749 | JGI IMG/M metagenome (GOLD analysis project Ga0116147, IMG submission 89749) | Active sludge microbial communities of municipal wastewater-treating anaerobic digesters from Japan - AD_JPNHG3_MetaG | ecosystem: Engineered > Bioreactor > Anaerobic > Digestate | place...
GATGCGGCGCTCCTCCATCCCCATCACCGCGATCGGAAGCGCATCGAGAATGGAACTCTGCAGGGCCAGCAGCTCCTGCACCCTCTCCGCCGTCTCTTTCTGCCCTTCGATGCCCCTCGAGTCCACCAGCACGGCCCGCGCACCTCCCCCTGTCTGTCCCTGGCCGTTTCCCGGGTCCGCGCCCGACAGCCGCACTTCGCCCGGTCCTCCCGACACGGGCTATCGTTGCGAACGGCAGCCCGTTTGTCAAGATCAAAGTCGGCCAACAAATCGAAATGGGGTCAGGTCTTGTATTTCAACAACAACCGGCAATGGCTTCGATGGCGCAGGCAGGATCCGTTTCAATACAAGACCTGACCCCTTTCGCTCCGCGTCGGGACCGCTCCCTACCCCGCCCGTTCGCCTCGGCGGGCACACTCAGCTGTCGAGCCGGAATGCAGGCTTCCGTTTCCTGAGGGCCGGTTTCCGGATCGCCCGGAACTTCGTCAGCAAGGCGAAGGCATCGCTTTGTGCCGCGGGATAATCCTTCGCTTCGATCTTCTCCTTCAACTGCTCCAGGAAGGGGAACACGATTTCGAACGTCCCCTCCACGAAGCCGAAGAGGTCGACGATCTGCATCGGCAAAATGGTCACCGCCTCGAAGGCCTTGTCCCTGTCCTCGGCCCGGATGGCCGCGTGCAGGATCTCCGTTGTCTCGATGAGAATATCGATGTGCCTCATGCCAAACCTCCTTGTGGAATCAATGCCCCGCGGCCCGGCAAACAAAAAGCCCGCGCCACAGGCACGGGCTTCCATTCCCCCAAGAGCCTTTAGCACATTTGTATAGCGGAGCAAGTAGCTTCTAAATCGCCGCTGGGTCCTGTTTTTCAGACGCTGCGGTCCCTTACCATCCTCACAAGTTCGTTCACGACCCTCTCGAGTTCCTCGATGAGGGGCGTCGTTCCGCCCTCCTTGAAAGCCGTCACAAGCTCCCGGTAATACCAGAGGGTTTCCTCGCGGCTCGCGGTGAACCTCTCCCAGAGGCCCTCGCCCACGACCCGGTAATCGGCGAGGATCGCCCGTGCGTTGTGGAGCTTGTCCGCCGCGGAGACGAGCCGCGCCTGCGGGGAGGCATGCCGCAGATGGGCGATGTACTTCCCTTTCCGCTCTCGCCAGGGCGGCTTGGGGATGACCTCGGCGTCGGTGCACTCGTCCACGATGTCGACGACACGTTTTCCGAATCGCCTTCGGATCTCCTGCCGTGCCGCATCGCCTCCCCCGTCCTCGATGACGTCGTGCAGCAGGGCCGCGACGGCCGTCTCCTCGTCTCCTCCGTTCTCGAGGACGATCGCGGCGACGGCCATCAGGTGGGAGATGTACGGGATCTGCGTCCCCTTGCGGAGATGATCGCGATGAACCTCGTGGGCATAGGCAAGCGCCTCGTCAAACCTCGCAGACAAAGACATGCGTGAACCTCCGAATCATTTGCGCCGAGAGTGCCGGGGCGCTGTACCGGCCACATCCCCCCAAAATGTCAATAATCAGGCCTGACCCCAAGCTTCCTTCGTCACCAGTTATCGGGTAGGCCGCGCACGAGACTGTGCGACACCTTGAGCGTTCGGATACGTTGGTGGGCTTTTTCATCGAATGTGATCCAGCAACCCTTCAGTTCGGCTGCCAGGGCGGCGTAGCAGGCATCGTAACCCGTAAGCCCTTTGCTCCCGAAGAGGGCGGCGCGCCGGGCGAGCCCCCGCGTCATGGGCTGGCGGTATATACCGCCTTCCAGGAGCGGCATCATGCACTCCTCGAAGACGCGCGCCCCATGGGAGTGAACGCGGCAGAGCACAGCGTGGACCTCGAAAGCGAAGAGTTCGGGTACCGCAAAGGAATCCGCCTGCTGCACGACGCGCTCGAGCACTGCATCCGCGTTGGGATCGCTCTCGGTCTCCAGGAACCAGCAGACGGCGACGGAGGCGTCGATCACCCAGATCATTTCTCGTAGCCTCTCAGCTCTCGCAGGACCTCTAGACTGGTCTTGCGGCCGAGTCTCGCGGACCGGGATGCCTTGATCTTCGCCAGCAGTTCCCTCTTCTTCTCCTCGGCCTGGTAAACCAGGAAGCGCTGCTCGAACTGCTCGGGGGTGATCATCACGGCCCTGGCCTTTCTGCCCTTGCTCACCACGACGGGCTCCCCCGTTTCCTTGAGCTGATCCAGGATCTCCCCAAGGCGATTCCGCAACGTCAGCGCATTCACTTCCTTCACGGATCACACCTCGCCTTTTTTATGACAGCCTAGCTTCATAGACTGTACATGTCAAGTGTATAGTATCATATACACTTACCCGCCGTCTCCCGTCTGAAGGCCGTGGAGCCTGTGCCACACGTCCTCGTACACCCGCGCCCGGGCCTTCCCCTGTTTGCCGGCAACGGAGTTTTTGAAGTTGGGGTATTCGATGTCGAGGGCGATGTCCCGCAGGGCCTCGGCAAACGCCTCCCGCGGGACGCGCACGCGGAAGCGGTAGTCGGCGTATTCCGTCTCCTCGATCGCCCCGAGGCCGGGCAGATAGCGTCTCCTGAGCTCGAGCAGGTCCTGTCTCACTCTGGCACGCACGGTCAGATTCTCCTCCCCCTCTTTCTTCACGATGCTGAAAAAGCCGAAATCCGTCATGAGCCACATGATCATTCCCCTACGAACGATTTCTTTCCCTCTTCATTTTGAAGGTTCCTGCACCTCATCCGCACAAACGGTCTCGGCAAGCCATCCGATCGGCGTGTCGGGCGGGATTGGACGAGGGGCGGACTCCCGGTACTGTTTTTTCGTGAGCGCCGAATCGTGGAGGACCCGGCCATGACGGTCGTAGTACACAACACTATTCTGCTGATAGAGCCCCTCCTCGCAGTCGATCAGCTCATAACTGACCACGTAGGCAACCCCCTTGGCTGCCGGAAGCACTGCCTCCACCGAGGCAGCCATCCTGGCGTTGAGCATCTGCTTCGAGGTCACGGTCACGAAACGGCCCATTGGCCTCACAGACGCCCTGTCGTAATGATATGTGCCCCAAACCGTCTCCCCCAGTTCGACCCACTCCGCCGCTCCGGCGGTCTGCACCGTCGTCAGGAGCACAAAGAAAATAGAAACGATTGCGAGCGACTTCATGGGCTCCCCCTTTCAATGAGGGGCCCGCGCCCCAGGAGCGACTCGAAGAGGGCAGCCAGCATCGCCTCCTGCGAGACCCGCCGGCCCGCGGCCTCGTGGAGCCCCTCGACGGAGATCCCGAAGGCATCCCCCGGGTCGCCCCGGCGCGAGCTGAGCACCACGGGCGTGGCGGCCAGCCGCGGGCTCAGGCGCAGCTTGCGCAGGAACTCGTAGCCCGCCCCGCCCGCGCGGGAAAGTTCCGTGACGACGATGTCGGGCGTGAACCCCAAAAGGATCTGGAAGGCCTCGGCGTTGCTCGAGGCAAGGCGGACCACCGCCCCGGGCCAGCGCGATCGGATGACTCCCGTGACCAGGGCGCGCCCCTCGGGCTCGTCGTCGACGACGAGAAACCGCGGCGCCCGACCCCGGCCCGCCTCCGTGCCGTCCGCAAGGGCCCGCTCGAACATCCCGGGCTCGAAGAGCTGCTGCTGCACGTCCTTCCGGTTCGATTCCGTCATGCGTTGCCCTCCATGATTGTCACCCTCACCCTGACCCTCTCCCGCCGGAGACGGTGTCGCAATTCCGATGTTGTCATTCCGCACAAGCGCAGCGCGATGCGGAAACCAGTTTTTCAATGATTTCTGGATTCCCGCTTCTGCGGGAATGACATGATTTCGGCGTTTTTCAATATTGCGACACGGCCTCTCAAGTGAGAGGGAAATCTGCAGTTGCCTCTCCAGCCAGCTCCCGCACCTTCGACGCCAGCTCCTCGAGTCTCACCGGCGCCTCCAGGAAGGCCGTGCGGGGGATCCGCGCCAGCTCGGCGACGAAGTCGTCCTGGACCCAGCCCGAGACGACGGCGATGCCCGCACCCCTGCCGAACTTCCGCGTGAGCGCCACGAGGTCGGGCAGGTACACGAAGGGGATCCCCAGGTTCGTCGGGATGACGACGTCGAAGCGGTTCTTCTCGAAGAGGTCGAGCAGGATCGCCGGGTAGTAACGCGCGTCGAGGCCGTAGTGCATGACCTCGCAGCCGAACTTCCCGAGGGCCTCCGAGAAGACCTCCCTCGCCTCGTCCTGCCCGGTGATGAGCAGGACCCGCGGCGGCCGCGCAAGGGCGGCCGGCTTTTCGACCTTCGCCGGCTTCTCCGGCTCCGCGGGCTTCTTGGCCTCCTTCGGGAACCTGTAGATCTTCGCCGTCATCGCCCTTTCATCAGTGAACCGCGTGCTGCGATTTCCTCTCCTCGGGGTTGTAGAAAATGATGTCGATCGAGTACCCCTCCATCCCCTGCCGGCAGCCGGCGCAGCAGTAGACCATGCCGATTTCATTGCCCTGCTCGGTGAGCGCCACGGGCTCCAGCCCTTCCGCCTGCCTGCAGTGAATGCAGACCATCTGCTTTCCCCCATCGGCCATGTCGCACCTCACTTCCTGCTCAAGAGTCTTATCGAAGGGCCCGGCCCCGGTGGGAGAGAGGCGAACCGTGCCTCGCAACCGTGGCCGGAAAGCCCCCGAGATCACCCGCGGAACCCGCGCCGGCGGGACAGCCCGACATGCGGCCCGCCTTCTCGGCCTCGGTCACGCGGAAGAAGGCCGCGTGGACGAGGGCCTTGTTGTAGACCAGGGCCGAGCCCACCATGCCCTTTCCCTCGAGGCGGAAGTCCCACCCGTGCCCCACGGACTTGAAGCGCTGCCCCGTGCAGGCCAGGGCCTCGGCCAGGAAGGCCCGGGGCGCGCCCTCGGGGACGGCCTTTTCGTCCCTGCCGCCCAGCGCGACGGCCTCCATGGCGTAGCTCTTCACGAGCTTGGGGTGCAGTGCCGCGTAGGCCCCCTCGAGCGAGACCAGGTCGAAACCCGCCGCCCTGCCGTCGATCAGGACCAGGAGCCCCTTCTGCCCGGGCAGGCAGGTGAACTTACCCAGGTACCCGTCGATGTCCTTTGCCCGGTTCTCGAAGGCGTCCTTCATGGCCCCCGTGGGGGAGGCGACACGGCTGTCCTCCAGCACGGACGCCACGTTGTCCCAGACGGCCCCCTGGTCCGACCGGAACTGCCCGCCGGCTTTGAGGCTGTCCGACACGCTCTGCTTCGCTGCCCCCCGCACGCGGTGGGTCGCGATGTGGCCCGAGTCGTCGAAGCGATCCGACACGTAGGACCAGCGCCCCTGCTCGGTGCAGCTCACGGGGATGATCGTCTCGGACTGGCGCCGAAGCAGGATCGTCGTGTTGACGATCCGGTTCTGCTTGGCCCCGGCCAGCTCCTCCCCGTCGAGGATGAGAACCGCCGTGGGGGCGCTGTTGACGACCTTCAGCTCGGGCACCGCGCCCCCGGCGCTCACCTCGGTGACCGTGAGGAACCCGCCCGCCATGGCCTCTTTCATGGTCATGTAGTGCGGGCCGCCGTCGACGGACGAGAAAATCGGCCAGACGGCCATGTTGCGGTGCCGCTGCGCATCGCCGAACGTAATCCCCTCCAGATGATGCTTGATCGTATCCTCCATAAGCCCCCCTCCCTCCCGAAACGCCCGAAGGCGAAACGGGAGTTTTTGCATTGTCTGAGGGCATTATCGCCACTTCTTCCTTATATAAAAGGCCGCCTCGACAGCCCTCTGTCGGGGGAAAATGTGTGTCTCCCTGACAGGATCCGCCAAAGCCCCTTTTTGCAGGCCACCCCGCCGTCGCCGCGAGGGAGTTCTTGTTCCCTTCCGCAAAAAATGATTGAAAGATCAGCAACCTGGCGGAGATGCGGCGCGAAAAAGGCGATTGCATACCGGTGCGGCGAAGCGGGTGAAGCCTTGCAGGCGCAAGATGCCCTGATCAAGATCACGACATTCAACCTTGAAGCGCGCTATCCTGATGAGACCCGCAGTGTACGGAAGAAATGCACGGAGGACTTCGCCCGCGTCGAGCACGAAAAGATCAGCAATGAACATGACCCGGGAATTCGGATGACTTGCGAGAGCGGCGTCCGACTCGATACGGAGTAAGGCGGCAGCCCCCTGATCCCCACGCCCTAAATCACACGTCCGTTTTTCGCAAAGTCGTAAACGAGCGAGGCCCCGGCTTCCACTTCGTCGGGCGTGGCCGTTATGATGTCGAGGGGGATCATGAACTTGCGGATCGTCCTGATCTCCCCCTCCCTGGTCAGTCTTGCACGCTTGAAGATGTCGCAGCCGCGGAAATCGTCCGACACGATGATCACGTCGATGTCGCTGTCTTTCCCCGCCTGCCGACCGGCCCGGGAACCGAACAGGATCATCTTCGACACGTTGAGCCCTTCTTTTTCCAGTTCCTTTTTCAAGAACCGAACCGCTTTTAGAGCTGTGCTCTGAGCCATGTCAGCACTCCCCTGCCTTTCTTGACAAAGGCAACCGTATTCCGTTTGTTGTACTCTTTCTTCATCTTCGCGATATTGTCGGGATATCGTGTCGGGATGCTCACGCGGTTCAGCGAGAAGATGACCTCGTAGAGGTCGTCGGGCGGCCGCAGGTTCAGCTTCTCCACCAGGTAAATCAGGTTGTGTATCTTGGGGGGTGTCTCGTTCAAACGCTTCTGATACAACCCCTTGAGGGCCTTTTCGACCGCCAGGTGACACAGGAAGACCGTGTAGATATAACGCCTGCTCTCGAACATGGCATCGACAGTGTCCATGTCGTACTCGGCCTGCCTGAACCATTCTTCCGGGGCTTTATCATCGAACCTTTCTCCACGGGGTTCGCTACAAACAACAGGGTTCTCATCACCTTCTCAATGAAAATTATCGGCCCTGCGTGACACACCGACATATTCAATTGCCCGCTTACCGCCTCGGCAGGTTGAGCCTACGGCGCACGCCCTCGAGGGCTTTCAGGATCTCGTCGCCCATGTCCTTATCCGCCGCTGCATGCCGTTCCGCGGAGCGAAGCAGGGCCTCGACGCCCTCCCGGCCGTCAGCGGTCCTCACGGCCTGCCGGGGTGTCTTCCCGCCCAGGGCGGGGATCTTCTCGTCCATCCAGCTCCCCCAGTGGGAGGCAAAGATCTCCGCCAGCTTCGCCTTTATTTCCGGGTTCTGCATGAGCTCGTCGTGTTCGGCCTCGGAGCGCGTCATGCGGGCGTCTTGACTGCGAACTTGCTGCATCATGTGTTCCGCCGTCTCGATCACCGTCGTCTTGTATCGCGCCCCCGAACCCAGCCGGGTCTCGATCTCCTTCCGGATCGTCGCGGCCCGCTCCGACGAATTCACGGTGACTTTCAGGCTCCCGCCGTCGATGGCCATCGTGCCCAGGATGGTGTTCTGCAAATTTGGCCTGTCCCTGAAACCCTTTCGGGACCAGGGGATCTCGAGCTTCGAGATCTGCCCCCTGTCGTCCAGCTTCGCTCGGTTGCGCAGATCGGTTTCGCTCTCGCCGGCGCTGAGGCCCGCCAGCCTCGTAAACGCCTGTTCCGGCGAGTCGATTTCATAGTGGAGGGTGTGCATCAGCAGGCGCTCGCCGTCCGTGTTGTAGAGAGCCGGGATCCGGCTGAGTTTATGTCCGATCTCGAGGAACGCCTCCCGGATCTCGAAATCGTATTCCAGCAATTCCGCCTCCGTGATCGTCTCGCAGGCCTGGCGCATCCAGCTTCGCAGCTCGATGATCTCAGGCTTGAACTCCGGCGGGATGGCGAAGTTGCTGCACCCGAAAAGCATGTTCATCCCCCGTATCGGCGTCACGCGGCAAAAGAGGATATCCCCCTCCCGGGCTACGCGGGACGCGCCCGGCTCCCTGACGTCGACCTCCTGTTCCGTGAGCACGTCCTTCAGCAGGAAGCCCCTGCCGGGCTCGCAGCGGATCACCTCGCAGAAGCGGAAGGGGCCTCTCGAGATGGCCGCGATGAGTTCCCTCTCCGTGTCGTCGAGCCGTCCCTTTTCCTTCTCGAGGAAGAACTCCGCCGGCGTCACCCCGGGGGGCAGCCGCAGCGAACCGTCTACGTCCGCGGGGTCGTATGTCCAGTTGAACATGCTCCAGGAAGCGAAGAGCGGGCCCAGGCGGTCGAGAAGCTGTTCGTCGACCTCCTCGTCCGGCCAGAGCAAGAACTCGTCGTAGGCCGCAACCATACCGGACTGCCGGAGCATCCTTTCCGTGAAGCGGATCAGCCGATCCTGGAGCCGGAGGTACGCCTCGCCCAGCCGGCGCCACTCCGAATCCCGGTCGGGCTCCAGCGTCTTGAGGCAGCACTTCTTGTACTTTTTGCCGCTGCCGCAGGGGCAGGGCGCATTGCGTCCCGTCTCCATGACACCTCCCGTGCCGTCCCCCCGATCGTTCTCCCGCAGGCAGGCTTCCAACTTTCTTATAGCCTCCCGGGCCCATCCGCGCCGCGGCCAACTGACCCTCTGAACACCGGCAATCTCATAAAAGATCCCGTCAATACTACGTCCATGAGCGAAGATTTACAGGCATTAGAGGCATTGCAGGACTGTCTGCCCTGGAGTAGGGCCAAGCGGGTCGGCCTTCTCACTCGCCGGGCCCTGCTGCTGTACGCACGCGGGCGGCAGGACGAGCGAGGCGGCCCGTCCGGTCAGGTGTCGATGACTTCGAGGCCCAAGTACGTCACCATCGGATCGAAATCCCTGTCATCATGCAGGAGCGGGATCCGGTAATGGATGCAGAACGTTCCGATCATGACATCGATCGTTTTTCTGACCGTCACACCCTTTTTCCTCAGAATCCGGTAGTTCCCCGCGCTTTCCAGGGCCAGTTCGCTCCCGCCCATCGGCATGAAGGGAATGCGCAGAAGAAGATCCCTTGCGATCCGGAAATCCCTTTCGTTCTGGAATCCCTGAAGCACCTCGGTCAGGATCAGATCGCCGATCACGATGGGCACTTTGCCGAGGGCGGCATCCAGCCAGTCGGTCTGCGGCGTTGGTCTGCCGTTGAAGTAGTCGATCCAGACGGACGAATCCACGAGGATCATCTGTCCGACCTCATCTCGTCGAGATTGCCGGACCACTTGAGCTTTCCCCGAAACTTCCTGATTTCCTTCCGCCCCCTTACCTGCACCAGCAGTTTCAGCCCTTCTTCGATGGCATCTTTCTTTGTTTTGACACCGGATGCCTTGAGGGCGGATTTCATCAGTTTGTCATCGATGACCACATTCGTTCTCATGATCCCTCCGATGTGTATGAAATGCGTATATTATACACATTCCGGCCGGTTTGGGGAAGACCTATTTTGGCGATACCCCCTGTCCGACCGCATGCCTGCCGAACCGTTTCGATATCTTCGCCCCGCGAAAAATCATCCCTGTAAATTGAACGTTCGTGTTTTAAATTGCAGGGTATGAAGAACGATATCCCATCGGAAAAAACGTGTTTGCCCTACCCGTCACAGATCTGCGCAGGATCTTCGAGGAGTAAGGAGAAGCAAGGGGCGCATTTGGCGTATTCCTCTTCACTGGCCACTGAACAATGTTCACTGGTCACTTCTGCGAAGCAGCCATGCGGTGAGGGGAAAATCCGGCAAAAGTACTTGCATTCATTGGCTTTTCATGCCAAATAGGAACAGCGCTTCACCCGGCGCATAAGAAGGCAGGAACGGAGACCGGCGCCATGAAGACACGGGAAGACATCTTACGGATCCTCGCTCGAGAAAAGCGCGATCTCGCAGCACAGTTCAAGGTGCAGAGCCTCGCCCTGTTCGGCTCCTATGCCCGAAATGAACAGCGGCAGGACAGCGACGTGGATATTCTCGTGGACGTCGATCCCTCGATCGGCCTGGAATTCGTCACCCTCGCGGAACGTATCGAGACAATGCTCGGGCTTCCCGTGGAACTGGTGTCCCGCGGCGCCATAAAGCCCCGATACCTGAAAGCCATCGAGCAGGACTTGATCTATGTCTAGGCGAACGGCCGAACTCCTTCTGGATGACATCCGGGAAGCCATCGAAAGAATCGAGCGATAGACCGGGGATCTCTCGCTGGAGGGATTCATGGGCGACGAGAAGACCCAGGATGCGGTCGTGAAAAATCGCGAGATTATCGGGAGGCGGCAAATCGATTGCCCCAAGAGTTCAAAGCGCAACTCGCCGACATCGAGTGGCATAAAATCGTCGGGCTGCGACACCGCATCGTGCATGACTACTTCGGGATCGACCTGAAGATCATCTGGCGCATCATCAACGAAGACCTTCGCGCCTTTAAGGCGCAGTTGCCTTGACCGTACCCGTCTCTTTTCAACATGGGAAAAACTGAGCTTGGCCGCCCGGAAATCTGATTTTCGCATGCGGCAACCCATGACCCCCTGCACCATTGAACCCATGAACCTGTATAGACAGCGAATCAGCTTGCCCGGCGAGGAGGCTTCTCCACATTTCCCTCTCCCCTCGGAGGCCGTGTCGCAATATTGAAAAACGCCGAAATCATGTCATTCCCGCGGAAGCGGGAATCCAGAACTCTTTGAAAAGACGGGATTCCGCATCGCGCTGCGCTTGTGCGGAATGACAACATCGGAATTGCGGCACAGTCACACGCGGGAGAGGGCCAGGGTGAGGGGGGGAAAACCGGCAAACCTCTTGCATAAAAGGACCACGTTGTGGAACCCAAAGACTGCAAGATGACAGGCCAGAAGAACACCCACAAGCGCCTGATGCGCGTGGGGCAGATGCTGAAGCTGTTCCTGGAGAAGGAACGGGTGACGACGGCCACCCTCAGCCGCGAGTTCCACACCACGGCCCGCACTATCCAGCGGGACCTCGCCTTTCTGAAGCAGTGCGGCTTCCCCGTCACCGAGGCAGGCCCCGGCGTCTACAAACTGGACAAGGATATCTTCAGGAATTTCGAGCTCTTCGACGAAAACGAGCTGTCCCTCATCGTGGCCCTCAAGTGCGCCGTCTCCCAGCTCGGCCAGCCCATCCGGAAGGCAGCCGACGAGGTCTTCAACCGCCTCTACCAGGCAACGGGCAACCAGCCCGTCTACATCCACGTCGACGAGTCGGTGCCCCTGGACACCAGGCTCATGAACCGGCTCCTCAAAGCCATACGCAACCGAAGGCGCCTCTCCTTCCACTACGTCTCGAACAAGAACTCCCACCCGGCCACCGTCGACCCCTACCGGATCGTCCACTACGACGGCTTCTGGTACCTCGTGGCGAAAGAAGACGGAACGGGCATCGTCAAGCGCTACGCCCTGGACAAGCTCAAAGACCTCAAGATGCTCCCCGAGAGCTTCCCCGCCGTGCCCGCTAACCTCGACGAGTTGCTGCGCCGGAGCGCCAACATCTGGTTTACCGAGGAGCGCAACCTGGAGGTGCTCATCGAGGTGAACCCGAAGGCGGCCGACTACTTCAAAAGAAGAAAGATCTTCCCCACGCAGGAGATCAAGGAAACCAGACCCGACGGCTCACTCATCGTCAGCCTGAAGGTGGGACACTTCGGGGAGGTCCGCGAGACACTCAAGATGTGGCTGCCGAACGTGAGAATACTGGAACCCGAAAGACTTCGAAAAGATTTATTCACGGAATTGCAGAAATGGCTCTCGTGGCAAAACCTCTAGAGCCGCAATGACCGTTTGCCCCCATTCCTCGTTGAACATGGGGAATCTCACGGAACCAAAGCGGGCCTTATGACCGTGCTGTAATCGGGGTTGCGTGAAGCCTTAAACCAAGCGCACGCATGACCTTGAGCACCGTGGCGAACTCCGGGTTGCCTTCGGGCGACAACGCCTTATACAGGCTCTCGCGGCCGAGGCCGGTTTCGCGGGCGATTTGCGCGATCCCTTTTGCACGAGCGATATCCCCCATCGCGGCAGCCACCAGCGCCGGATCACCTTCCTCCAAGGCGGCTTCCAGATAGGCTGCCATGTCCTCCGGAGTCTCCAGATGTTCCACAACATCCCAGGAACGTGTTTTGGTTTTTGCCATCACAAACCTCCTAGAGTTCCCGCGCAAGCTTCTGCGCTTTCTTGATGTCCCGGTCTTGACTGTGTTTATCGCCGCCGGCAAGCAAGATCACCAGAGTTCGGCCGCGGCGCACGAAGTAAACCCGATAACCGGGCCCGAAGTCTATTCGCAATTCCGAGACACCCTCACCGACCGGCTTCGCATCGCCGAAATTACCGAGCGACAGTCGTCGAATACGAACATTGATACGCGCACGAACTTGCCGATCACGCAAGCCATCAAACCATCGGGCGAAAACCCCGGTTTGCCGCACTTCGATCATGGTTACTTGTATCCTATAAGATACGCCTATTGCAAGGGAAAACCATTAGAGAGATCTTTCCGACGCAGGAGATCAAAGAAACCAGACCCGACGGGTCGCTCATCGTCAGCCTGAAGGTGGGGCACTTCGGGGAGGTGAGGGGGAAGAGGGTCAGGTCTTGTATTTCAACGTGATTCACCGATATTCTCGAATGTAAGATTACGAGCTATGTTTAAATGCAAGACCTGACCCTATCTCCTCTCTATCTCCTCTATCTCCCATCTCTTGCACCAACTTTCCCTTGCCCTCGTCCGCCGAAGAAGCTATAAGGACGAATCCCCGCCACGGAGATATCCCCCATGAACGAGACCCTGCACGCGGAGGCATGGAGAGGCCTGTTCGAGGCGGCCTTCCGGATCAAAGAGATGGCGCCTTGGAAATGGATGGTCGAGACGGAGATGTTCGGCATCCGCGACGGCGACGAGCCTTGTTACGTCAGCGTCATGGGCTACCTGGGGGAGCACCTGGGCATCTCCGTATACCGGGGCGACGGGGCGCTGAGACGGTTTCTGGAGGTGCGCGAGACCCCGCAGGAGACGATCATCGAGTACCCGGAGCTGCTCCTGCAGATCCCGCAGCTGCAGCTGTCCTTCGAAGATCGCGCGGACCTGCTGGAATGGGACCGCAGGCTCATCCGCAATATGGGCTACAAGGTGCGGGGCGGCCAGGCATGGCCCCTGTTTCAGAGTTACCGGCCGGGGTTCATGCCCTGGCGGCTGGAGGCCGAGGAAATCCCCGTTCTCACCCGGGCTCTCGAGCAGCTCGAGGAAATGGCGCCCCGGGCGCGGGCCGGCTCGGTACGGCTGGACATCGAAGACAGGGGGGATATGCTGGTCCGGGCGCGGACGGCGGAGGGCGCTTGGGCCGACGAGCGCGTGCCGATTCCGTCGCCGCAACCGCCGGCCATCGA
>Ga0116147_1004120_pt1 | contig 13224 bp, 9 predicted proteins | sample AD_JPNHG3_MetaG_FD_89749 | JGI IMG/M metagenome (GOLD analysis project Ga0116147, IMG submission 89749) | Active sludge microbial communities of municipal wastewater-treating anaerobic digesters from Japan - AD_JPNHG3_MetaG | ecosystem: Engineered > Bioreactor > Anaerobic > Digestate | place...
AAGCACCAGGACGTACCTGTTCATCAGCCCCAGCAGGATGCTCTGTCTCACAGTCCCTTTCATGTCCCGGGTAACCTCGTTATTGGAGTAAACGGCTTTGCCGGCTTCATTCGCATGACACTGGTCCGCACCTCAGATCTTCGCGTGGCTCAGGCGGGCGATCACCTCGTCCTGGAGCTCTTTGCCCACGGTAACGAAGTAGGCGTTGTAGCCGGTGATGCGCACCAGGAGATGGCGGTAGTCCTGGGGATGCTTCTGCGCGTCGCGGAGCATGTCCGGATCGAGCATATTGACCTGCAGGGCCGTCCCGCCCTTTTCGATATATCCCCTGAGAAAGGCCCTGAATTTGCCCCGGTGCTCCGGGTCGCGCACCATGGAGGGATTGAAGGTCATGGTGTGGCTCGCGCCGTTGGGAAGCAGGTTGACGTAATTCTCCCAGTCCCCGGACCCATCGGCTGTTTTTCCACCCAGGGCCTTGCCCACTGAATTGGCGTTGGCCGAAGGGCCGTTGATGTCCGCGCCGTTGGAGGGGCAGATGGCGTTGGAGAGGAACTTGCCCCGGGGCCTTCCGTCGGGGCTTGCGGCCATGATGTATCCGTCGCCGGCCCAGTAGTTCCATGACAGCATCCCGGGCCTGAACCGGCGGCCGGTTGACCTGGTCGCGTGCTTCCAGGTCTCTTCGGTCCAGACCTTCATCACGTTAAGGGCCATGCGGTCGGCCTCGTCATCGTCCCTGCCGTACTTGGGGGCCCGGTTTTTCGCCAGGGCCTGCAGCACCTCGTGGCCGGCCCAGTTGTCCCTCAGCGCCCGGACCAGCTCCGCCATGGTGCATTTCTTCTCGTCGAAGACCAGGTACTTGACGGCCAGGAGGGAGTCAACGGTCGTCGCGAAGGTCACCGCTTCCATGGTGGTGAAGCTTATTTCGGCCCCGCCCTGGGTCACGTCGATGGCCTTTTCCGCGCACCCCTTCACCAGGCAGGAAAGATAGGGGGTGCGGAAGAATTTCGCCCGTGCGGATTCCGATGCTTCCTGTACATCGACGCATTTTTTTATGATGTAGGCTGTCTGGGTCACATAGGCGTTCCAGAACCGGTCCCACGACGTGAACCGCGCGGCGTCGCCGGTGTTCGGGCCGTCCTGCCGGATCTTCTCAACCTTGCCGGTCATGACATCGACGTGGGGGAGCAGGTCTTTCCCACCCGTGAGGGCCAGTTCCACGGCCTTCAATAGATTGATGTTGTTATCGACGGTTCCTGACCGGTCGTTGCCCGTCATGGTGTTTTCGAGGCAGCCCACGGGGGCGTAGTCGGCGACCGTGTGCCTGTTGATGAAATGCTCGAGGCCCGCCCTGCGTCCCTCCAGCATCATCCCCGCCATGGAGCGCTCGTCGAAGTTCAGGAGGAAGGGTGCCCCCTGGCTTGATGATATCATGTCGATTACCTTGTCCAGGAGCTCGTCCGGGCTTCCCCGGTGGAGACGCACGTTCGGTTTCGGTTCCAGTATCGGCGAGAGCTCGTCGATAACCTCCAGCATCGCGTAGGTGAGGTCGTTGGTCATGTCCGCGCCGTCTTTTCCCATGCCGGACAGGGTTATGAGCTGGCCGTAGCCGGCGGTGATGCCGTTGTTGCCGGTGCGTATCATGGCGTCGTAGGCGTGGTTGCACTTGATCCAGAAGCACCGGAGGATCTCCTTGCCGAACTCGCGGTCCATTCCCTCGGACAGGGATTTTTCCCAGAAGGGGAGAAGGTACTGGTCGATCCTGCCGAAGGAGACGCCCGGGCCCGGGTAATTCTCGTCGCTCATGACGAGCATGTGGGTGAGCCACAGTGCCTGCACCGCTTCCCAGAAATTGTTCGGCGGCTCCCAGGGCACGCGCTCGAGGTTGTCCGCCATCTGCTCAAGCTCGCGCTTCCGGACTGCCGCGGTCTCCCCCGCAGCCAGGTCGCGGCAGAGGGCGGCATATCTGGCCGCGAGGTCCCGGGGCATGGTGGCGGCCGTCATCATCGCCCTGAGCTGGCCCCCCCGGGGCCCGCGGTGCTCCCCGGCGGGCAGGGCGTTGAACCTCGCCACCAGGTCGGCATGGATCCCCTTCCAGCCGAGGTGGAGGACCCGCTCGTATCCCGGGATGAGATGGCCGCTGGTGGCGCCGGCGTTGCCGTACCCGTGGTCATGGAACCACTGCACCAGGGCGCGTGCGCCTTTTTTACCCAGAATCATTGCATCGAACTCGTCGCTTTCTTTTTTAGTAAGGCAGAGGGAGCACTGCACGTTGAAGCGGCCGCCGGCTATGAGGTCGCCGGGGAGCAGCTCCTGGGGAAGGTATTTCACCATGACCTCCCTGGTGAACCAGGCCCGGCGCTCCGGGAGGCTCCATGTCCAGAAGTCGGGGTTCAGCTTCACCTCGCGGGCGGACAGCTTGAAGGAGGAGCGGAGCGTCTGCTGGAGCATGTAGGTCTCGGGCACGATGTAGTAGGTCATCTCGTTGTACACCGTGTCCCAGGGCGTTCCGGTGGTCCATGAGGTCTGCTCGTTGGTCCAGGGGCGGTCAGCGCCGCGGAAATAATGGTCCCGGAGCCATTGTACCCGTTCGGACAGACCGCGGGGTGTTTTTATCTTCAAGGAACTCAATCCGGCAGATTGCATGGTTGATCCTCCACTTTTCGAAGCGTGGTACTAGGGGTAATATAACAGGTTTATAACATTCAGTCAAGCTAACTTCAGTGAGCCAGGGTGATATATATCGTGAATGGTGATCAACTTGAAGCATTGTGCCAGTGCACCGATCACTTTCGAACGGCTGCTGTTGATCCCATGGCTTCGGGCGCAGCATGAGGTTGTACGGAAAGTTGTTGAAATATACCACAGATGGTGCAGTATGGATGGATAAAAAATCAAACCACGCGAAGGAGGCTTGCATTGAAACGTTTGTTTCTTATGTCGATTGTCGTCATGGTTGCCTGCATGGCCTGCAAAAAAGGGGGCCAGCGGGGAGATGAACGCGTTCTTTCCAAAAGCGAAGTGATCCAGGGGACCACTTTTACCGCCGGTTCCCTAATAAAGACAAAAGATAAGGGCCTCCTGTCCTCTGTGACGCTGGGGGCGGACCAGCCCGTCGCCGACATCAATTACGGTAAGGCCTTCCCCGCTGTTTTCAAGAAGGGGACGATGCTGCAGTACAACGACAGCATCATTTTCGAAAAGCCGGAGATGCCGTCGGTCATAACCATTAATGAAAAGCATACAATCATGGGAGTGGAGCTTCCCGCCGGGACCCGCATTGAACCGGGAGTGGCGAGCGGGACCATGGATGGCAAACCGGTCTACTCGGTCATGTTCATCCAGGTCCAGCTGGGAGAAGATGCCGCGATCAAGGGAAAGAAATTCAAGGCCTTTGAGTATATCCAGATATATCCGAACAAGATCATATACCGCGAGAACAACGTGGAAAAGACACTGTAAAACGTTTGCTCCTTACCTGTCATTTCGAGTGAAGGGAGAAATTAAAAATTGATATACCCATAGCATCCCCTCACTGCGTTCGTCGAAATGACAGGGAAAAGAGCACCATAGCATCAGCAATCGGGGGGCCAGGAATGAAACAGAAATTTGGATTCTTCGGATTATTCCTTTTCTTTGTGCTGGCAGCACCGAGTGTTGTCGCCCAGGATGCGGTTGAATATACCGGCGCGGTGTTGCATAAATCAGGACCAGCCGTGACGATACGCCTTGACGCCGCGTCCGGCATCACTGCCGGCGTCTACAAGTTTTTCACCAAAGAGATCCTCGGCATGAAGACCAGCGGCTGGCTCCACGCGGCGGAAGCCAGGCTGATCAGCCTCAAGGGCGACGTCGCCGTGATCGCAATAGTGGAAGAAAAGAGCGCAATGACGGTCAATGGAAAGAAGGTCGATAACCTCACGGCCGGAACAAAGGTTAAGCTGGTGCCAAAGCGGTAGCGCGCCGAGTTACTGCCGTTCTCCGGAAGGCCACAGCCTGTTTGACGTGAGGGTCTTCTGGTTGACGTAAATATCTTGTATCATCTTCCGCAGCGAAGCCAGTTCCTTCCTGTTGCCGGAAACCGCGAGATTTCTTTTTTCCCGGGGATCCTCCTTCAGGTTGAACAGATATTCCTTTCCTGTTTCGCCGTGCCTCACGTATTTGTAGGGATACTCGACAACGCCGAGATACTGGCCGTTATATGGCTGGATGAGGTATACCGGCTTCGGTGTTAAGTCCGGCGATACCATCGACCGGCCCTGAAAATGCGTCTTCACCCCGGTAATGCCGGCCATGTCAAGGATGGTCGGCGCGATATCAACCTGTGAACAGGGCGTGGTGATGATGCGGGGGGGAAGGCGGTTATTCCAGAGAATGAGAAGGGGAGTGCGGAAGAGTTCCTCGTAGAAACCGATTTCATTGTGGCTGATGCCATGTTCATCGAGGGGGAAGCTGTGGTCCCCGGTTATGATCAGGATCGTATCGGAAAGATAGGGACGCTCGGCAATCCCCTTCAGCAGCTCCGTCAGTCCCGCGTCAGACAGGTGGATGGAATTGGCGTAGCGCTCTGCGATGTCCCCGGGATCGGGGTACATCAGGCATTTCTCTTTCGGCACATGATCGAACCACATGTGGTTGGATGTTGTGGCCAGGGTGGCGAAGATCGGCCTGCTGCCGTTCTTCTTATGCAGCTCATCCATGCGCCGCAGGCATATCCGGTAAAAGAGACCGTCCTCGGGTCCCCAGCCCCAGACCTGGCCTTTGTCGGCATCGGTGAGGTACTCGAAGGCGGAATGGATATTCCTGAAGCCGGCCCTTTTCATGAAGCCGTCCGTATTGTCAAAGGAAAGTTTGTCCGCCGCCTGCAGGAATAGCGTTTCGTACCCGGCATCATCAAGGATTGCCGGCAGGGCCCTGAAGGAAAGGGCCGGGAAGGATGTGAAAATCTTGCCGCGGATGCTGGGGATCACCGAAAGGAGTGTCGCCGCCTGTCCCTTGCAGGTCTGCATCGAGTTGCCGTAAAAGCGCTCGACATAGACGCCGCGCCGGGCGAGGGCGTTGAAGACCGGCGTTATCTCCTTTCCGTCAGGGGCCCTTTTCATGATGACATTGGCGTTGTACGATTCCACCATCACGAGGATGATGTTCGGCCTGGCCGAACCCCTCCGCAGCCCCGGCGCGGCCGTGAAGGTCTTCAGGTAGGGATAGCCCTTGATCTCGATATGGGACATAGGGTCCTGGAAGGGGTAGCGCACCATGCCCCGGAGGAGTCCGGTGAATTCGTCATAGGTCCGCAGCGGCAGCACGAGCAGCAGGGCATAGACGGCGGCGGCAGCGGCCGTTTTTGCCTGCGGTCGGCGGTATTCCGGCGGCGACCAGAGTATTCTCTTCTTTACATGTACGATGATCAGAATGACCAGGAAGATGCCGAGGCCGATGAAAAGTGCCCGCGGGAAGACCCCGATGATGGTGTACCATGATTCCTTGTAGAAGCCGATGGTGAAGTTGTCGATGATGAGGCCGTAATCCAGCGGTATGTGCGTGATAAGATGGTAGGAGTGTATCAGCACAAAGAGGGCGATGAACAGGAGGTTCAGGGCCAGGCGCAGGGGCTTGAGCCGGTGCGTCGCCAGGGCGATGAGCTGCACCGCGGCGTTGGCGGTGAAGACGCTGTAGCAGATGAAGAATGCCGATGCGAAAGAAAGGTCGAAGGGCCTGATGCCGTAGCGCCTCTGGAACATGAATAGGAAATAGGCCATGAGCGCTGTCGTCAGGCCGTTCATGAAGCCGAAATCAAGAGGCAGCCACTCCCGGGCATACTGCCGGCAGCGGCGCACGGTGTCTGGTATGGTGTTCAACTGCATGTCGGTCCCCTCCCTGTGGGGAATCTGTGGCAGGTCTATTGTATCTTGTCAATTTGTTTTACCCGTGCCGCCCGCAGCAGGTCATGCCGTGCCAGTTCGTCATCGTTCAGGTACAGCATTTCCCACCGGTTCCTGTTTTGGCCGGTGATCCCCATGAATGAATCAAGGTCGAGCCACCGGTAAAAGGACACGGACAGGGCGCTGTCCCGCGCTTCCACGTCGGTGTATCCCCAGGAAAGCTCGCCGTAGCGGTGGTAGGCCTCGGTGTAGCGGTCGTGCTGGTACAGGCCATGGGGCGAATTCCGGTCATGGCGCCAGTCGAGCCAGCGGCGCGCGGACCGGTCCATGATGTAGGAGTCAAGGGTGGACCCGCCGGTTCCCATTACGATGTAGATGGTCCCGTCCCCGCCGGCGCCGTCATCCGCCTGAAATGAATCGAAGTTGTGGTCGTGGCCGGAGATGACCAGGTCTACGCCATGTTTCCTGAAGAGCTCGAAATACTGGGCCGCCAGAAGCTCGTTCACGCCGTAATCGCCGGTTGAGAGGATCGGGATATGGATGACGACCATGGTCCACTTCCTGCCAGTTGCGCGCGCCAGCTCGCGGCGGATCCATCGGTATTGCGCGCTCCCGGTGGTGATGACGGGGCCGTCCAGGGAGGCGCCGGGGCCGTCAAAGGGATGGATGAAGAATATCCGCGCGATGCCGTAATCGATGGCGTAATAGTCGGGGTTCCCGAAGAAGTACCTGAAATTGGCCCCGCCGTCCAGAAGGTAGTCGTGGTTGCCCGGGGCGGCGGCCAGGGGCACCTCGCCGATCATGTCAAGGGACGCGAACAGGTTGTGCCACGCGTCAAGGTCGGTGCCGGTCCGCACCATGTCCCCGGCGTGGACCAGGAAGTCCGGGTCCCTTCCCTGTTCACGGCACGTGTTCGCGGCGGCCCGCATGACGTTGCGCAGATAGGAATAGGCGTAGCCGCCCTTCCGGGAGCTGTCGGTGTCGCCGACGGCGATAAAATGAAGGGAGCCGCCTGATCCCGGCGCGGGGCCGGTGCGGAACGAACGGACGTCGCCGCCGAAGTCCGGCACCTGGTAATAGTAGCGGGTCGACGGAGACAGACCCTCAAGATGGAATTCATGCCGCCTGCCGTCGCCGATGGCTTCCTTCACCGCGGCCATCCTCTCCGGCAGCGGCTCCCTGCCGAAGCGAATCACCGGCGGATCGGCTTTCCTGGCGGGATCGAAGTACCAGATGACCATGGATGATGACGCGTCGGCCTTTCGATCGGTAAAGGGGCCGAACTGGACCACGGGCCCTATCCTGGTCCAGAACCGCCCGCGGGCGGAGGCCCTCGCCGGGTCCGCCGGCTGGCGGCGCATCCTGAGAAACGGATCGGCCAGGTAGAGGAAGATGATCGCCATGGCCAGGGTGACGGCTCCGGCGGAGCGCCGGGTCATGTATCCACTCTTGTTCCTCAAGGCCATGGCGCCCCACGCCGCCAGCATTATATTCATGACACAAGAGGCCGCGCACAGGGAGAAAAGCAGGACCGGGTAGTGCTTATAGGATGTCTCCAGGTATACCCGTAAGATATCGGTCCCTGCGGCCATGACTGCGGCGGCGAGGAAGAGCAATGCAAGGACGGCAAGGAGCAGGTGTATAATGATCCAGGGGAGGGGGGGTGAATTATAGGGCCTGTCAGTTGGAGTTGTCATATAGGTTGCAATGGGATTTATCTGTTGCTGCCCCTAAATCCGCCGGAGGGGGACTGTATTGATTATAGGCACTCTAATTATTTAAACTCTACCCAAGCCCCCCTGAGGGGGGTGGGGGGTCAAGGCCTTCCATTCATATTGAAATGGGTCTGATTATTGGCGGCAAATCAAGAAAAAATCATTATTCTTAAAAAATATTTGCTTTATTGCCATGGAATTAATTATTGGTGCATATTTTATTAGTTTCAGAGGTTATCGTCATGGATGATTCAGTCAAGAAGATCTTCTTTTATTTAGGGATCGTTGCTGCTTTGTACCTGGTCTTTTATTATGTTCTTCCTTTACTGGTAAAACTGCTCGCTTTTATTTTCCAGGCCCTGTTTTATATCTTCATATGGGGCGCCGTTGCCTTCGTGGCGATATTCCTGGTGGCTCACCTGGTTAAAATAGTAAGAAAGGAAGTGTAATAGTCCTGAATCGTTCCTCATGCAGACTGATGACCGGATTCCCCCTGCCCGGCGGGTTTCTTTGCCTGCAGAGGGTATGCCTTGAAACCCGCTGACAGCATAGGAGAAAAAAATCCCGGCATTGTTATTTTGTTGATTTCTATCAGGCAATTATTGACAATAGGGTTTTTCAGGAACTGTGTCCATGAAAAAGATTGATTTACTTAAAATAGAAACAATTGCCCTCAGGCTTTTTATCGCCATCTGCGTGGCGGGGGGGGTTCTATTCGGCTTCGTCACGGCTGAAATCAAGAATTATTCGGGCATCGATAATCTGAAGGCCTTCCAGCCCAGCATTCCCACGCGGCTCTACGACGTGAACGGCGAGGTGATCGCCGAGCTGTTCCGGCAGCGACGGTACCCGGTGTCCTTCGAAGATCTTCCCCCCTGCCTGGTGAACGCCTTCCTCTCCGCGGAGGACCAGGACTTCTACGACCACTTCGGCATATCCCCGCCGGCCATCATCCGGGCCATGGGTAAAAACATCATCTCGTCGATAAAGGCGTTCCGTCCGATGATTTCCCAGGGCGGGTCCACCATCACCCAGCAGCTGGCAAAACGCCTCTTCACCTCGGGGGAGCGCACCTTCGGCCGCAAGGCCCTGGAGGCCATCCTGGCCCTGCAGATTGAAAAGCGCTTCACGAAAGAAGAAATACTGGAGATGTACTTTAACCAGATCTATTTCGGCCACGGGTGCCACGGCATCGCGTCGGCCTCGCGGTTCTTTTTCCATAAGGACATCAAGTATATCAACGCCATCGAGAGCTCGGTGCTGGCCGGCCTGCCCACGCGTCCCAACGGCCTCTCGCCCATCAAGTACCCGCGGCGCGCCATGGCCAAGAACCGCGACACCCTGAACCGCATGGTAGACCAGGGATACCTCGACCGGAAAAGCGCCGACCGGATGTACCGGGAGTTCTGGCCGGCCTTCGTTGATTCCATCATCATGGATTATCCGACCAAGACGGCCCGCTCGAAGTTCCGGGACAGGGCCCCCTATTTCACCGATTACGTGCGGCAGATCCTTGTGTCCCGCTTCGGCGAGGAAATGGTCTACAATGACGGCCTGAGCGTGTACACGACCCTCAACCTGCGCGACCAGAAGAACGCGGAGAGCGTCATGAAGGAAGCGCTGAAGAAACAGAATTCCATCTCGGTAAAAGGCGCGGCGACCAAAACCATGGCCATGGAGATGGGCATGATCGATTCCTTCGAGGGCCTCAGGATGATATTTCCCCTCCCGTCGGTATCCATAAGCCAGGACGGGGAGAGCATGTTCAAGCAGATGATGGCCGATGATCTTCTCGATGCGGCCGAGATCCTTTCTTTCTTCACGGAAACGCCCGGATGCAACCGGGCCCTCGAGGCGTACCATTCCCAGATCACGGGACTCTCCTCGGTCATGAACGTCGAGGGCGCCCTGATCGCCATAGAGCCCTTCAGCAGCTACATCAAGGCCATGGTGGGCGGCTCGAAATTCGAGGTGCAGAACCAGTATAACCGCGCCGTGCAGGCCAGGCGCCAGCCGGGCTCCTCCTTCAAGCCCTTCGTGTACGGGGCGGCGATAGAGAACAAGCTCGTCACCACGGAAACGCAGCTGCCCGACGCGCCGATCCTGGACATCGACGCCATCGGCAACACCTGGACGCCGGGCAACTACGAGGGCGAGTACCGCGGCATGGTGCCGCTGAGCAACGCCCTGTCCGCATCCATCAATGTCATATCAATCAGGCTCTACGACCTCCTGGGGCCCGACAAGATCATAGATTTTGCCTCGAAGATGACCAAGGTCCCGCCGACCGATTTCGGCGCCAACCCGACCATCGCCCTGGGCACGTCGGAGCTGACGCCCTTCGAGATGGCCACCGGCTACGCCATATACGCCAACCGCGGCAAGGACGTCATTCCCTTTGCCGTGCGGTACGTCGTCGACCGTGACGGCAACGAGGTGGCGAACATCGAGGGCGAGGTGGGTGAGATCCTGGCCCGGAAGGCCAAGAACGGCACGATCCAGGTCATCAGCGAGGAGGTCGCCTGGATCATGACGCAGATGATGAAGCGGGTCGTTGACAGCGGCACGGCCACGGAGGGGATCCGCATCAAGGGCGGCTATTCCAAGCAGGGCGCCGGCAAGACGGGTTCCACCTCCAACTGGTCCGACGCCTGGTTCTGCGGCTTTACGCCGGACATCACGGCGGTCGTGTGGGTCGGCTACGACCAGTCGTTCCTCTCTCTGGGTACTCACCAGGCTGCCTCGGAAGTGGCCGCGCCGATCTGGGGCAGGTTCATGGACGGTTTCTACAGGGGCAAACCGGACCCGCAATTCCCTGAGAAACCGGCCGGGGTATGCCAGATCGGTTCCGGATACGGCCTTGAAGGGGCCCAGTCGCAGTATTACAGCACGGACGGCAATGACATCATGAAATCGGTCCTTGAACGGTATATGGAAATAGAAGGATTGATTGATGAGCGGAAGCGTTACAGTCAGTAGTCGGTTCACTACACCATGGCCGGTGATTTCCTGTTTTTATATTTTTCGTTTGATTTTTTACTATATGATATACACTATTATCATACTCGTTATTCCGGGGATAAAAAGGTGAAGGGTATTAATAATATATTCTAGCAGGAGGTTGAACCGTATACAAAAACCATCTTAAAGACGCTGAAAAACAGTGTGATAAGGAGGTACAGGGAATAAAATTTATTATTTTTTTTATGATTACCTGTTTTCCGTAGAATTATTCTTGAAATTATTAAATTTTATGATATAATTCATCATTATTTGAGAGGGTGAGGTATAGGTAATTTATATGTTCAAGGTCGGTGACAATATTGTCTATCCCATGCACGGCGTGGGAAGAATAGAGGCCATCGAAAAAAAAGTCATTTTAGGTAAGAGAAGCGAATATTATATTATTACAATCCTGAACAGCGGCATGAAGGTGATGATTCCGGTAAAGAACGCTGAACAAATTGGAATACGGAGTATCATACCCAAAAAAGACATCAAGAAAGTGCTCGGCGTGCTGACGAAGAATGAGATAAGCTCGGTGGACGACTGGAAAGAACGGTACCAGAACAATATTGACAAAGTTAAAAGCGGTTCCATTTATGAAGTTTCCGAAGTGGCCAGGGACCTCTACCGCCGGGGACGCGAGAAAGAGCTTTCCATCATGGAACGAAAGCTTTACGAAAACGCGTATCAGCTGGTAACGCACGAGGTTGCCCTGTCTAAGAATATCGACCTGGAGGAAGCCGGTAACCTGGTTTCCGAAGCCCTCTCATCTCATCATCCGAAAAAGTAAGGCGGCACGCCCCTGTTGCAGGGTGCGCCCTCCCGGTGATGACGAACAAGTAATCTCTGTTTCAAACCCCTGCGATATCTCTTTTATCGTATCAGATCTCGTTACGCAAGGAGTATGTTATGATTATTATTCTAAGGATATTATTTATTGTCTTATCGATGCTCTTTTCTTCATTATATTTTGTTGATAAACCTTTTTACATCATTCTGGCCGTTGCGTCGGTGGCCGGCGTTGTTTCACTTCTGGTCCTCATCCTGGTGGAATACGTCCTGCATACCTTTTCCGCGCGGACCTTCGCCGCCGCGATCATAGGGTTGATCATCGGTTTCACCCTGGGACACCTCCTGAACCTCGCCTACGGGGCCCTGCACATCACGGCCCTGGACGAATACTCGCACATCATCACGCCCCTCATCTACCACCTGACGGGCTTTTTCGTGATGATGTTCTTCGTCATCAATTACGAAGAGATATCGTTCCTGGACAAGATCGTTTCCTCCAGCGAGGAGAGCTCGGACGAGAAAATCGCCTACAAGATCCTCGACACCAGCGTCATCATCGACGGCCGGATCGCGGACATATGCGACACCGGCTTCATAGAAGGCATTCTGGTCATTCCCAATTTCGTCCTGAACGAGCTCCAGATGATCGCCGACTCGGCGGATTCGATCAAGAGGAACCGCGGCCGCCGCGGCCTGGACATCCTGAACAAGATGCAGAAGGACCAGTCGATCATGGTGAAGATAACGGACATGGATTTCGCTGACATCAACGAGGTTGACGCGAAGCTCGTCAAGCTGGCGAAGATCATGAACGCCAAGGTCGTGACCAACGACTTCAACCTGAACAAGGTCGCCGAGTTCCACGGGGTCCCGGTCCTGAACATCAACCAGCTCTCCAACGCCCTGAAGCCGGTGGTGCTCCCCGGTGAGGAGATGAGGGTGGCCCTTATCAAGGAGGGAAAGGACCAGAACCAGGCCATCGGGTACCTTGACGACGGCACCATGGTGGTGGTCGAAAACGGCCGTCGGCGCCTGAACGACGAGGTTGACGTCACGGTCACCTCTGTGCTGCAGACGACCGCGGGAAGGATGATCTTCACCAGGCTGAAAGACTGACACCGGGGCCTGTCGTTCATGAGATTGATCAATGAGATCACGGTCATAATCAGGAAAAAGAGCTTCCCCAGCTTCATCGACGAGCTCTACAAGCGGGAGTGCGACCTCCTCGATCTCCAGCATATCGAGGAATCCGGGGACGGGTACCTCTACACCCTGCGCATCGCATGCGATAACCTGAAGCGATTCGAGGAATTCGTCACGATCATAAGCAGCGCCGGCGATAAGTACAAGTTCATATCGGTGAAAAATATCGTCGAGGACCGCATCGTGGGGGGTCTTCTCTCCGTGTCAGGGAAAATGCCGCTGGAAAACATCACCGATTTCAACACCTCGGTCCTGGGGGCCGCCGACCTCATGCTCGAGAAGATCAAAGGCGAGGACGGGAGGCGCTTTACCAGCATTGCAAGGAACGTGGGCCTCGTCGCCGGCATCAGATCAATGGATGAAGGGGCCCGCGTGCACCTTCTCCGTGAATTCGTATGCGCCGAGCGGGATGCCGTGGTCCTCAACAGGTTTGCCGGCCTCAACGGCAGTCCCCTGGCGGTCCGCTTCGAGCACCCGGAGGACGTCATCCAGGTGCTCAAGAAGATAGAGCAGAATTACGCCGCGGTCCGCGTCACCCGCATCAGCGAATCCTCCATCATGCTTTATGACATGCTTTTTTCCGATCTCACCGTGCCGACGGTCTCGCTGGAACATGACGATATCCCGCT
>Ga0116147_1004128_pt1 | contig 13215 bp, 9 predicted proteins | sample AD_JPNHG3_MetaG_FD_89749 | JGI IMG/M metagenome (GOLD analysis project Ga0116147, IMG submission 89749) | Active sludge microbial communities of municipal wastewater-treating anaerobic digesters from Japan - AD_JPNHG3_MetaG | ecosystem: Engineered > Bioreactor > Anaerobic > Digestate | place...
ATCGCAGCGGCTGGGCGAACCAGTCGCTATCGTGGGGCCGCCAGGTGCAGGACATGATTGTGCTAGCCGAGGTCATCACGGTCGGCGCCCGGCTGCGCGACGAATGCCGCGGCTCGCATTACAAGGCCGAATTTGAGCTGAAGGTGCCGGAGGGCAAGTTTGCGGGCGATCCCGAATACGAGGCTTATAAGGCCCGCTGGAAGGAAAATAACGAGAAGTGGATGAAACACACGATCGCCCGGCACACAGCGGACGGCCCACAGATTACCTATTCGCCGGTCGACGTGAGCGTGATGCCGCCGGAGACGCCGCGGGATTACAGATAAGCAGAATCGAAATACACGCAGGAAATTCGCGATGGCTAACCAGATTCACTTTCGTATCAAACGTCAAGCCGGCCCCGATGCCCAGCCTTACTGGGAAGACTTCATCATGCCGGACGCCGGCGGGCACAACGTCGTCTCGGCCTTGATGGAACTTCGCAAGCGCCCGGTCAACGCCCAGGGCCAGACCGTCGATCCGGTCGTCTGGGAGTGCAACTGCATGGAAGAGGTCTGCGGGGCCTGCGCCATGGTCATCAACGGCGTGCCACGGCAGGCCTGCGCCGCCCTCGTCGGCGAGCTGGAGCAGCCCATCCGCCTGGAACCGCTGAGCAAGTTCCCGGTCATCCGCGACTTGCAGGTTGACCGGCAAAAGGTCTTTGACGCCCTCATGAAGGTCAAGGCCTGGACCCCCATCGACGGAAGCTGGGACATCCACCGCCACGCCCCGCTCATCAGCCCCGGCGAACAATCGCTGCGTTACCTGTTCAGCCGCTGCATGACTTGCGGCTGCTGCATGGAAGCCTGCCCGCAGTATCACAAAGACTCGGAATTCATCGGCCCCGCAGTTCTCGGCCAGGTGCGCTTACATAATTCACACCCGACCGGCCAGTTCTACAAAGATGAACGTCTGCAGGCAATCATGGAGAAAGGCGGCATCGCGGATTGCGGCAACGCTCAGAACTGCGTCAAGGTCTGCCCCAAGGACATCCCCCTGACGCAAGCCATCGGCGAACTGGGACGGCAGACGACGATGCAGTGGCTACGGAACTTCTTTGTGAGCTGAAGGCTGCAACTATCGGATTCGGCCTGCGGCCATGACAACGTCTGCCCGTCGCAGCGACTGGCGGGGCGTCAGGGAGGTTCGCGCAAAAGCAGGTAGACCCAGTTCACGAATACCGTCGCCAGCAGCACATACACGATCGTCATAGAGCGCTGGCGCAATACGCTGGAACGCCGCCACAGTCCCCTCGCCAGGAACACAAGTGGCGCGATCAGAACTACTGTGAAGATCAGCGGGTTGTGCAGGCACGCCTGCCGCCACTGTCCTTGGGCAAGCCCCTGCAGCATGCGAGTTGATCCGATTCCTAACGCTCACATCCGGGCGACAGCCGCGTGCCGGATGCCCCGACGGCGCCGCGGTCAGCTTCGCCCCCCATGCCCTGATTCACACGTTAGGCCCACACGCGTGCCCGAAATGGGCTTGCCGCAGGTCCGCGTCAGGTTATACTAAGTTGCTGAGTTGGGTGATGGCCGTGCCAGGAACAGGTTCAGGGTACGTGCCGGCTGGGGCATGTTTTTCGGCTCTTCAGCTTGACACTGGCCGTCTGACCTGACGGCAGTTTTGTGTAGCGGCGGGCCGGGAAGGTCTCGGGGCCCCCTAAGGGCACGATCGGCGGCGTACAACCTGCGCGGGATGGCGGCTGGGAGTGAGCCTGCATGAACCAACTGATGTATAACCTGCACAACCACACGCCGTTCTCAGACGGCGCCTACACGATCGACGAGATCATCCAGGCCCATTTGGATGATCCCGAGCTGAACATGGGCGGCATCGGCATCTGCGATCACCTTTTCTGCACGCCATCTTCGCGCGAAGTGAACAACGAGCGCGAGTTCCACCGTGTCTTCGATCGTGAAACCCAAGAATACGTCAACGCGGTGCACGAGGCGCGCCGCAAGTGGGCGGACCGGGTGCCGGTTTACTGCGGGGCTGAGATTAACTGGCAGATGAACAAGGGCCTGCTGGACACGATCAAGACCATGCTGACGGGCATTGATTACGTCTTGTTCGAGTACGTGGACTGGGCGGGGCTTACCACCCTGGCCAATCAGGCCCGGCGCTGGCCGTGTCCCGTGGGATTGGCTCACGCCGCCGTCGCTCAGCAATTCCCCTCGACATCCATGGATCAGGTTGTGCGCACCCTCGCGAACGCCCGCATTTTCTACGAGCTTAATTCGAAGTTCATCCCGCTCGAGGAGCATGATCGCTGGTTTAACATCCTCCCGAATCACCGCGTGTTGATTTCGATCGGCACCGATACCCACGATGACTTGTCCGTTCTGAAGACCATTCCGCGCCTGCACGATTACGCTCGTCAGCACGGGCTGGCCGAGAAGATCTTCGTCCCGAAGTACGCGGGCGCGGACGCGGGCGCTCCCACGCCCGCCGGCGTGTCGAAATCGTAATACGCGCTGCCGGACCCCGGCGCGCTGCCAGGTTGAGACGCCGCGCTGTTCGTACGGCTCGGCAGCCTCTCTCCCAACACGTGTTTTGCAGAAAATATTGTCTTTTTTGCGCGAGCGCTCTGCGGTACAATTTTCGATTCGGATGCCCGGTGCCCGGCTATGCCCTACCGCAACATGAGCATTGATGAACTTGCGCGGCACATCGGCATGGATGCGCGCATCGTCCGAAAGTGGGCCGAGAAGGGCCGCCTGCCCGGCTCGATGGTGCAGGGCCAGTGGCGGTTTAACCGGGCCCAAATGCTGGATTGGCTCCAGCAGGAGATACACAACCTCGATCCAAAGCACATCGCGAATCTCGAACGCGCCATGTCCGACGGCAACGACGAGGAGGTGCTCGGCGCCCTTCTGCCGCCGGAAGCCATCGATATGAACTTGCCGGCCCGTTCGCGGACATCGGTGCTGAAAGAGCTGATTTCTCTCGCCGAGCGGACTGGTTTGGTTTACGACCCGATCGGCCTGCTGACGGCCGTGCAGGAGCGCGAGGAGCTATACCCCACGGCGCTGCCCCACGGTGTGGCCCTGCCGCACCCCAGGCGCCCCCTGCCGTACGCCACGGCCGAGCCGCTGGTGTGCTTGGCGCGTGTGCCCGCGGGCATTCCGTTCGGAGCGCCCGACGGCCAGCTAACGCACATCTTCTTTTTCGTGTGCAGTCATGAGGAGCGGCAGCACCTGTGCGTGCTGGCTCGTCTGGCAATGATGCTCAGCACGGATTTGCCCGCCAGATTGCGGGACATCGACGATCCAGCCGAAGCCCTGGCGCTCATCCTGGAAAGCGAACAGCGGGTCATCGCGCGGCGCTAGCGGCGCCTGGTTGTCAGGGCGAGTGGCGATGAATTGGCTGCGCTGCGCCCGGAATTGTCCACCGTACAGGGTCCGCTCACCACGTTTTCAACTTGCCGCGCTTCTCACCCGGCCGGACCAGTCGTTGCCGGGCAGTTAAATCGTGAAGACGGTGCATTAGGCATCCAAACAGCAAGGCCGGCCCGAGGCGTTTCACCTCAGGCCGGCCTGTTTTTGCGTTTCACCCGGCGGTCAGCCGCCGGTACGTTGCTGAGCGACGCCGTAGGGGACGTCGCCGCAAGGCCCGGTGAGCGGTCAGTGACCGCTCACCTGCCATATGCTAACTGCTATGGGCACGTGCAGGCGCCGCCGGAAGTCAGGCACTGCACGAACGGGTCGATGTCAAACACGTTGACTTCGCCGTCGCAGTTGCAGTCGTTGTTGCAAATATCGCAGGTGTACGTGGCTAGCCACTGCGCCGGGTTGGTCAGAGCCAGGACGAACGCATCGATATCGAACACGTTGACTGCGCCGTCGCAGTTAGAATCGGCCAGGACGCACTCTTGCTCGCCGCAGCAGTCGCCGGCCGTCCACTCGCCGCCCAGAGCCAGGCAGTAGGCTTCGCTGGTGATACCCGATGCTTCGCCGATCCTGCAGCAGCCCGCTGCCACCTTTTCGATTTCCAGCGTGTAAGGCGTGTTGCACGGTACGTCGCCGACCGAGCCGAAGCAGGAAACCATGATGTAGACGTACTGCGGCGGATCGCTGGGCAGCGGGGCGGCCGCGATGGCGTAATCGCACACGCCGCCGGCGGCACGCGAGTAGACCATGACGTAGGTCTCCTCAACGCCGCACCAGCTATCGGTGAAGCACTCTCCGACCATCAGCCAGATGTCGGGCTCGAACTCGCCCCTGACCTTGGCCTGGAGAATTGTGCATGCCGGATCCGTCCCGGACAGCTCGTAGCGATAGAAGTCAAGATCGCGACGTCCACTCGTCGAGCCGTCTGGCAGCGACACCCGATACGTGCCGGTCTTGCCGCAGACGACCTGGCCATCGAAGATGTTGACGAAGTCGTCGAACTCCCAGGTCGGCTGAGTGAAGCAACCGTTGTTGTAGGTATCAACGTACCCGTCGTAGCACTCCGGCTCGCCTTCGGGCATTCCGTCCGCGGGGCAAGCGTAGCAGCACATATCGCAACTGACGTCCGCGCCCAGCCACTGTCCAGTGCAGTCAGCGCTGGTCGTCATCGTGCAGCTAGCCGGGAAGGTGCTGCGGTCGCAGCAAGCGCCGGTATGCGCATAGCAGCCCGGAGCCGGAATCTGGTCGCAGCGCTGGGACGGATAGAATGTCCCGCCGCCGCTCGCGCAGGTCGTTTCCTGAACGCCGTTCAGGCACGTGCCCGTGATTTCGTTGCAGCAGGCGCCGGTTCTTACGCCGGTGTAGAGGCAGAAGCTGCGGTGCCGGTAGCCGGGCGTAGCTTCACACACACCGTTGTTATAGAACCACTGGCCGAAGCCCGACGTGCCGGTCGCCCCGGGCGCCCAGATGAAGTCGCAGTTGGTGGTCTTGGACGCGATAGATATCCACTGCCAACCGGTGCCAGGGGTAACCGGATCGGGCAGTGTTACGCTGTAGCGGTCAATTGAACCGTATTCGGTGCCTGACCAGAGGTAGCCCGTTTCTTCATAAAGTGCGTAGATCGGGTCATACACTTTGTGCGGGGCGTTGTAAGCCGGGCCGCTGCCACTGGTGTGATAGAACCTGATCGCGAAGGGCGCGGGATTTGCGAAGTCGCAGTCCGGACCGTCCCACACGGTGGTGGAGTTACCCCACCAGTGGATGCGCCTGACGGCGCCGCTGGAGGGATGATTGAAGGCGTCGATCACGTAACGCTGGTCACCGGTGCCGCGGTCCCAGGAAATGTACAGGTAACCACCTGTCAGTCCCCTTCCGAAGCTCATACCGGCCGCATCGCAAGTAATCGGGGCTTCCGCGCCCTGTTCCGGACACACGATCACGTTGCCGGCGCCACCCCAGGCATCCGCATCATACCCCGGGTCGGCCGGGGAGCAAACGTACCAACGATACCAGGTGCCCGTGCACTCTGCGGCAGAGTACTCAAAACCAATGTGGCAGCCGGACGCTCCCGTACCCGTGCAGCAGGCCCAATACTCTGGCGTGCAGCTAATGGCCGCGCAGGTCACCGACGGATGCCATTCATCGTATGGATTCACGCACTCATCCGCGGTCGTGTTGCGGCAGGCCGCCGGATCGGAACTGCGATCGCAGCACGCGCCGGTGAACGGCCCCGACTGGGTGGAACCCAGGCAGAAGGACAGGTCGCCGTCAACGTCCTGACGCGTTACCGGATCCACGCCCTGATTTTCCGCCACGTGAACGCCGCCCGTTCCGAACATCGGACCGGGTGAGGCCGCCCACCAGAACGGGCAAAGGTCAGAGTTCTGGATGCTGATCCAGCCCTCGAACAGGGTCATTGCCTCGGGCAGTTCGCAGCTCCACCTGTACAGGGGGTATGCCGCGCTAAGGCTGCCGTCGGAGCCGCGCACCTCATAAACGTGGCCCGTCTCTTCCTTGGTCAGGTCCGCGCCGGTTACCGTGTAACTATAAAGCGGGCATTGCGCGCCCGGGGGATACGCCCACTCCCAACCTTCCTTCACGTAGAACGGGCGGTTGGTGTACTTGTTGTGGGCCCAGAAAGTAACCGTAAACGTGCCGGGGTCCAGGTCGCACGCGACCAGGTTGCCCTGATCATTGTAAGTCGCGCCAACGCCCCACCAGTAGACCTTGTTGATCCCACCGGAGGTGGCGCCGACACCCGTGAAGTGCTCGTAACGCAGGAAGCCGTTGGCCGGATCATAATCCGGGAAGCGATCGTTGCTCACGAAAAGTTGCCAGGATTCAAGCTGGCCGTACGGCAGTTGCCCCACGTTCGGAATTGCGGTGGTCGGGCATGCCAGGGGCTCCGGATATTCGCAGGTCGCCGTTTCCAGGTGGGCGCAGTAGCGCACGCTGTCGCACGGCATAGCGCTCGGGTCTGTAATGAACTGCGGTCCAACCCACAGCCAATACCGGCCGACTTCGACCGTCGGAGTCAAGGGGTCGTCGGCAAGTCCGGGAACGCAGAAATCGATGACGGCCTCTCTGCACGGATCGGCCACCGAGTACGCCAACAAGGTGCTGGCTTCGCAGCCCGCCGTTCCGTCAATCAGCAGGACTTGCACGTAGAACTCGGAATATACCGTATAGGTAATCCGCGTCGGCTCAGAGCATAGGACCTCGTACCAGTCGGTATCCCGCGACCAAGCACCCGGCTCGGCCTCGTAGAAGCCGCTCGTGCCCTCCATCCAAATCTCGGCCGGTTGGAAGACGGCCGGAGTGGAGTTGCAGCCACCGTTGTAGTTGTCTACGTAGCCCGGGCCGCAAGCCGGCTCGCCCTCTTGGACAAGGCCGATCGGATTGCACTCGTACACGACCTCCCGGCTATCCGCAGCCGGACGCGTCCAAACGTGGGCAGCCGCGCCCTCTGGCACGCGGTTGGACCACAGTTCGCTCGGCGAGACGTTGCCCAGGGAGCTTACCGTGGTTTGCGGTTGGGCCGGCGTGACGGTCAATGCCGCATCGCCGGTCTTCTGATCTACGCCGGTGCGCACGGGCGAGCCGGCGAAGACCAGCGCCGTACAAACCAGCACGGCGCAAACACAACACAAGCCTCTCTTCATCGATGTCTCCTTTCGGTGTTCCTACCCCTACGCCAAACCATCGCCGGCCCCTTGCCCCGCGCGGAACCGTTTAAACCCAGGCTCACCGCGCACCCTGGGCGACCGGCAAACATAAACGCACGCTGTAACACTAATGTGCAAGCCACACGGCATGCGGGCATAGACACTGCCTCTCGGCCATTGTGCGCAGTGGACGGGTGATGCTTCTCTGCTCCCATCCCACCCATGAACGCAGCGCATTCGAGCCTCATAATAAATATACGGCTTCAGAGTGCCCTATGCAAGAGCATTAACACGCCCGTTTCGGAAACCGCGCTCTGCGCCTTGTCCCAGGCCTCTGGCCTCCAAGGCCACACTCCGTGCACGCCAAAGTTATGGGACACCTTCAGGCTCAACCATTCGCAAGTCCATACCGCACAGACACTTGGTGAAACTCGCCCGTGCGTGCCCGTGCTGCTACTCTTCTATCGGCTATCCAGCCCTGACGAGCCGACCTTGTTTTACCGGACCTCACCGGCGCTTGAACTGCCCTTCCAGCTCTCGCAACGTCAGATGCAGCGTCGTCGGACGCCCGTGCGGACAGTGGCTGCGGCGGTCGGCCACTTCGCGCTGGGCCAATAATGCGCTGATTTCTTGGGCCGTGAGCGCATCGCCTGCCTTTACGGCCGCCTTGCAGGCCATCATGTCTAAGACATCGTGTACAAGCGCTTCCAAGTTTGGTCGTTGTCCCGCTTCGCACAGCAGATCAAGCAGATCGCGCACAAATTCCGCCACGTTCGCGCGCGCCAGCAATTGTGGAAATGCATGCACGGCCACGTCTTGCGGGCCGGCCGGCGTCAACTCCAGCCCCAGTCGCTGCAGCAATTCTGCATGCACCTCCAGTGCTTCCATTCGGTCGGCCGGAACGCGCAAGACGTCCGGTAACAATAACCGTTGGCTTTCCAGAGGCCGATCTGCAGTGCGCCGCCGCAACTGCTCGTACAAGATCCGCTCATGCAGCGCGTGTTGATCAATTATCAGAACTCCATCCTCCACCTCCACCACAAGGTAGGAGTTGTGGATTTGCATCGCGCGCAGGCCGGCCGTGTTTTGATCAGCTTCGCCGCATGGCGGCAGCTCTCCGCACAGGTTCGCAGATGAGGCCCAGAAATTCTCAGCAGGTGTTTTTTGCGCGTACCCCGTGCAGGTGTCGCCTTCAGAACGCGGGGCCTTGAGATCGTTCTGCTCGGGCCGCACAGCCGGATGAACATCACCCGGCGAGGGCTGGATCGCCCGGCAGGGAGCGGAGTTCCACATCGGTGTTGAATGTGGCTCTTTAGGTTTGGCGTGCGTGAAAAAGTCGACCATTGCCTCACGCACACGCTCACGATAAGCGTCATTCTCAGCTACGGGTGGCCGGAGCGGCCGGTCGAGATTGGTAGACAGGAATTTCTCGCGCAGCGCCGCAAGCACTTGGCCGTGTACGTAGTTAGAATCGCGCCAGCGCACCTCGATTTTGGTGGGATGCACGTTTACATCAACCTGGTCGGGCTGAATAGTGATGAACAGAAACGCCACTGGGAACTCGTCCGGCTGAATTAGACTGCGATAGGCGGCTTTGATGGCGTGAGAGATGAATCGGTCTCGAATAAAGCGCCCATTTACAAATACGTATTCCCACTTTCCGGATCGTCGGCATTGTGCCGGCGGCGCAATGTAGCCTTCGACCAGAATTCGGTCGCCCGCGCGGCGGATTGGCAACAGGACTTCTGCGAGTTCCGGACCGTAAAAATCAGCAATACGCTGTCGACGGTCGGACGTTGCCGGCAGGTCGTATGACGGCCGGTTCTGATTCTTGAGCGTGAACGAGACTCCCGGATGCGCCAAGGCAATCCGGGCAAACTGCTCGGTAATGTGACCCATCTCGGTTTGGTTCGTTCGCAGGAATTTGCGACGCGCCGGCACACAATAGAACAGGTCACGAACCTCGACGCAGGTTCCGCTTGGTCCGGCACATGCGATGGGCTCACTGGCGGCGCCCGCCTCAACCGCCAGCGCGTACGCCACTTCGCTGTCGCGCGTCCGCGAGACAATCCGCAGCCGCGAAACCGCCCCAATGCTGGCCAGCGCTTCGCCGCGAAACCCCATGGTGTGAATGCTGAACAGGTCCTCGTCGCTGCGTATCTTGCTCGTGGCATGGGCCGCCACGCTCAACCGCAGGTCGTCCACGCCCATGCCCATCCCGTCGTCCGCGACCTGAATCAGTTCCCGACCGCCATCCAGCACGGCCACATCAATGCGGCTGGCGCCGGCGTCGAGTGAATTTTCCACCAATTCCTTCAGCACCGAAGCGGGTCGTTCAACGCACTCACCCGCCGCGATGCGGTTTACCAAGTTTGCCGGAAGCAGCCGGATTTCGCCCATCCTCGACCTCGCTGACCCGCCCGCAGTATAACGGGAGCAATCCTGACGGCGAGCAGGAGCAATCGTGCGAGCAGCACCAATCGTGACGGCGAGCAGCGGCTGCGGCCCTTGTTACGACCAACGGTCGGGTGCCATGCCCAAGCGCCAAGCGCGGGCATGCCTAACCGACTCAACCTCCCAGCCTTGAGACGCCGACCGCGTTGCAGGCGCTCGACTTGCTGCCGGTTGTGCGGCAGAATGCCCGGCGATGTTCGGTGCCGCGAAAACGGCTTCAGTCATACTGGTGGCAGCTCTCGACACGCGGGCTGCGGTCCAGGCGATCGACCTCGGCGTCATTATTTGCGGGGGACTTTGCGCACTCGGAGTCGTGTTCTGGCTGATCCGCCGGGGTGAGTGGCGCAACCCGCTGGCCGGCGTGCGGGCCGCCGCTTTGTGGCGCGTCACCCCTGCGCCATTAGCCGGCTTTCCGGTGCAACCTGAGGCAGGCCGCCAACCCGAGGTTGACCAATCCGCTGAACCGGGGCGTGCCGAAATCCCGAGCCTTCCTGCGGCACGACTGACGCTTGGCCCCCAAGGCCCAACGTTGCTGCACGTCGCCATTGCGCTGGGGGCGTATGCGATCGTTTTGCAACTGGCAGTAACGGCGTTTCTGGCAGGGCAGGATTTGCAGGCCGCCACTCAGCCCGGCATGCGGGCCTGGTTCCTGGTACAGGCGGCAGACACGCTGACCAAGCTGCTCGTCAGCCTCCTGGTCGTTTTCATGCTTGCCCGCCATCCGCTTTTCCCGAGAGATGCGGCCCTCCCGCGAATAATCCGGAAAGCCGGAATCGGACTGCTGACCGGGCTGATTCTGGCCCCGATCACCCTGGTGCAGTTGCAGATGGGCTCCGTCATTTGGCAGTGGTTGCATCCCGCGCAAACCCTGCCGGTCCACCCGGTGCTGCTCGCGCTCAAGGAGAGCACGGTGGAAGCCTGGGGACCGGCGGTCCTGGCGATCGGCGCCATCCTGGTGGCACCGCTGGGCGAGGAACTCCTGTTCCGCGGATTGGTCCTGGGCGCCGTCTGGCGCCTGACTGGCCGCGCCTGGCTTTCCGTGGTTATCTCCGGCGTCTTGTTTGGGGCGATTCACGGCCAGCCGCAGGATATTCTGCCGCTGTGTACCATGGGCGTCATCTTGGGGTACGTGCGGCTGCGGACGCGCTCACTCGTGCCGCCGATCACCGCGCACGCACTTTTCAACGCACGAACGATGATTATGGCGCTCCTCTTTCCGGAAACGATCGGCAGCTAAATCGGCTCCCTATTCCTGCAAGACGCCCGGTAACGAAATCGCTCTTCAAGCGGGAGCCGCAAGGAAATACTGTTGCAATTCCCCACGCCGGCTCACGTAATCACGCAGAATGTCGCCGGCCGTCTCAAAAGTGAACCTTTTCAGCAGCGCTTCCAGCTTGGCTGCCGTGGTGTGCAAATTTACCCGGTGTCTCCAGCGGCCCAATCGCCCGGCCGGCAATTCTGGTTGATCAGAATCCAGCTCCCACGGGTGCAGATAGAGCATTACCGGCCCGCCGCGCGCCATGCGGCTGCGCACGGCCGCACGCAGTGTCCAGCCAGGCAGCAGACGCATGTAACCGCCGCCGGCCAGTGGAATGCGGACACCGCAGCATTGCATTGTCAACGGCGGAAACTCGAGCACCCGCGTACCGCCCGGACCTACCGCGTGGAACGGTGTCAGCGGGGCGTCGGGAACGCCGTAGCGATCATGCCGCACGGGGAAAATGCTGGCGTCGTACTCGAAGCCGGCCGCTGCAATCACGTCCAGCGCCCAAGCGGTCCGCCGCGTAACCGAAAATGTCGGCGCCCGGTAGCCGCGCGGCGACACGCCCAGGCAGTTGCCAATGACGTCCTGTGCTCGCCGCAAATCATCAGCCAGAGCCGCCGGCGTCATACGGGCCAAGTGCTGATGCCCGTAGCCGTGACAGGCAATCTCGTGCCCCCGCGCCGCCAATTCGCGCAGCAAACGTGTCAGGTGCGGCACCAACCAACCCAGTACGAAAAAAGTAGCTCTAGACTCGTAACGTTCGAGTAAGTCCGCAATTAGCTCCAGTCGCGGCTCCGCGCGGCGCTCGAATAGTGGCCACTGCTGCGGCCGGATTGCTCCCGCGAACGCCTCGCAGTGGAAGTACTCCTCGACGTCTATGCTGAGGCAATTCCACGACCTGACGCGCGTTGGGTGATGACATGCAGGTCGCGCGGCAGCTTCACGTCTGCCCACGAGTATCATCGTCCGACCCCGAGCGGCAAAGCTGGAATTCTGTCCTCCCAAGCTTGACGTGCGGCACCGCCCGAAACGATCTCTGATATCCGCTCGACCCGGCAGTGCCAGCTCTCGGCGCGCACCAGGTTTTGCCGGGCGCGTCGCGCCGCCGGGTGGTTTTCACGGAGGGCCATGTCGCAGGCCGCCAGGAATTGTTCTAGGTTCTGGGCCGGGTACACTGCCGGGGCGTACCCGAGCACGGCTTCGAGCGGGGCCGAAACCACCGGCAAGCCCGCCGCCAGGTATTCGCGCAACTTGATCGGATTCACTGCTCGGACCAGCCGGTTCATGCGAAAAGGTATCAAGCCCACGTCGAACGCCGCGAAGTAACGCGGCAAGTCTTCATACGGGCGGCCGCCAAGCAAGTGCACGTTCGGCAACCCACTCAACGCGCCGAGCGCGCAATTCACGTTACCAACCAGCACGAACGACCAGGCCGGCCGGGCACGCGCCGCCTGGGCCAGCAATTCCAAATCCACATAATCGCTGATCAGTCCCACGTACCCCAACACCGGCCTGGGCATATGCCGCATTTCAGGCGGTATCTCGAACCGGCCCGGCTCGGCTGCCGGCGCGAAATGCTCAAAGTCGACGCCGTGCGGAACCAAATGCGTATTCGAATGCACCGCCCGCCGTCCCTCAAAGAGTTGCGTGGAAGTGGCAATAACCACGTCGCTTACCGCCAGTGTGGCAGCTTCCAGCCTTTGCACGGCTGACGGGTCGTAACCGCTGAACTCCGCAAAATCGTCTACGCAGTAGTAGACTACGCGCTCGAAATCGAAGTGGCGGATCAACTCCGGCGTATCCGGTGCGAAAAGCCACAGTTGGCGCCGGGCCGCCGGTAGCGCCGCCAGCGCCTTGCCGATCTGCCGCACCATCACGCGCGTGTTATAGGCGCGCGCCAGCCGCGACTGCGGAAAAGGCGCCAGCAGGGGCGATAAAACGGTGAGCCCGGCCGGCACACGCCGCGGGCCCGCGCAACTGCGCCGCAAACGGCGTAACGCCAGCCGAAAATCGCGAATACTCAAATTTGGCCGGCGCGAGGCGTGGTAATTGACCCAGATCACGCGGTTCCGCTCAGCCAGAATGCGCATTACATGGTGCTTGCTGGTGGGGTGATCGAACCAACTGCTCGCAATGCAGACTATATTTCGATTGTCAATCATGCGGTCACGAGCGCGCGCCCGCTTCCGCGGCGCACCGCGGCCGGTCTGCCGGCTGTCAGCAACTGCTCAACCGTTTCCACCTGCGAAGCGTGCTTCTGTTCGATCAACTCCCGCCCGCGCCGGCTCAAGCGGTGCCAAAGTTCGGCATCGAGCGTCAGCCGGACTACGGCCGATGCAAAATCAGCCGGAGTATTCGCCACCAGGCAGGGCGGCTGACCGCTATATGTCAGGCCCGCCAC
>Ga0116147_1004151_pt1 | contig 13168 bp, 9 predicted proteins | sample AD_JPNHG3_MetaG_FD_89749 | JGI IMG/M metagenome (GOLD analysis project Ga0116147, IMG submission 89749) | Active sludge microbial communities of municipal wastewater-treating anaerobic digesters from Japan - AD_JPNHG3_MetaG | ecosystem: Engineered > Bioreactor > Anaerobic > Digestate | place...
GGTGCTGCATGGTTGTCGTCAGCTCGTGGTGTGAATTGTTCCCTTAAGTGGGGTAACGAGCGCAACCCTTATCTTGTGTTACAAGTGTCACAAGAGACCGCCCCCTCCTTTGCCTAATAGATAAAAGAATTTTAAATATTTTTTAAATATTTTTATTAATTTTTATTCTAATGGTCAAAGGAGGGGGAGGAAGGTGAGGATGACGATAAATCAGCATGGCCCTCTGATACCCTGGGCGACACTCATGCTACAATGGAATGCACAAAGGGTTGCCAAGTCGTAAGATGGAGCTAATCCCAAAAAACATTCCCCAGTACAGATAAAGGTCTGCAACTCGACCTTTTGAAGTTGGAATCGCTAGTAATCGTGGGTCAGCCATACCATGGTGAATATGTTCCCGAGCTTTGTACTCACCGCCCGTCACTTCAAGGGAGTCGGAAATAGCCGAACCCCCTCCTTTGCCTAATAGGTAAATAAACTTTAAACATTTAACAGTTAAATATATTTTAAGTTACTAATTTTAATTGTTAATTTTGTTAATTGTTTCTTTAAAACCTAATGGTCAAAGGAGGGGGTAAGCTAGGTTCGATGACAGGGGAGAAGTCGTAACAAGGTACGCCTACCAGAAGGTGGGAGTGGAGCATCTCTTTTAGGAATTTATTTTTTGATTTAATAGTATTTTAATATTATTATAATCAAAATATTCCAAGGTCACATCAAACCATTATAGTTTGATTTTTCATCTTAAATTTTTAAAACGATAGATTTGAGACAGCTAAAGGATCTAAATGTGTTGAATATATATTCCCGATAAAATAATTATATAAAATTGGGATTTTTGAGTTAAACAATATTATTTGTTTAAACCAAAGGTATTGCATTTTTCTAAAATAAATGCTATAATAATATATAATACCATATATAAATAGGAGCAAGTATAAATACAATTTGTTTCTTTTATCTTGGGTTTAATTTATATTTTTAATATTTAATTTTACATATGAATAAACACAAAATTTTATTAGTAGAAGACGAATTGTTTTTAAGTAGTTTGCTACAAATGAAACTTGAACAAGAAGGGTTTCAAATAGAACGTGCCAAAGATGGCGAAGAAGCAATACAAATTTTAGAAACTTTTATGCCTGATTTGGTACTTCTTGATTTGATATTACCTAAGAAAAATGGTTTTGAAGTATTGGAATCAATGAAACAAGATCCGCGCTTTGCTAATATTCCTGTTATTATAATTTCAATGCTCGGTCAAGATTCTGATATTGCCAGAGGTAAATCATTGGGTGTCATTGATTATATTGTCAAGGCGCGTTTATCAGTAGATGAATTAGTAAATAAAGTTAAAGATAAAGTTAAATTGTCTATTGATGGTATTGCTAACAATAATTCCAGTGTTTCTGTTACTGCAAGTGCCCCAACTATACAATCTTCACAATCATCTACACCATTATCTTCGCCAGCTACTCCAACAGCTAATACCCCAGTTAATAATTCGACTCAAAATACAACAAAATAAAAATATTTACTAAATCTTTAATAAAATATTTAATCAACAATTATGAATAAATTTATTCAATATACCAAGGATTCGTGAAAAATTTTTCAAGATAACTGAGTTTCCTTTTTAATTATTTGTTTGTTTCAATTTATTCTTTCCTCTATATGTTTTGTTCCTTTGGCGCTTGTTAGTTCGAAACTAAATATAAATATGACGTCAAACATTTCAACTGACGAAGCCTTTATATTAAGTATAATGAGAAATCCACTTTTTATTTATACTTTTACAATATGTGGCGTTCTGGTACTCGCTATATTTACTTTTTGTATAATTGCTTCTATTGAAGTCGCCAATGGTGAAAAATCTTGGAAAAAAGCTTTTCAAAAATCTTGGCATTTATTTAGTAATGCATTTTTACTCACAGTACTATGTATACTGTTGATTAATATAGGTTTTATTCTATTTATAGCACCAGGCGTTTTTGCTCTCTTTCTTTTATCATTAGTATATCCAATTACTGCTATTAAAAAATCAAAACCTATAAAAACCATTCAGCAAAGTTGTCATCTAAATATTACTCATTGAAAAGAAACGCTCATTCCTTTTATTATTTTTTGAGTTGTTTTTGCTGTTGTATTTATTATTTCTTTGTATATCCAAACATCTATTTTAAATATTCTTATTATACTTGTATTTTTCCCTATTTTTTATACTGTTCTTTTCAAAGATATTTCATCTCGCCCTGTAATTTTAAATAATAATTCTGAACCAACAAATACAAACGAAGAAAAATAAATAATAATTTATTAGTTATTTTTTAATAAATTATATAAACTGAATATTATGAAACATACAAAAATATCAAAGTCTATTTGAATTTGTATTATTTTAGTAATTATTATAACAACTATTGGTATTGCTGCTCATTCAGTGTCTGCATATAATTGACAGAATATATTACTTTGACCATTTAGCAAAGAATCTACTTCAACTAATACATCCACTATTCAAACTATTAAGAATGTAGAATCGTCAGTTCCTTATCAAAGTCAAGATGTTCACGAACAAAGAGTAATAAATAGTGTTAAAAAAGCCGAAAAATCTGTAGTTAGTATTGTTGCAAGTAAAGATTTACCAATTATTAAAACTTATCAAATCCCTATTAACCCATCTGATCCGTTTAATGATTTTTTTGGGTTTCCTTTTAATATTCCTCAATATTATCAAAAGCAAGAGGGGACAAAAAAACAAGAAGTAAGTGCTGGTAGTGGTTTTATAATTGATTCAAATGGTTATATTATTACTAACAAACATGTTGTACAAGATACAAAAGCTGAATATACGGTTTTGTTAAATGATGGTACTGAATATAGCGCTACAGTCATTGCCAGAGATCCTTTAGAAGATTTTGCTTTAGTTAAAATTAATAAAACTGGGTTAGTACCACTAATATTAGGTAATTCTGACAATTTAATGCTTGGACAAACGGCTATTGCCATTGGTAATGCTCTGGGTGAACTACAAAATACAGTTAGTGTTGGTGTGGTTTCAGGATTACATAGAAATATTACAGCTTATGATACTACTGGTGAGCCCACTACTTTAACAGATTTAATTCAAACAGATGCCGCTATTAACCAGGGTAATTCTGGCGGACCATTATTAAATTTAAATGGAGAAGTTATAGGTGTTAATGTAGCAATGGAGCAAGGTGCACAAAATATTGGATTTGCTATTCCTATTAGTAAGATAAAGGGAATTATTAATCAAGCAATTTCCACAGGAAAAATATCTGTTCCTTTTATTGGTATTCATTATACTATAATTGATAAAGATTTAATGAAAGAAAAGAATCTTCCTGTTGATTATGGTGCTTTAATTGGAAAGGGCGCAAATAATGATCCAGCTATAGTTAAAGGATCTCCTGCTGAAAAAGCTGGTTTGAAAGAAAATGATATTATTTTATCAATAAATAATATAAAAATTACAGCTCAGAATTCATTATCTTCTATTGTTCGCCGTTTTAATATCGGTGATAAAGTTAAATTAGAAGTACTACGTGATAAGAAAACAATTTATTTAGATTTGATTTTAGGTAGTAAAGATTCTACAGACTAAAACGCGTGAATATACATAGATCAAAATTTAGATTTATCTTAGGTTTATGTAAATTAGCGTGGATTACTACTAAATAGAAAATAAACAAATTGATAAAAAATTTATATATTATACTATACCTTGTTAGAAATTTTTTTAATCAATTTTAACAGAGTATAAACTCAAATTTAGTAATTATTAAACTAATTAATATGCCTACAATTCCACAATTTAATCCAGAAGCGCAAGATGTTATTGAACGAGCTCAACAGCTCGCTGTAGAATATAATCACGAAGAAATAAAAGTATTACATTTACTATTAGCTATTGCTGAACAAGATAATAGTTTTTTTGATGTTGTAGTGTCAGAACTAAAACTAAACAAAGACACAATTATTAATGATATTCAAAAACAACTTGAACAAATAGCTAATGCTTTTAAAATGCAAAATTTTGGGCAAATAGCTTTGGATCAAGAAGTAATAATGGTTTTGGAAAAATCTGCTAGATATTCCAAAGAAACAAATTCTAAGTATATTTCCCCCGTGCATATATTATTAGCTATAAGCACTGTAAATTCTAGTGCCAAAACTCTTTTGGAGAAATATAAAATTAACACTGATGTAATTTGAAACATATTAAATAGTTTTAAAAACAAAGGACAAGAGTTAGATGAACATGGCAATGCTCAGTACAAAGCCTTAGAAAAATATAGTCAAAATCTTACAGAATTAGCCAGAGCTCACAAACTTGATCCTCTTATTGGAAGAGAAGAAGAGCTTTATCATATTATGCAAATTTTATCTCGACGTACTAAAAATAATCCTGTTTTACTTGGTGAACCAGGAGTAGGTAAAACCGCTATTGTCGAGGGTTTAGCACAAAAAATTATTGAAAATGAAGTTCCTGATAATTTAAAAAACAAAGAAATAATATCTTTGGATATTGGTGCATTAGTAGCAGGAACAAAATTTCGCGGGGAGTTTGAAGATAGATTAAAGAGTGTTTTAAAAGAAATAAAAGCCAGCGAAGGTAAATACATTATTTTTATTGACGAACTACAAACTATTGTTGGTGTTGGTGCTGCCGAAGGATCTATTGATGCCTCTAATTTATTAAAACCAGCTTTGGCTCGAGGCGAACTACATTTGATTGGTGCCACAACATATAAAGACTATCGTAATTCAGTAGAAAAAGATCCTGCATTAGAAAGACGTTTTCAGCCCGTTATCATTGACGAACCAAGTATAGAAGATACTATTACAATACTCAGAGGATTAAAACCTAAATATGAAGTATTCCATGGAGTAAAAATTACTGATTCAGCTATACGAGATGCTGTAAATTTGTCAGTTCGCTATATTCCCGATAGATTTTTACCAGACAAAGCCATTGATCTTATTGATGAAGCTGCATCTCATCTAAAACTTCAAATGAACAGTGTACCGCCAACTATAGCTAATATCCAGAAAGAAATTCGTACATTAGAAATAGAAAAAGAAGCTCTTAAAAAAGAAGAAGATAAAGAATCCCAAAAACGTTTGTCAGTAGTAAATAAAAAATTAGAAACTTTAAAAAAAGAAGAAGACAAATTATTACAACAATGAAATAGTGAAAAAGAGCCACATAATAAAATCCATGAACTTAAACAACAGATTGAAAATTTAGAAAGAGAGGCTCAAAATTTTGAAAAACAAGGCAGTTTAGACAAAGTTGCCGAAATTATTTATGGTAAAATTCCTATGCTCAAAAAAGAAATTGCTAAAATAGAACACAAAACAAAAAAGAAAAATTCTTCAAGTTTTATTCAAGAAGAAGTTACTAGTGAGGAAATTGCTAAATGTGTTTCTCAATGGACTGGTATTCCGGTTGAACGTATGCTCGAAAATGAAAAAAACAAACTCGCCAATATGGAGAATATTTTATCATCAAGAGTTATTGGTCAAGACGAAGCTATTTCTGCTGTTTCTCGTGCTATTCGTCGTTCTCGCGCTGGACTTTCTGAAGAAGATAAACCCATTGGATCATTTATGTTTTTGGGCCCAACAGGTGTTGGTAAAACAGAACTCGCTAAAGCTTTAGCAGAATTTATGTTTGATGACGAAAAATCTTTAATTCGTATAGATATGTCTGAATATATGGAAAAACACAGCGTTGCTCGTTTAATTGGTTCACCTCCAGGATATGTTGGTTATGAAGAAGGGGGCCAATTAACAGAAACTATTAGACATAGACCTTATAGTTTAATATTATTTGATGAAATTGAAAAAGCTCACCCCGAAGTATTTAATATTTTGCTACAAATTCTTGATAATGGTAGATTGACTGATGGTAAGGGCAGATTAGTAAATTTTAAAAATACAATCATTATAATGACATCAAATCTTGGTGGAGAATATATTTCGCAAATGTCCAGTCTTGGTTTCAATAATATTACAGCAATGCCCGAGCACAATTCTTATGAGGAACAAAAACAGCGTCTAAAAGACAAAATCAATGAAGTTTTAAGAGATTCTTTTCGCCCCGAATTTTTGAATAGAATTGATGAAATTATTATATTTAATCCATTGCAGCCCAAAGATATTGAAAAAATTGTAGATATTCAAATACAAAAAGTAGTTAATCGTCTTAAAATACAAAATATTTTGTTAAATGTTGATGATTCTGCCAAAAAATGGCTTGCTTTACGTGGATATGATCCTCAGTTTGGTGCCAGACCCCTCAAACGTCTTATCCAGAAATCTGTACTTGATCCATTAGCTGACAAAATTATTAAAGGTGAATACAAAAATAAAAAACAGATTTATCTTACAGCATCCAAAGACGGCTTAGTATTTAAGGCAAAATAAATTTTAATAATGTTTCATTTTTCTCATCTTTTGTTTTCTTGTTTATATTTTTTGCTATTATTATGTAGTTTTGCTTTAAGCCTTCCATTTTGAATAAATATATTATTATGTTTGTTATTTTTGACAATTTGGAAATTTTTGGGTGGTCTAGCCTGACATAATTTTTTTATTTTACTAAGTACCTTTTTGTTGTTAGCTGGACTTAATTTATTTTTTGCTAGATCAATAATTATTTTCTTAGCGTTTTATATAATATTATTGTTTTATCTTCAAGCAATTAAATTAAAACAATATCCACATTTTTATGATTTTATACGCAATATTTTTTTTGCTTCTATTTTGTTTTTGTTTATTTTGTTGCTCTATATCTTGTTTTTTAAATTACACTGATCCTCGTGAATTATTGCTTTTTTCTTAGCTATTGGATCAGCCATATTTTTATATTGAAAAATTTTGATTGACAAAATACAAATAGATTTTCTCACCAAAATTGTTCTCTATTTAAGTTTTATAGAAATAATATTTATATTATTTAATTTATCAGGTGGGTTTTTTATTTATCCTATTATTAGTGTATTTTGATTTTTTATATTATTTGATTTATTAGAAAGCATATCTGGTAAAAATCTTGCAAACCAATTTAATATCTGACACATTTTAGTACCTATTTTGGTAACAATATTTTTGATTTTTGTATTCAAAATTTAGTTTTTTATAGATTTATGAATAAAATAACACAATATTCTTATTAAATATTGTGTTGCAAAAAATACATTTTTATGATAGGCTATTTATATATATCAAAACATTAAAACCTTGTATGAAATATGATATTTTAATTAAAAATGGAATTATTTTTGACGGGACTGCTAAAGATGCATTTATGTCTTCATTAGGTATCAAAAATGGTAAAATTATTAGAATTGGCAATGATATTTTAGATAAAGATGCCAAAAATGTTATTAACGCTTCTAATAAATATGTTTGCCCCGGGTTTATTGATATAAATAATAGCGCAGATCATTATTTAGGCATTTTAAATTCTCCCAAAGCGACTAATCTTCTGGCGCAAGGTATTACTACTATTATTCTTGGACATTGTGGTGCTTCATTAGCGCCAATAGTAAATGGTAAATTAGATTTTTTGAATTATTGGACAACAACACAAGATATAAATATTAGTTGAAACTATGTAGATGAATTCTTAAAATATTTACACAAAATAAAAGTTGGTGTAAATGTAGGAACTTTAATTGGTTGAAATACTATTAGACAAAGTGTAGTTGGGCCAGAATTCAAGCCCTTAACAAAAGATAATTTAGACAGCTGTTTATTTTTATTAAAAGAAAGTTTATTAGCCGGAGGTATGGGGGTTTCTTTTGGTTTAGCCTACCCAAATCAACAAGTAGTAGGGTTAAAAGAAATGATAGAAGCGTCCAAACTTGTTACAAAATATAATGGTTTAGTTTCTATACATTTACGCAGTGAATCAGAAAAATTGTTAGAGGCTGTTGATGAAGTTATTGATTTAGCTCGAAAAACCAATGCCAATATTGAAATTACTCATTTTAAAGCCTATGGCAAGCCCAATTGACCTTTATTTGCAAAGGCTATAGCAAAAATCAAACAAGTCAATGAAACATTTCATACCAACATTAATTTTGATATTTATCCTTATGAATTAACAGCCGAATCTTTATATTTACTTTTGCCAGAATGATTGTCTATTGGTGATGAATATACCTTGCGTAAAAATTTAGAAGACACCAAAATTTACAAAAATCTTCTCAAAATTCTAAAAAATAAACACGATCTTTATGCCAATATGTTTTTTGCAGCCAATAGTTCAGACTTTGTATTCGGTGGTAAAACTTTAAAACAAGTAGCTAAACAATTTAATCTAACTATCGAACAAACCCTTTTAAAAATTTTATCGTTAAAACCAAAACAAATCTTAGTATATGACAATGCTGTATCAAATGAAAATATTCAACTGGCTTTAAAATCTCCTTATTGTATTGTATCATCTAATAGTACTATTCACAACACAGAAAAATATTATTCTGATAATTTCATACATCCTCGAGCGTTTGGTACTTTTCCACGACTTTTTGATCTATATGTTAAAGAATTATCTACTTTATCTTTCAAAGAAGCTATTTATAAATGTACAGGACTACCTAGCAAAAAATTAAATCTCAAAACCAAAGGTATTATAAAATTAAATAATGATGCAGATATTGTTATTTTTAATCCCCAAACTATCAAAGATACAGCCAATATCAAAAATCCTTTTACTGCCCCAAAGGGCATAGAAACAGTTATTGTTAATGGGAAATTAAGCATACACAAAGGACAACCACTTAGTTCTTATGCTGGTCAAATTTTATCTTTGTAATCCTTATCTCTATCATTATTTATCTTTGTGATCCTTATATTTATATCTCTTATATCTCTATAGTCCCCACTTCTTATATTTTTATTTTTCACCCCTTTTATTAGTAGTTTCTTATATTTGTAACCCCTTATCTTATATTTATAATTATTTATATTTGTAACCCCTTATCTTATATTGACGACTTCCTATATATTTTTTCCCCCTCCTTATATTTTAGTTCTTATGCTGGTCAAATTTTATCTTTGTAATCCTTATATTTATATCTCTTATATCTCTTATATCTCTTATATTTTTACTTCTTATATTTTTACTTCTTATATTTTTCACCTCTTATATTTATTGTAGTAATATTTTATATATTTTTAAAAATTAATTTTAATAAAAAATTCAAATAAATTTATGTTTATAAAACAAATAGGAATAGATTTAGGGACTGCCAATACTGTTGTATTTGTCCCAAACAAAGGTATTGTTATCAATGAGCCAACTGTTGTAGCTGTATCATTAGATAATAATCAAATTTTAGCAATTGGTAATGAAGCCAAAGAAATGCTGGGTCGTACACCTGAACTCATCAAAACCTACAAACCATTAAAGGATGGAGTAATTGCAGATTATAAAATTACCAGAGCTATGTTAAAATATTTTTTAGATAAAGCTTTAGGGCATTGAAGATTAGTAAAACCAGATTTAGTTATTTCTGCTCCTTGTGGTGTTACATCAACTGAACGTCGTGCTATTATTGATGCTGCCCATGAATCAGGTGCAAAAGATGTATATGTAGTAAAAGAACCAATTTTGGCAGCTTTGGGAGCAAGTATCCCAATAAATGCTCCAGCTGGCAATATGATTATTAATATTGGCGGAGGCACTACTGAAATAGCTGTTATCTCTTTAGGTGGTATAGTCACTTGGGCATCTATTAGAGTTGCTGGTAATAAAATGGATGAAGCGATTACTGATTATATTAGAAAAAAGTATAATATAACTATCGGTGAACGTACAGCTGAAAATTTAAAAATTGAAATCGCTAGTGCTTTACCCACAAAAGATAAACAAGAAATGGAAATTACCGGTGGAGATTTAACAGAAGGGCTACCAAAAAATTTAACTATAAATTCAAATGAATTAGCCGAGGCCTTGTCTCCTGTTTTAAAAGACATTATACAAGCTATCAAAACTGTTTTGTCAGAAACACCACCTGAATTAGTAGCTGATGTTATGTCAAGAGGTATGTTTGTAGCTGGTGGAGGAGCTTTGCTAAAAAATATCGACGAATTAATTACTCGTTCAACAGGAGTACCAGTGTATATTGCGGATGATGCTCTATTTTGTGTTGCCAAAGGCACGGGTATAATTTTAGATAATCTTCAAACATATCAAAGAACAGTAATAAATTATAAATAATTAAACGTCTTTATTGTTTAATGTCCTGTTTTTAATTTTTAGACGTTAAACCATTACGTTATTATTTAAAAATTGTCAAATTAAGAATCAAAAACTTAATTACAATGCCTACACTTTTGCTCAACAAAAATACTCAAAAATTTTTAGAACAACAGCTAAATCCTGAGACTCGTTTAAGTCAAAGCATGCTTTTTTATGGTGGAGAACATCTGGGTAAGTTTTATATTGCCCAAATATTTGCCAAGAGTATTTTATGTAAAAAACATCAATGGCAAGGTTGCAATGAGTGCGATTCGTGCAAAGCCATTAATCATAATTGACACCCTGATTTTAAAATATTTCAACCAACTTCCAATTCTATCAAAATCGAAGAAATTTCAGATTTAAAAAATTTTTTAATGTATAAACCACAATTATCTGAAAATCGTATTCTAATTATTGACGAAGCTCACAAACTAACTCCCGAAGCAGAATCTTCTCTATTAAAAATTTTAGAAGAGCCCTCAATAAATAGTATTATAATATTAGTTACTCCTTTTCCTAATCAGTTAATGCCAACAATCTTATCGCGTTTATTACCTGTTCGTTTTGCCAAAGAGCCAGATGAATCTCTTAAAAATTTTCTTATCAATACCTACCAAATTCCTCATAAGCAATTAACTTTATATTTAGAATTAGGACAAAACAAAATAGGCGAAATATTTCAACTTATCAACAACCCCGAATATTTGAACACCAAAATTAGTAATATTCGAATATTTATTGATTTATTGAATTCTAATTTTGTTGAAGCAACAAATATTATCCAAAATATAACAAACAAAGACGAATATAATTTATCTCAGTTAGTTAATGATTGATTAGGGTTTTTACAACAAATTTTAGTGTACAAAAATATTGATTTTTGAAACAAATATCTAAAAACTGACCTATCGTTATTATTATCTAATTCTACCCTAATAAAACAACTTCTCAAAAATGTTTTACAATTATATAATTATACAACCAATTACAATTTAAATAAAAAGCTTATGCTTGAAAATTTTTATTTAGCAATTCATTAAATAATTTAAAATATTTTCAACATTTAAAATATAATATAATTATCAATACATTATAAAAACATTATTACAAATTACAATATGCAGATTTCATTCTATGGTGGTATAAACGAAATAGGGGGGAATAAAATACTTTTGGATGATCAAGATACCAAAATATTTTTAGATTTTGGTAAAAGTTATAAAGGGCTATCATTTTATTTTGAACAATATTTACAACCCCGTGTTGTACATGGTATTAAAGATTATTTATCATTAGGTCTTATTCCTGAATTAAATGGCGTTTATAGAGAAGATTTAATTGATATTCTTCAAAAAGACAATTATACTAAATTATCACACCAGCCACCTATAGTAGACGGAGTTTTAATTTCCCATGGACACCTTGATCATGTTGGATATATTGCTTTTTTAGACAAACGAATTCCTCTTTATGGATCAGCACTTACGCACTTGGCATTAAAAGCTTTACAAACTACTCGTCCATATACTTTTGAAAATGAAATATTACAATTTAAACCAAGAACCAAAAAACAAGATAAAAAACACAAAAATAAAGTTATTGTAGAAAAAAGCGCAATTATAAAGCGTGATTATAATATTACCCAAGATCGCAAACCCTTTAAAATCAAAAATTTAACAATAGTTCCTTATGATGTTGATCACTCGATCCCGGGTGCGCAAATGTTTGTAATCAAAACAAGCATTGGAAATATTTTATATACAGGAGATTTTCGAGCATATTGTACCCAAGAAGAATATTTTTGACAACAAATGTCCGCAATCAAAAAACAGAACATACAAATAATGATTTGCGAAGGAACAAGAATTAAAGATGATCATAAAGTTTCAGAAAAAGAAGTTTTTAACGAAGCATACAAAATTTTACAAAACAAAAAAGGATTAATTTTAGTAGATTCTTCGCCAACAGATTTAAATAGATTTAACACTTTATGCGAATTGTCACAAAAGTTAAATCGTACGCTCGTTATTCAACCCTCCCATTATTATTATTTACAATTTTTTAATAATAACAACTACCCAATACCGGGTTTTGACAAAATATTTGTTTATGCCAGACAAAAATGCTCTATTAGACAATGAGAACAAGAAACCCTTGATTTAGACAATGTTATCACCGCCGATGATATTTCTAACAATCAAAAACAATATATGTTAATTATTAATTTTTATCAAATCCAAGAATTAATTGATATACATCCCATAAAGGGGAGTTATTTTTTGCGTTCTACTACTGAGCCACATAGTGAAGAGATGGAATTATCAGAAGAACGATTTAAAAATTGAATTAAATTTTTTGGTATGAAATTTCCTCAAAGAGCCCATGCCTCAGGTCATATTTCAGGTCCAGAATTAAAACAAGTAGTAGAATTTATCAACCCCAAAACACTTATGCCTATACACACAGAATATCCAAAAATCTTTCAACAATTCCACAAAAATGTCAAAATTGTCAAACCCAATGAAACTGTATATTTATAATACAAAACTACCAAAACTACAAAAGATTGCATTTTATTCCAAAAAATGCTACAATTATCTTAATACAATATATTATATAGATAAAGAATTTTTTAACAGCAAAATGCTGATAAAATAAAAAAATATATCTGAATTATTAAATTATGCCAAATTTATTAGATAATTTAAAAACTTTACTTCAACAAGACGAACGTCTCGTAAGCGAGGGCGAGCTTTTAAAGAATAAAATTATTGAGCTTGTGTTGAAAATGGATAAGGACTTAATTGAACTTCTTTTATCCGATAAACAGATGAAGGAAGTGTTTTTTACAGAAGTAGGTAAAGCAACAATTTTTGATAAAGA